>Ga0067045_1002386_pt1 | contig 171661 bp, 147 predicted proteins | sample TerdegcTABiofilm_FD_59184 | JGI IMG/M metagenome (GOLD analysis project Ga0067045, IMG submission 59184) | Combined Assembly of (Gp0054472, Gp0054536) Wastewater bioreactor microbial communities from Singapore -Terephthalate degrading... | reverse complement strand
CCGGACCTCCAAAGAACTCATCCGCACCTATATCCGGTGTGGCCGAACGTGCATCGCCATCGAAATCGGCCGTTACATAAGCCAGTGGCATACCCGCGCCGTTCAGCTGCGGTGTACAGGTGTGCAGGTCGCTGCCGTTAAAGCCCGGCGTTACGCTCATGGATGCTCCGTCTTTACCGGTTGCAGACTGCCAGGCGGCCAGGTTGGCCTGCATAGCGCCATTGTAGTTGGCAAAGAAGTTACCTTCCGTGTAGAAGTTATTATTGTTAGAAGCCGTAAGCGAGTATGGCTTGTCTATTTTAATGGCATACGCATTATTCCATACACCGATATTGTTGTTGTATACGGCTATATCGGCACCGTCGGCAACATAAACAGCACCCGAAGCGGTATTGTTACCAAAGTAGGAAATACTGTTATTTGAAATAGATATACCCGACGAGTTTACATCGAATACGCTTACGGGGGCATTACCGGTTACATGTACCGAATCGTTGCTGTACAGGAAGTTATTGGTTACTTTCACCGGATCGGCATTGTTTGCCAGACCCTTTACATTCGAAAGCAGGATAAGACTTCCTTCTTTGCTGCTGCTGATGCGGTTTGCATTGATAAGACCACCGCCTATACTTCCCGAATACTGCAGACCCAGCGGATTGGCCACGTTTGTATAAGAAGGAATATTGATGGTATTGTTTTCGAATACAAAGCCATCTTGTCCGTTAATAATAACCGACAGGAAAGCGATATTGGAAATGGTATTGTTTTTAACTACGTGTCCGTTCTCGTACTGGTTGGCAGCTGCACCCAGGTTAATAGCGCGCGAACCGCCACGGAGTATGTTATTGGTAATAACCGTATGATGATCGGTAGTGGCATTGGCCGAGCGGATCAGTATCTGTTCGAAGTTGCTGTTACCGGTTCCGGTAAGTGAAGTATCGGCCAGCAGGCGGCAGTTATCCACATAGGTATAGTGTGCACCGTTCAGGATATCGATTACGTTACGGTTTGTTACAGAACGGGGTATCATGGTAAGGTACTGAAAGCCGATGCCATCACCGCCGTCGAGACGGAAGATATAGTTATTGGCAGTACCCGTGGCACTGTCGGTAAGTGTTACATTGGCTGCATTCTGCGAAACAGAGCGGAATATAGCCATTTCGCCCGGATCCCAGCCCGGATACTGGTTTATAATATAACGACCGTTATAAACACCGTCTTTCAGATCGAAATATACGGTATCGCACACACCACGCTGATGCAGGCGGGCAATGGCTGTAGGTATATCGGCAATACTATCGAGGTTGTTTACCCCGTAGCCTACCTGGTATATACCCTGCAGAGCTCTGTAGGTGCGGCGGCCCAGGTTATTGTCTGAGCTGTCGGCATCGGGCATGTTGTTGGGCAGACGTACTTTTACACCCAGGGTATCGCCATCGTTAAAGAAGAACGAGCCGGGTACCTGTACCTGCTGTGCATCGCCCGGGTTTATGGAACCGTTCCATAAGATGCCGGGAGTGGTAAGGCCGCTTACGTTTACATCGAATGTGGCTGATGAAAGTACATTGGTTCCGTTGTTACGCAGGGTAACAAAAAGATCGTTGCCAAGGCTGCATGCGCCCGGGCCTGGCGTATCGATTGATACCAGCTGCACTTCGTTGGGTGGTTTGGGTACGCAGGTAAGTGTTGCTTCCCAGCCTGAGTATGTAACCGAACCGTCGGAGCGGAACTGGAAGGTAAGGCTTCCGTCGAAAGACGTTGCCAGTATTGTACCCGGGTTTGTGGTATACTGCCCCAGAAGCGGCGCAGAGGTACTGTTACCGTCGTAAATGCGAAGCCAGTCGCAGCAGGTTTCCAGCAGAAAAGAAGTAAATGCTACCTGCAGGTAGTTACCGGCATTGGGATATATAGTAAGCGTGTAATCTTCGCTGTTGGAGTAGTTACTGCCCTGTCCGCCGCTGTCGAAGAAGTTGGCGCCACAGGTGGTAACTACGGCATTGGTCATGTTCACACACTGACCCAGGTCTACAAATACCGGTGTAGAATACGAAGTATCCGGCCCCGTGGTACAGATCGCACGCAAACGGTAGTTCAGCGCTGCATTCTGTGTACCTGTAAAACCTGCATTTACCTGTCCCGGTATATTGTTCCAGGTAATACCGTTGGCAGAACTTTGCCACTGGTACTGCTGGTTACCGGCGTTTACCGGGTTTTGTACGCTCAGGTTAAAGTTAATTCCCGGACATACAACCGAAGCCGAAGCAATGGTATTACCCAGTGCAGGAGCTCCGGCACAGGGAGGCAGAGGAATACACGAAAGTGTAGCATCCCAGCCTGAATAGGTAACCGAACCATCGGAACGGAACTCAAAGGTAAGGCTGCCATCAGAAGCCGTAGATGTAATGGTTCCCGGATTTGTGGTATACTGCCCTATAAGTGGTGCAGAAGTACTGTTTCCATTGTAGATACGAAGCCAGTCGCAGCAGGTTTCCAGCTGAAAACTATTGAAAAGCACCTGCAGGTTATTACCGGCATTCGGATAAATGGTGTAAACAAGGTTCTGACTGTTGGAATAATTACCACCCGGCCCTCCGTTGTCGTAGAAGTTTCCGCTACACGCGGTTGTAAATCCGTTGCCCATTATAATCTGTGCGTGTCCGGCCGTCCAGATGCCCGCAAGACCAATCATCGACAACAGTCCCTTTCGGATTAAGTCTAACGTTTTTGTCATAGTTGTTTGTGATTTATATGAATTATAACTAACAAAAATACCCTGTTTTTTTAAATGACAACGAAGGGAACCTTCTTAGGGGTTCCCTTCGTCTCATCTGATTTTATATTACTTACGGATAATCCGCAAGTGAGAAGTTTCGTCGTTCAGCGTTACAGATACATCGTATACGCCGGGTGCAAGATGAGTTACATCCACCGTATAAATACTGCCTGCATTTACTGCTGACTCGTAACGGCCGGCTACCTTACCGCTCATATCTGTAATTACAAACTGAGCCATACCGGAAGTGGTGCCGTTAAATGCTATATTAATGTTTTCAACTGCCGGATTCGGATATACACTGATATTTCCTCCGTTGAAGTTCTCTGTGCTGAAGGCTACTGCCGTATAGGTCTGCGTGGTAGTTACCGTATCGCAGTCGCCGTATGCCGTAAGCGTTATCACATATGTATCGCCGCTGCTGTATATGTGTGTAGGGCTAACTTCAGTAGAAGTTGATCCGTCGCCGAAGTTCCACATATAGCTGTTCGCATTGGTACTGGTATTGTTAAACGCAGCCGACAGGCCGAAGCTGCCCGACAGGCCGAACGAAGCTACCGGAAGCGGTTTGTTGGTAACCACTACCGTATCGCTGAAGCTGCCACAGGCCGAAGTACCGGTAATTACATAAGTACCTGCCGCCGTAGTAGTAAGCATCGAAGTAGCAGCTCCGGGAGGTGTCCACAGGTACGATACTCCGCTGATAGGTGCTCCGCCGAAGCTTACACTTTCCGAAGGACACTTCAGGAAATTATCGTCGGTAGTAAGCAGCCCTTCCGGACCACCGAAAAATTCATCGGCACCTATATCCGGTGTGCTAAAGCGGGCATCGCCATCGATATCTGTTGTAACCAGGGCAAGGGCCATACCGGCAGAGTTCAGCTGCGGTGTGCAGGTATGCAGATCGGTTCCTGTAAAGCCAGGATTAACACTCATAGAGTTTGCGTCGAAACCCGTTCCCGACTGCCAGGCTGCCAGGTTCGAATGAGCAGCACCTGCATACAGTGCAAACTGCGAGCCTTCTGTGTAGAAGTTGTTGTGATTCGAAGCTGTAATCGAATACGACTTATCTACCTTAATGGCATATGCATTGTTCCATACACCAATGTTGTTGTTATACACTGCAATATTAGAACCATCGGCCACATATACAGCCGCATAGCTTACATTGTTACCAAAATAAGAGATGCTGTTATTGGCAATGGTTACATCGGTAGTATTTACATCGAATACCGATATAGGCGCGTGGCCCGTAGCATTTACAGAATCGCTGCTGTATATAAAGTTATTGCTTACCAGTACCGGGTTAACACCACCTTTTACATTGGTAAGCAGTATGGAACTACCTTCACGGTTGCTTGTGATATGGTTACCCGATATATTACCGCCTCCAATGCTGTTAGAGTACTGCACTCCCAGCGGGTTTGTAATGGTAGTATAAGGTGCAACCACAATATCGTTATCCGTAAACTCAAGACCATTAAAACCATTCAGTATGGCCGAGAGGAATGAAATATTACGGATGGTGTTACCACGGATAATGTGACCGGTTTCATATTCGCCGGTAGCTGCGCCCAGGTTAATACCGCGCGAACCTCCGCGAAGCAGGTTATTGGTAATGGTACTGTAGTTATCGGTAGTAGCATCTGCAGAACGGATCAGAATCTGATCGAAGTTACCCGCGCCTGAACCGCTGAGCGATGTATCGGCAAGCAGTCGGCAGTTGTCTACAAACATATAGTGTGCGCCGTTCAGCAGGTCGATGGCTGTACGGTACGTAGCCGACCTGGGGCGCAGGGTTACATGCTGGAAACCTACACCATCGGCACCGTTAAGACGGAAAATATAGTTTGTACCGGCAGTAGTGGCACTATCGGTAATGGTTACGTCGGTTGCGTTCTGCGAAGCCGAGCGGAATATGGCCATTTTACCACTGCTCCAGCCATTGTAGGGAAGTACCTGGAAATGGCCGTTATATACGCCGCTGCGCAGGTCGAAATATACCGTATCGCATACACCACGCTGCTGCAGCATATTAATTGCAGTAGGGATATCGGCAATACTGTCGAGGTTTGTAACCCCGTAGCCTACCTGGTATACACCCTGCAGGGCAAGGTACGGACGCATGCCTATTCTGTTGTCGGTTGTATCGGTATCGGCTGCTCCGTTGGGCAGGCGAACACGTACCGCCAGGGTATCGCCGCTGTTGTAAGAGAATACCCCCGGTACCTGCACCTGCTGGGTAGCACCCGAAGCAATGCTTCCGTTCCATACAATACCATTCTGTAATAATCCGCCGGTGTTTACATCGAATGTTGCCGAAGTAAGTGTGGCAGTACCGTTATTTTTAAGTGTAACAAGAAGGTTATTGTTAAATGCGCACGACGAAGTAACCGGGCTGTTAATAGAAACCAGTTTTACTTCGTTGGCTGGTTGTGGCTGAATGCTCACGAGGTAATCTTCCGTTTCGCCGTAGCCATAGCTTCCGCAGGGAGCAATAGTGGCTCCATCACCGTTTTCTACTGCAATTACACGCATACGTACGGTTCCGGTAAGTGCAGATGCGGGCACGGTAAATGTACCGGCATGTGTTACCACAGCACCGGCAGGCTGTGTGGGTGTAAAGAACACGCGTTCTCCCGGATCGCCAAAAGAGCCGTTTTGGTTATAGTCGATAAATACGGCCACACCATGCGCATAATAAGAAGGGCCACTGCAGTCGCCCACGTCTACACGTACGGGATACGACAGGGTTTTAAAGAATGTTACCGGTGTAAGACCTGTAAAGTCGGTGTATACGTCGCAGTTGGCAGAAGTGCTGTTGCTGAGCGCACCGGCCTGTACCAGCACAATGTCCTCATCACCGCCGTTTGCGGCTGCAGAGGTGCAGTAGCAGTTCAGGTAAGGAGTTACATCCACAAATACTACGGTAGAGTAAGATGTATCCGGACCTGCAGGACAGATCATACGGCGGCGGTAATTCAGCGGGGCATTCTGCACTCCGGAATAGCTGGCCGTTGCACCACCTGTTACATTGGTCCATGTACCCGGCAAACCGCTCGGAGAACTTTGCCACTGATACTGCATACCGGCACCGATAGAAGCACCTGTTACATCGAGGTTAATGGGTGTTGTAGGGCAGTACGAAGGCTGGGTAGCCACGGCTGTACCTCCGATAATGGGAGCAGCACATGGCGGCACCACTACGGTAATGGAATAGTCGTGTACTTCGCCGTAACCAAACGAGCCGCAACCGTCGATACCGGTACCGGCTATATTCCAGGCATCGCGCACACGCAGGCGGTGCGTACCAGGAAGCGCTGCCGCAGGAATGGTAATAGTACTGCTAACACTGCCAATGGTTGTAGCACTTGCATACAGCTTTTCAGAAGCTTCGAAAACGAAATTGTCGTTAAAATCGATCCAGATCGCAAGCCCTTCGCAGCATCCATACGTAGTAGAAAAGGTAAAGGGGATAACCTGCCCGGGACTTACACTCGGATTTATCGAAGTGTAATCGGCATAACCTGCCGTTCCACCGGAACACCCGGTGCCTACAGTGTTAATGAGAGCGCCACCGGCTCCTAAAGTAAAATCATTAATGTCATCGTCGTAAATACAGCCGTTGACATACAGGCCGGTTGTGCAATATTGAGCCTGGCCCGTTACAGAGAGACCAAACATTAACATTGCACCCGCCCCGAGGCTTTTGAGCCTCGATAGAGAAAGGTACATATTTTTCATAAACTAACATTTGACAACGAATTTATAAAATGTTAGAAGAAAAACAAATTATTGTTAAAAAACCCCGGTATATGTTAATGGCGAAATATTGTACAACTCTTGCTTCACAGTATCAGGCACTTCAAGTGTAGCAATGAATTGCTTTATGGTATTTTCATTAATCTCTGCTCCCCTTGTTAACTCTTTCAGTTTTTCGTAGGGCTGCGGGTATGCTTCGCGGCGCAGTATGGTTTGAATGGCTTCGGCCACCACGGCCCAGTTATGCAGCAGATCGTCTTCTATTTTAGCCTGGTTCAGCAATAACTTGCTCCAGCCCTTAAGCGTACTTTCGATCGCAATTACGGTATGTGCAAGCGGAACGCCTATGTTACGCAGCACGGTACTGTCGGTAAGATCGCGCTGCAGACGCGAAACGGGCAGCTTGGCAGCCAGGTGTTCGAGCAGGGCATTGGCTATTCCTATATTCCCTTCCGAATTTTCGAAGTCGATGGGGTTTACCTTATGCGGCATAGCCGAACTGCCCACCTCTCCGGCTTTGGTCTTCTGTTTGAAGTATTCCATGGAGATATAGGTCCACATATCCCGGTCCAGGTCAAGCACAATGGTATTCATACGCTTTACCCCGTCGAGCCAGGCGGCCAGCATATCGTAATGTTCTATCTGTGTGGTATGCTGCGAACGCGAAAGACCCAGACCGGCCGTAAAAGTATTGGCAAACTGCACCCAGTCGATATTCGGGAAGGCTACATGATGCGCGTTAAAATTCCCTGTAGCCCCACCAAACTTACAGGCAAAAGGGATTGCATTTAACAGCTGCAGCTGTTTTTCCAGGCGTTCGGCAAACACCTTCATTTCTTTACCCAGTTTTGTTGGCGATGCCGGCTGTCCGTGGGTGCGGGCCAGCAGCGGTACATCTTTCCACTCTTCGGCTGCGGCCTGCAATATATCAATCAGCTTTTGCCAGAGCGGCACAAACAGTTCCTCGTGAAAATGCAGAAGCGACAGCGGTATGGCCGTATTGTTCACATCCTGCGAGGTAAGCCCAAAGTGTATGTATTCCATAGAGGCTTCGGAGGCCGTACCGGCCAGCTTTTCCTTTATAAAGTATTCAACGGCTTTTACGTCGTGGTTAGTAGTACGTTCAATTTCTTTGATACGCAGCGCATCATCTTCGGAAAAGCCCAGGTATATACCTCTTAAAAAAGCCGTCTGTACAGGATCGGGTGCCGGCAGACCGGGTAATCCCAGTGCCGAAAGAGCAATAAAGTATTCGGCTTCGATCCATACCCTGTAACGCATCAGGGCAAACTCGGAAAAGTAGGTACTTAAAGCGGCCGCTTTGGGGAAGTAACGGCCGTCAACCGGCGAAATCGCAGTTAGTTCTGTCAGTTTCATGCTGCATTCAAAATGCAAAAGTACAATTCTGCATGGCTTTGCAAAAAAGAATTTCTGAGCTTACTTTTCTTCGGCAAAACGGGCCGACAAACGTGCACCCAGCAGGTATAGCAAAGCCATCAGTGCCGTAAGCGCCAGTGCGGGGAACAACAGCAGCCACCAGGCCTGCGGAAAGCTGCGTCCGTCGGCGATCATACGCCCCAGGGTAACCGCCCCGGGATCCAGGCCCAGTCCTATAAAACTCAGACTGGCCTCGGTTAGGACCGCCGTAATAAACATAAAAGGCAGCAGCGAAAAGATAAGCGGGAGCAGCGAGGGTAAAAAATAACGCAGGGCCAGCACATATCCCGGCACATTCTGCAGCAGAGCAGCCCGCACAAAAGGCAGGGCACGTAAGCGCATGGTATCTGCCCGCAGATAACGAAAGAAAAAAGGCCAGCCTGCAATACCCAGCAGTATGGCCAGGAAGGAGGTATCCCAGGCTACAAATGCAAATACCACCAGCAGCAGCACTATTTTGGGCAGTAATTCATATCCGTCGGTAAGGCGCAGCAGCAATGCATCTGGCGAATAGGAAAAAGACAGAAACGGCAACCTTTTCAGGCAGAACCGCCGCATCCTTCCCCGCAGCAGCAACCAGCCTGCACAAAGCAGTACCGGCAGCAGCAGGGCTGTGTATGTTTTACCCAGCAGACTTATATACCCGGTCCAGAGCAGCAGCAGTACAATACTGATATCGGCCAGGGCTGTTAAAAAATGAGCCTGTTTACGTTCCGAGGCATAGTAGCCGGCACTGAGTGCAGGCAGCAGGGCCAGGGCCAGGGCCAGCAGCGATGCCAGTATACCCGTGCGGAGCGATGAAGATATGCCGTAAATAATGCCGGCCAGGGTATCGCGGCCAAGCTCATCGGTACCCAGGTAATGCCTGCCGCCCCGGCTCAGGTTCGCACCCGGCGAAACATACCCGCTGTAGTTCCGGTCCATCGCATGCGGGTCAATTCGTAACGGAGCCCGCAGCAATACCCTACCTGTACTCTGCGTATCGCCCTGTGCCGGGATATACAATCCCTGCGGCCCCCACACAAGCAGGGCTGGTTCCGAGCAGAGTACACGCGGAAAAAAGGCCCACAACAGCAACAGCAGTAAAAGAACTATACGCAGTATGTATTTTCTGTTTATCCTCATGGCATTTAACGTAATACAATGCGTTTATCAGTTTTTGCCGTAATAACATCGGCCAGGGTATTGCCTGCAAAGGTAAGTATACCGCTAAGCCATACCAGGGCCAGCAGCAGATACAGGTCGCGGTGTACGGAAGCTTCGAGCAGCAGCTGTCCCAATCCGCGGCGGGCAAAAATGTATTCGATGAGCACCGAACCGGATGCAATTTCCGGTACAGCCTGCCCGATCATACTTATAAACGGCACCCGTATATCGGGAAAAATATGCTTACGGAGCACCTGCCGGAAAGGTATTCCCCTGGACAGGGCCGCCCTTACATATTCTTTCTGAAAACGGGCCAGCAACCAGTCGCGTACCTGTGCGGCAAAGAACAGCCCCAGACCCAGAGCAAGTGAAATAACAGGCAGTACCAGATGCCTGAAGCCCTCCCAAAGGTTACTGAAAAAATGCTGCGAGGTATCCCATTCGGCTTCGCCATAAGGCGCAAAAAGTGCTACACCTTCCGGTGTGGCCAGGTACAGCAGCAGAAAGGAGGCTGTTACAAATACCGGGGTTACATACATCAGCAGGCTAATACCCCGCAGCAGGCGCATCCAGCGGCGTTTGTGATGCAGCGCCATCCAGCAGCCCAGCAGGGTACCTCCCGGCACAGCCAGCAGCAGTGCCCAGAAAGCCAGTACAAAAGTAGACCATGCATGTTCGGCTATTACGCTTCCAACAGGACGATTCTCCAGGGCCGTATACCCCCAGTAGCCACGTACAATGCCTTCCCTGCCCCCGCTGCCATGCAGCCAGCGGCCAAAGGCATTCTGTCCGTTCCAGCGCACACGGGGCCACAGCCCGGCATCCGGACGGCGTTCCCATTCTGCCAGTATATAACGGCAGGTTCCGGCATCTGCACTATTTAGTCTTTCCTGTTGCAGTGCCGTACGAAACAGGGCTGGCAGAGCCCCGGCCTCTGTACCTCCCGAAAGCCAGCTCAATGCCGTTTTTCTGAGTGTATACGAAACTGCCGTATCCGGACAGAAAGCCCATTCCATAAAATGTTCCGATATATAAAGCGACAGCTGTATGTTTTTTGTTTCTGCACAGAGTGCAGCCAGGGCACGCCTGTGACTGAGCGGGAACACCTGCGGCAGGGTGTCCGGGTAAAACGAAGGTTGCAGCGAAACATAAAAAAGCGGCACATCCAGGAACCATGCGGCCGATTCGCGGCGGTAATTTTCAAGGTAATTCCTGTACGCCTGCCGGTCGGCATCCGCAAAGCTGCGCTCAGGCGTACCTGCCCTTTCCTGTACCGGGTCGCCCGGAGCGACACGCACCAGGCCCATCAGCAGCAGGCTAAGCAGCAGCAGTGTTATCAGAAACCCGAGTGTACGGCCGGCAAGGTATTTCCACATGCATCCATCAGGGCTTTTTACGCAGGGAGCCAAGCCAGAAACCCGGGCGTTGCTCCGAAACGGTAAGATCGTCAAATTTTTTCGAGAACACAATACGTTCCTTCATATCGTTCAGGAAAATTACTGAAGCAAACCATTGTATTTCCTCCTGCAGTTTTTTACTGATCTGTATACGTCGCTCCGGATCCATTTCCACTCTAAAGGCCATAATAAGCGAATCGCTGTATGCATTACCAAAGCCGGTAAAGTTGCCTCCTGCCGAGCCTGTATGCCAAAGCTGGTAAGGGTCCGTTTCCAGGGCGCTGCCTACCGTACCGCTCAGTACCAGGTCGAAATTCCCTTTGGTAAGTGCTTCTATATATGCGCCCATTTCCAGGGTTTCTACCTTAATATCTACCCCGGCTTTTTTCATATCGTCCTGTATAAGCAGGGCTGTTTTTTCGCGGCGTTCGTTACCAGCATTTACCAGCAGGCTCAGTTTCAGCTCCGTTTTACGTCCGTTCAGCATTTTATCGCGTATACCGTTCCCGTTGCTGTCTTTCCAGCCCAGCGAGTCCAGCCTGGCCGAAGCCTTCTGCAGGTTAAACTCGTTAAGCAGCAGCTGTGCGCTCTGTTCTTCCGGACGGTTTTGCATAATATGCCCCTTAATCCGTTTACCCAGGCCATACATTAGGGTAGATATAATACGGTCTGCATCTACAGCATAGGCCAGTGCCCGTCGGGTTTCGCGGTCCTTAAGCAGGTTGCGGCGGGCATTCAGTCCCAGGTATTCAAAGGCCAGCATATCCGGCGTATAGAAATTATAATCCTGTTGCAGGGCTGCATCTTTCTGCAGAGTTTGGGTAAACGTTTTAAAGTCAACCGACGCCATACCATCTATCGAGCCTGCCTTAAGCGCATTAATAGCTGTATTTTCGTCCTTGATAATCTCAAAGCTGATCTTATCCGGGTAAGCTTTAAAGAAAGAGCCGTTATTCGTAAAGGCATTTCCCCACCAGTTTTCTTTTTTACGCAGTACAATGCGTTTTCCGGCTTCCCATTTTTCCAGTGTATACGGGCCACAGCCTTCCACGATCTCGCGGCTGTACTTCTCCGAATTAAAAGCCTCTGCAAAGCGTTTCACGGCTGAGTCGGCCAGCAGTTTAGGATCGTTCTGCTGTATCTGCTTTACGGTATAAGCATCCAGCACACCGGCAGGGTCGTACTTATACTTCGGAAACAGGTTCATATCCCCGGCAATTACCGGTGCCAGGTAATACGGGCGTTTAAACACCACCGTGTATTTATAATCGTTGCCCGGGGTAAGCAATACATCTTCCACATCCGCAAAGCCGCCTTTTATAGCGCCATTGCTTATTCCCGGCAGTATACACAGCTTAAGCGAAAACAGCACATCGGCCACGGTAACCGGCGTACCGTTGTCCCAGCGGGCTTCCGGGCGCAGTTCCAGGGTAACATGCACCGAACTGTCGGGCATGGTATGCACAATAGGCATATTTTTAGCCACCATGGGGAATATATTCAGCGATTCGTTATCGATTGTAAGCGGCTGAAACATGATATACTGCAGCACCAGGCCCTTCATACCGTCGCGGTTTACAATAGAGTTAAGTCCGGTAGGTTCTGCCGGCAGCCTCATGGTAACCTCAAATTTACCGGGAGCACTCTCCTTCGGTTTCGGGGCACCGCAGGCCGTTAAAAGCAGTAACAAAAGCAGGGAGAGCACAGGTAACCTGGTGATTCGAATATTCATGCCGTATAATTTGTTGTAAAAATATGCAATGAAAGCATACAAAGAAAGCAAAAAGAAAAGCAAACTGATAATCAGCCTGGAAAGAAAATAATTCGCAAAAAGAGCTAAAAAAAAGGCGAAGGTATTGGCAGAACAGATTTATTGTTTACTTTTGCGCTCTCGAAAAAAGTTCTTTCCGAATTTCTTTTCAGCCGGTGAGGTGGGTGAGTGGCTGAAACCAGTAGTTTGCTAAACTGCCGTACGGGAAACTGTACCGGGGGTTCGAATCCCCCCCTCACCGCTATTAGGTTTGCGGGATGTAGCGTAGTCCGGTCATCGCGCCTGGTTTGGGACCAGGAGGTCGCAGGTTCGAATCCTGCCATCCCGACAGAAGCTTGCTCCGGCAGGCTTTTTTTATTAGAACCCGGGGGTAATTTTTTTCTGATCCCGTAGCTCAGCTGGATAGAGCAACTGCCTTCTAAGCTTTCGGGAAAACAGGAAAAACCTACTGATTATCAGTAGAAAAGAAATTTAAGAAAAAGCATTTGCAGAAAATTTGCAGATTCGCGTTCTTTGAAACATGGTCACGTAGCTCAGCTGGATAGAGCACCTGCCTTTAACATGAAAGGCAATGCCTCTCAAAACTGGAGTGCCCGGAGAGAAATCTTCGGAGTAGAACTGCTCAAATTCGGGGAACCCTTATCAGATTATGCTGGTGGTAATCCCGAGCCAAGTTCCTCAAAAGAGGAAAAGGTGTAGAGACTATACGGGCAGTACCTAAGTTCCTTTAGGAATAGGGTAAAGAGATAGTCCAGACCACAAATCCCGGAGTTTAGGGAGCAACGAAAGTTGTAGTTGGTATGCTAAGCAGGCGGTCACAGGTTCGAATCCTGTCGTGATCACGAAAAGGGTGGAAGAGATATCTTTCACCCTTTTTTGTTTTAAGTCAAACCCGGAGCACATTTCTATGAAGTATGGATCAGAAAGGGTAAGCACAAATCTTCGATTGTATTAGTTTTAACTTCCCCTTTTCAGTTTCATATCAATACATGTGCGTAATGCTACATATTTTGTAGTGTTATGCGATTATATCTGCAAACCGAATAACTACACAATGTGTAACAATTAGCTTTCTTGGAAAATGAACAAAGATGGGTTGTGAAACCCAAGGCACATAATAACAACATCATTGTTTATCATTTATCTTGTAAAGCGGAACTTAAGGGCTTCCATAAAGATTGGTGTGAAGATTTAACTGCGACGTGATTTAGTTTTGTAAATTTCAGCATAAAACTTTAACTTATGAGTATTGCAATTACCCTTCGCAAGATTGCCGGTCAAGGCCATCTGAACCCTTCATCTATACACCAACTCGCCCTTTCTTTATTTCTCCTGCTTCTTTCCCCTTTAGCTAAAGCGCAGAACTACTGGAAAGTTACCCCTGGAGGAAGTAACGCCCGGATGAGTAACTCAGCCTGGGGAAGATCGGTTGCCGTTTCGGGAAAATATATGGTTATGGGCAGCCCTCAGTATGACCTGGATGGTACTGGTACCACTCCCTGTTCTGATTGTGGTGGAGTTTCTGTATTTGAGTGGAATGGTAGCAGTTGGGTTTACCAACAACGGCTTGTTCCTATAGGAACCAATAGCCACCTACCCAGTGATTTTTTTGGCTGTTCTGTGGCAATAAGCGGAGATTATATCGTAGTGGGAGCCAATGGCCAGGACTATGATGCTGCCGGAACCAGTACTTCATCAGGAGCAGGAGCTGCCTATGTATTTAGTCGTTCCGGATCCTCCTGGAATTTCCAACAAAAACTGGTGGGACAAGGAACAAACGGACGGATATCTGCAGATCAATTTGGTACTTCTGTAGCCATTGATGGAGATTATATCATAGTTGGTGCAAATGGTCAGGATTATGATGCTACCGGCACAAATCTCTTATCCGGAGCAGGAGCTGCTTATATATTCAATCGCTCAGGCTCATCCTGGAATTTCCAGCAAAAACTGGTTGGCCAGGGCACCAAAGGACGAACCTCAGCAGATCAGTTTGGCTATTCGGTGGCTATTTCCGGCGACTATGTAGTGATTGGGGCCTACAACCAGGATCATAACGCTTCCGGAGCAGATTCTGTTTCAAATGCCGGAGCTGCCTATGTATTCAACCGATCTGGTTCAGCCTGGAGCTTTCAGCAAAAATTAGTTGGACAGGGTACCAATGGGCGCATGGGAGATGATCTGTTCGGCTATGCTGTGGCTATTGCCGGTGAATCTGTTATTGTCGGTGCCGTTGGACAGGATTATGATGCCACAGGAGCCAATTTTCTTTCAATGGCCGGGGCAGCGTATGTCTTTAACCGCTCGGGCTCCAGCTGGAACTTTCAGCAAAAGCTTACCGGACAGGGATTAAATGGCCGAATTGCCTCCGATCAATTCGGGTCTGCCGTATCGATCAATAACATTTATGCCGTCATAGGAGCCAGCGGACAAGATTATGATGCTGCCGGGACAAATATATTGTCTGGAGCAGGGGCCGCCTATCTTTTCAGTCGTTCCGGCTCCTCCTGGAGTTTATTACAAAAGCTTTCAGGGACAGGTACAAATGGGCGGAACTTAACAGACCAATTCGGTACAGCGGTCTCTGTTCAGGGAGACTACATAGTGGTGGGAGTCAGCGGCCAGGACTACGATGCAACAGGGGCCAGCTTTGTCACCAATGCCGGGGCCGCTTTTGTTTTTCCCGTTGCAAACAAAATCTGGACGGCTGCCGTCAGTTCAGATTGGCATACAGCCGGTAATTGGTCACCGTCTGGCATCCCGTCCTCATCCGATCACCTCTGGATTCCTTCAGGAGTTAGCCTTCCACCGGTTCTTTCTGCAAATACGACCGTAGCCAGTATCAATACAGACACCTCACTTTCATTAAATGGTTACCAGCTTACCATTGATGTGTCCATAAAATGCAGAGGTAACGGCAGTGTAAAAGGCAGCACTACGTCTTCCTTGCTATTAAATGGCTCTGAACCCAGCACACTGAAGATGAACACACCGGGAAACGACAAATACTTAAAAGACCTTACCCTCTTCGGTACAGGCAGTCTCACGTTAACCGATACCTTAAAGGTTTCAGGTACTGTTTTGCTGGATAACGGGATACTCAACAGCAACGATTTTCTTGTGTTGACTGCCACAAATACCAAAAGCTACGGACAAATCATGAATGTGTCCGGAACTACCAATGGTAAGGTTACCGTAGAAAAAGTACTGAGTAGTACCAATCCCGGATGGAGAGAACTTTACTTACCTGTTCAGGCCAATCTCAGTGCATTGTCAGGAATTGATCTTCTTGGAAGCGCACATCCGACAGCGAACGAGCGGAATATATACTACTGGGATGCCACAGATGCAGGTAGCGGGATTGCCGGAGGCTGGAAACCGGCTAATGTTAGCACCGATGACCAAAGTAAGGCATACAACATTTACGGAAACAACAGCAATGGCGGGTTACATGACATCAGCAACCAGCTCACAATAAGCGGGGCTCCAACCAATGGTAATGTATTCTTTTACCTGTATGCCACGGACGATCCATACGGAGGCTCTGATCCAAATAAAAACGGCTGGAACCTGGTCGGCAATCCCTACCCCAGCAATCTGGACATAAGCCAGCTTTGGGGCGCTATGGGGTTCCCAGCCTATAAGGCGATTCATGTGTATAACACCAATACCGGCCAATACGAAGCCATCTGCAGTACGGGTGTGAGTATCATTCCCTACGGTGGTGCTGTCAGCAGTTCTTCCGAGGTAATTGCGCCATTCCAGGCCTTTTGGGTAAAAACAGCCTCTTTATCCAATATGGTCTTCACAAACAGCATGCGTACAACCGATACAGTTGGCTTAGGAACATTTGTGAAACAGGATTTATCTATCCTGCGCATCAATATTCACGACCAGGATGGCCACTGGGATCAGTTGGCCATTTACGATTACCCAGGGGAACAGAGTGCATTTAATGAGCAGGTGGATGCCTACAAACTTCCTGGTTCCGATCCTTCTATTCCGGGTATTTATCATCTTAGTCCCAACGGAGAAAAAGCAAGTATTAAGGCATTGAACTTTGCCCAGGATAGCCTTGAAATGAATATAGGGGTGATTCATAAACTTGGGAATACCCTGAAAGTCTTTCTTGACGTGAAGGACATGACGGATAACTGGCGTTATTTCCTGAAAGATAAACTGCTAAAAAGCCGTCGTGAATTAACAACGAAAGATACCGTAGAAATTGCTGTGTGGGGAGTTGTTGAAGGCCGCTATAGCCTGCTTATGAAAAGGGATAAGGAACAAACCGGCATACACAATCTGAATAGTCCGCCAACGAATATCTGGAGCAATGGAACTATCGCATTTGTAAACGGCACTAATGCAAACGAAGTTTATGAAGTGATTGACCTGCAGGGCAGGGTTTGCTTACAGGGAAAAGTTATCTCAAGTGGCAGCCATCCGGGAATCATTGATCTATCCAGCCTTTCTGCCGGAATATACATTGTAAAAGTTGGCCAGAATGGCCCTACCGCTAAAGTACTCCGGAAGTAAAGGCTTCCAAAATACAAAGAGGCTATTCTGATGTGTAATAGCCTCTTTGTATTTCCGAATAATCAAATCAAAAGTATTACCGGTTTGTCAGAAGACGTATAATTGCTTCTTTGTCTTTAATCTGCGACTCCAGTATTTCTGTATGCCGCCTCAGCAATTGCATCTGCTCATACATGATCTCCATTTTGAACTGCAAGTCCGAGGCTTCTGAAGCAGGTGGCGTTTTTGCCACAGGCTCTACTGGCGGAGCAATTTTAGGCTCTTGCTTCTTTGTAACACCAAACTCCAGAGGAAACGGAAGGTTAAGAAATTTGGCAGCCGCCACCCATTTATCCAATCCCAGATTTTGATTCTTGTACGAGATTAAAAATCCCTGGTAACTCATACCAAGTTTTTCAGCCAGTGCTCTTTTGGTAAGTTTCGTTCTTCGAAATATACTCTCGAGTTGTGCGTACAAATCATCAATTTCCTGATGACCGGATTTAGGAGATGCAGACTTTGACACCTTTTTTACAGTACTTTTACTCCTCATTTTCAGCATTTTAATAAAGAAAGTGCAATATCTTATTATGTTCTGATCTTCGCAAGAAAAAGACTGAAAATTATTCCTTCATAAGCACGCAAGCATTTCCTTTTACACTTAATGAACTGGGTATTTCCTCACTTTTAAGTTCATACGTTGAAATGACACTATTTGACCCCGCAATTAGTTTTCAGCATATTGTTTCAGTAGCTCTTTTATCTTTCTAATTGTGTATTCAATTTCTTGTTCCTTGTGGTTTGATTGTTCGATGCCTCTGTAGAGTTTGTTCAATCTATGACAAAGAAAATCAAACTCCGTTTCGTTCAAGAAGCCGCTAATATTGAGTAGTGACTCGGCACTGCCGATAGGGACAAAAAGAGAAAAGGGAAGCTTTGTTTTAGTATATCCATTGATGGATGATAAAATTTTGGTTGCCGCAGCGGCTTTTCTCTTATCCTGATTGCTCAAATAAAAGAAAGTGATCACGTTTATATCACAATACCAGTACTTGTAATGTATTTCCGTATCATCCGCAGATAATTTCTGAAGAATGACCGCTCCAGGAAGTTTGGGGCAGAATACTTCCGATATTCCATAGTCACTGGCTCTGGCCATATCGGGTAGTAATATGTTGCCATGAATATCCCAATAACTTTGCTTACCTGTTTCAACCTTTGTTTTAAGCTGAACTTTCCTACTCAAACCAGTACCGTCTTCTATGATTACATCACAGCCCTGAATATCTATGGCTTGCTTGTATACCTGAATGTAGTGGCCTTTCCTAAATCCATACAGCTGAATTTGATGGATTAGATTATTGGTTGTCAGTTCTTCGCGAATGATGCTCCAGTCAGGACTGGATAACCTTGCCTTTAAAGTATTGGAGGCGTTTTTCATAGCCTTGTTTTAGTTACTGTAAATCAAACACAAACTAGGAAGCACACTAACTTGATAATGTTGCCCCCTTATTTTTATAGACCCTGTTCTTTCTATTATATTTTCGTTTGTACTGCACAACTTTTCTGGCAACTTCTAACGAAGATAATACCGGATAGGTAAGCCCGCTATATTGTTCTACCATATCCTGCAATATGTACGCTTCAAACAACCGGACATACTGAATACCATTAACCTGAATTATCCTATCTGCCGATACAATTTCTGAATCCACAAGTAGTGTCTCACTATTATGATGTAGCCGCGATTTCAGAAAGACGACAACAGAATCAAACTCAGCATTAGGCATTTTCTCCCGAACAACATCTTTAGCTGTACCCAGTTGAGAAAATGATCGAACCAACTCTTTCAATTTCATGGTGATAATAGCGTAAACAGGTGTTAGATCAACCCCACAATCTGTTCATGTGTAAATTATTAAAGCCGTTTAATGCTGTAATGAGATGCCGGAAATCTATACGCCTATAATATCTTTCCCACATATACAAAAGATTATCAATAGGTATTAGGGTTTTTCTGGCTCCAAGAAGATATCCCGAAGGAACCGTTCAATGGATTACCATCCTCAACAACTTTAGCTCAAACTCTTCTCTATGTTCGCTTAGTATTCTCTTCCTAATAATTGCAAATCAGAATTGATAATTATTATAATGGGTGATGAAACAGAAGCGATTTTCATTTAAAGTGGGATTTCAATTTTTAAAGGCAGATAACTAACCTCTTTTCTCCCATGTATTGTAATAACGTTCTCCTGTAGATCTATTTTTTTATACATCTCAAGAAAATAGTCATACCGATCTTCTGTTTGGTCAATATCTTTTTCGAAGAAAACATCATTGTCTTTTGTTAAGACAAACTTTGAGCATAATTTCCCACTTTTGAAAACAGCCCAAATTGCTGCATTTAAAACATGACCTTTGATAATGAAATTTTCCTCTATCATTTTATAATCCTGATTGAGGGCAGATTGAAGGCCTTTATTGAAGGCAAACTCACATGCTTCCGTCAGCGTTTCGTTTTTTAATGTCTTCGCACAAATTTTTAGATATTCTATGGATTTTTCCCAAATGAATTTATTCTGCTGTTCATCTGAAAGGGAACTAAACAGGGAAATATCAATTTCACCATAATATGCTAAATGACCACCCTGTGCTTTGTGGTAATGAACATAATTAACAGTCAGGGCGGGGAACTTACGATACACCTCTTGTGTATAAAAATAAATATTGATGAATTTTATTTTCTGGCCTTCATACCTTTCATTAATTAGTCTCAGGAGAAGCGCTGATAACCCATAAAATTTAACAGTTAACTCATGGTATCTTGTTTCTCCGTTTTGAAACCAAAATAAGATTCTCTCGATATCCTTCATAACAATTATGGTTGTTTAATTTTCAAGCCTGTATTAAAATCTATTGGGTGTGGATACTTCATGCCAGGTAATGTCCAATTACCGGTTGAATTGAAGTGTAAACTTCGCAATGAAGTCATTTATGTCTTCTTTACATCTGGTGTTTTCTATTGTTTCCATAGTTATTTATTTTGAGAGTTTTTCTGTGATGAGCTCCATAAGCTCATACTTATTGCTCATCTTCTTCTATTTGCCATAATGTATCTAATAAATCCCCGTTAATTTGCTGTTCAGTGCCCTCGATTTTCAATACGAATGTATCTCCACTTTCATTGAAATAAGAAGAACCATCCAATATTCCAAGAAAATGAGCGACTGTATTTACCTCAATAAGACGAACAAATTTTAAAAATGCCTTTTTTTGATCATCAGAAAGTTCCTTATACAAAGGAATAATAGCTTTCCAATCAGGGTCTGTAACATTAGATATAGGGGTTAACAACAACTCCGAATAAGATTGTAAATCTTCTTGTATAATTCTTTCCCGAATTATTCTGATAAAGTCTTCTGGTTTCATGTTTTCTATTTTGTATATGAATTAGGATACATCGTTTTATTTGCTTGAATTAGTCCTTTAACGAGTTTTAGGTATCCTTTAGGTAAAAGTTCTTCCGTATTAATTTGGCTAAACTTCTACAAGCAGCTTGGTTATTAAAGCTCTGAAAGCCATTATAACCAATATTTCCTCCCTTTTTCTTTGATAATATTTACCAATAATTCCTCAAATGTACCTTCAATTTGTTCCCATTCTTGGGGTAGCTGTTCCATGATACAGTAAACAATTCCATATTTATGGCCATCAAATCTGAATCCAAGGTATTCGTTATCTCCAAAAATTTCGCAGAATAAAATAACTCTATCATCCCAATCCGTCCCGAAATTCTCTTTCTGAAACTTATTCTGCTTATAAAGTTCCTTCAATCCAAAGAAATGGAATCCTGCAATATCTTCCACTTTATACAAGATCATCCCGTCATAATGCTGAAGGAACTCCAAATAATCTCCGGGTAGTTTTAATTCTATTAGTCCTTTAACATCTAATCCTTGATCTGCAGGATTCAATATTATTTGAGCTGTTATATTTTCAAAGGTCAAAGAATTACCTGTTTGGCTTTCATTTCTTAACCTTTCAAGTTCTTTAATATAATTTTTCATGTTTTATTCTTTAAAGTTTCTCCACCAGTTTGTAAATGGCTGATGCTCCTGCGGTTGTATAAGTGGCACTAAATTATCAAAAGTATTTGTTCCACCGTGACTTAACGGCTTTATGTGGTGAATATTAAGCGTACTTCCTTGTGGAACTATTGGCCAAGGCCTACCTTGTCCTATCCACCATTCCTTAAATTGTAGCTTATACTGGGCTGTAAATGAACTACGAAGCACTTTAGAATTGTTGGGTAAAAACGGTCCCTTCGGGAATGGTACCAATCCATAACCTCTTACATGCACCTGAGGATAAGGAACTCCTTTTGAGTTAAATATTGGCCCACCGGCATTAAAGATAAACTCCTTTGCACTATTTGTATATCCACCTCCGACATAGCGACCCAAGGGCTCTGTGTAGGTCATTACCCTTGCAGAGTATAGCATCCTATTGGCGTCTAATGTGAAAGCTGTTGATCTTGCCAAAAGCCCTTTGGTAAAAGTTGGGGCAACCGTATAAGACGTGCGCATAAATCCAGTTCCCACCCTGCTGGCAAAAGCGGCGGCTTTTATTGTAGTATATTCCCAAGCGAGACCTTCGACAATATTTCTGGTTAACATTTGAGCCGTTCGTGGATGCCCTATGTTCTGTGCAGAGAAGTACTTATCGGTTTGTTCTATTTTTGAGGGTGTAGGCCGTATTTGATCAGTCGGCGGTTTCGGTTTTTCCGGAGTAACTTTATCATACAGCGGATTTCTTACAGCCGTGCTGGCATTATCCTGTGCAGTAGTAATATATCCTCCGTAATAAAATGGCTTAATCGCCGGAGTGGTGGACGCATTTGCGGATTCGGCTCCTTCCAGGTCAATACCATCAATCACCCGGTTTTCGGCAAAGGCGTAAGCACTGTTCCAGGGGTATTCTTTACTTAAGGGATCTACGCTGAGAAAACGCCCCAGGCGGACATCATGGATCCGGTACTCAAACATGTATGCACTACCCTCAATTCCATACAGGCTGTTTTCCTTTTCCGCTCCATTAAATCCATACAAATAACCGCCTTCTCCCGCTGCCTGGCTACCACATTCCCGAACATATGTCTCCGTTACCCGCATCAGTTTTGCATTCAGCCAGCGGAATGAGGTCTGTCCGGTAGACCTCTGAAGGTAGGTTACCCTGTATATTTTATCTCTATCTGCATTGAAGTAGTTAATTGTATGCTTTACTGTATCTCCGCTATTTTCTACCTGGTTTACAAACACCGTATCCACGACCTTTGTGCCTGCCGAATCCATTTCTAAAAGCAGCACCGTAAGGCTGTGCAGGTAGTCTTCGGAAATGAACTGAATACTGGTTGAGAGCTGTTGTGTACCCGTTTGGTTGGGTTTAAAATTTAACCAGGCCATATCCCCGGTATGCGGCATATCGATCCGAACGCATTGAGGTGAAGAGCGGGAACCGGAACAGTCCGGAGTCGTGGTCGTTTGTCCACTCTTTTGAATGTTATTTACAAAATTGCTGAGAGCAATCTCGCTGGTTTGTGTTATAACGGATGTACTGCATTGGATACCTGTACTACATCCCCAATCAGGAAGCGGGGCCCCAAACGGATAATATTCAGTGGCCATGCGCACTTCGGGCCGGTATCGTTTCAGCTCATTGGAAGCATCGGTATCCAATATAGCATCGTACACCTTACGGTCGCTAATAGTAGAAAGAATGTTCCCCAGGTGATTGCTCAGTTCGTACTGCTTCTGTCCAAGACTTACATAGATTTTACCAGGAGCCTCCCAGGCCGGAGGAGTTGTAAGTGATTGCGGATTAAAGTGTTCGTAGATGGAATTTTCCGGCTCATTGATGTCATACCCGCTGATTTCAGAAAAGACAACTTTCTGTTCGTTAATTCCCAGACGTTCCATTCCATGAATGGTGCGTTGAGTGCATTGCAGCTTGTACTTTCCGGTAGCCAGATTTTGGTTGATCTCATATATAGCCAGGATATTTCCTTGGGCATCCAATGCATAAACATGCATACTGGCCCCATGTTCCTGGGTGGCATCAATCCGTTTTATGATTCTGTGTGCATCGGCATTATACCCAAACCAAAGATCAGCACCTTGCCGGAAGTTTACCTTATGCACCTTACGGTTCAGATTCCAGCCAATTAAGGCACTGTCATTCTGAATATCTACCGTAAGATTACCAATCGGATCATACTGGTAATTCCCCTGTCCCTGATTCTTAATATCGGTTTGATGCGTGTTGGATGTTATATTATCGGTCACATACAACAAAGCGCTGTTGAGTCCGCTGGGCTCATAATTGTACTGCAAGGCATCCATTACCACTTCCTGTCCATCTGTTCTGTACAGACTGGTGATGTTACCGTCCGCATCATAATTCATTTCCATGCGGAAGATTTCGTTAGGATGGGAAATGGTATTCCAGTCGGTCGCGTTGGGAGCCGTCCAACTACCATTATTGGCTTTTTTCAGATTGTTGGAATAGTATAATCTGTGCAGCTGATCGTATTGAAAAAACTGCCCCAGCACATCCATTGGCTTACCGTCACAACCCAGCGTGTTGGACACCATTTTTACAATGTTCCCATTGTACAGCCCAAAGTCACCGGCTACAGGAGGCATACTTATATTCATCAGACCATAAGCCATACTGCCGGAAGGCACATCCAGCTCACGGGATTTATAAAAGCTGCCACCGGATCCCAAGGGCTTATAATCCCCCTTATAATAAGCCAGTGTATAACCCATCGCATCTACACCAAAGCTGCTATGCAGGTTATCGCCAGCCAAGCCATCGGCGCCACGGTCATTATGTGGGTTAAGTAGGTCGCTGTTTATTCCTTTGTGCCAGCCCTGTAAGGTGTATGTATAGTCTATTCCCTGTACTTGCTTTCTTCCCAGCTCTATCCGGGCCAAAGGAGCTGTCAGATGATAATAATATTTAGCCTCCAGTTCTTTTACGACACCATTATTGGCAGAACTGTACATACGGACAAGACGATTGTCTGCATCATAACGGTAATACTGAGAGAAATGCTCCGGCTGATCTCTCATATAATGAATCTCGTTAGTCTTCCCACTTATCAGGTCATAGCCATACTCCGTTTTAAGAAATCGCTTACCAAAAGGTTGCAACAAGGGAATGTCCTGAACCAGAATGCTCACATTACCATGTACATCGTAACTGTAGTGCTGGGCATTATCGAAGAATCGCCAATGCGACGGGTATTGCTCATAGTACGCCGTACTGCTGACCCTGCTGCGTAGATTCTTTTGAACAATAGGCGTGTACCCAAAATTCCAATCCGTAAAATGGCTTCTGTCATAATAGTTCCGTGTAATCTGTCTTCTGTTATGATCCAAATCCAAAAGGAATCCCAGAGGAGTCATACCAAACAGGCTGTCTGAAGGTAAAGCCTGTATCATATCACGTAAGTCTGTAAAACCCGTTATGGGTAAGCTGTCCGGATGTGTCAGCCATTCCCCCGTTTCGTACTCCCGGCTAATCGGATCGTACAACGTATAGGTAGAGGTTCCGTCTGCAATTTGCCGGGCATTTCGGCTTAATGCCAATCGTCCCAGGAAATCATAATAAGTCCAAGACTCACCCGCATCAGGGGAACGTTCCCGGATAACCTGATCTTTACTGTTATGCTGGTACAGACTGGTTCTGAAATGACTGGGCCTTGCAAAACTGCCTAAGCCCGGATCGGTAATTGTAGCATAATTCTCTTTCCAGGAATGAGCCCTTCGGAACGCATCTATCCTGGTAAGTTCCTGTTGGTTATTAAGGGGTACCACTCCTTGTGGAGGTACTGTTTTTACCAGATTACCGGCACGGTCATAGTAATAAAGCGTATAATGATATTCATTAAGCGCATAACTCACAGTAAAGGTCTCAATATGGCCGTTAAGCAGTCTTTCCAGGCAGACCGGTTCATATAGCCGGTCAAACCGTTGTAACTGGGTATCTCGATAGACTATAAAAGCCTGGTTCTTCAGGGAACGGTAGTATTGAATATAATCCTGTTCACAGGAAGTAAGAATACCTGTTGTACCGGGGGTACTGCACCGTAAGCCCTGCATAAATACTCCTTGAAACGGAAGGCTGGTATCGGTTGCTGCTATACCGGCACATACATTTATCCAATTGGCCAGTAAGACCGATCCACCAGTGTAAAGAGATAAACTGTCATAGGGGCTAAGTAAATGGCTGTCCATATCAGACAGGTAGTCCAACAGACGGTTCATATCAAATACATCTGTTACTGTTACACCGGTAAATGCGGTATACTGAAGCGGGTTTATCTGCTGGTAAGGTGTTTTTAAAGTGCCGGAGGCATATAACACATCACGCAAACGGCTACAATTGCAGTTAATCTCCTGTTTGTTGCTCCATGCTGAGGTATCATTCAAGGCAATGGTACCCGGTGTAGGGCATCCTTGAGTGCCGGTCTGGTTCATAAACACGTCAATAATCTCCTGAGCGTTATTGGCTGCTGGCAGTCCCCAGGGTAGTGTGCTGTAAACAGAAACAGGAGCGGAACCTGAATTAAACAAGGCCGGAAGCGGAGAGGCAGTAATTAAAGAGGCTGTATACACCGAACAGGCATCCGAAACCAACACTTCAAAATAATTCCGAAGGATATCTTTTTCGTTTTGCGGGATCAGATATGGCAGTGTCTGTAAAGTATCGGGATTGGTTATATCCAGCTTCACACATCCATTAAGACTGCTTTCCAGCTCCTGAATCCATTGAAGTGGTAGGTTTTGTACCACATTGTCACAATAGGTGGCAGACAACCCGCCATAGGTGGGCGGGATTTGCAGATTCAAATACGGGATGCGAACCTGGAACCTGCTGTAATCCATTGCCGGATTCGTAGCATATCCATACGGCGAAAGGTTAATGTCCAGGTAGCCATCATTATCCCCATCCAACGTATTCAGATAAGGTAGTTTGGTAATTGCAGCCTGAAGATCATTCGGAACAGAGGAGGCGTTCTGAATCAGGTTAATTAACGGATGGTCTGCGGGTGCGCATCCCGCAAACTCATCCGTCCCCCTCTGTTGTTTAATTTGCATACGAATCGCTTCATATGCCGAACGGAAGAATGTAAAAAGAGAAATCTGCCCCTGAGTGGGTATTTGCCCAAATGCGGCCAAAGTTCCCGGTGCACTGCCGTTGCCATGCAGCACCTGCATATAAGTAATAAGCCCTAAGGGTATAGGCCCGGTATAAGTAGCCGTATCCAGCAGGTGAATGCCATCAGGATCGGCTAACACTTCCCAGATACTTAACGTTTCAGCACCGGCTGCCAGGTAATTAAACAAGTAGTTATTGACCGCTGCCGAATAGGTGCCTGCAGAATCAATACAGTCCGATATCAAAGGATCTTTATAACACAAGCCACTCTCCAGGTCCTGGGCATTGATCTGAGTCGGGTTAAATACATCCAGAGGGGCAGAAAGAGGAACTCCCATAGGTAGGAACAGCATATATTCCCGCGCTACTGAATCACTGGAAGTAGCATACAATGCATCCTCGTACTGCGTAATGCTATGATACACCTGCTGCGCCCCAGGACGGTTACAGCTACAAGTATCATCCCGATTTTCACAACGAGACTTCCAGATACAATACTCCGGGTGCAATTGAACAAACTGATCCATAACGGCTTCAAATCCCGGAGCAGTTTCTACGTCATCCCAGCGGCTGCGCAACGTATCCCAATCGGCATTGACAATACCTATCAGGTTACCCAAAGTAGTGTTGAATCCAGCTCCATAATTGTATAGCCAATGGTTTATACTATACGGATCGCCGTCTGCACTCTGGTAATAGTCGGCATCTGTCCGGAGCGTATCGACGGTTGGACTTTGGGGCCGGTTATCAAAATACTGGCCACCCGGAACCATGTCTCGTTTTAAAATACCTAACAGCAATTCACATTCTGTGTTGGTATTCATGGAAGGAGACTGGCTACAGTAGCTTTTACACTCTAAAATCAGGGCTTCTATGCTATCGGCTTCGCTCTGGCCGATCAGGCCAAACAAAGGAGTAAGTCCTTCGCTTACAACTGTTGCCAGCGTAGTATTGGTAGTAAGACCAGCCAGACCTGCAGAGTCGGTATGGTAAACAACGTAAGACTGACCATTGTGAATGTAGTTGTAACGGAATGACTCTTCACAGGAAGTTTGGCAGTCCCGGCAGGGAAGTTCGTATACCGGAGGTATAAAACAAGCTCCTGCAGAAGCAGTATCCGTGCCCAGTTGACTGCTGACAGCCGATTTAATGGTACTGATAGCTCCACTATTTAACCGCACCCGCTTAATAAGTGTGTATTTCCCAATCTCCGGAAAAGTGATGGTATGCGTGTAGCTAAATCCTGTCAGGGCATTAAAGGGCCTCCAGGTAGGTTCCGCCGTATTGCTGTTACCGTCAAAGTCTAAAAGCTGACGGCCTTCCTGATCTGTTATTGAGATAGACACTTCAAAGGCGCATGGTTGATCTCCCAGGCAGAGGTCGCGGAACAATAAGGTATCAGCAGTGTAATTCAGTGTAAACTGAGTATTAGGCACCGATACGAGCAGAGATTTAGATGATTCCAGTTCATTCTGCCCATTCAGGTGGTTATTATCTAATGCCCCCGAAGTAAGGGTTACCGTTTGAGCAGAAGGTAACAGATGCAGTTTATCTGAAACATTTGTTCCGGCCAGAGCGGTAGCGATTACCCGATCGTGTCCATCCTTGTAGCTTACAGAAACCTGCCCATTGGGATCAACCACCATTTCTTTCCTGTAGTTGCCAACATAGCCAACCTCATTACCAAACAGGCGGTCTAACTCTGCCTGCGAGCCAGGTGCCCCGTAGTAGTATCGGGTATCATGGCCCGACCCCAGTCGCTGGGCATATCCGGGCTCTCCTTTAGCTTCTATCCGGTTTAACCCATCATTACTTCTTCTTTCGTGGCCAAAGGGGAACCCTTCAGCATCGGCCTGATATGCGGCCAGCGTTCGCCGGAGCATCTTAGGATAGTAGTTGCCGGTGTAGGTCAGAAATGGATTCTGACTGGAGTAAAAATGCCCCGTTACCGTTCCGGTTGTTATTCCTGTGAATATGCTACCGTTAGCAAATACCGTATCCCGGTCAAATACATTTTTATCAAAACCAATATTCAGATTATGAGTAAAGGCAAGACCGCTGTATTCATGTACGGTTGGTAACAGAGTTAATGTTTGTCGCCCCTGGTGGTCATACTTGTTCTCACTTATAAGAGCCAGGCTATCTGTATTCAGGTACGAAATTGCTTGTCTTTCATTTCCTGTACCATCATAAAATTCCAAAACACTCCTTTGTTTTCCTTCTTCTGCATACGTTATGTTCGCCGTCCAGTTCATACCTGGCTCCAGACCGCTGTAATTGAAAGAGTGATTCATAGAGGTGCTTCCCTCTGCTCCCGGACCCGAAGACCAGGGCCCCCGTTCAATCTTATCCGGTACATTGGTAACAATACTTACTCCTACAGCCCGGACCCGGTATACTATTTTACCCCTTGGATAAAGCAACGCTGTGGTATAAAAGTTCCATTTTGTATTTATACGAGTAGCATCCCCCCAATCGAAATCATAATCGGTACTGCACAAAGGATCATCCCCGGCATCTACAAACAACCACTCCAGGTCATAGCTCTCAGCCCCGTCAATAGTTGGCCAATAAAATGTTACTTCATTACCGGGAACCTGCACCCCACCCGCACAGCCACTATTGGTTATCCCAGAGGCAGAAAGGACATAACCGGGATTCATTATGGCAGCTCCGGTATGGTCTTTTACCCAGTGTCCGGGGGCAGGTACAGATGTTCCTAATTTTTTATACTTATCTGCCTTGTACTCCAGTTCCAGGAATACATCTTTGAACATACTATCCGTAAGTGTTGTTACGGTAGAAGAGATCAATACCGACCCATCATCGTGTAACAGCTCCTTTTTCAAAGAGGTAATGGTCAGTTGAGCCTTACGTATACTGGCCCCGATCTCATGAACATTTAAAGCAATATCATTCATCGATCCCTGGCGCATAAAGTCAATAGCCAGAGAATGGGCACTGTTATAACTCAGCTGATTGTTATTATGGCCCCATACCTTGAGGTTATAGGTTACAATCAGTCTCCAGTTATCGGTGTACTTCCTGCGCGTTCGATCATCTATTCTTAAAATAGCATGGACAGCCGTCTTGTGGTAATACGTATTGCTGATGTTAAGACCAAAATCCTGATCCTGTATTCGCAGTACACCTGTCGAAGCTGTGGTAATGGCATCCCCTTTAAGGGCGGTGCTTATTTTTTCTTCCGCCGCCCAAACGGGAGTTGAAATCAGGCAGAAGAAAATAAACGACAACAGTAAAAATCTATTCTTCATCTTTCAGGTAGTCGTTAAGTGTTTTTTCATAAAGGTTGTAATAGGTGTATTCTTTGAAAACTCCTTTAGGTGAGGCTTTGGGTCCAGTACCATTCAAGTAGGCCGACTCAGAGAATGTGAGGGATGAAAAAGATGGGGACAGGTCAGTGTATTCGTAAACCATAACCACCTTTTGATAAGTACTGCCTGCCCCATAGTAATACGTAACGGAAGTAAGATGTCCCTTTTGCGTATCAAACTCGTATAGACTCCGTTCAGGCCCCTTGCTTGTCTTCAAAGGTTCTGCTTCCATTTTTAGTTTCCCGGATTCGTTCAGTGTTAATGTTATCTGATGTGTAGCCTGGAAAAGGGAATCGCCTACGGTTAAGCCTTTTTTTTGCTTTTGCAATTCGTCCTGGAGTTCCCTGAATGAAGATTTTGAATATTGAATAACCCTTTGCTGATTATCAATAACCAATACACATTGCTGATTTGTAAGCACTTCAACCGCATCAACCCGAACGATGCTTCCAGTGGGGCTTAAGCGCGTATCAGCCATCATTACCCGTTTGGGTTCACTATCCGTAGATTTTGCAAATAGCGATGTTTTTACCCTAAGCGAGCAGCTTTCCAGGTTTCGGTAGCTGGTAATGATTCTTTTCAGCTCAGTTTGCGCATCCTTTTGCCCCCAGAATGGCAGGGACAACCCCATGCCCAATACAAGAAATATGTGCTTAATGGTTAACATTTCTCCGTGTCTGGTTAATGGTTACTATTCCTTTTTCCGTTTCCTTTTTCACCTGCACAGTATTATCCTCTGCATCGTAGTTGTAGAAGGTGGCAAAATTGTTATCATCCAGCTCTGCCCGAAGCAAGTATGTCTTTGGATCATATACATAGCTGCTTATTGCCGTATTGGAAGGGTGTATCCGAACATCATCAAAAGTGATATTCTGATTACTCCCTGTTGGCACAATAGCCAGGCGAATTACATTACCTGCCGCTGTTGAAGGGGGGATAATGACCGACAGTTCCATTCTCCGCCAGCCTTCAATATCATTCTGGTTCAGGCTTAAAATAGAAGAGGCAAGGTTTACTCCTGCTGTCCGGTTCCTCGCACTCAAATACCAGTAGTCATTGATATTCCCGGTTGACACCTTGTACCAAAAACTGATGGTGTAGGACTGGCCACGAACAAACTGTAACTTATCGGCAGTTGTAAACTGAGATACGGTATTTCGTACCGGGATATCCAGGTACAGGGAATCTCCATCAAAGCCGGTATAGGATAAGACATATTTACCCGTATGAGCCTGACCTGAAACAATTAAAGGAGCCGATGCCAGGGGATGATGGCTTGTATGTTTGATATCCAAATGTCCTACCGAACTATACGGGGCAGAAACGCCCGTTCCTTTTTCTTCAAAGCCATCAAACGCTATTTCATGATAAGAGGCATTTCTGGCCGTTACGGTAACCAAAGATTGATTATAGCCATACAGTGCTGAGGAATAAACCCCTAAAGCATCTACGTTTTCTACTTCAAACCCATATGGGTTATAGCCGTTTTCAGGCACTTCCATCATCCAGCGCCACCCATTTAGCGACTGGATATTGGCAGCATTTCCGTCAATAATTCCATCGCCATTGTAATCATAAGACCAGTTAAAAGGAATAAACCTTTTATACACTCCGTCCCTGCCTATTTCCGTTATGCCTAAAGTGCCGGTACTATCTATGCCAAATTGTTTCCGCTCTGTGAAATAAACATTCGACCTCTTAGTTCGCCAAACACCAGCGCGACCGGTCAGGTAATCGTTGTGTGTATTAAAAAACACGCCTGCCGTTTCAAGAAATTCGGGGCGATATACCCAACGCGCCGCGTATTCGGTTGCCTCAGCATGTAAAATTCCATCCATACAATCCCTGAAAAGGATGCAGTTTGTAAATCCCGTGCCGGACTGATAAGTAGACGACAACTTTCCTTGAGAATGAACTAAAAACCGCTTCTCATCCACATATTCAAAGGAAAGATCGCCCAGAGTGAGTGACCCATCGCCCAACAAAGCCGTTGGCGAGTTGGTGGTTACCGGGAACAAAGCCGAACATTCTGTCTGTGGGGACAGTGGCTGGCTGAAAGCCAGTTCCACCCGGTTGCCGGAAAGGGCACGAACAAGCATCTTATAATCAATACCGCAGAGGTTGATATTTCCCAAATCCCATAGAAGTCCGCTGCCTTCAGGTATAGGCGTATTGGCAGATCCTACGGTCTGAACGGCCTGGTTCATCTTTTCAATAAACAACTGTAATGTGTAATAAGAAGCCGGTATCTGCGAAGGATCCTTGAGGCTTACTATTTTCCCACCTGAAGCCGATTGCATATTTCGCTTACCCGAGCGAACTACCGTAAACACATCAAAAAAGCTGTTTGAAACCGGTGAGTTATCAGCCGCCTTCAGCTCAACAGAGTTAAGATTTACTTTACTGATCCAAAGCTTGGTGCCATTGGATCGGATCACTTCATCGCCCTCTTGAAAATACCTGCAGGCATTGGTCAGACTGGCAAAACTACCAGAATAAGTGAATCTGTAATTCCGGTAAGCAGGTTCCATTCCGGAATAGTACCAATAAGCCGGATATTCAAACGAGTATATGTATCGGTCGTTCTGTCTGCTGGTCGGATCATCATAGTCATCAGTTACAACCGTCAGCACCGGCTGACCTGTTTCATCGTCATATACCAGGTTTCGGGTTATTTTATTAACCCCGTCCTTAAACACTTCAATCTCATCAAGCACCCCCATTTTATTTACCACCTTGGTAGTTGTAACCACACGAGCGGACTGCTCTGCATAAGATACCGACGGATAGGGCGTTACCCATATACCATATGGAGCCGGGTCAATCGCCATATTTATCTGAGCTCCTGCCGAAATCGTGTAGGTGAAATCCTCACCCATCTCAGCAAACATTTCCGAAGTTTCCCCAATGGTACGAGTTTCACGCACACCTGTTTTCCCTGTAACTGCTACCGAATTAGCCACCTTATTTGCTGACTTGGGGTTATAGCTACCTATGGTTTTATACCGGTAAAACGACTTGGTGGTAGCGGGTGCGCCTTCACGTAATTTTCTTTCATTCCGATCCCAGAAACTGGCAGCATACATCTGCTCGGATTTAGCCTTTCCGTGCATATCATTAAGCTCAATGTAAAATCCTTGAGAGTACCCCCGGGCATTCATAGAAATCGAACCGACCATAGGAATCATAAAATCAAAGCGATCCTCTGTCCTCTGGGGTGCAGCATTATAGGTTGCTACTATAGGATAGTCTTTGGCCGTATAATATTCATTTACTTTTATTCCATCCCCTGTCCGGGTTACCGACTGGTTAGCAATGTTTACCATCACCACTCTGCCATAGCCGATGGAAGCCGAAGGGAAATAATGTTCCCCGAATGGTTCCTCTAAGTAATAAGCGGGATCGTTACTAACGAAACGATTATCCGGTCCATAATAATGGGGTTTTTTCATAGCATTCTCATCATTGCCGAGAATGGGTTCGTAGGTGGCCACCCCGGAAGAGGAACCGTCTGCATTCTGATAAAGGTATTCTGTGCCATACTGAGTGGCTGTTTGCCCGTCCACCGTCCACTGATCGGAAACAGTTACTTTTCTTACGCGGTGACCGCCTCCAAATTTCCGGCCGTCCGGGGTATTCAATTTAAGGAATGAAGGCTTTGTGGTTCCGAGCAGGGCGCAGTGGTCCTTCATCAGTGCCGCATTGTAATAACCAGACATCAGTTCTATGATCTGAGGCAATATGGTCATCATTCCCGTCAGGGCCTGCAGGGCGGAAAGAGATTCTCCAAGTTCGTTCTGAGGCTGGTTCAGGTCGCTGCGCTGGTAGCGCAGGTACTGTAGTCCAGCCGCACGGAAATATTGCTCCGCCGGATTGTCTGCTATATCCATCTGGATAAAGGGCATTACAATGGTATCATTCCCTACATTTCGCAGTGTATAACCGGTTAGAGGTAATCCATCCGGTCCGATCTTTGGCCTGGCATAGCCTGTGACATAGTCGTAAACCCAGCTAAAGGCATTTTTGGGTACTTGCAAACGTTCCCAGGTTTTAAAATACAGCAGGTTTCCCGGAAGATGACGGACATAGTTACGAATAACTGCTTTTCGCTCCGCATCGGACAAAGAGGTCGGAATTGCTTCCAGGGGTTCAAAATAAACCAGGTCATAGCCTTTACGGATTGAAACATCTCCATTCTCCAACCAGGCGGTCTGGATGATGTTCGGGTTGTTGGTGCTACGTTTACCCATGCCTGTTATTTTTACCATCTGGGTAGCCGGACGATCCTGCACATAGCCATAATCATCCATTTCATAATCAATACGTACTACTCCACCGGTAGGTAGCTCAATCCTGGTAAGGCTCCAGCTTACCGCTATTTTTTTACGGTTCGATTCCGAGCTTGCATTACGCCTTTGATCCGTATATGGGTTATCCGGGTCATCATTCAGCGAATAACTTCCCCAGCGATCTGTTTTCATGGTTGAATACGGGAAATTTATTGAACTATCTTCTTCCAGATAGCCACTTCCGTCATTAGCGTCCCGGTATATATTGCCGTAATCGAATTTATACCTGTTTCGGCTTCCCTTTGTGGAGCCCTTATACGTGAAGTAAACCTCTTTTAAGGTCAGCTTTCCGCCTCCGCTTACGCTGCTATTGGGAATACCGGGACATAGCTGGTCAGCTACCACCGATTCATAGACGAAATGCGCTGTCTTCAATGGCGTATTCAGGTCTGCCTTGGCATATAATTCAATTTTATCCAACCGATACAAGGTCTTGCCTCCACTGGTACCACCCATCACCGAGCCGGTTCCCATCCCATCGGTACGGGGACTCAGATAAAATACGGCGATATGCGTTTTTGTCTCAATGGAATGGAGATAGGTCATATCCTTGGCTCCGTATTGCAAAGAAGCCTTATCGTCTTTGGGAGAGGAATGGTAGCCGCTGGAATAGCTTACTTCTGAGCTGCCAAACGGCATACGCCAGCGGTATTCCTCTGGACCATAGTAGTTACATTTGGCCCAAAAACCCATATCGTTGTTACTCGGGCCGTTGTCGTCCACATCAATATAATCGGGAGCTACCATATAGCTCAACAGGTAGGTATGTGCATAAGGCCCCGTACTATTTTGCGTATACGCCCGATCCCTTGTCCCGGAAGCTCCCTTGTGTTGATCCAATCGGTCGGTAAGATCAGGATACGGTATATTCTTGGCCGGGTGAGTGGTTTGACCATCCTGATAAAAGGTGCGCCCCTTTATGGCAAAAAAGAACTCATGTTGCTCATTATTGTATAGAGGTACATCATAGATATAACGCATTCCGTCTGACTTCAAAATATCATACCCAACCACATGGTGGTCTTTAAAACGGGTATCATTCAAATTAAAGGGATCGTAATTATTGGGATTAATCAGGCCATCTTTGGGGTTTTGATAACTGCCTGCATAAATATTGCGGATACTTGGGTAACCAAATTTTTGTTTTTCGCCCTTGGTAAAGTACTGAACCAGAGTTTCTCGTTTAGTAGGCACAACCCCTGTAAACTCAACTCCATTATAAGCTTTACCGTTAAGGCTTGAATAGGTTTCGGCTTTGAACAATCCCAGGTTTTTAAAGAAGTTTTTCTTCCGCATTTGCTTGGTTGCCTCTTCATCGTCTACTTCCTCAGCGAGTTTAGAAAAATCTTCAAAAGAGGAAGGAGACTGATGAATATTCACCATAGCAGGCCCATACCCGCCTTTATCCCCCAGGTTCATTTCTCCTTTGGAATACGTAAGAAACTCCCCGGAAAACTTGAATACAAAGGGGTTATTGGGGCGTATACCATTGGAACCCGTAAATGCTTCATTTTTCCGGAATCCCATCATGGCAATAGCCTTTTTAGCTCCGCTTTTCCATTTGCCGGAATACGAGCGGGCAAAGGTCACATTGGGATCAAAGCCAACCTTAACACCGGTGCTGGCAGCAATCTCAATTCCGGCATTTAACCCTACGTTATCCGAGGCGGTTTTAGGACCATAAAAAATGCCCGCATCATTGCGGTGTACCCGAAAAACACCATTGATGCCCGAGCCTGAGACCGAATAAATATCATGGGTCATTACCGGAAGGGGGAGCATTGGAACCTTGGCATGGATGGGAAAGTCTTTCTCCTTATTATAATCCATTAAAGCCCTATCGTTCTCAATCTGCGGATTATCCACCCTTAGCTCGGAATACATAGAACCATAGGCCGGATAGGCATACCCGTCTTTACTGTAATCCTTCACTTCGGTAACAGATAAATTTCCGGTAAAACCAATCGGCACATTCAGATGGTTTCCTGCTGCGCCCGCTTCTATGTCCATTTGAAAGCCACCGTTAAAGCCTCGCCTTGGAAGTTCTACTTGCGGCACTTCACTCACCGCAGCATAGGTGAGACTTTGGCCTAAACTATATCTGTCGTAACCATACCCTTGTGTGAAATTCTGGTGGGTAATCCCTTGCCGGGAAGAATACCCCATACCTACAGAGAAACGGTTGCCATTTAAAGCTCCTTCTCCGGCAAATGACAAGGAGGGCTGAAGACTTGGGCCGTCATTAGAATCGAAATTCAAATTAAGATTGGCTCCCAACCTGCCTACACTATTATTGGATAAGGCGGTGGAAAGCCCTAATCCATGCATAAATCCGGGGCCGACGTATGAGTTGTAATACATCTGGGCACTGGCCGTAACCCCTGCGTTAAAATCGAGAGCCCCGCCAAAGACTTCATAACCGATGCCGGTAGAAACATTCATGCCCATAGCCACATTTACATTCGGCTTCACATATTGCCTTTTCAGGATATGGTCACTCTGGGAATCTCCTTCAACCGGCCCTCTGAAATCATCAGGAACACCTCTTACCGTGCGATTGATAGCTCCTGGGTTCAGGCTCCAGCCCAAACCTACCCAGGATGCCTCCTCTTCCATGCCAGGGCTGCTACTATAGGTAAGGTTAAGCGGATAACCGCCATTAGGACCAGGAACGGTCATCAAAGGAATCTGGTAAGAGAAATTTCCGGTTACCGGGTCTACCGACTGACTGATGTCTACTTCAGAGAAACCCTGAAATTCCGGCTGCCCAGGACCACTGGTCAGAGCAAAAACCTGAAGTGGGCTCAGAAGTTCAAAAATGAACGAGAATAACACGTATACCGCTGTATAGCGGAAACTCCGTGATTTGGCCATTTTTTGTATACTCACTGTCATAGTAAAGGGCTTTTAATAGTAGGTAATGTTTTTACTCTTAGATTTTTAAAGTCAAAAAGAAGCTTCTGATTACAGCGGAATATCTTATCCGCATATAGCACCCGAACAGGTTTGTTGTTTTGAGAAAGCCTGGCATTAAAAAGGATAATGGCCCGATTTGAGTTTGCATCCAGGAAACTGGCCTCTGGTTGCACAGCCAAACAGGGGATAGTATCTTCTCCCTGTATGAGTGAAAGGTCTTCGGCCATCTGACTTTCGGCATATACAGCAAATGATCGGGCTGATCCTCTGGCTCTATCTTGCCGGTTTACAGTAAGGATGAACTTTTCTGTGTCTACACGTCCCTGGTTGCGATGTGTCTCAAGTTCTCCGGGTATATATTCCAGCACAAAACGGAGATCATTACAGGCAGCTTCTGCCACCAGTAGCTTCTGGTTTTTTTGAATCCAGATGCGGTATTCATCTGGGGTTAATGCCTGACGGCATCCTGAAACCATTGCCCATAGCACGGCCATGAACAATAGAATATATGTTCTGCTATTCATAAATTACTGTCCTGGATTGGGATTATTATTCTGGATAACTGACTGCGGTTTAAAGCGCAGATACCACTTCTCATTTTTTAAGTTTGATACCTCTAACAGGTAAACCTGTGATTCTTGCAGCCCCATTGAGGAACAACTCATGCTGATATAATTGAACCCTTTCTGAATGGCATACTGAGCGCCGGAAACTGATGAAACGGTGACCCGCCCGGTATAATCATAGATTTTGTAATTCAGATTTGTATACCCTGACGGTAAAGCATATTCCTCCAGGTACTGGAAGTGTAGCTTCATATTAGCGGCTTTATAGATATACGGTTCCGGGTCCAGATTTAAATGCGCAAAGGCATTATCAGCCGTTCCATTAAATGCTGGGTTTCCGGCCAGTACAAATGCCCAAACCTCAGTAGATAGCTGTTGCCCCCCAACATGGGCTGTTACCTGCCAGGCATAACGCTGTCCTGAATCAAGGGGTGTAGACCCCATGTAAACATCAAATGTGGTGTACAGATTGTTTTGTTTATAAAAGGTAGTATTGGAAGCAATGGCCTGCTCCTTGGTCTGGCCGGTAAGTACCTTTACCATATTCAGGGAATACTGTATCTGTCCTGTAAAGGCCGATGAAAATGCCGGTGTCCAGGTCAGTATCGGATTGGGGACCGAAATGGTGTCGCCATCATCCGGGGAGAGAAGCATCGGCGGCCACAAGGCATCCACCACTGCCTGCAGGGAATAGTCGGCGAGCTCAGTAAACTCACCATCTGAAGGTCGGCCAAATAAGGTAAACTGAACATTATATGTTCCGGCCGGGAACAGCCCGCCGCTGGATACCACCTGCTGGAGCAGGGTGCCGTTATAGTAATTGATCGTAAACGGCTTTACCAGGTTCAGGTTGCCAATATTTACCACCGTTACATTCTGACTTAAAGCTATGGTGGCACTATTGGTTTTTACTTCGAGCTGGCCGGATACATTGAAGATACGCAAGGCAATATAAAACTGGCTATACACATCCCCGGTGTTGGTGCGGGTAATGGTCAGGTTCCAGAGATCATCATGTGTAAACTGCGGCGGGGGAGATACCGCAGTAATCAGGTACTGCGCCCGTATGGTAAGTGAGGCAAAAAACAGCACTACTGTGACTGCAATCAGGCGAACAATCGCCGATAAGGAATCGGGAAACATAGGAATAAGTTTGGTTCAACAAATAATGGCTGGTCGGTTCACGCAAAAAACAGAAGCTCCTCAATCCGGTGCTGCCGGATGAAGCAAATAATCTGTGAAAGAAATTTGAGGGGAACAATAAAGGTGTAAATCGAGCATGGTAAGGTCATTTTATGGCGACTTGCCCCGTTAAGTCACCTTGATTGCTATGATAAAATTAGCGCGGGGCCTCCACATTCAGAGACCACGCCGACCAAGGCGTACGTATGACTGCGAGCAACCCGCGCGTGCGGATGCATTCACAATTCTCATACGTTTCGGATTTTAGCTTGGTCGTTCGGTCTCCGATGATTGAGAACACTAATATTTTAGTGCGACCAAAGTATTAAGTTTTTCTAAAACAGACTTACCGCATAAGTATTAAAAAAAGTTAAAGTCCGCAATGTGTGTCTGAATCGGCCCTACTACAATCACTCCTGTACTGCGCTATCCATAAACATTTGCTGGCTTATCCCAAATATAAAGGAAGGATTAACGCCCTGTTGTTTGGCCAACAGATATATCAATTCAAGCGGTACACTTTGTCGGCCTTCACGGATATGAGAAATCAAGGCTTTGGAATACCCGTAGGACTGGGTAAACGCCTTATAGCTGGCTACTTCTCCTTTAGAGATCAGGGCATCCACTACCTGGATAAACCGCACCGCTATAAGCTGTTTGCCCTCCATCGTTTTTACGATTTAAGGCCGTTGAGTTGTTCTAAAAGGGCCGAATACTTTTTCAGGATGTTCCTTTCTTCTTCCTGTACCTGGCTTAGCTTTTTCTCGGCTTCCGCCCGCTTTTCCTTCTCTGAAAGAAGCTGGCTTTCGTACACGTCAGCCATTTTTTTTATAGCCTCATGCTTTTCGATAAGGACGGTTTCCAGCTGCCTGGTTTCCTGCTGTAGGGAGTTTAAAAGCTCGTGATGCTGCTTTTTCTGCTCCGGGTCCGTAAAGTGATTATTGACGATCTGCTCGGCCTGCTGAATGATCTGGTCGATAGAGTTACCCTTGTAAACATCCCCCTGAACCTGACCGATAACCTCTCCGTAGTTAGAGCCATTGAATTGCGTAACAACAGACTTTTTACCCGCTTTTATTCTGGAACCCGGTTCAGGAAAGGTAACCTCTGTGGGTTCCCAGCCCATATTGGACGGATGATAGGTAACCGGAAAATCCTCCCGGAAAAAGCAGTTGTAGTCTATGCCAAAGTAGAGACCAAAGTTTCTGACTTGTGAAATAGTAATACCCCGGTCAGAAATGCGCATTTTTCCAATCACATCCGGTCTGCCAAAAATCTTTTCACTTATACCACGATCCGTGTTCGGTTTTACACCAGCCTTTGTGTTTGCTTTTATCACCTGGTCTACAATACTCAGGAAGCGAACATCCACGGCATTAAGCTCATAACGTTTTTTGTTTCCAGTATTCATGCTGCTTCCAGGCTCTTTCATAAAAAAATTCTAAAAAAACGCTATACAAATAACTCTTATTTGACATCGTTTTATTATGTTTGACTTATATTTGGAATCGCGCAAACCCTTAACCAGTAAGGTTTTCACGAGTTTTACGTCACTTAAACTATTATTTGACACTGTTAAACTCGGGTGCGCTGTCAAATATACACAACTTTGACATAAAAAGAGGTAAAAACGTTAAAACTGACACCCTATGATTGATGAAGAGGACATCAGACAACTCAAGACCCAACTGGAAAGGCGCGTTGAAAGCTATGTAAGCCGTGTGGCGGCTAAAGCCGATATGTCCCGAGCAACGGTTTCCAAATTTTTCAATTTCAAGCCAATCCGTTCCTTTAACGCTCACAAAATTTTTGATGCCGGTCTTGAACTCTTAACCGAAGAAGCGGAACAAAGACAAAATCGTCTGGAAAAATCCCGGCAGATTCTTGAAAACAACCCGGCTTTTAGTCAAAGCTCTTTAAAGTTTCCACAATGAAAGTCATCCTTAAAGAAGACGACGAGGCGTACAATTTTTTCAAAGCAGAGATGCGGGAGGTCGTAAAATCTGCCTTTGCCGAACTGCTGGACGAATTCCGCAAGGAAAAAAACACGGAGCATCCGGCGGACGAATGGTGCGATTCCAAACGTGCGATGGAGATACTCGGTGTGCGAAAGACCAAGATGCAGGAAATACGGGATCATGCCCCGCATAACGGCATCCGGATCAGTAAAGATGGCCGCACCATGCGCTACCATGTGCCAAGCCTGTATGAATACTTAAAAAAACGGCTCATTCAATGAGGCCCTGTTTTGTACATCTGAAACTGTGAATCACCAGGAAGTAAGGGCTGCTGCGGTTACTGGCAGGTTATCCGCGCAGCCCGGACCTTCCACCTATAATACCATTCTTGCCCATGAATTACCGTAAAAAAGGCGACTTGCTGGTTGTGCATTATTCCAGCTCATTTGCCGCACTCAAAAAGCACATCCTCCGGCATAACTCATCCCGTAAAAAGCTCAGCGAACATATCCGCCAAAGCACAATGGCCACCGCCAGGGATATCATCTGCATTTATGGCCTGTTCCTGATTAAGGTCAGTAACCTGCACGACATCAACCCCGAGGACTTACCGCCTTTGCGCACCAATAATGTGCAGCTGGCCAGGGTCGGGAACACCAGTCCGCGTACCATACAAAGGCATATCAAACGCCTGCTGGAAGCCGGTATCCTGCTGGGCAAAAAATGGCATGGCACCAATTCTTCTTACGAGCTGTTCATAAATCCGCAGGTGCTGTTCATATCCCGGCGGATAAACGCTAAAAACATCCAGCAAAGCCTGGAAACCCTGCTGCGGGAGAACCATGAATACGATCTACTGATCAACGAAATAGAAAAACATACGTCAACTTGTCCTTATACAGATACAGGTTACAATGGGTACATTAAAAATAATGTATTAAAAGCGGTGGATAAGCCCGGGCCGATGGATGAAAATCCGGCGCTGGATGAAAACCCGCAGCCCGATGCGGGCCACATATCCAAAAGGAGTTCGCTGCCGCTCACGGAATGTTCATCGGATGCAGGCTACACCACGGGCCACACAGCGGGACACACAGGGGAAAAAGTTGCGCAAAAAAGTGAAGAAGCAGGGGAAAAAGAGCGGAGCAGCGGGGCCGGGGAAAAACAGGATGAGGAGTCTGTAACCGATACCGACCCGGCCCGCTCCGCTTCCCTTCAGTGGTATGCCTACCTGCTGTGGACACTGGCCAAAAACCTGCTCTACAAAGACCGATTCCTGACCCAGCGGCAGGAAATGATCGCCCAGAAGCTGCTGATTCAATGGTACCAGCCTGTACAGACCAAACACCTCCAGGACGTACACGAAATCTATGTGGAACGGATCGGACTGGTAAAAAAATACCTGGACAAAGATCCCGAAAGGCGCTATGTGCAGCTCCCATACCGGTACTTCGATCCGTATAACCCTTCAGGATTTACAGCCACCAAAAAATGGTATCGCATCCACCTCAAACGCAAACTGGATGTACAGGCCAAACTGATCCTTCATAACCAGATTCGTCGCTTCATACTCAACCAACAAAAGGCCCCCGACAAACAACGTTCACCCTATGACCTGTACCGCGAATGCGAACAACGGGTCGGAAAGCTGGGAGATGCCTCACTGCTGGAACAATTCTATGCAGCCACACTTAACCCCTCTGCCTGGCAACAACTTCATGCAAGCAAAACACCCAACGTATCATGAATAAACCCCATAAAAAACCAAGCATGACCGAGCGTTTAAAAAGAGCCGTCAATACCATTTCCGTTGACCTGTTCGGCCACGAGAAAACCCTCACTACAAACGTACTCAGCTTCCTGGATCGAAGCGCCAGGGAGTGGAATGCGCCTTTAGACCATGCCGAAGCCCGCATTGTCAGACAACAGGGGGAAATACAGGTTTTTCTTTACCACATTGACCGGGCCGTGCGCTTTGTTCCTTTGGAGGAACTGATCTACTTTTTTGCCGTTACCGAAAAAACAGACCCTTTCATACTGCAGGAAAGGATCCTCAGCGGACTGAATCGTCTGCTAAACGAGCTGGCCACTAAACACCCCTTGCCGGCTCCAGGTCTGCACCTTCGGATCAAACGTCAAGGCATGGGAATAAGTATCACCGTATTTCACAGCCACAAGCAGCTACAGGAACTGCCTGTAAAAACACTCATAAACTATTTTATCCAATGAATGACAATGAACAAGTACCCAAAGGTGGCTGGAAACTGGGACGTGATTCTTTTTCCAAAATGATCTGCTGGTTCAAGGACGGGAATATCCGCACCATGTTCTCCTTCGACTGGCGACACCGGTATTCCAAAAGGCGGGACCGCCTGATAGGACTCGAACGCTTCCGCAAGAAAGTCTCCGAATACGGGAGCCGGGCCGGTATCATTGAAATCTACGACAACCAGAGCGGGGCCAAAATAGAACGGTATTTCGAGGGCAACCCCGTAGATCCTGAACAAGCTGAAGAGGTACAATTCAGAGGCAAAAAAAGTATGGGTAATGAATGAAGTAAAAACCTTATACAAACGGCTCAGGCAGGAACAGGACTTCCCGCTGCGCTATCCGGAATATCGTCAGGATGACGGGAAAGTGCACGTATTGTACGTCGCCCCCTGTTTGAATGCCAGTGGCTATTACCGGATGATAGAACCCGCCATCCAGCTGAACAGGACCGATACACATGCTGCCATCGTGACCCATATCCATCCCTGGGACTTTACCAAAACATTCGACGACTACGATACGCCCGTTGACCAAAGGCTCATTGATTGGGCCCATTATGTTGTGCTGCCCGGTCTGACCAGTGCCATTGGCTATATCCTTCGTGCCTTTCGGAGGCAAAACCCTTCGGTACGCTTCGTCATGGATATCGACCGGAACCTGCATGAACTGCCGGTCATGCATCCGGACTATCCCAAGGTGCACCAAAAGCAAAAGGAACAGTTTCTTTTGAACCTGTCCCTGATGGATATTGTGACCGGAGCCAGCGAAGGTTTGCTGGACTATTACCAGGAACTTCTGGACATACATTATCCGGACTCTGTTGTGCGGCTGGATTATCTGCCCGACTTACCCACACCGTACAGATCAGAAAGGAGGGAGACTGTCCCGGAGAACACCAAAGTCCGTATAGGCATCCCTCTTTCGCCGTCCTGCTGGTACAACATATTACCTGTTTTAAATATCTTCTATCGTTACCATATACAAAACCCGCAGGGCATTCAATGGGTGATCTTTGGCTGGGATGGTAAGCTGCCTGCCGGTGAAGATATCAGCGCCCCACTCTCTCCACAGCACGTAAGACCCGTGCATTTTTTAGATTACTACCATACCATAGAACAGCTGAATCTTGACCTGGCGGTGTTACCGCTGAAAAATCTCCGCTACAACACACATGGCAAGTCCTTCGTCCAATACCTGGAACTTTCTATGATGGGCATACCTGTTATTGCTTCCGACCTTTCTCCCTACAACCAGATCATTAATCACAAAGAAAACGGCCTGCTGGCGGGCAGTCCCCAAGAGTGGCTGGAGGCACTTGATCTTTTAGTGAAAGACAGCCAGTACCGGCACCTGCTGGGTAGAAATGCGCAGCGAAATACCTACCGGTACTATACCTATAACTCCGACAACCGCTGGTTGCTGCAAGACACCTTTACCCCATGAGAAAAGTTATCCTTAACGAGACCTTCGGCATTATTGCCCTGGCCTTGCTGCTGATCCCGCAGGTTGCGCACACCGTCTATGTATTTAAGGTCAACAGCCACTATGACAATCCCTGGTTCAGCTGGTGCTATGCCCTGGGTATCGATCTGGCCATCCTGATTTTTACCGTGAAGGGCTGGATACGCACCGCCATCGTATACTTTTGGGGAACCCTGGCCCATAACCTGGTCTACCAGTTTTTACCGGACAGCCTATGGAGCGCCGCCCTGATCTGCCTGATGCTCTCCGGCACCATACTTTCCTTTAGTCACCTGTTCTTTCAAAATGCTGCGGTGGACCGCTCCGTAACCGCAACAGACCCGCAGCCTACCGCTTTGGAAATGCAGATCAGCGCGGCCCTCAAAGCGGGTATCCGCTTTGAGGTGCTACCCTACCAATGCCCCGCCTGCGGTGAAGCGTTCGCCAGCAGCAAAAAACTCAATGGCCATATCAGCGGACACAAACAGAAAGAGGAATGGTCTCCGCAAACCTATAACGACTGGGAAGCAGAAAACGAAAAGCGCAGCAGCCTGCTTACCCAGGTTTATGATGTTTTACCTAATGCAAACCACGATGACCGAACTGCTTAAAAAAAAGAAAGACCTGTACCCATACTTCCTGTGGTACATGAAAACCAATATCCTGCTTCCTAAAAAGCGGGGTATGATCCTGATGCAAGGTTCTTCCATACAAATCCTCCAACAGCTTCTGGATTACGATGCAGCCTTAAATGCCTTAGTCCGGCAACTTGTTCTTGAGGGTATTGATTCGGAAGATATTCATACCGTCATCGATGAAGTTTGCGACCACCTGTTCCAGGAAATCGGTCTTCGTAAAATTTTAAACGGTAACCCTGAATTACTGATACAGCATGAGCAAAGCAAGAACTAACCGTTTGGGTAAAAAGCCTCACCTGGTTAAAACAGGCCCCTTCCAACTCATTTATCAGACGGCAGCCCCCCGATATAGAGAACTGTTGCTGAAAGCACTGTTCCATTATAAAAATTCCTACGAGCAGATGAAAAGTGCTAAAGGGCAGGTTAATTCTGCCATGCAGCTGCATCAATTCATCGACCGGCAAATGGCCAGCTTGTTATCATTGGAACCAACACAGCAAATCACCTGTAAGAAAGGTTGCTCGCATTGCTGTCGTATTCATGTTGACATTACCGATGATGAAGGGCAACTTCTTGCCGTTGTTGCACAAAAGCAGGGAATCCATATCGACCGGGATAAGCTGAAAAGACAGTCTGAATACAACCACGACAACTGGCTGGAACAACCTTATTCCGACTGGAGCTGCGTATTTCTGGATTCAACAACCGGTACCTGCAAAGTCTACGAACACCGCCCCATGAATTGCCGTAAACACCTAGTTACTTCTCACCCCGATTTATGCGATCCACGAAAGAAAAAACAACTCGTAACCATGTCCGTACAGCATGATATTGAAGCAATCCTGAGTGGTGTGCTTAATGCTGTTCCCTCCGGTTCAATGGCAAAAGTGTTGTCGGGGATTTTGGAAACGAAAAGGAAATAATCTTACCTTGCGTTTTTGTGAACAAAATTAAAATACCCTAATAAATAATGGTAAACTACTAACTTATTTAAAACCACTCCATCATCACTTAACTAAAATACAATATCTCGAAAAAATCTCTTAATACAGTATTCATCCTTGCTGTATAGACAAATAGGAAATACTTTTGCTATGAGCACTAATTAAAAGATAATTTAGCAAGAGAAGGATGATAAAAGCATAACTTGTCATGATAAAAATAACTGGTAATATATCCCTACCGAAGATTCAAAGTCTTTATATAGAACTAAACAACTCTAAAGAATCGACTATCGACATTCATTTGCCAAAGAAATTTGAAAAGCTTGATTTCGGATTACTATTCTCCTATTTACAGTTTTTATCCACATGGATAAGAAATGAGCGTTCAGGTAAACTTCACCTTCCTGTAAATACGACTGATGAAGCAATACAATATTTGGAAGATAATGAATTTGTCTATCCATCAATTGTTTTAGCTTGGGAAAAGGAAATAGTGGACGAAAATGGGAAAAGTATAAAAAATGAGCTAAAGAACCCAAGCAAGGAGTATTTTAATCGCATGGATTTCTTTGATCTCAAAGGAAACTCAGTTCCTATTTATTGCTTTGATCACGACAAATCAAACAGAGGTCTATCAAAGCACTTTTATCGAAACAATCGTGAACTTGCAAATGAAGATGCTCTAGGATTTAATCTATTTAAGGCTTTTCAAAAAGTTGGCTCGTTTAACCCATCAGTTTTTAGAAATAGTATTAGACCAAACTTTGATTCATTTATAGCAATTATTCATGAACTCTTTACAAATACACATGAACATGGCAAGACTAATGAACTTGGGGATAATTTGTATCCTAACATTAGAGCAGTCCAACTAAAATTCCATAAAAAACCTATTAACAAACTCGTTGAACAATTCCAGGACTATAACGGAATTATTCAGTACTTTAACTCTGGTTTTAGTTTAAACGAACACGGAGATTTATACCTACTCGAAATCTCAATTCTAGATAGTGGGCCAGGATTTGTTAGACAATATAAAAAACTAAGCGATTACAATATAGATATTGCTGATGAAGTCCAAATCATAAAGGAGTGTCTTTATAGACATAACACATCAGAAAAAGGAGTAAGAGGAGAGACAAAAGGCATCGGGCTTGATAGAGTTTTATATACCCTTGATGGAAAGGGCTTTATTAGGATAAAGACAGGCCGAGTAGATCTTTTCCGTGACATGAAGAATAATCGCTATCATCACCACTCAACAGCCTCTAACATCCAATTGAATGATTTTCAAAACAATAGTACAGACAACTTCACAATATACCCTTCTGTAGAAGGAACCTTACTTTCGATACTTTACCCCTTAGAATACAATCAAATATGAGAAACTACTTTATATTTCAGTATGAAGACATGGTTTCTTCATCTATAAAATTAAAAATAACTGTTCTATTTGTTCATCAATTAAGGATCAGTTCACAAAACATATTAGCACAAGAGCTAAATACTTTTTTTCAGGAGCATAGTATTACGGACAAACTGATTGTACTTATTCCCGAATATCTTGATTCAGAATCATTAAAATTTTTTACTACTTCAAAAGAAATAACTTTTCAAAGAATCCCAGGAAAATCCTCTGATTATTTTGAAAAGTGCCTTTTAATATACAAATACGATTCAAGCGGGCAATTTCACTTATTTTCTGGCAAAAAACCAGAAAATGAATTAAAATTCATCTCTCATCTATTAAGGAGCGGGGCTACTATCATTTTCAAAAATAATGGTGGACTGGTAGAATCTACACCCGATCATCACTTTGTTTTCCCGTCAAATAAGCATTGCTCAAAGTTTATAAGAACAGGTAATGTCTTAATTAATCAAGCTGAAATATTTTTTCTTGCTATTCAACTCTTAAAGCATGTTAGTAATAGAAATATAATCTATTGCGATACTTCTTCTATAAATGTTTTACCGTATTCTGTATTTGAACTAAAGAGGAGATTTGGCGACACCTTTGAATGTCCAGTAATTCAAAGTTTTGAGTCCTATGAAGTATTTGAAACAAGTAAAGATAGCTTCCCGCCAGAATCTTTAGTATTAATATCATCTTCTACTTCAGGAAACATTATAGAACGACTTCTTAAGGAAAGGAGAACTGAAAAAGGACAAATTCAGGTTATATACTTTTTAGGTCCTAATAATAAATACCTATCTTATAATGAAAATATCATCTGTAATCTAACCCGAGAAGACACATTTAATCTCGGAGAATTTGAATTTGAAACAAATGGTCACCCCGATGACTGTCGGCTTTGTAAAAGTAATTCTCGCCCTATTTATATTAGGGGTGATGTATTTCTTACAGTTCAGCCAAAAATCGAAAACCATCTCCTAACTGATAGGCCCGAATATTTTTCTCGAAGTATTAGCTTGTTTGCACGAAACTATAATAGCGGTTCAACATCCGAAGGTGTAATTAAGACCTATTATAAAGAGAATTCAACAGATGAGAATTATGAGATCTACTTTGATATTGTCTATTTATTAAATAATTTAAAACACTTCATAAAGTTTGGGGAGACCCTAAACAGACACATAGACAAATATATTCCTGCAAATACAAAATACTTATTACATCTTACTGACAAAGGTTCAGAGGAGTTGGCAAAGTATATTCTTAAAAAAATTCCTAAAAGTTTAAGGCCAAAGCTGATCAATCTTAACAACAACTTCACTGATGAATTGAAAGAAAATTCTGGAACGGTAGTAATTGTAGCCTCTTGTATAACAACAGGCAAAAAATTACTGCAGATTAGTCGTCTGATGAGGAATAGGGAAAATTTGAACTTAGTTTATTTCGTAGGTATTTATCGTCCCGTTAACGAAAAATTTTCAAATGATCTGATTAGCGATTTAAAGAAAGGAAAAGACAAAGGAGATGAACGACCTTTTGTAGCAATTGAGACTATCCATTGTTCGATTCAGCAAATTGATACTTCTTGGGAATTAGAAAAACTTTTTTTAGAAGAGTTGATAGGGACAATAGATGAAACATCTAACAAAAAACTCTATGATTATGTCAACAATCGGATTGATATACTCCGGGATAATAGAAAAAATAGGGGACTTAGAAATCAAGTTTTCCTCAAGAATGTCACAGATGGCAGTGAATTACGTTTAAGAAAAAATTTTGCTTTTTGGAATTTTGTTTATGATGAGGCTAACATTTCGCAATCAGAGGTTTATTTTACGATATCTTCTATTATTTCAAACCTTGAACAAAAGCAAATCAACTCACATCCATCATTAAAGCAGTCAAACTATGTAAGAAATATGTTAAGTCCAAGAAACTTTCATCGCTTCAATGATGGAATTATTCAAGCTTCTTTACTGAGAAGTGGGAAAACTGAATTTTTTGCCTATGACCTTGACAGCGAATTGAGCTTACAAATGAAGGAGTTTCTATTGAGCATCATCGATAAACATGATTCGGCAGATGGCGAAGCGTTAATGGAGTTCCTTCTTGCAATAGGTATTAAACGGCTCAAACTCAGAAAGACCGATCTAAAAGAAGTTTTGGACAAAGCTAAAAGTTGCTCTGACAGTATTATTTCTGCCTTCGCAAGTTATATTTTCAGTAAGCTTCTTGGTTAGTAAATTTCATCTTAAAAGAAATTCAGAATCTAATGGCTAAGAAAATATTTGAACCGATAGACGGGGGAACGTTAGAAGGACTTGCTAAAGTAATTGCTGAAACAAACTATGGATTAAATGTGTAAGTACCCCTATTATCCTACAGATTTAACGAGTACAAATTAGTTCTGTTTTTTATAAATTCAATTGGTGTAAGATTTCCAAGGCTGGAGTGAGGGTGATTCATGTTGTAATCCTCCATCCAATCCTGTGTTAATTCCCTTACCTGACGAATGTTTTCAAAGATATTGGCATCAAGCACATCTTCTCTGTAAGCTCGGTTAAATCGCTCTATAAATCCATTCTGGTTTGGTTTTCCCTTTTGGATTTTAAGATGAGTTATGCCCTGGTCTATGCAAAAGTCTTCGAAGGCTTTTGCAATAAACTCAGTTCCATTGTCGGTTCTGATCTGGGTGGGCTTGCCCCGCCATTCCATTACCTGTTCAAGCACCTGTACCACTTTGGAAGAAGGGAAGGAATAATCTATCTCTATAGCCAATGCTTCCCGGTTGTAATCATCAAGAATGTTCAGGGTTCTGACCTTTCGTCCATTCTCCAGCCTGTCCTCCATAAAGTCTATACTCCAGGTCAGGTTCGCATATAAGGGTTGAACCAATGTCTGTTTGGCCGGGTTGGGTATTCTGCGCCGTGCCTTACGTTTACGGTTCAATCCAAGCTTCAAATAGATCCGCCTCACCCGTTTGTGGTTCCAAACAATTCCTTCCTTGCGGATACGCTTGTAATACTCTGGAAAACCTCTGTGGGGAAGATGCTCCGCATACCAGCGAAGCTTCGATTCAACTTCTGAATCATCCTTCTGTGATTCATAGTAATACATCGAACGGTCAAGTTCTATGATCCGGCAGGCCCTGACAACAGACACCTTCTGCTCAACTCTGATTTCCATAGCTATTGCTTGCTTTTGACAGGGCCTTAAAGCTTTTTTTCAACCACGTTCTTTAAGATGCGGTGGTCCAGGCTCAGGTCCGCGTACATGCGCTTCAGTTCTGCATTCTCCCGCTCCAGTTCACGATAACGGCGGAGCAATTCGGCGTCCATACCCGAGTATTTCTTCTTCCAGTTGTAAAACGTGTTGCGGTTGATACCCAACTCCCGAATGATGTCCTCAACCTTCTTACCTGCCTCGTATTCCTTCAGGACCGAGGTGATCTGGCTTTCAGTAAATTTTGACTTCTTCATTTTTTCCTAGTTTAAAGTTAGACCTTTTTGCCCATTTTTAAACTGTAGGGGTTTTAGGGATATTTACAAATGGAACAGAGCTCACTCGATTTATTCCCGAGTCCGGACTTAGTGATATTGATCCATCAAATACTAAATGGAAAAGGCTATTCAATAGCTTTGCAGAGTATCAGAACAGAACAAAAACCTCTAATTGCATTTTGAGATTTATTAACCTAACGATGAAACCCAGTCGTTTTGAAGATATTGAAAGGTATGAATTTCTAAGAGGTGAAATAAATAAGAAGTTATGCTTTATCGGACTTTTTTTGAATGATTCTGGTGTATTTAACCCGGTGGAAAAGGCACAAAATATTTCTCAGGCAAAATTACGCGTAAATAGGTTTAGGTCCATCCTAGAGGCCCGAAATGCCCACAAAGCAATTTTCAATTATTGTAATAGCGAATTAATAAGTGAAAACTACTTCCATTCCGTCTTTGAAGCAGTAAAGAGTATCGCAGAAGAAGTCAGGAAGATATCCGAGCTAACATCTGACGGAGGAGAATTGATTGATAGAGCATTTTTAGGAAGTAGCCCCATTCTAAAAATTAATGCATATCAAACGGAAACTGAGATTAGTGAGCAAAAGGGATTTGCCAACCTAATAAAAGGTATATTCGGGATGTTTAGGAATACAACCGCTCATTCGCCTAAAATAATCTGGTCAATTTCCGAAGAAGATGCCCTGGACATAATGTCAACGATTTCACTTATTCACAGAAGATTAGAAACAGCCTCTCGTCTTTAAGGTTATTTTTTACTGCCAATTGTAATTCAGCATATTTTTCTTTTAATAACCCTAAAAAACTACTTCACCGCTTTTACACGATAATCTTATAAGCTCGTTTAGAGTACCAACGGATTCCGCCGATTCTTTTTGAGTTAAGTCGCCCTCAAAGTCTAAATACAAAGACTTTCCATAGTATTTCAGGCACCTCTGCAGCTCTACTTTAGCTCTCTCTTGAACGCTTAAGGATGCAATCAGTAGAGATCGTACATAATCGGGTTAAAAACGGCATTGAGCTTTACTTTAAGGAGCCGCTCTCCCTTAAGGAGGCAGATCACTTAAAGCAGTCCGGTTTTGAGCAGGCCTTTCAGCAACCTTTAAAATGGTGGGCCAAACAGCATCCTGCCTTTATACATTTTGCTGAGGCCCTTAAGGCAGCTGTACTTAACCAAACCCCGATTACCGATGTCCTGCTTCAACCATCATTTGCCCCTTCGCAGGAGAACATCGATCTGAACAAATTCAGTTTCGTCACCCTTAAGGGGGACTCCTTTAACCCGGAATCCTATGTGATTTTTGACCCCTATAAAGTCGTAGCTCATGCCGTAGCTACCCGTTTTGGAAACAATAAATACGGGCCTCAGTTAAAAGAGGTGCTGGTGCTGCCCCGGAAACAGAAGAACTTAGCCCGCACTCACCTAAAGAACGGTTATGTTATTACCGGGCAGGAGGAACTCATTCCACAGGAGATAGACCCGGAAACCGGTTTAAAATACCTTGACCAGCGGGCCAACATCTATGGTGTTTACACCCGGAAGACTGCAGAGGGGTACTATGAAGAGGTCGAGATACCCTTTCCAAAATCACTTAAATTCAGGGCTTCCGTCAGCCTGGCTCAGGGCAGCGATAACCAGTACCGGTATGGAACCAACCTGGAAAACCTGACAGGAAGCTTTGCGGGGCATCACTTTGCGCCCAGTGTACATGATAAAGCCTATACCACACGGGAAGCAGCCCTGGAATCCGCTCTGAAATACCTCTATGCCCATTCCGACACACCCGTACCTGCCCGCAAATACCTACAGCAGTTTGCGCTTTCTAAAGGTGTTTCTGCCGAGCCTGGGGATAATCCCCAAGACCTGCAGAAAACCCCAAAGGGGCACCCTGGGGATAACCCCCAATTACCGGAACTGCCTTCCGATATGTCCCTTAGCGAATGGCTCCGCCGCCTGGGGTTTACCCATCTGTTTACCGCAGAGGATGCCTTTAACAAACCGATGCTTGTTTCTGACTTGCACCATCGCTGGCTGGATGCCTATGCCCATTTCCATAAACAGTATGAAGAACCCGCCATCCAACAAATACAAGACTGGAGATCCGAACTTGAAGGTCTCCAAAAGGATAAAACGCCCACAGGCAAAGCAGCTTCTAAAGAACTTAAAGAACGTATTGACCATAAACAGGAAGAAGTCCAGCGGCTCAAAGTCCGGCTCGAAGAAGAAAACCTCCGGTTCCAGGAAGCCTTCTTGCAGTTGCTGCGTCAAAAAGCGGAGCAAATAGGTTTCCGCATAGCCCAAGAAAACGAACGATCGTCCTTTGATGCCGAGATGGCCGAGGGTTTCTTCAACGAGCGCATGGCCGAAGCCTATTATCGCCAATCCATACCGCAAGCCGCCGAAGCACTGATCCGCGACTTTTTCCGTGCAGATCCCCAAACGGCCCATACCCCGGAGCCACCTCCACAACCGGCCACAGAACCGAAAGCCGATCCATCCGGTTCGGATTACCTGGACTTAGTGGTCGCTCATATCCACGGCATGTTTTCCGAAGGGCAGCGCCCCACCAAAGGGCAGATAGAAAAATTAGGCACCCAGCTTCAGATTCCCAACAGGGGACTGCTCTGGGAGGCCGCAGAGCTGGCCTGGCTGCTCTGGTACCGGATGATCTACCGGCAGAACAGCCCTTTTGAAATCCGCCTGCACCAGATGATCCGTTTCTGGCAAAACTTGCAACCTACCTATGCTTATTCGGACAGCAGCAAAGAGCTGTACCGGCAGTATTCAACCCCCTGCCCGATAGGAGCCATCGTGGCGCAGTACACCGGCATGGACAGCGCTCAAAAGATATTTGAGCCCAGCGCCGGAAACGGCCTGTTCCTGGTAGGTGCCGATCCTCAGAAAACGCATGTCAACGAAATAGATGCCTCCCGCCGGGCCTCGCTGGAGTTTCAGGGCTATGCCCGTATTACCCGTTACAATGCGGCCGAAGCCTTCCCCCCGGAAATGACCGGAACATTCGATGTGGTAGTCACCAATCCGCCTTTTTCCAAGTGGGAGGAAGAGGAATTTGACAAAGTGCGCATCGTGCAAAAATACTTCGGTGGCCAGGTAGGGTTAAAGCAACTCCGGCTGGAACACCTGATGGCCGGGCTGGCCTTAGAAACCCTCCAAGACGAAGGCCGGGCGGCCATTATCATTATGGGGCATACCTATTTTGACACCAATGGATACATCGCTAAGTATAGGGGCTTTTTCAACTGGTTATACCGGCACTATTACGTAGACGATGTCATCAACCTGAACGGGTTTAAGCTGTACAATAAGCAGGGAGCCATTGAAAAGACCATGCTGATCCTGATCCGGGGCAGAAAACAGGTACCCACCGGTGTAGCCCCGCTTCAAAACCAGGCTCCCTGGCTGGACAACGTGGTAGATTCCTTTGACCAGCTGTGGGAGCGGGTACGGCCCCATATCTACTACTCTACCGAAACCATCATTCAACAACTTCAAATAGAACTGATCGAAGTATGATTTTCTACAATTCCCAACTGATGCGAAACAAAAGGCAGCTCCGCTTATTCCTGGTGAGTAACCCTGTGGCATTTACCCGCTTTGAAGACCATCGGGCGGCCCTGGAAATCCAGGTATATGAGCTGATTGAACGCTCCCTTGCCCAGCAGGAGAACCCCATCGCCCTGATCGAAGAATATCTCAGGGTGAGCTACAATGGCGGAAACAGCATAGAAGACATCGCTGCTTTCCTCATTCATTCCGCGCACATGACCTATGCCCTGCAGACCCTGAGTGATAACTGGGATGAATTTGACAACAGTTTGCCCGAAGAAAACAGCCTGCTGCATGGTAAGAGTACCATCGATAAAAGCCAAGCGGTTCAGTTCTACTCCGAACTCAGCCTAACAAACTACCTCGAAGCCTTAAGCACCGTATACAATGACTGAAGAAACACCTATTGATCTTCCGGTGGAGTACGCTCAGGACAGCGTACAGGTAGAAGCCCTTGCCGCCGCAGAAACAGCGCTGGTGGACTACATCCCCAAATCAAAGGCTCCGTACCGCTTAGGTACGCTCATCCCGCGTAATATGGCCTTTGAAGTGCAAAAGGCCTTAAACACCGTAGTGCGGACACATGGCAATATCGACAACCTGGTCCGTAACCAGTTGAAGTATGCCACTACCGAAGAAATGTGGAAAGGACTGGCCGCTGAGCAGGTAGATGCCATCGGGCTTTATTTGACGCAGTTTGAACAGAGTAAGGGAATCATCATTGCCGACCAGACCGGTATTGGCAAGGGCCGCCAGGCCGCAGCCATCATCCGTCATAGCATCGTTAACGGGTATCTGCCGGTGTTCTTCACCCGGATGCCCGATTTGTTTACCGATATGTACCGCGATTTGAAAGGTATCGGCTTTGACAATATTTCCCCCTTTATTGTCAATACCGATGAGGAGGCCCGCATCAAAGATGCCAGCGGCAACGTTGTATTCAGCCCGCTCAGCAGCGCCGAACAGAAAGCCCTGCTATCCATAGAAAAGACCATCCCCACCGAAAGTGATGAAAGCATCGAGTGGCACCGCCGGGTAGGAAGACCCCTGCCTGATCCGAAAACCACTCCAAGCGTTACCATCAGCGAAGTTGTCAATTACCTGCCAGAAGGGTACGATGCCGTTTTTTGTACCTACTCCCAGGTGCAATCGGCCCACATCTCCAAACGCCTGTGGTTGGCCAAAATGGTGGCGGCCGGAGTAGAAGGCAGCCGAAAGTTCAAAAAAGTGGTTTTTATACTGGATGAATCTCATATGGCCGGTGGGTTTGATTCCGTCATAGGACACTGGATGCGACAGGTGCTTCCTGAAACAAAAGCCTGCTGTTACCTGTCTGCGACCTTTGCCAAATATCCCGAGGTGATGCCTTTCTACGCCAAGAAAACAGCCATCACCGAAACCGGCTTATCCGACGGTGCTTTCGTAGGGGCCATGCAGCGAGGCGGCCTGGCCCTGCAGGAGATCGTGGCATCCAACCTGGCCGAAAGCGGGCAGCTGATCCGCCGCCAGCGTTCCGGTGAGGGGATCAGGGTGGAGTACATTGTGCTGGATAAAGAACCCCAACGCAGCCTGAACCGGGATCGGGTGAACAAAGTGGTCAGCCTGATGAACCGGATTGTAACATTCGAGCAGGACTACATCGCTCCGATCCTGGCCGAAATTCATGAAGACGCTAAAAAGGCGGGTGAAAAGATGGAAGACCGCCCGCGCAGCCTGGGTGTAAAACAATCGCCCTATTTCTCCAGGGTATTTAACATCATCGACCAGATGCTATTCTCCCTGAAGGTAGAGGAGGTCGCTTTACACGCCCTTGAGCTGCTGAGCCAGGATAAGAAGGTGGTCATCGCCTTTAAATCCACAATGGGTTCTTTTCTGCAGGATCTCAAACTGGCCAGCGGCGACATCATCCCAGCAGAACAGCTGGACTTTACCCGTACCCTGGTTAAAGGGCTGGATGCGGTTTTTAAGTACAACTATACCGCTATCAACGGGGAAAAATCTTCAAAGATCATCTCCCAAAAAGACCTGCCCCCCCGAGGGCTTGAAGAATATGAGGATATCGTCCGGTCCATGCAGATGGAAAGCACGGGACTGAATATTTCACCCATTGACCAGCTGATCCAGATCATCGAAAGCTATCCTAAAAACGAAAAGCTGGGTGGCCATAAGGGCAAATATTTTAAGGTGGCTGAAGTTACCGGACGAACCCAGCGTATCCGCCTGGATGGCAAGGAGGCGGTAGTACAGTCTTTCCGCAGCGATACGGAGAAGTTTTTCCGCCTGTTCAATAATGGCGACTACGATGTGTTACTGATTAACCAGGCAGGTAGTACCGGAGCCTCAGCCCATGCCTCCAAAGATTTTGCCGACCAGCGGGTACGGGCCATGCTCATACACCAGTTTGAGCTGGACATCAATACGGAGATACAAAAGCGCGGACGGACGAACCGCACCGGGCAGGTCTCTCTTCCAGAGTATTATTATATCACGTCAGACATTCCCGCCGAACGACGTTTGATGACCATGCTGAAAGGTAAGCTGAAATCGTTGGATGCCAATACGACCGGTTCCCAGAAAACCAGTGACGACACCCTGCAAACGGCAGATTTTATGAACAAATATGGCGATAAGGTCGCCTGGGCCTGGGTGGATGACAATAAGGAGCTGATGATGCGCATGGGCTGGCCTACCTATCACAAGGCCGTTATCGAAGGAATAAGCACCTATGTGCGCAACGAAGGGAATGAAGGGGCCATAAAACAGTTAACGGGCCGCGCCGGCCTGCTCAGTGTAGAAGAACAGGAGGCCCTGTACAACGACCTGCTGAATCGCTACGAATACCAGGTACAATGGGAAAAACAACGGGGCACCTACGACCTGGAGACAGAATTTCTGAAGCTGGATGCCGATGTGAAAAAACGTTTCCTGTTCAAACATGGTAAAGGAGGTAAAACACCCTTTGGCAAAGACACCATCCGCGAGGAAAGTATTGTCAACAACCTGAAACGGCCCTTTACCAAGGACGAACTGGACCAGGTGCTGGTAATGAGCCTGGAGGGAAAAAAGCCCACACAACTCCAGATCGAACAGATCAACACCTTAAACCAAGAGTATCCTAAAATGGTGGAAGACCGCCGGGCAAAACGGATGGAGGCCATACAAAGCCTCCGGGAAGAGTTGGCCGAAATTCCGCCGGATGAACCCGAAGAAAGTGAAGAAAACCTGAAGCGGGAAAAATACAGGGCCAAATTACAGGGGCTGATCCAGGAAAAACTGGAAGCCCTGGAAACGTACCTGAGCGATCTGGAGGCGGTCCGTGCCCATATAGAGAAAGCCATGCGTTACTGGCTGGTCGGGGATGTTGTAAAAGTCCCGATTCCCGGAACCGTGATCGGCTCCTGGGGCATCTTCATCGGGGTATCCGTTGGCAAGTCTCAAAATCCCTATACACTTGCAAACATATCACTGAAGTTTGCCGTTACCGATGGCCGTAAGGTGGTAGAATACAACCTGAGTTCCGAACAGAGGGGCGAGATCAGTTCCATCTATATCGAGGATAAAAACATCAGCGAAGAAGACCGCAAAAAAGTGCTGCTGGACTGGAACCAGCTGGTTAAAGATGCTTCTCAGAAGCGGGAAAAGCGGCATATACTCACTGCCAATATTGTAGGGGCTTCCTCAGAGATCGGCGCAATTAACAAGCTCATCAAGTACAACACCCTGGAGGGAGAGATCAAAAACGGCATTTTACTCAGCCGGGATTTTGGTAAAGAAGGAGAAGATCGTTTCGCCCTGCTGCCTATCTCGATGGCGCTTCCCCAGATCAGCAACCTGTCGGTAGATACGCGGTTCAGCGACCATCAGAATGGAATCCGCTTTAAACGGGTGGCTGACCAGGCCTATGAGCTTCTGATTGTCAAATCAGGCAATTTTGAACTTTTCACCGATCCGGGATTACGCAGCCTGTTGATGCGGCAAAAAGAACAATCCCCGGACGAACTGCCCGACTTTGTGCAAAACGCAGGAGATATGGCCGGGGTTATTTCTTTCCATAACCTGAAAGCCTGCCTGGATATCCTGGACCGTTATAACATCCGCTTTTTGGGAGAGGCCCGGGAGATGGAAGAATGGGAAGTGGAGAACCAACAGGACTGGCAAAACAAAACCCGTACGTCTTCCGACACCTTCCGCTATAAGCTGGCAAGGCCCTACGGACAGGGAAGCAATCCCATCACCGGCTTTGTCAATTACGAGGAACCCAGTCCGCAATACCGGTTTGGAATCGTTGAATACTCCCGTCCGCTCAGCGATAAGGAAAAGTACAACTACTCTTTGGTTCCTCTTTTCAAAAACGCAGAAGTACCCTACCTGGCCTGGAAAAGATACATGGACAAGTCCCCTCAGCTCCGGCAGGAATTCGACCGGCTTAAAAAAGAACTGGAATCCATACCTGTCCACGATGCCGTTTTGCGCCTGGGGTACTTTATCACCAACAATCCCCACGAAGACGGCAACCCGGAATTTGTGTTCGGGGAATATACCGAGGAAGAACTGGGCCGGATCGCCTATGAAGATGTTTTAGGACAGGTCAGCGAGCTGGATGCCCTGATCGCCCAACTGATGATTGAACTGGAAAACGCATGAACGTTGTTAAAATAGATATTCCGGAAGTCACACAGATACCTGACTTTTTGAAGATACTGGACGACCTGGAGTCCGGTAACAATGTTTTTTTGGTAGGCAGTGCCGGAACCGGTAAGACCACTTTGGCAGAAAAAGTGGCCTATGCCCTGCATGGCCGTTCGGAGAACGACGACAAAGAACCTCCCTTTGTGGTCATTAACTGCAACCAGTGGACTTCTCCCATCGACCTGAAAGGTGGCCAGACCATCGAAGGCTACAAAGAAGGAGGGATGATTGAGGCCTGGCGCGATGGCAAAGTGCTGATCCTGGATGAAATGCCCAAGCTGGATGCCAATACAGCCGGCATTCTGAACGATGCCCTGGCTAAATCAGCCAAAGCGGGAGCAATCATTTTCAATGGGCTGAACCAGCCGGTAAAAAAGCATCCCCGCTTTGGCTGCATCGCCACCGGTAACGTAATAGGTAAAGGGGCCAGCGGCAATTACGTAGGAAACAACAAACAGGATGCCTCCCTGTTAGACCGTTTCAGCGGATGTATCTACCGGGTCGGGTTCAACGAAACCCTCGAAAGGCAGCTGATCTATCCTTCGGTGGTGGAGACCTGTCTTAAAATACGCAACGCCATTCTGCGCTATGAAGGCAAACAGCAGAATGACGATGACACTGAAGACATTATGACCCTTAGGACCATGCTCAACATCCAGCGGGCCTATGAACTGGAAATGAAAAGGGAAACCGGACTGAAAGACCAGCAGGGGCAGATCATGCGGAAAGTACCGGGTGGTAAAACGCTGAAAGATGCCCTGGAGAGCTATTTCATGGTGATGAATAAAGAAAAGGCCGATCACATCAAAACAGAGATCAACATCGAAGGGTTCTACAACTCCTACAAGGGCGGAATCATGAAAGAAGAGTTTATGACCGAATATAAACGACGAAGCTCATGAGAAACAATCCCACAAAACATACCCTTGAGTTCGGCAGGCAACCGTACAACTACCTGTTATTCGACAGCGTATCTGATTTCAACCATTTTACCGATAGCCAGAACCTATTGCTCAGCCCTGCCAACCGGAAAGTCTGGGAGCATATTCAGCGGAACACACGATTGTCGGTGCAACGCGGCAGCACCTGGTACGGCACTCCCGCACCTTCCTCTATGGAGGAACTGGAAGGTCATAAAATCTTTCAGAAAATGGAACTGCTGGCCGAATTACAACCGCGCATCCGGGAACACCTGCAAAAATACATAGCCCATCTGCAGACCGAAGTATTGCCCAAACCCAAAGTAGATTACAACGACCGGGGCCTGGGTATGTTCTCATTTGAAAGAGCGGCAATGGGGCTGTTCCGTCACAGTCAGCTGAATGTATCCTCCCCGATAGAAAGAACATCCACCCAGCTGAACATCGAGCTGGGCCGTTTTGATATCGCTACCCGGGTAAAGTCTGTTTACGCGTACTTCCAGCATAAGGATTCTTCCTGTCCTTCCATACGCCTGTACCTGCTTTGCGGAGCCAATGCCTATGTTGAGGGAAATGCGATCTACTATGTGGGGCTGGCCTGTGCAGAGCTGGTTGCCTTTATGGAAGAACGGGGCGTATCCGTGGAAGTAAATGCCCTGTTAGGCAGCCAATCAGGTGCCGTCAACTTAGCCGTTATCCGGGTAAAACGCTTCCAGGATGCCCTGGATAAAAACCAGCTTTTATTAATCAGCTCCGACCCCAGGTATTTCCGGTTCCGGGGTTTTAAAGCCATCATTTCGCTCTATGACTACTTCGGACGTACCGTTCCGCCCGGGCTGGGACAGATAACCGATACTATGGCAAAAGACTTTGTACCGGCCCTAAAAAACGAAGGCTTTGTCTTTGAACAGAGCTACTCTTTAGAGGCTGCCGCCCGGGAGGTAAAACGCATCATCGAAACCTATCACCATGCCAGAAACAATGCAAAAGCCGCTTGATAAAGATATCATTTGCCGTGTTATGGACCGGGCCATCCAGATCAGCCGATCCTGCCCGGAAGAATGCCGGGACTTTGAGATCATGCAATCCCCCATGCGTAAAGGCATCCTGATACTGCGCTGGACTTCCATCAATATCGAGAACATTGATAAACCCGTACAATGTTATCACTATGAATGTTTCTCCCCGGACGGGCAATCACAGCATTGCTCCATCCATTTTTCCTCCCAGCAGGAGGCCAACGAGTTCTTCTACAGCCTGCAACCCCTGTACCGCCAACAATTCGCTAACGATCATACACTCTAATAGCCATGCAAACCTTAAACCAAGTGACACCTTCTTTACTTCAGCAGATACAGGTGCGCCACCAGGACAAAATACTGGAGCTGACCGGCTCCCGTCTGGAACCGGCCAAAGCCTATGAGATCATTAAGAAAGAAACCAAAGGATTCAAAGAATCCAATCCCAAAGCCGAGCAGGCGGCCAACCTGTTTATGGAGCTGCTCCGCCTGAACGGCATCAGCCTGCCGGGCCAAGCTCCGGAAAAATCCAATGCGCAAAACCATTTGCAGCTCCAGGAACGGGAACGGGCCCGGGCGCTGGAGCTGCTGGAACTTGAACTAACTCTTAACTAATACAACTATGGATAAAAAAGCAATTATTCTCACCAGCATCGGCTTTACCGTCGGTGTGGGCGAAGCCCTGATCTATTACAATATGGGACAGGCTGCCGGAAAAGGTTTCCGATTCAAAATGCCGCCCACCAAAGAGTTTTTAAAAACAGCCGGTGTGGTACTGGTCACCTCTTTAATAACCACAGCCCTGTTCAAAGGGCTGGAACTGGTAATGGAGCCATCCTCCGATAACCTGATTGCCGATAATCAAAACAAAAAGTAAGACCTATGGCCACAATAGAAGAACTTTTAAAACTTGACCTGGGCAAGATCACGTCAGAGCCGCTGAAAGATGCTCTTAACAACCTGATTGCGGATTACCGGAAAGAAGAAGATAAAACCTTCTTCCAAACGGCCGCCGCTGCCAATATTGACAAGCTAATGGCGATGGTAAAAAAGCACGCGCCACAGGCACTTTCCACTGCCGGTAAAGGCAAGGAATCTGCCATAAAAACCAAGGCAAAACCGAAGAAAACAACGGCAAACGGTAAAGGCTCTGATAACTATACTATGGTCCGAGAACTGGCTTCCTCCGTATTGGAAAGACTGACTGACATCGGAATAGACCTGGACGATGAAGACGAAAATATCGTTGCCAATACCCGTTCAGAGATCGAAGAAGCTCTGGCCGAAACCAATAAAATGCGTTCCTGGGCCCTGACCAAAAAAGCCATCGAAAATCTGGTAAAGGATTCTTCCGGCATCTCAAATGCCCAAAACCGGAAAAGGGTACTGTCCGTAGTGAATGACCTGGCGCAGTTCTTCGGAGCTTCCGGTGCCAAAACCGGGAAAAAGCCCACAGGTAAAAGTACAGAAGATACCAAGGCAATTACCGAAGAACTCAAGGCCTTGGAACCAGAGCTGGAAGCCTGCCGGGCAGCCATCCGGGAGTACAACAAACGGAAAAAAGAAGCCGAGGGCCCCAAGCCAAAGAAAACCCGCTTCACCAAACTCAAAGAAAAACTGCTGGCCCTGGTCGGGCTGATCCCTGAATCCCTGCAGGATGATATTAACGTGCAGCGGGAGACGGAAAAGATTCTGCTGGACACCCATCAAAAGCTGGTAACAACCTGGAAGATGGACCGGGTAAAAGCCAAGCCCGGAGCCGATGCCATCAAGGAAAAATTTGACCAGATGGAAGAACGGCTCAGCGAGGAAATAGATCACTACGATGTTTCTTCCATCAAAGGAGGCGGTACCGCCGTGATTGAATATTTTAAAGACGGCAGCAAAAGGACTACTCGTCTTTCCAAGGCCACCATCGACTGGGTAAATGCCGAGCATGGCGGCTCCTTCAGCAAGGTAAGCGCCCGGAAACTGCTTCAAAAAGAAGAAAGCCTTAAGAAAGAAGTAACCGGAAAAAGGCCGGAAAAGAAAGGAGCGAAAAACACCCTCACCCTTAGTTTAGAATACCGGGATGCGGACAATTACAAGACCCATTTCGACCATGAAGTAGACCTGGAAAAATACCCCAAAGCCAAACTTCTGACCGTAAACACAGAGATCACAATGGGCGAATACGGAACCCCGAAACAAGAGGCCTTTTTCAATTCGGATATCCATCCATACCCTTACAATGATGAAACCGACCACAACCTGTTGGAGATAACCAATATCCTTTAAGCCATGCCAAACAAAGAAACGCTTAAGCAAATCCTCAGTGACGGGCATTGCACCTTTGAGACCTCCAAACTGCTTGCCCGGGCTGGTGTAAAAGCACAGGCAACAACGCTCACCTTCGACAGTAACGGACGGCTGGGTAACGCGGGCTGGATCGCAGAAATATGGGAGGATGCAGAAACCTTCTTCCCCGCCGTGAACCTCTACGAAGCCATTCTCCTGTTTGGGCACCTGGATGAGATTCCCGATCTCCAGGCCGAAGGGGAACAATTCCGGGCCAGTCTTCCCGGCCTGCAGGCAACCGCTGCCACACGGGTGGAAGCCCTTTGTCTTTTATATCTCAAATCCCAGGGTATTACCCCTTAAAACCCCCATTATGAAAATATTCCTGCACAAACGATTCATTCAAAACAACCACCTGAACATCTCCGACTTTTCTCAGCCCGTACAAACCAAGCTGTCCATCTTTGACAAATACCTGGACAAACACGATAAGCTCAAAGGCGATGAACAAACCGAGCTTTACTACAAAATGGAGGAGCTGGATCACGAAATCCTTCAGGATATCCTGAACGAAATGGAACACCAGCTGGAAAACAATGATCTGCCAGACGAAGAAGAAAAAAAGGAGGCTCCCACCGCTTCTAAAAAAGCCGCTCCGTCCCGCTTGTCGGATGAACAGATCCTGGACAGTCTCTGGACCGCTGGTAATACAAAAGAGCTGGGCCGCTCTTTCCTGAAAGGACATGGCATTCAACACCCGCTTTCGGGCTGGGTTATCCGGATAGGTAAATACACCTTATACCGGGCTGCTGTCTTTCGTATCGTCTTTAACCTTAAAAAGAATAAATAAGCTATGCAGAAACAAAAGCACAAACGATCAGGCACGTAGCATGAATGGAATTTCTTCCCTTTTTTTACCCAGGCAGTTTCAAAATTTGAAACTATCAGATAAATTCATAGCCCAGACATGGAGATGAACCGACCGCACAATCCGGTAAGTTATGCCGACCTGCAGCAAAGTGTGGATGAACTGCTGGGAAGGCACGGACTGGAAAAGACCGTGGAGATCCTGCGGCATTTTTCCCAGGAGGTACGGATGCCCGTTAACCGGAATCATAAGCTGCGGCTCATCAAAGAGTATATCATCGCCCAATGTATCGAGGTCTTTGACCTGGAAGAAACCAAATTCAACCGCAGTACCGTCCGGGAATACCGGGAAGCACGCATGGCCTGTTACCACCTGCTGAAAAAGTTTACCGGTGCCAGCTACTCCCTGATTGCAGAGCAATTCGGGTGGCGTTTGCACACGGTATACTACTTCTGTCAGAAGTGTGACGAAATACTTTCCATTCCCCAGTTCTACAAACCCTTTACAGAACGTTACCGCAGCCTGGAAGACAGCACCATCCAGTTTATTTCATCACTTAAATAATTCCCAATTACCATGTCAGAAATTAACGATAGAATCCAGGAGGTTCTAAACAATACCGATATACCCTTTGAAGAACTTGACCAGGCTGAAAACAGCCCCTTAAATGAGCCTGTGGTCAGCCATTCCGAGCAGGAGGATACCGGAAATGCCGACAGCGATCCGGGACCTGCGGAGGCAGGAGATATGCCGGAAGAAGCAGCTCCGAAAGAACCTCTGGATGCCGATGAGCAGCATATAGACGAACACTACCGGGAGTCCGCTCCCCAGGAGGAGGAATTTGAGATACCCGAAGGCCATGCCCGGCAGGCGGCGGACACCATCCTGGGAATGGCGGATAACGTGCTGGAGGTCGGTGGTGGCTTTTTCGTCAAAATCAAAAAGCACAAGGAGTTTTACGAGTTTGAAGAAATCATCCAGGTCATTGACCGGCAAAACGAGAAGAACATTCGCCGTATCAAACTGGATGAAGAAGACAAAGTCCTCTTACGCCCGCTGCTGGTTGCCGTGCTGAAGAAAAAAGCGCAGAAACTTACACCCGAACAAATGCTGCTGGGTGCCCTGTTGTCCATCATCATGAAAAAAGGCCAGGCAGTACTGGAAATTAAAGCCGAGAACGAGATACTGGTAGAACGTATTCTGGACATCATCCGGGAAGAGAAAACAGAAATCATCCCGGCCGTTGCCGAAGAAGTGGAAGAGCAGGAAGAACCGGCAGAACCGGAGTACGCACAGACCCTATCCACCGAACCCGAACCTGTAGAGGCCGAAGTAATGGAAACCTCCGAAGAACCATAATAAACAATGGCTTCACGCATTCAAAAAACGCTGTCCGCTGTAGCTGTGCTACGCCGTAAAAAAGCCCGGCAGCCCATGCTGATGATCGTTTGCGGAGAAACCGGTGTGGGTAAAACCTACCGGAACCGAAACGAAGTACAGGTATACCTTAAAGACGATCCCTCTTTGGGCAAAATCGGGAGGAAAGTACTGGCCTTTGATACCAATGACGATGATTACACCACTTTTAAAACCGTATCGCCCGACCAGCTGCATAAACTGGAAGCCAAACGGCCCCGGCGTATACGCCCTTTTAATCCGGACGGTTCCCCGATGGGAAAAGAAGAAAAAAAGGAGGTGGTTCGCAAAATCCTGAAGTACTTCCGCAACGGGCTGATCCTGCTGGATGATATCGATGATTACATGACCGGTGAAAAAGGGCAGGACATGATCTCAGCATTATGTACTCTCCGGCACAAAGGGGTAGACATCATCTTTACGCATCAGTCGGTGGGGAAGGTCACCCGAACCGCTTTCCAGAACTGCACCTGGCTGCGCCTGCATCATCAGGTGGACGATATCACCTACATCAAGGAAAGAATACCCAAATACCCCATCGTACGCATAGCTCAGCTGATCATAGATGAACAATATGAGCTCGCGTATGAGAAGTTTATGAGAGGCAGGATCTCCGAAAAGGAGTTTGAGCGGCGGGCCAGCTATTTTGTATACGTCAACCTGCGTAAACAGCGTATCCGGGGATGCAGCCAGGAAGCCTATATCCGCGCCTGCAAGAAATACATTGACCAGGAAGAAAACCGCAAAGTCAAAATGCTGATGGCCGAGCGCGACATGAACAACAGACCTGTATACCAAAGCCGGAACCACGTTGTTATCAAAATTATCCGCGACTACCTGCGCTATCATGAGTCCGGTTCAGCCCACTCACCTTTTCATTAATATACCATGACTCCAACATTACTTATCTCCTTTTCCGGGGGAAGGACTTCCGCATTTATGACCCGCTATATCCTGGAAAGTCCCAAATACAAACACTTCCATAAGATCATCGCTTTTGCCAATACAGGAAAGGAACGCCCTGAGACCCTCGATTTTGTTCATGAATGCGACCAGCGCTGGCACCTGGGTATAGTATGGGTTGAGGCGGTTATCGACCAGACAATGGGGATAGGCACCAGCTTTCGGGTAGTAGATTACCGTTCTGCTTCACGGGATGGAGAGCCCTTTGAAAGTCTGATCCGGAAGTATGGTATCCCCAATGTAAGCCGCCCGCATTGTACCCGGGAACTAAAGATCACTCCAATTCGGAAATACCTCCGGTCGCTCGGGTTAAAACAATGGATAACGGCCATAGGTATCCGGCATGACGAAAGGCGCAGGATCAACCGTTTTACCGCCCAAAAAGAAGGAAAGATATTCCCGCTGGCAGATGATATCCTATGCACCAAAGCTTTTATACGCCACTGGTGGAACCGGCAGCCTTTTAACCTGCAGCTAAAGGATTATGAAGGCAACTGCGATATGTGCTACAAAAAGTCCGAACGAAAACTGCTTACTCTCATCCTGGAAAAGCCGGAACTGATCGAATGGTGGAAACGAATGGAACACACCTATGAAAACGGACTACAGTCATTCTTCCGAAACCATACAACAGCTGAAGAACTTATCGAAAAAGCTCATGCCGGAGGGTTTGACCGGGTATCCGACCAGGAAGAAGGTCAGGCATTTGATCCGGTACTGGATACGGAGCTGGCGTGTACGTGTCTGGATAATTAGTGGCTATTACATATTACACATTTGCAAAACTTGACTTGTGCGGTTTTGCAAATGTGCCTCCAAATGCGTTGGCTTACGTATCTTTAAACAATAGTCCGTCTGTTAATATTTTTGCTAAGTCAGTTGGTTTAATGTTGGTCAAGTCTGATTTGAATTTAACCTCTGAAACTCTTTCAGGAATGTTAATTCTTTCAACTTTTGAAATGTCTTGATGTCTATAAAACCTTAATGAGTTTTTAGCTAAATCATAATCATATTTAATTTTTGTCGTCTGTTCAAACGTGTTCCCAAGAGTTCTCGTAACAATTCTAAAAATCTTTTCTTTCAATTCCACTGCTACAATTCGCCTGTCGATTTTGTCTAACAAGTCGAGTACATTCAGTCCATTTGAAACTTGTTTGGTAAAAACTGAAGCGATTATAACTTGACAGTCAATTGTCGGATTTAATTGTTCTGCGGTAAAAATGTGAACCCTTTCTAAGTTACTGCTGCTTTTTACTTCTATTTTTTCGACGTCTGCATTGAAGTCGAATTTTTCTTCTGGTATGTTATGCCAATAGTTAATTAAAGTTTGGGGATTTTTACTTTGTTCAATTAATATAAGTTCTGCCCAAAGTCCTTGGATTGTTTTGGTTGGCGTTTCTGTTAATGATCTAAAAATTTCAATGAAATTTTTAAATGTTTCAAAAACTTCTTTTTGGGTTGGCTTTTTTGAAAGTGCGTTTAAAAGTGATTGAGCAATTCCAAGGAAATAGTTTTGTAATGTTTCCTCATTGCTTTTAAATATGATAACAGAGTAATTGTCAATTTTAGATTTACTATTTTCCGAAACCTTACACTCAAGATTATGAGTAAGTTCAATATATTTTAACTTGATGTTTTTTAGTGATAATTGGGTTTGATCAAACTTTGAAGAAATTAAAATTACTGGAAATCCAAGATGGTTTACTCCAATTTTAGCAAATGGGAAATCACTCAATGCATTAGCATTGAATATTTTTGTATTTTCCGTTTTGGGAATTTCTAGTTCTAAAAAAACATCTAACAAACTCATATATTTTCGGGTTGTCTAATGATATCTTTTCCAATTGCTTCAGGTATCCAAATAGCAAGACTTACCAAATCATTGTATACCACATTTTCATTTTCATCTAACATTGGATTACCGCTCACGTCAGTAAGATTTAATCTGTGAATTTGGATTGTAACCTTGTCTTGATTTTTAATATTCCTATCTCCAACGTAAACTTCGCCTTTTCTTAATCTACCATTTGAAGTGGGTTGTTCCCCTTGAAAAAGTTGCTGAACATTATCGTGTTGGTTTAATCTACGTTGTCTTGTTGTTTGAATAATTACATTATTCTCAATTTTTGAACTCATCAGATAAACCAAACAAGTTTCATTTGGATTTTCTTGTAAATACGAATTTAATAATCCTCTTAAACTTGAATACGTTTGGCTGTCAGTTTCTCTTGTAAATTTCAATCTGTTCAAGAGTTGCTTTAAACTTTCTTCAAGTGGTAATTCTGCTTCTAAATGCTTTTGCAAATCGGTTCTTTCGGTATGACCTTGATTAGTTGCAAAACTATTAATGTGATTATTTGTAAACTCGGTAACAACGCCTTTGTTATATGGAATTAAATTTTCTGTGTCGTGAGGTGCTCCAACAATGAACCACTCTTGACCAAAATAATCTCTGTCAATATCATTGTATAAAATATTTGGTCTTGTAAGCCTTAACATTTGGTCTAAAACTGCTTCCCTATCCCATTCGTTTAAATGCTTATTGTTTACATCAAATTCCTCTAATCGCTGTCGAACATCTTCTTCGTGTTCTATGATTGCTCTAAAAGCTTCAATGTTTGGGTTGTCTAACCAAACACGACAAAAACCTAAATACGAACCTTTGTAACCAAAAAACCTAGCTCTTTGTAAAGTTGTGTCAACTTGTCCAGTTGCTAATGGTCTTGGCATATAGGAAACGGTTAATCCCTCAACCGTAAATCCTCTGTCCATTGCTTGACCACCAACTAAAATGTGAGAATAAAAATCACTCCAGCGAATTTCTGGTGTTCTTCCTCTACTTGCATTTATTTCCATAATTCTTGTATTCTTGATGGAATGCAGAAGTCTTGTGTTTGTAAGTTCTTCAAAAGCAGGCAAGTCGTTTACTGTTAAATTTAAGTCATCATATGCTTCCTTAAATTCTCTCAATAATTCGTTTCTTTCCTCTATATCAGCAGGAGAAGTGCTCTGTAATAGTGTTTTCCAACTTTCACAAACATTTCTAATCCAAGTGAAGAAAATATTTTGAGAATTGGTTAATCTTGATGGATGAACCATCATAGAACGATTACGTTGGTCTCGTTTCATTTCTCCAGCAACAACACCCAAGAAAAATATTTTTAACGCAAAAAGTAAGCTTTCAGGTGGTTCGTGAACAGGATTATGATTTGATGGAATTTCATTATCGGGTATCCGTCTAACTAAATGTGGATTTTGAACAAAAAAAGCGTTACCCCCTGTATATCCGTTTCCTGGTGTTAATAATTTTATGAAGTTTGGTGAAAGTCTATCCATAATATTTATGAATAGATTTGCTTGTGGTGTTGCTGTATATTGTAAAAAGGTATGATGCGGAAATACGTTTCTTAATTCATTAATTCTTCTGTAAATTGTTGAAACTTCGCCCTCGTTTACCGCTTCTCCTGCATTTGCATTGGCTCTTGCTCTTGTGTTTAAACTTGCTTGGTCGCTTTCATCATCTATAATTAGAGTGGGTACGCCATTTAGATTTAAGTCGGCTAAAAGATTGGTAAGGTTTCTTAATCTACTTCCGTTTTTCATTACAGTAATTAACAGAGTTGAGCAACTTTCTCTTGAAAAAGTTGGGTCTGCCCATTGCTCCAATTTCATTTCTATTGTATCTCTATCTTCTTGCGTTCCTGCATTTTTTATGATTGTCCATTTACGGTCAAATCTTGTATCAACTCGCAAATCCTTTTTCATTCTTTCAAATGATTGTTCAGAAAGTGGAATTGAAGTCCCTGCAATAATTATTACAATTTGATATTGATTGTCATTGGCTAAAGCTGCAACAGAAGTAAAAGAAAGAGTTTTTCCACTTTGAACATACCCAATAACCAAACCTGTTTCAACATTTTGCTGTTCGGTTGGATTGCCACACATTTCCAAAATCTTAAAGGTTTCATCAATAACACGCTCGCCAGTAGCGTTTATATTTCCTGTGCTATCTGTAAATCCTTTGTGCTTTAGTAACCCTTCAATTTCCTCCCCTTGATAGGGTTGCCATTTTGAATTGTTTGGATTTGTATTTCCTGTGATTTCTATTATTTCTGCCATATCTAACTTTGAGAGATTTTTGTAATTAGTTGATTGAAATTTCTACGAATTTCTCCTTGGGTTTTTGCTCCGCTTTCTTTCGCTATAATTTCTGCCAAACCCATTGCAGCTGCCATTTTTAGAATTGGTTCAATTTTCCCATTTTCAGTTCCTGCATACTCAACCATAAAAGGGTGAGTAAGGGAAAGGCGAATTCCAATTTGTTTTACATTAAGTTCTGTTAAAGGTTCTTTTATTAAATGTGGACCAACTTCGAGCAAGTCATTTAATGAAGTGTCATAAGAAAGTTCAATTGAAATAAGCCAATTAATTTTATTAAAATTTACTTTGAATGACTTGTAAATTCTTTTTTCGGTTTTTGGTAACTCAATTTCAACATCACTTTCAACTATGGGATTTTCGAAAGTTTCTTTTATAGCTTCAGGTGCTTTCTGCTCAAAGTCAGAAACCGTATGGCTTAAAGCTTTGATACCTGAATTTCTATAATCAGTATCATTTGCTCTTGCCCTAAACTTTTCAGCTTGTGTCAGTAATGGGAAATTATCGTGTGAAAGTTCATCTTTCAAACATTGTAAAAACACATCAAGATTTTCATCCCATTGTATTCCTTTCTTTGTGAATGAAACATCAAAGCCTTCTAAATGAAGTTCTCCGAAAACTCTTTGATAACGATAACTATTTGGTGCACCAAAAATAAATTCAGGTCTAAATCCACTATCAAAACTCCCTTCAATTACTCTACCTCTTCTAAAAAGTGCAAAACCAGCTTCTGCCGTTGAGCCTGTTTCTCTAATTCCAACAAAACCCTTTACGGATAAACCATCTTCTAATCCGAAATTAATTTCTCTTTTCCATTTTATTTTTTCTCCATTTGGGTCATCATACTTTGGTGCAATGAGAATGTTTGGTTCTGCAAACTGTAATTCAGTATTATCAACAATTAATTTCAAAATGCCTTTGCGAAGAAATTCTCTGTAAATGCTTGCTAAATGTGATTTTACTTTTCCAAGACCTTTTCGCCTTGGCATCTTGTTTACATTCAGTAATTCGATGATTGTATAATGATGGTTTTTGTCTGCTGCTTTTGATGTGAATTCTAATTCTTCAAGTTTGTCCTCAAAGATTTTATTCATATCAAATTTTACAGTTTTCTCAACCGTTTCATTTAGTGCCTTTGTTCTTACGGTCCAAAGGTCAGAAAACCAACAAGAAGCTGATTTCATTCCCATTCCAAATTCAGATAGACCAGAAGTATCAGAAGGGATTTCAGCAGCTCTAAAAGCTCGGCTATAATTTGCTTGTTCTATTCCTCCTGCATTATCACGAATTGTAATTTTGTTCTCAGGGTCGTTAATTTCAATTTCAACTTCCAATTGAAAATCGTTTCCGTGAAGTTGTTTTAATGCCTTTTCGTTATTCAGATAACTTGCAATTGCATTATCCACAAATTCTGCTAAAGCAAACCAAGTTTCATATTCTAAAAATCTTAGAACAGAAAGCATAGAAACATTTGGCCTTATATTTATTTTATTCTCACTCATGCCGTTAAAGGTTGTATTACATTATTCCCATTCAATTTTGTTGCCTTTTTTTTTGGCAAATCGTTTGGGTCTATTATTAATTGCTTTGCAATTAATTCAACAATATGAGAATTTACTGCGTTGCCAAGTGCTTTGAAAGCGGCATTATCATTATCAGGTAATTTAATACCTGATAATGATTGAAGTTTTAAACCTTCTTTTTTTGTTATATATCTTCTCTCCCAACCAATTATTGGAATTTGCGTATTTGTGCAAACCAATGAAGGGAAAAAATCTGCCTTTTTTATTCTTATTCCAGATGCTCTGAATTGTAAAATGTAGTCCGTTATTTTTCGTTTGTTGTCGCCAACATTCCATTCTAACTTTTGCCAACTTTGAGAAGGTAATTCAGAAATGCGTTTTACAACATCTTCAACATAGACTTTATTTTCCTTGTAAAATTGCCTGTTGTATTTTATGTATCGTTGTTTCCAGTCAGGAAATTTTGTTTCAACTCTTGCGTAACTAGGAAGATTTGCCAATTGTTCTTCTTTGGTCATTCCTTTTAAACTTATTCCAAAATTGCCTTTGTATTTTGAAAGTTCTTCTCTTGAAAGCAAATGAGGAAATTCGTCTTCAAAAGGATAAGTTGCTCCAAACTCCATTCCCCAAATAGGAAAGCCGGGAAGTTTTACGTCTTTTGGAATGTTTGAAATAAATTCTTGCCAAAGTTCTATGCAATCTTGATTGGCTTTAGGTAGTTTTCTGGCTTCAGTTGGTTCTACCTCAATAAATTTATGAATATCAATTTTATTAGTTTTCTTTTTGTTAACTTCTTCAAAACTGAAATGGTCTAAACCAATTCTTGAACCTACAATAAATATTCTTTTTCTGTGTTGTGGAATACCAAAGTCTTGAGGTGAGTAAATATTATGGTCAACCTTATAACCAATTCTATCCAATTCACTTTGCATGAACTCCCAAGTTGCTTCGTTATCGTGTTTTGCTATAAAAGGAACATTTTCAAGTATAAAAAATGTCGGCTTTCTAAATTCAAGAATTTTCACAATTTCGTCAAACAAAGTTCCTCTGTCGTCATCTCGTCCAAGTTGTTTCCCTGCTTTTGAGAATGGCTGACAAGGAAAACCACCGCACAAGATGTCGTGTTCAGGTATGGTTTCAATTTCTTTGTCAACTATTTTTTTTATATCTCCGTGCACTTCAATACCCCAGTTTTTCGTGTAAACTTCTCGCAAAATAGGGTCGAGTTCACTAACGAAAACACATTCGTGTCCGAGTTTGTGAAGAGCTTTATGAAAACCGCCAAGTCCTGCGAATAAGTCTATAAATTTCATTAATTATTTTTCTAATTTAAAACTGTCAAAGTTACAATTTACGTTTTGGTTAATGCCAAAAGTTGCCGTTAAGTTGTCCATTGTCCTCTGTTGGGGTGGTGGTTGGGTTGGGTCTGGTTGGGCAAAATTAAATGTCCTGCAAAAGTTTTGAATTGTGTGTCGGCTTGCAACTCTTTTAATTTTGCGAAGGGTTGGCATCTCGTCTGTCATTTTTCTTTTCGTTTATTGTCGGTCTTTTAGGGTGAATGCTAACTTATTTATGACGAATGTAGTCAAGATTTTCGTTTTTTTGAGGCGATTCAAAAAAATTGAATTACAGAGAATAAGCTTCAAGTATTTCGCGCTTTTTTGATTGTGCAATTTTAACTTTTGTTACGCGATAAATGAAGCCAGAATTAATTCATCCGCTCTCATTCAGGAAGTATGTGCATAGAAATCAAAAAGTGATCCTATGCACCTTCCCATACGACCCCGAACTCTTGAAGGGATTTCGGAGCGAATTTCCTTCGGCTAAGTGGTCACGAACGCATAACGTCTGGTATGTAAAAGATTCAACGCTTTACCAATCACGACTAAAACTTCCGCCCCCTGAGATTGGCGATGTCTGGTTATCTGAATTATAAGCACACAATAAAACTGAATTTCTTAAATTTCGAAATGCGCTCACCCACAAAGCATTGGCATCCGTTTTAAAGCGATCTGTTCATTAGGGCATACGAGATAAAAACAAATATAAAAAATACATTCGTTTAATTTCATACAACACCGTTACGAACCGTAAAAAATATTTAGTGCTTATAGGTTACAAACTACTAATTCGGTTAAAGGATTGAGCATCACATAACGGTCATCTATTTCAAACCCTTCCGCATCGGTAAAGGAACCATCTGCCTTACGGCATAAGACTTCTGAAAGCATAGGACGTATCAGCCTTTCTATAACGGTTTCTGCAGCGTGTTTTCCATAGATGGGAACACCTGCTTGATTGTGCCATAATACGCCTACATGAAAGCTGTCGGCACTGTCCTGGTAGTAAAAATAACGGAAACATGGATCAACGATCCTGCCTGCCTGGAGTTGTAATTCCATCATGGAAATTTCTTATCGTTTGTTTATCAAAAAATCGGCAGGATTTTGCGATAAATCGCCTTACAAAAATAGTAAAAATCCCATACTGTCAGAACCCTGGTTCCGACTTTATAGCACTTTCGTTGCCGGTAATTAAAGAATTAGTCTAAAACGCGAACCCGCGCAGACATTCAAAAAGACCTGCCAAAGTCTTAAGGTTTAGAAAAACCCTCCACGGTATCCCAGGCTGCACCTGCCAATTTAGCTGCCGAGAACGGTTTAAAAACCGATTTGCACAACTGGTTTTAACGCATTCAAAAATCTTAAAACAACAACCAATGGCAGAAGGAAATGACATCGCCTGGAAACCTATCGCTTATTGCGTAGGAGCTGGAATAGCCGGTATTCTTATCGGAGCATTCCTGATCGCTCCTGCGATCAAAAAGGCTAAAGATAAAAAGGCAGCATCCAAGACAGAAAAACCTGCAGATGGCTCAACCACCAAGCCTGCTTAAAAGCAGCAAGAGCCCATGAACCCTATTCGCTAACAGCAAAAATCTTGAAACATGAGAGATTATGATGATGAACTGATGGATTACCAGTCCGATGCAGAGGACCGGTATGACGATTACGATGATTACGACGAAGACGATAACTTCGACACCGGCTTCGAAGGTGTAGACTCCTACTATGAAGACGACTATATCGAAGAAGAAATCGAATACGTTCCCGCTTACGGCCAGTACAATGGCTATGACGGCTATTCGGCCACTTCTATCGGCCGTATCGATCCGAACGACCGCACCTTAACCGTGGTGGTTCGCAACACCTCGGGTGCCGATGCGGAGGCGATTGTTTTCGGAGGTAACGAAAACGCTCCGCAACCTGCCGGTGTAACGGTAACGGTAGAGGAAAGCTCGCACAACGAAGTGCGGGAGGAATCCAAAGCCAACCCGTTCAAGATCGCGGGAATGAAAATGTCCGTTTCGAACCCCTTGCAGTTCGACAACGTGATGAAGATCACCCGCCGAACGGCTACCGGCTCCACCACCGTGCGTGTTTACCAGCCCCGAAACGCCACCTCACCGCAGAACTTTACCCAGCAACTGATCGACGACCACAACTTTGAAATGGACGTGACCGGCCAGGATTCTCTGCGCTTTGTGGTAAAAGACGGTGCTACGGTGGTATTCACCTTTACCATGCGTGCCCGTGCCAATATGGGTAACCTGCTCAGAGGCCATAACGTGGCTGAGCTGTCCAGCGCGCCGCGCACCACCGGTCTGCCGCAGCTGGACCTGCTGCGCACCAAAGTACCCACCGCCTTTGGTATTAAGCCCAATGCGGCAAAGCCAATGGTACGCAAGGTAGTACGCCGCACCCCGGTAAAAAAGCTGGTGCCCGGCACAAACGCTGCGCCTGCCAATCCGCAGGCTCCTATTGCGGGTGTGCCTCCCCAGGCGGCAGCACCGAAACGTAAAGGAAAAATGGGCAATTTCTTAAGAAGGCGCAAACGATGAGGTAATAGCAGGAATGGTCGCTGCCCTGATTCGGCAACCTTCCCGCCTTCTTTTAATCTATGCCACGGGGTATAAGTCCCATCGACAGCCAAAGTTGGACTTCCCGCTTTGGCTGTTTTCATTAAAACAACAATGGTATGAAAGCCCTTTTACGACAAAACCGGATCGATTATATCACCCTCGGCAACCCCGAAGGGGTCTCCGAACTGCTGTATGACTATGGCTATGAGCCACCGGAGAACCCACAGGAACTGGTGCTGGCCACCAAGGAGCTGATCCAGCGCAAAGGCAAAAAGGCGATCAAAGACCTGATCCGCCTGCACCCGGACAGAGCGGCCATTTTAAAGCTGGAAAAAGAAGCGAACCCGAACGACAGCTATTGCTCGGCCTGCAAAAGCTACAACTACCACGGCGAAGATAACTATTGCGGAGCCTGCGGCCATTCCAACTATGACGGCGAAAACGGCAAAGCCACTTTTGTGCAGCAGCTGGCCGATATGAGCAAGCTGGAACTGGAGAAGTACTACCAGACCGTGCTGCGTAAATCCAACCTGAATCCCGGCGATACCAACCTTGCCGAAGAAGTGGAACTGGTGTGGAACGAGCTGCGTAAGCGCGTTAGGGAAGAAGAAAACACGCCGGATAAACCAACCTCGCAGGAAAGCAAAGGGCTGTTGGCCAGTCACCAAAACGGCCTTATCATCCTGGGCCTGGTCTTCATTGCCGGAATACTGGTAGGCACTTCTATCCGTGCAGACAAAAACTAAAAAATGCTCAGGGTTATTCCAGATACAACAAGCAATGGGCCGGATGCTGATGTGCTGATCGCGCTTTTAGCCGTTGAGGTGGCCGATCATCCGCATCAGGTGCAGCAGTTGCTGCTCCGTTTCGGCCTGGCACCTGAAAAGGATCCGCAGGCTATCATCAGCCAGGTATTCCAGGCTATCGATACCCAGGGGAAAGCCTTTCACCTGGAGCTGGCGCAGCTACTCTCTGAGAAGTTATCGGCCCGCACTACTCAGGATCAGTATGTGGATGCCATTGCCGGAGCAGTCGGAGCCATTGCCAATACGGTGGGTGGCTTTGCCGGAAAAAAGCAGAAGCAGCGGGATGCCAGCCGGCAGACTTTTTCAGCCCTGATCGCCTACAAGGCCCAGCAAGAGCAAAATGCCGCAAAACAGGCACAATATGCACACGCCAGGTCCAGCCAGACTATATGGCTCACCGCCCTGGGTATCCTGGGGCTGGTCGGACTGCTCGGCTGGGGCTACTACCAGTCACAAAAAACAGCTTCCCCCGGCAAAGGGGCCGCCTTAACCTAAAGAATAGAAAAATGAACCTCGCAACTAACAATTTCGGTTTATCCGGCCAGCACCAGGACGATTACGACAACTTTTTGTGCTTTGGCCAAAAATGTAAGAAGCGTAAGGAGGAACGGCACAAGGCCAAAATGGAAAAGCGGAATGCCAAAACCGACGCGATGAAAGCCGACACGGAAAGAGTACGTGCCGAAACCAAGGTGATGGAACACACCGTAGCCCCGGCAAACGGGATGCCCCCGGCGATGGCCATGCAGGCCGCCTTTGCCTCTACCCAGGCCGCAGCGGGCGAACAGGCTGCTGCGCAAAACAGCTCAGGGTCTTCCAAACCGGGCATGAATGGCCTTTTGATCGTAGCCGTGGCAGGAATTATCCTGGTAGGAGGCTATTTCCTGATGAAAAAGAAAAAGGCACTTCCCCCGGCTCCAGCCCCGAAAACAGGTATTAATCCTAAATAACAACAGCGATGACGATGTTTTTGCAAGTACCCGACAACGATTTTTCCGATCATAACTTTTATATCGATGCTGCCGGGAATGAGTTCCTGTACGACGACTTTGCCGGAAAGTGGCTGAAAAAGCAAAAGGAAAAGCGGGATGCCAACCCCAAAGTAATTGCCCGCAGGCAGAAACGGGATGAAAAACGTATAGCCAAAGGCAAGCCACCCCGACACGGCACCTCTGCGGCTCCTTCGCCCAGTCCGGCAAGTGTGGAAGCTCCGCCCAAAATTGCGCTGGTTCCCCCAACAGCTCCCGCACCCGGCGGCGGCAACAGCTCCCCGGGTTCGGCAGCAGAAAACAGCCCTGTTTCCGGCAGAGGAACAGAAGAAGCCCCGCCTGCCGGTACGGCGGAACCCGGTACCGCGCCCTCTCCCCAGGGGGGCGCTCAAGCAGCGGAGTCCGCAGCTGCAGAAACCCAGACGGGAGAAACACCTACTTCAGCTACTACCGAAAAGAAAAAACCTTTCGGGGGTACCTGGCTCATCATAGCCGGTGTGGTCGTAGTAGGAGGCCTTATTGCCATTAACCTGGCATTGAACAGCAAAGCACAGCAATGAACATCATGGCCGTCGTAATAGAAACAGAAGTCTTTGAAGACCACATCATTCCCGAAGGGTTCCTGTACGCCTCGGTTAAAAACATTGGCCGGGCGGTGGCAACGGTAAACGGAGTCTCGCTCAGCCCCGGAGAGGCCAAAGACTACCCTTTTGTGGGAAAGGGCTACCAGGCCATTATCTGCCAGGTTGGTAGCAATGCCTCACTGCGAATATTACGTGTCATCTAAACCATACAGCAAATGATAGCAGGAGAAACCGAAGCCCTGTTGGCACAACAGGGGTACATAAATAGCGAATACGACAACTTCCTGTTTTTTGGCAAAAAGAACAAGAAAGCCGATGACGGTGCGGATAACCAGACCAAAGCCAAAAAGGCTAAAAAGCCCAAGAAAGAGCTTTCCGAAGAAGAAAAAGCCGCGCGGAAGGAGAAACGCCAGGAGACCTGGAAAAACATCAGCGACCAGTTCAAAGAAGGGGGTACCGTCAGCAATATCCTGAACCTGTTTGGTGTGGGCAATAACTCCAACAGCTCCAGCATGCCTTCTGACTATGAATTTGGGGTGGCCGGGCAGGATTCGGGAAACGATAAGCAGGGCATCCCTACCGCCGTATGGGTCGTAGGCGGAGTGGTGGTCCTGGGGCTTGCGCTGTTTACCTACAGCCAGATTCAGAAAAAAAAGGACCTGCAACTCGCTCAAACCCCTCAATAAAAAGCTATGGTGATACCCGTTCCGTCCAACAAGGGAAGATTTACCGTTCGTATCGGGCTGACTGCTTTCAGGCCCATGCAGCTGGGTATCTATGCGTATGACCCATCGCGGCCCCATACGCATTATTTCCGACGTTGTGTGACCTTTAGGCCCGCACCGTTTTCCGCTGCCAGACTCCAGCGGGAGATACACATTCCTCTGCCGGTTTCACCCAAAAACCTCGAAATAGAGCTCATCAACAAAAACGGCGGGGACGATCAGAGCTTCCAGATCGATAGCTTTCAGATCGACCCGATGCCCCCTGCAGAGATATGGGCCACCCCGGAACGGCACCGGTTTATGGACTTTGCCATCGGCTTTGCACAAAAAGCCGGTCATGCCCCCATTGGGTTTTATTCCAGCCCGGACCATGAATTTTTGATCCAGTACCTGGACACCATCACCGACCAGCAGGGAGAAGAGCTGGTGACACCTGCGCGGATCCACCGGCTTATGCCCCGGGTTCAGCTTTCCCGGCGCATGTTCCGGCAGTTTTCCATCCCCGTTCGGGTAGCCATCCTATCCCATGAGGGCTGTCACTTTTTTCGCAACACGCGTAGCGAAAAAGAAGCCGATCTGTGTGGCATACGCTATTACCTGGATTATGGCTTCCCGGCCATCGAAGCCGTTTATGCCGCCACCAACGTTTTCCTTCAGCACCCTGAATCGGTAGGCCAGCCCCATGTTACCCGCGCCCGGGATATCATCCAGTTTATCGATGAATATAAAGCCCAACGCAACGCACAAAAGATTTTATGAACCACACAGGGAAAATAGCACTTTCATCCATTACCGGTATCGGCATCGGTATACTGCTGGCCTATGCGCTGCGCAGCAGGGAAGATGAATGCTCCTGCAGTTGCCCCGCTGAACTTCGTAAATCACCCGACCAGACTACGGTTGAGAACAATACACCCATCACCCGCATGCAGGGGGACGACAATAAGCACTTTCCGGTAAACCCGCCCAGCCCGGTTTCAGGCCCGATGGCCCACACAGGGCAAAACGCAAATCTCAAACGCTGGGGTACCCGGCAGGGATTGATCGAGGTAGCCTCTTTCGAGAAGAAAAGGATAGCGACCCCACAGGATGACCTCAACACCTGGGGAACCCGACAGGGGATCATGGAAGTTGGCGGTATGGGCAAAACCACAAAAGCTTCTGCCAGTTCTTTATCTGAGCTGGAACGCTGGGGAACCACCCAGGGCATTATCGATGTGAGCCTGGGCAATACCACGGAAAAAACCAATATGTCTGCCCTGCAGGATGCAGGAAACCTTCAGTCCCTGCTTCAAATGGACAATGACCCGCTAAACCATCCAGGCAAGTCCCCATTATCCGATCATGCGGATGATTTGGCTACCTGGGGCACCAAACAAGGTATTATCGATGTTGGCCGTGAAAAAGCACCCGTTAAAGAAAAAGTTACCCATCCCCATTCCACGGCTTCTTTTGAATCTGATCTGGAGCGCTGGGGTACCCGACAGGGCCTGATGGAAGTGAATGGGGAACCGGCCGCGAAAAAAAGGCGGAAGGGGCTGCCCAATATCCAGGATGACCACAAACGCTGGGGAACCCGGCAAGGGATCATCGAGGTATCCAATGACCAGGACCGCACCCAAAAAAGAAAGAAAAAGGCAAGCGCGATTTCCCAAACCGGCTTTTTTCTTTCCCAAAAGCTTCAGGCCGGATACAAGCCGATGGCTTTTGCAACAAACGATCTTTCTGAATGGTACCGCTGGCTTATCCGGCACTACGAAAAGACACAGGTAAGCATTATCAATACCTCTGCCGAGGAAAAAACGGTCGTGCTTTGGGGAGCTTCCTCTGCGCTGGCCGGTAGTGCCCCTTCTGCCGATGAGGTGGAAGCCCTTACCGTTACCCAGGAAGCCTTTGTTCCGGTAAGTTCCGGCAATACCGTGCATCCACAGGGCATTGTTGTTAACCCGGCCAACGGACTGGTCTACGTCGCCAACCAGTTATCCAACAACGTTTCCGTCCTGGATACAAAAGGCAACCTGGTAGCCCTGGTTTCCCTTGAACCCAATGCGCTGCCGGGGCTGAACTCCCCGGTTGCCCTGGCAGTAAATACCAATGAAGCCAGCAGCAACTACGGAAAGGTATATGTGGTCGGCTCGGTGGCCAATACTGTAAGTGTGATTAACCTGAACCATGCCGTCACAAACGAAATAGAGGTGGGCTACCGTCCGCTGGCCATCGCCTTTAACCCCAAAAACGGGAACCTGTACGTGGCCAACTTCCTGGATGACGGGGTATCCATCATCGACACCGAGCTGGAGCAGCTGCTGGAAAACCGCTATACCGGCAGCCAGCCCCTGGGAATCGGGATTCATCCTCCCAGCGGCAAAATTTATGTGGCCAACTCCGGAGACAATACCGTAACGGTGCTGGACCCGGACTTCCTGTTCTTATCCGACATCATTACCGATGTGGGAGTAAAACCGGTCTCTTTTGCCTACCACCCGGAAAATAACCTGATGTATGTGGTGGCTACCGATAGTAACCATGTAATCCCTATTGAACCGGATTCGTACGCCCTTCAAGCGCCCATTGCCACCGGCTTCAGGCCCTATGGCATCGTCTACAACCCCAACAACCAGTACCTCTACGTCGGCAACAGCAAGGACGATACCTATACCATTATTGCCCCGGACCACAGCATCCGGGCGGTAATACAGGCAGGGCCGGTAAACATCGGCCTGGCCATTGACCCGATCCAGAACCTGGTGTTCAGCACCGATACCGCCACAGGCAAAATCAACATTATCGGGTACAAAGGCCAAAGCACACATATCCGGTTTGATCCCGATTATGAGCAAAAGAACCGGCATTTTCAGCATATACCCGCCCTGATTAAACACGTCAAAATGGTGCTGTCGGGCAGTGACCGCCCCAGATTGCTGACCATCCTGGAACGCACCGCCTTTGGAAAACAGGAGCGTAAAACCGTATCCCTGGAAAGCCACCAGCATCCGCAGAACTTCCTGAACGTATCTGAGCTGTTCGCTATGGACGGAACCCTGCTGAACGGAATGAATACATGGATATTCACCATTGCTGCCGGACAAACGATTACCCTGTTGCTGTATTACCAGCAGCTGAAATCCCATGCCCTGATCCCACATTAAACCAATACATACGATGAACAAACTGATCGAAATCGCACTGAGCCAGTATGGCGTAAAAGAAATTACCGGGGCCTCACACAACCCCACAGTCGTTCAATACTTCCGGGAGATCGGACACAGCTGGGTGAAAAATGACGAAACCGCCTGGTGTTCCGCCTTTGCCAACTGGGTGGTAAAACAAGCCGGTCTGAAAGGAAGCGGTCGGCTGGATGCCCGCTCCTGGCTGCTGGTAGGTGAAAAGACAGACACCCCACAGCTGGGTGATATCGTTGTTTTCTGGCGGGAAAAACCCACCAGCTGGAAAGGCCATGTAGGCTTCTACATCGGGCATTCTGAGAACCAATCCATGATATACACCCTGGGTGGCAACCAGGACAACATGGTATGTATCCAGCCCTACGACAGCTCCAGGCTGTTAGGGTACCAGCGCTTAAGTGCCTGACCCGATATCATACCACGGTAATTATTCAAGCATAATCCTCAAAACAATAGAAAATGAAAAAGTCAGACTACCTGATCCTCCTGAGCACAGAGACCCCTGAACAGATGCAGATAAGCAAAGCCGATATTATCTGGCTGCACACCAATCCCCCATCTCTTGGCGGGTTTGGCTGGAACCGCCCGGGTATCGATTACCTGGTTACCCGCGATGGGCACCTGGAAACGATCATCCCCGAAGACAGTCCCAATGAGGTAGACCTCTGGGGTATCCGTGAAGGCTCTAACCTATTGGGAACAGCCCGCTATCTGGCATACAGCGGAGGTAAATCCGAAGATGGCAGCCAGAAAAAGGATACCCGCACCCGGGAGCAACGGGGCTCAATGGCTGCCGTTGTGAAGTTTTATGTCCGTAGGTTCCCCGATATCCAGGTGCTGGGGTTTGACCAGGTGCCCTCCAAACAGGGCTTGAATAACCCGGGATTCGATGTGGCAAAATGGTGCCGCTCCCTGGGCCTTTCCGAAGCCAATATCTATAAACCCGACAATGTATGAAAACGATAGTCACACTGGCCATTGGCTTGTGGATCGGCAGGCAGATATACCTGGCCTATGATAAACAAAAGGCCCTGCAAAAACAGGCCGAAATAACCCGACGGCTTCAGGCTTTCCTGGAGGGTAAAGGCATGTCCCCCCAGGAGGCCGAAAAAGAGGCTACACGGCTCATTTCTGCAACAGCAAAATCATCTTAACACACATTGTCCTATGGCCTTTGAGATCATGATTAAAAAGAAGGTGTTTATCATCCCTGAGAGCAGCGACCCCTGCGATCTGTGGCGGGCGTATTTCACCAAACTCAAACAGGAACTTGGCCGCGAGAATGCCAAAATGATCTGGCTGATCACCTGGAGCAAGAATGGCAACATCACCTGCACGACCAATGAAGACTTCAACAAGTTTTTGAAAAAGAATGAGATCGATGTTTCCAGTGCCGCCACACGGGCCATTGCCGATATCTCCACCATAGGAAGTAATGTCCTGGGACTGAATAAAAGGATCACCAAAGTTTTTTCCATTGCCGTGCCGGTATCCCTGGCGGCCATTTTGGTTTTCATCATCTACCTTTTGTACAATGTTGCCCGTAAAACCGATCCGAAAGACCTGGTTATGCTTTACCCGGGTGCCCGCGCCGCGCGGGGTGCTTCGGGGGCATTAAAAAACCTGAAGCTATGAATAAACAAACGGGGTTGAAAATTGCCGGAGGCGTGGTAGGACTGCTATTGGTGGTTACCATAGCCAGCCATATCCGGCGCCGCCAGAAAGACAAACTGGCCGCCGAGCTGCTGCGGGAAATCAGCAAAGTGGTCAAACCCTCTACCGAAGGTCTGCTGTCAGAAAATGCCTTTGATATCCACTATGAAAATGAAGTGCTTAAAAAGGTCAGTGGCAAAATACTGGTCATTAAACAGGAGGTGGCCGTGAAATATGCAGAACGTATTCACTCGGCCTGGGGGGCCTGGTATGAAGGAGGCGACGATGAGAACAAGGTATACGCTGTGTTCCGGGAACTCAAAGACAAAGTTGCTGTTTCCAAAGTTGCCAAAGCCTATCAGAACCTGTATGGCGAAAACCTGATCGATAAGCTCTACGATAAGCTGGATGACAATGAAATCAAGATCGTGCTGAACATCGTAAAGCCCCTTCCCGCATACAGAACGGTATAACTCGTACAATGATGAAAATAAACAATACTACCTGGTGGATTATCGGTGCCGTAAGCCTGGCCGGACTGGGAGCCGGTGCCTATTTCCTATGGAAAAAACACGGCAAGGACCCCCAGCGGGATAAATACGGTAACCTGAGCATTAAAGGCTCAGAAAGCGGTATTGAAGGAGGGGTACAAACAACCCGGGAAGGCCAGGGTACTTCCGTGAGCGAACCCAACTGGGAGAACCCCTTTGACATGAATTACCAGCAGGATGTGATGCGCTGGGTGGCACCCAAAACGATCTTTCTGATGAAAAAAAGCTTTGCCGACCAGTATGCCAAACAGCTGAAAGAAGCCTGGGGAGGTGCCTGGTATAAAAACGACGATGAAGATGCGGTAAAGGATGTATTTACCAAAAAAGTAGCGGATAAGGTGCATGTGTCCTGCATTTCCAAAGCCTTTTACGACAACTACAAGAAAGACCTGTACGATTACCTGGCCAATTTCCTTTCCCAAAGCGAGATGGAAGCCTACGTGATCAAACCCGTTCAATCATTACCCAATTACCGTATTGCCAACTAAAGCCATGACTGTAACCACACGCAAAACAGCAAGCACATCCAGGAAACTGGAAAAAAAGGACTGGTTCATTATCGCAGGAGCCTCCCTGGTTATCCTGGCCGGTGGCGGTTATGCCCTTTACCTTTATTTCAAAGGGAAAAAGGAGCAAAATGCCAGCTACTACGGCAGCTCTGCCACCTCAGGCAAAAAGCCCTCCGGCGGGGGAAGCTCCTCTGGCAGCAGCAGTGGCTTTAAATGCACCAGCACGGGCTATCCGCTCAAATATGGCACCTGCCATCCGGATGTGGGCGTAGTACAGACCTTTTTGAAGAAAGTCCACAAAGCAGAGCTGGGAACCTTTGGTAAAAACAAAGACGGAGTCGATGAAAAATTCGGCCAGGTGACCCGGCAGGCCGCACTTAAATACCTCAAAAAAGAATCATTCACCCAGCAGGAGGTTTCCCTGATGAAAACCGCCTTAAAAACTGCATCCTGATGAAAAAAAATGTGCTGATAGGAAGCTGCATCGCAGCCGGAGTCATCGGCCTGGGCCTTTTGGCCGTCTATGTCTATGGCGCTGAGAAAGACTCCGGACAAGTACCTGGAGCTAAGGGGCCCTCTACCCCTGAAAAGAAACAAAGTAGGCCGGTGACTGCAGCTTCGGATAAACCCGTACAAAAGCCCGTCCGACCCACTGTTAAAACACCACAGCCGAAAACAGAGCCATTGCCCGCTGAAACCGCCCCGGCGGCACCCGTCGCCGATGAGTTTCCACTGCGCCTGGGCAGCAGAGGCAAACGGGTAGAACGCCTGCAGGTGTACCTGATGCGTAACTACGGCTGGACCGGTGTCATATCCGGACTGCTCGACAAAGAAACCGAAGCCCTGATGAAACGCCGCCTGAAAACCGCAGCCCTGGATCAGGCAACCTATATCCATCTCAAAATGGATAAACCGGTTCACGAACAAACACCCATACGCTAACACTATGTCCGAACAAGCAAAAAAAGGCATTAAAGAGTACCTGGATGCCCTGGTAGATAAAGAGGGGCTGCGCACCGAAGTAAAGATCACCCTCACCGATGAAACACTCTGGAAAATTGTTGCCGCGCTGTTGGGTGTAGGGGTGGGCATCGTCTTTATAGCGCACCTGGTGAAGAATATGTTCCCCAACCGGCAAATGGCCCTGAACAATCAACTTCTGGAGGATATCAAAAAAGCACTTAACCCATGAAAAGAACACTCACCACACTACTGGGCATCGCCGTTTTTATCGGTGGTGCCTATGCCGCCTGGGCATACACCCCTTTGGGTAAATCCATCCTGGCATCCTGGCTGCTTAAACGCTGGGAGAAAATCGCCCAAAGGAACAGCAAAAAGCTGGATACCGGTTTATTGGCCAAAGAACTGGCCAAACTGGATTATCCCGACCATGAACTCCTGTACCGCTATACGTTGTTAGACCCCTTCTCGGTAGAAGAACCGGAGCTGACTGAAAAACAAAAAGAGCATCTGAAAAAACTGCTGAAAAAGATGAAAGACCGGAAAATCCTGGAACGGGCAGACCTGCAGCAACTTGAAAACATTGTTTTACCTGGCTAATCAATAAATCCTATGAACACAGAAATGGAAACCTGGATGCTCATGCAAGAGTACATCCATAGCCTGGACTGGTTTTATATCCTGTCCTTTATCCTGTTTGCCTCCCTGTTGAACAGTAATGAAAGCAAAAAGGCCCTCTTTAAAATCACCGGTTTTAAAGCACAAACACGCTACCGTACGACCCTGTTCGGTGTTGGGTACGCAATCGTTGTTTTCCTGATCCGTGGCAGTAAACCCGATGTTGCCGAAGAATTGCTGCGTTCTTTTTTGTTTACCCTGGTCTTTCACAAACTGATCGTAGATCGCCTGAACCTGCACCTGGGACTTTCCAAGACGAAACGCAAACCCGGGGCTGATCCAGAAAAGGACTATTACTCCCGCTTTAAGGAACCCCTGGACAAACCATAACAAAAACGCACCACATCATGGGATATCAGACCGATCCGGGTTCAAATCACCGGTATGGAGAAACGGCAGGTTCCGCCAATGCATACACATTGAGCCTGGTTCCACCTATCTATCAATACGCGCAGGGACTCCGCATCGATACCCTGTTTCATACCGGCAATACCGGGGCAGTAACCATCAATGTAGATTCCCTGGGAGAGGTGTATGTACGAAAAGTAGTGGCCGGTACCCTGACCGAGCTGGAGACCGGTGATCTGAACCCCATACAGATTTATTCACTGATTTTTGACGGCAGCGGCTTTCAACTGGTGTTGCCCGGGCGGGCTCCGATCCCTGATGCTTCTCAGTCTGAGGCAGGTGTCGTTTTCCTGGCCTCACAAGCTGAAATAGACAGTGGCACCAATGCCTCCAAGGCCGTTACTCCGGCGACTCTTTCCAACCGCCTGCAGGGAATTGATAAACGCCTGTATGCCGATACCCTGAGTGCTGCCATAGGAGCCGGAACAAACGAACAGACCATTGGAACGACCTACCTCTTGCCAATGGGCGTACTTCGTCAGGAAGCAGAGCTGGATATACGTATCGGAGGTATCCTGCAAGCGGGCTCAAAAACGCTTCGGGTCTGGCTCGCAGGCGAAGCCCTTGTGGATAGCCCGGTGTCAGAGAGCGGAGAATTTTCCATACACATCCGGGCCATGCGGCAAGGCACTGACCTGCTTAAAGGGTTGGCCATCCTGTTAGTAAATGACCGCAACCCCATTGTGCAGCGTTTTCAGCTAACACCGATAGACCTGGATACTACCGATCACCTTATCCGTTTTACCGGACAAAACACCGGCAGCGCACCCGGCAGTATCGCCCGTGAAATTTTCCTGATCCGTCTGATCGCATAGTTATGAAGGAAGCCTTTGTCAGAACCTTTTATCCTCCTGCTGTAAAAACACAGAAGCAGACCGGTATCCCGGCCCTGTTTGCCTTAGCCCAGAGTGCGCTTGAATCCGGATGGGGAAAACACACTCCAGGCAATATGCTGTTTGGGATGAAGGTAGGCTCCGGACAGAGCTACGGCGGCTGGACGGGACAGGAGCAGCTGCTCACCACCACCGAATATGCTACCCAGCCCACGCTTTCTTTTCCTTATATCTACCCCGGCTATCCAACCATGAGCAGCTCCGGCAAATGGCAGTATAAAGTCAAAACCTATTTTCGGGCCTACCCCAGCCCTTTGCATTCCCTATTGGACTGGGCAGGGCTGCTGACACGTTCCTCCCGTTATCAGACCGCCATGCAGAACCGGCACGATCCCTACCGTTTTGCCGAAGAAGTGGCCAAAGCTGGGTATGCCACCGCACCCGGGTATGCCGACAAAGTGAAAGCGGCCATGAACGATATCGCCCAGATCATACAAAACGAAGGGCTGGATCACACCTCATCCCCCTGGAAGATCATCATTCCCCTGGCCATCGCCCTGGCCGGAACCGGGCTGATTATCTACGGCGTATACAGTTACCGCAAAAACAGGAAATAGCATGGAAATTCTAAAGTTCATCGTTGCCATCCTGGGAGCCACCGGCTTCTGGAAATTACTGGAAGTGCTGATGCGGCTGCAACTGGACAAAAAGATGAAAAAGGCAGAGGCCAGTTCCATCTATGCCCAGGCCGGAAGCCAGATCATCGACAACTGGGTAGCCTGGTCTCAAAAACTGGAAACCCGGGTAAAGGAGCTGGAAGGTAATAACCAGGAAATGCGGCTGACCATTGATAAGCAGCGAAACCGGATCGGAGAACTGGAGAAACTGGTTGCCAACCTAAAAACATACAACCAAGAGCTCACCACCAAACTTGAACTACTAAAACGCAGCAAAGATGATCGCCCATAAACCCCAGAATCAGACCGTCAACTACCTATTGGTTACCTCGCTGGTATTAAGCATTCTGCTTACCGGAGCTAACCTGTACCTGCTTTACCGTAAAGGCGCAGAGGCGGAAAAGAAGAAATGCCCCTGCCAGGAAGGGAAATAGCCATGAATAAAAAGCACCTGTATATCGGACTGGGTGTTACCGCTGCCCTTGTGGGGATGGCGGTCATCTCCCTGCTGGTTGCCCGCAAACGTAATACGCCCAGGGTGGATTTAAGCCGCTTTGACAGCCCGGATATGCCTGGTTCAGGACAGTGTATGGACCCGGAGTTTATCAAAATGCTTCAGAAGGTAGCCCAAAAAACTGACCTGCCCATTTTTGACTGGATCAACTCAGGTGCCCGGAGCGCCTACTGGAACACCAAAGTAGGAGGGGTATCCAATTCCGCCCATAAGATGCCCAACTGTAAAGCAGCGGACATTAAAACAAGCTCCAGAGAGATCCGCGACCGGATTATCCAGGCAGCAAAAGAAGTGGGCTTCACCCGCATAGGTATCGGAAGTACGTTTGTACACCTGGATAACGACAAAACCAAACCCCAGTATGTGGCCTGGGGATACCCCTCCGGCACCAAACCTCCAGTGAATCCTTTTGCCTGATCAGTTCTGTTGTTCGGCTATCAGCCAATCCAAAGCCTCTTGACGGTCCGTGAAAAAACGCATGGGTACCGATGGGTTCTGGTAATGGGTAAATAGCCGGACAAAAAGCGAGTTGAAGATCGTATCCGTCCAGAAGGCAGCGCGGATTAATCCCCGGGTGGCTTCATCGGTAGCAAAAAACTCCCGGGCCTCTGCATCAATACTGATCACATGACGTATATCGGCATATAAAGCCACATCGGCATTTTCAGTCAGGTTTAAGCGATCCCTGACGATCCGTCGGCCCAGGTCTGCATCGATAATGGTTCCAGGTTTAAATACCTGCATCACAAAATCCCCCTTTACCCACATTTCTACGTAGTCATTTGACAGTTGCCGGATCATCCTGTCCGGCGCTACATCTTTCACACACATAACGGTTCTTTCGTCCCTTTTTCCCCTAATTGGACGAACCCTGTAAAAATAAGCGTTTCCCGGAAAAATCAGAATATTAACAAACTACACGTAGGTACTAATCGAGTGAGTGTATTTAGTATGGCCTGAGTAACTATGCCTATGATCCGTTGTAATTGGGTATCCGAAGCTCTATTACTCCGCCAGCAGCGTCACAGGTAATATCACCGCCCTGTTTTTGCAAAGCCCCTTTAACCAGACGAAACTCATTGGAATAGGTCTTACTTTTAGAAACAGGCCATGTAAGCCGCATCAGAACCCCTTTGCGTTCCCAGTTTTCTATCCCAATTTGCAGAGTACCGGAGTCTTCCTTGCAATGAAGACCATAGCTCACTACATCCTGCAGTAGATCCTTTAAAAAAACCGGATCACCAATAAAAGCTCCGGTAGAATTATCCTTTAGCCCAATCTGAGCTGAAGTGCCGAAGGAATCAGCAACCTGCTGTATCAACTCTGCAAACAGAACCGGCTCATGTCCTTCCGGTAAGGTCTTCACCATCTCTTTTAAGCTGCCTTGCAGCGTTTCTTTCATCTGCCAGGCCTGATCCAGCATTTCCGAGGCTATCCAGCCAATGTTCTCATCGCTGCCCTGGTAGTTCTTTTTAATGTAATTAGCCCCACCAATAAACCGATTCAGTATCTCCACCTGGCTGCTGGTTTCCATAGATAGCTTCAAGGCGGCCTCCGTTTCAACTTTTGCCTGTTTCGACAGCAGAAAAATGTATTCTCTGATCTCCGCACCTTTGGTTTCGGCCGGTCTGAAAAGCACATGAATCACCCCAGAAGGCTCTTTAAATTCAACAGCACTAAAACCCGCTGAAGGGGCCACCAACAATTCCGGGTGAACCACCAGTTGTTTTAAATTGGAAGAAGAAGTAAGATTTTGAATACCTATAAGCTCCGAAGCCTCTGTATTGGCATATCTGATCTGAAGGTTTTCATCCGTCACAAGAATGCCCATATCCTCTGTACCCAAAGCCACAAGCAAAGCTTCCACCACCTTTACCGATACTACCGAACCCTCCAGCTTCTCCAGAACCGTATTCAGTACCACGGAGGTGTAATTGACAATATTCTGCCGCGATTCTCCTATCTCAGACAAAGGAGCCCGCTTGCCAAAATCCAGCTGCAGGGCACTGGCCACCGCTTCCTCGATGCCGTTGAAGTGTGGCCGGAATATCTTATCCCTGGCCGCCAAAAACGTAATCTCTTCCAATGCGGCAAGCAGTTCCGCATGGCGCTCCTGTTTCTCTGAACTGTTTAAAATTCGGCGAGCCTCGGATAATAATTCGTCAATGACCATCTCTTCGGCTTTGCTGACATCCGAATAGGCACTTTCGATCAATTCCAGGATGGCAGAATCGAGTTTGTCCTCCTTGGCCATAGCATATATCTTCCTCAGAAGGGCTTGTGCAAATTTGTCCTTACTCCTGATCGAGTTCAAAATTTGTCGATTAGTGATATCCTTTTGACTCACCATAGCTATGAGGGTTTAATGCAGTGAAAAATTTAATGGACAGAGTTACTAAAATCACCAGAAGAAACAAAGCCCCTGCAGGATTTCTCCGGTAGGGGCTGCCTTTTGATCTGCTCATCAAATCATCTGCTACGGTAGCGGTACGTTGTATGTACGAAACATGCGCAACATTATAAGAAGGGGATTTTCGCTATTCAGATTGGAAATTTCCTTGTGCAACGCTTTCAAAATCTAAATGTCAAACTGTATCAAGCACACAGTCTATGGTTAATAGCACAACGGGTTATAGAAATAAAAACAAAATGATTAAATTTGGAAAAAGCATCCAAAATCAATGAACACATCGGAAAATAGTATATATGAAGTAATACGTGAGTTCAAGCTGCACATCGAAGGCGTTTCTCACCCTATTTATGGACAGATTTTAAAGGAGGTTAAAGCGGATAATGGTTCTGCGATGCGGTATAGATGGGAAATAAGCCATTATTATAAACCGGAAGCAACATCAATAGAAGCCTATAGACCTTCAAGGGATTCCGCTGAATCTGAAGAAGACGCAAAACGCCTGCTTTTTTTGTATGCAGAGAAATTCACCGCTATTGATATTGAGGCGAATCCATACTATTAAAATGTATAAATAAGCAAGCAAAGAATATGAATTTAACCGCAATCAAAGAACACGTAAGCACCCAATATGGGGATTTAACCGGAGTCATTCAAATTGACGGACACGACAACATTTCTTCCATTTATAACCTTTGCTCAGACCACGGTGTAGACACTGAGGAAATATTCATTATTGGTTTTGGCCTTGAAGAACATACGACAAGCGGTATAGGAAGAAGGAATGAAGTATCCTGTTCTATTCTGTATGTACTTAAAGCTGAATACGGCAATAAATTTGAGGAAGTAGAATCGAAGATCCGAAACGATGGTATTTTGAGGTTGAAAAAACGGGTTGTTGAGATTAAATACTCAGATTTGTCAGCATATATCAAACGATACGAGTTTATGGTCGCTACTAACATAGCCAGTGCCGCCCATGAGATTGAAATCGAAGAAGATGAAATGGAAAAATAGTGTTCCTTCTATCCTTTGAACCGGCCTTTTAATTGTAACTAACAGCGAAATAATATGTCAAAATCAAAACCAAGCCCGCCCAATGCGCCGAGCACAACAGGAAAACCTTCCGGTGGAGGTAGAGGAAACAATCCTCCAAAACCTACAAAATGAAGTAAGCCGGACCCCACCAGCCTTTGGTATGCTATAGTGCGACAGCACCAGTTTAAATGTGGTATATCAGAGGCTTTTATTGGAATTACCTGTAATAGATTAACCCGTTGTGCTATTAACCATAGACTGTGTGCTTGATACAGTTCAAAGGCCTTCCTGACTGAAAGTTAAGGAATTGGAGCCAAGTGAAGGAGGTGATTTTTGACCAAGTTCTGGTTAGCCATCCTAAATACGATTTTGCATAGTTTCTTTTAAGCATGAACTGGTCGCAGAACTGAGAGAACATGGTTTCGATTCGTTTACGTCGCCTGCGATTTTCAGGGTCAATTTCCACCTGTTCATTCATATTGTTCCGGTAGGGCACCTTAAGTCTGATCTTGAAAGATTCAAACAAGTCCAGTTGCACCTTTGCCGATAAATACCCCCGATCACCAATGAGCAGTTTCCCCCGGCTGCTAGTGGTTTTCCAGGTTTTCAGGAAGTTGATATCATGTACATTACCGGGAGTCACCTGCATATCATCAAACACCCCTTTCTCACTAATAACAAGTTGGAGTTTATACCCAAAAAAGTACGACTTACTTACCGCAAAGAACCCCTTTGGCCGGTACTACCTGATCCTGTCTTGAATAGATCGGTTGCCAATTTCTTGAAAAACAGGTTTTCAGAGTCCATACTCAAAGCCCCAGAAACCAAGGAAAGAGCAATGATCTCCAGGTCAGACATCTTAGAAGGAATGGGACCGCGTTTAAAATTACCACAAGGCAGGATCGTGTCTTGAAAATAGGTTTTGGCGATGTCAAGAATAAGAGAGAACTTGCTGAATAGGTTGGTCATTTGTTTTATAATTTCGCAATTACAAAATACTGATATTCATCAGTTTGACCAACCTTTTATTCTAATTCTTTAATAGCAAAACGGGTTAACCCAATCTATTGCATCACGAATGGTTGATTATTCTCTCACTGTCCCTCCACAGAATCAGGACTCCTATGGTTTTTTCATTCCAGTGAGAACGCATTAATCACAAGCCCTGTTTTTTCATTCAATGTGAGAATGTAACAAGTGCCCTGTGAGATAAACACCGTCTGAATAGCCTCGTCTTTCGGTAAGCCGTTCAACAAAAATTCTTCAGATACCTTAAATGTCCCTTTATTGGTTTTACGCAGCTTTGTAAGCCGTAAAGAATCGTTGTAGAATAGCACAGATTCAAGGCCAAATGGGCGTTCTACTGAATAAAAATTGAGATATCCGCGCAGGGTATCTTTTGCCTGAATAGAAAAAACTCTTCCATCCGTATGGAGAATAAGGGGTAGTGTTTCCAGGTAGATATACTGGCGAGCGGAGTAGCGGTGTTTCAGACTAAATAACTCAGCCGACTTGTTGTATGTTAATATGGTAGACCGGTTCAGCACCGGAGTAGAATCCTTTAGAGGCTTAAGGATATGTCCTTCTGAAGTTGTGTAGGCAATGGATATGGGGTTAACTTCTTTAAGCTTGAAGGAATCTATCGGATACAGAAACATTCTGAATTTACCCTCCTGGAATCCAATCCCGTTAAATGCACCAGCATTGTAGGTATTGGAAAGAGCTCCCCTCGGCACAAGGTAATAATCCTTTAAGCTAAACTTATCGTCGTACATCAATAAGAATTCAGCCCCGTCGTGCCTGATATTTCCCTTAATTGTATTGACTGTAAAGTAAACATTAACCACACAAACCAATAGTGAGTCCGCAATAAAAGATGATTGAAAAGTCCATAACTGCTGCCCCATACTCTTCAAGTAATTGTTGTATAAAGACAACGAAATAGAGTCGCTATTAAGGCTCCTGCTGCTATCGGTTAGAATTTCAGCATGAAAAAGTTGATAGAGGTTGCGCCACACCGCCGTATCAATATCAATCTCCGTTTTTAGCTTCCCTGCAGTATCAAACACCAACAGTCCGTTTGATGCATTCGTTGATACAACAAAGTTCTCCCCGAACTTGGTAAGACTGGTCGCAAAACTAAAGTACCTTTTGTAATCAAGCTCAATCCTTTTGATCTCCTTTTTGTCCGATGCCAATGCAAAGAATTTTTGCTGCACATCTGTATCAAGCAATCTTTTGAAGGACACAAATTCAAAATTATCTGACTGAGGGTCGTACTTTACCACTCCGCTCCTGTCACCAGGTTGTAGTTCCAGGGTTCGGGTCCATTTACCAATACAGTCATAGTCATTAAGCGATTTCAGCTCCTTAGGGAATCCTAATTGTTTCAGCAAATCTTCTCTGCCGAACTCAGGTATGTTTTGATAGAAGATATAGTCTATTTCTGCCTTGTGCTCATCTTTAAGGGCATTTACAAGCATAGTACATCGGTTACAATCATTACCATCAATCAAAGCGAAGAAATACGTCTTTTGAGCATTCAGGACACAATCAACAGATAATGAATACGCATACCCATTTCCCGAACATTGAAGCAATATCAGAAAACAAAAAACGCTTCTAAAAAAAAGGTATTTAAATCTCATAAGTTTCTACAAAATAGAAGAAAAAGACCTTGTAAATCAAGGTCTTTTCATCGTATTACTCAGCCACTACAGGGGGCGTAGGCACATATTGGAAGGTATGCTCCCGCTCCGTTAGCGTTTCATCTGTAAATGCCTGGAAATGGTTGTAAAATTGCCCGGATATCGTGGCACCATTGACTTTCAGAGATTTGTAATACCCTAAAGGCAACGGCCCGTTGTGGGTTTGAGGATTTACGGTTGGAGGAATAGCCAAATCAGCAACCTCGAGCGTGAAACAAACGTTAGCACTTACAAGAGCGCAATACACCTTTGTTTGAGAGCCTGTGGCCGTTCCTCCAGGTGTGGTCACAATAATCGGCTGGGTTGTAGTCACCGAGCGGTATAATCCGATTACTTCAATCTCCTTTGTAGGTGCGGTAATGAAGTCATTGTAGTTAATTTCCTTCGCTTCTATCTCAGTAGATTTTATGCTGGTTGAAGTATTTGTTGTTTGCGACACATTAACAAACGTCCCGGTTTGCGAATGAATAGGCGTTTCAAGATGGAAAACCTGTCCTTTTTCCACGATATCGCCTTCCACAGGAAAGGACTGAGGAGTAGTTCCAGGAACTACATACTCAGGAACCGTTAATGTGGCACATACGTTTGTTGAGACCAATGCACAATTTATTGTTACTACCTTAATTTCTGAACTTGGAAATGTTGTGGTAGAGGTGGAAACAAATGTGCCTACCAATTCAATTTTACGGGGAGGGGCTGCAAACACACAGGTACTCAACCCGATTGCAATAAGCGATAAGAGTTTATTTATTTTCATGTTTATATAATTTTCCAAAGTCGACCGAAGACTGTACATCTTCTATTATAGCCCCTGCCGGATTTCTCCGGTCAGGGGCCCACCTTTTGATCTGCTTGTTTATCGGGCTATTATCAGCCTGAGTATTTTTATTTCGTTGTCAATCGTAACCTTACAATGGTATAAGCCCGGAGCTAAATGACTGCCGTTGAAGTCTACCTTATGATTTCCATCAGAAAACCGCTGAGGTTCTATTTGACCGACCAATGCGCCAAAACCATTATAGACCTCGAAGCCAACACGATGTTCACCAATCAGCTCAAAGAAAAATTTGACTTCGTTAGTAAACGGATTCGGATACGCAAACAAACTTCCAGCCCTAACAAATTCAGAATTTGTACTTATTGGCTTATTGCTGCCGCGCTCTTGCTGTTCATTAAAAGTTGAAACAGAATCGGGTACCGTGGCATTTTTTTCTTCTGGTTTCTCCACTTTTCCGCCAATACCAATATCTGGTACCCCCTGGAAATTTACTCCCATTAAATAAGCTCCGTATGGATCAGGAGCACTGTTACCCTGATACTGGGCTAAAGTAAATTGACATGAATAGGAGCCTAATGGATTGGAGGTTAGTTCGTATTCAACATCCATGCTTTCCACATAGCCAGGGTCTAAATCAATATTCCTGATTTCAAAAGCTGATATATTGGTTACCTCCAATATGTTCGTTGAAACAATGGAGTATCCGGATCCTGTATATCCACCGGCTACCCAGGCATCCCATAGATTATCACTCAGAGTAACCCGGATTCGGCCAAAGGAACCAAAGCTACACGTACCAACCTGAGCTAAAACAAGACGAATAGGTTCATCGTCACCTTCAAAACGACGTACCGTCAGTGGGAAATTATCTTTCTTGCCATACACCCAGTGAAGGTTCGTAACGGTCATATTCCTACCTACGATCTTCCGGTTGTTGATGATGTTCTGTCTTGTGGCAGAAATCTCTTTATAACTCATTCCGAATGAATCTAACGGACAGGTTTCGATACGGGCAAGTAAACACATGATTCGTGGGTTATCGTAAACATAGGAACCGTTTACTTTGGTATAGTACCTTAATGGGTTGGGGAAGCTGTTCCATTTGAAATACGTGCGTATACTGTCTCCCGGGGCTATCGGAGGAACATCGATCGGAATCTCGTTTATCAAGTCGCCATAAGGATAGGTGTTTAAATAGGCGCTATCATTTCCCGGGTCAAGATTAACAAAACGGTTTCCAATCACATCCCGCCAGGCTATCGGCCAGTCAGCCCCATTAGGGCCACCCGAGGTCCAATACATCTTCAGTTTAGCCGGTTTTGAGGTATCTGAATTATCTGCATTTCGTATGGTGTAATACACATAAACAGCCGTGTCTGAACCCCAGTCCGGAAGTTCAGGAGTTGTACCCCCATCAGCATTTTTGCGAATAATCAGGCTTGGCGGATTGTACAAGTTCCTCCAGTCTGTAGTATAGTTGGGTTCTGTGCCATTGTCATCCCAATAATCGCGCATCATCAGCTTGGCAAAATTCGTTTGGGTTACATACAATCGAATTACTGGACTGTACAAATCACTCGGCTGACAGGGTGTATGGAATGCCATCCGGTAATACAAGCCGTTATCACAGGATGATGCCCTAAATCGCAGCGTATCTCCGCAAGTATCGTTTAACAAATACCAGTTAGTTCCATTGGCAGAATGTTGCCAGTAGGTATAGGCTCCATTTAAGACCGGCCCACCGGAGCATAGATCCAAATGGGCAATCATCTGTACTGAACTGTCTTCGGTGGTATACATCGTATCAGGACTGGAAACTGTCCAGGAAGTTGAGTTACAAGGAAAACGTTTTGCCGTATCCGAATCATAATAACCACAGGAGGTTACCATGCGGAAAAAGAAACTATCCGTGGTGGCATCCGGAGTATACACCACCGAGTCCATTTCATTCAGGTAAGAAACATGGTGTACCGAATCAACGGCTAAGTAAATGTATCCAAAGGGAGAAACGAATTTACGCGCCATCAGATAAGCGGTGTATGAACGTTGCGGGGTGGCTTCTACTTCAAAGCGGAAGGTATAAGGGGTATTCCCATCGCCTGAACAACTGGAAATGTCTTGTGGATGACTGGTTATAAATAACTGAGGAAATACATTGAGTGTATCACTCGTACTCGAACAGCTGCTGTCTGACACAATACGTCTGAGAAGTACATTTCTAAAATTATAGGAATAAACGCTGTTGAGATGAATGCTTGAATCGGAAGAAGAAATGACCTGCCACAGATTGGAATTAGGGCTGCTCCATTGCCATTCATAATTCAAAGGTGAATTATTATCTATTTCACTTCCAAAGGCTGAATATGCAGCTCCCGGGAAACAGGCAGGGTCTGTTAAGCTAATAATGTTATTCTTTTCTCCGAACGGCACCCCGAATTTCCGCGAAGTCACAAAGCCGCAATCCGTTTCTATACCGAAATACAAAGAATCACCCAGTACAATAGGAATTTCCAGTATGGTGTCGCGTTCATACAGGAAGCTATCCAAATGAGTATAGAATCCCGCACTCAGTGGTTTTTCATACACCTGAATCCAAACCGGATTCATATCCCAGTTTTGTATGGAAACCTGATGCTTGTCAATATAACTCAGAGTATCGCCATCACAAATTAAGTTAGGAATCACATGGTATACGTTGATCTGAGGTTTTGAAAAAACTTTGAGCCAGTTACTTGGTGTCTCGCACTGGGCATTGCTGGCCACCCTTCGGAAAAACAGACTATCGGTTTGCACAAAATAACTCATGTCTTCCAGGGTGTCCAGATTACTCAGGCTACTCGTGTCCTTTCCGAATTGCCACTGATAGCTTGTGGTTCCCACTCCGGCAACCAATGTAGTGCCGTTCAGGTAGGCAATACAAGGTTGGCTGTCCAAAGAAATGCGATTACCTGGTATGCTTCCATAAACGATTTGAACCTGAGAAGAGTCTTTGCAGCCAGTTACCCGATCAACAACAACCACCTTTAAGGTTCCATGCTGATTAAATTTTGCCTGAATAGTTGCCGAAGATGACTCACTAAGCATAACGCCCCCAGTAATGGTCCATTGGTAATTATTGTATCCCTCGTGTTTTGTATGATAATTATAGATAAAGGAACTGTCGCAGATGGCTGTATCTCCTATAATGTCTTTCAGTACACCAACATCCACTGGCTTTGTCACAGTATCTCCACCATTGATTAAAGTAACCTGATAAACCCCAGATTTAGCATAAATATGAAAGGGTGATTTTCCAATGGCTGAATCTCCATCTCCAAATTTCCAAATAAAAGTGGTATCACAGTTCCTCATGTTAGGATAGAAATACATTCCATTACAACCCGATGCTTCAATTTGGAACCCTGGTTCAAGTTGATGAAAAGGCTTTGCATCAATCATATTGGGCAGACCAAACTTGGAAGTAGCACGAGGATCAAGCAGAGGCCATTTGTCATTAAACCCACAATTATTCGGCTTCTCTTTTGTATTTAAACTGTCCGGGAAACTAATAGATGCCAAATTCCCACTTTCATTAAGGGCAATATAAATTTTCCCGTCGGGACCCAATTGCATTGAACCATATCCATTCAGACTCTCAAAACCAAAAGTGGTGTAATGGGCATTGGGGTCTTCCAACCATAGATCGTATTGGATAACTGAAGCCCCGCTGATAACATATAAAAATCGGCCGGAGGGACTGAAAGACAAGCCTCCCGAAGCTCCTCCTTTCAACCGCTTATGAAAGGTTATTTTTCCCGATTGCTTGTTGAACTTAAAAAGGTCTGTAGACGTTTGAAAGCCTGTATACGCTGGATCATTGCTCCGGGCAATAAAATTACCATCAGGACTCGCCTTAAAGTAAGCTTCTTTGTTCGTTATATTATATGGGGGAGGAACAGAATAAAGATCGTGAATCTTTACATCTAATAGTGAAGAATCTGGAGTGACCTTCAATACAATAATTTGATTGGAATGCACACCCGTATGCACAAGGTTACCCGGGAACCCTTGGGTTATTAGCCAATGAACGCTATCACAGCCAGGAATCGCCAGGATATTCTGACTGCAGATGATCTCCCCATAGTCCAATGTATCCTGAAATGGAACAGCTGAGTTCCTAACAGTTATGGGTATCATACTCTCAGTACCCGACGTTAGATTTCCAAAGTTATCAAAGGACGTTTTATAATAGGAAAGAGGGAACAATGGGCCATACAAATCGGTGGTTGTATAAAAAGCATAATGTTTATCTCCGTATGTGATATTCACCATTCCCTGCTTGGGGGCCGCATAAGGATAATGATCTAACCTCGTTACTTCATAATGTCCTTTCCCATACCAGGTAGCCAGGTTTTCATAAGGGTTTCCTATCTGCAGATATCCCGAATAGTAGCGAACAACACCAGAATCCGATGAAACAGAGATCGTTGCCCCATCAGTTTTGAAAGTATTCATGTATGCAGGCATTGTGTCTGGAACCGGATAGCCCTGAGCAAAATTCAAACCCGCGTAATACCCAAAATACCAGTTATTCTGATTGGACTTAATTGCGTTACATGGGTAAGTGATGATAAATGCATTGTAACTGGCAAATGCCAGTTGTTGCTTGCTAAGGCTATCTCTGATCCGCAAGGAAACCGTATGGCTTCCAGATGATACATACAAATGATGCGGAGTATGACCGGAAGTACTGTCAATTATTCCATCTCCGAAATCCCAATGATAAGTAACTCCCGTATAGGATAAGGCTGTAAAAGTAACGGTAGAATTTACGCAGTGGTTCCGTCCGTTTTGAGTAACAAAAGAAGCATTGTAGTCGGGATATAATGGGTTCAAGGCTCTAAAAGCATTAATCCTCCCAACTCCAATTTTACCCGTATATTGGGGGTTCAACCCGGCAATATCATCAGCTGTATTTAATACCCGGTCTATTACATCCTGATAATTCAACATACTGTCATAACTCCAAACAAGTGCACATAACCCTGCAACAAGTGGTGCGGCAAAAGAGGTCCCAGAAGAATAATTGTATGAATTGGTATCTGTTGCTATGGCTCCTATCATTCCCGTTCCGGGAGCCATAATATCTATGCCGTCATTATATGTGCTTAACGCAGCCTTCTCATCGTAGGGATTTGTTGCGCCAACGCTAATGATATTGGGCAAATTATATGAGGCTGGGTAGCTGTATTCTTCTTTCCCAGAGTTACCGGCAGCACAGACAAAAATAACATTAGGATAATCTTCAATGGCTTCTTTAACTGCAGTTACGGTATCATATCTACCCAGAGACATATTGACAACTTTCGCTCCCATTAATGCAGAATACCGGACCGCTATGGCAAGGTCAGATTCATCAGTATAAGCACTATCACCATCAGCAACCTTAATAGGTAAAATCTTAATTCTATTCTGAAAGTTGAGACTTGCAATTCCTTTTTCATTGTTAACCTCTGCTCCAGCGATACTGGCTACTTGTGTACCATGAGAAAAAAACACGTCCGTGGCATATAATGGATTTACATCATTGTCCTCATCTGCAAAGTCCCAACCATATGCGTCATCAACAAACCCATTCATGTCATCATCCAAGCCCATTAGTCCATTGATCTCTGCATCATTTTGAAATAATACTCCAGATAGATCTTGGTGTGAGGTAAGTATGGCATCATCAATAACTGATAAGATAATCTCCTTGTTGTTACCCGCAGGCAATTTAAATGCGCTGTCTGCCATAATTTTTAGCCATGCCCATTGAAAGGAGAGATTGGGATCATTAGGCGCTCCAAAAAGCTGAAGAAGAGCTGCCTTTTTAACATACTGTATGTTTGAAAATTGGCTTATTCTTTCTATCAATGAATCAACCTTAGTAATACTATCGAAATCAAGAATATAAGTTCGGCACAGTCTGATACTTGTCGGCTCCTCCGTTATTCTACGTATCCTTCTTATCCCGTAATCCATCACCATACTATCGAAATAGGGATTTTCTATTTCAATGGGATAATTGGGAATAAACTCATTTGATGTATTATGAACTTTAAAGATTACTCTGCCATCCCTGTATCCAGTATGGACTGTTTGGGCATGGACAGAAAAATAAAAGAGGCTGAAAAACAGTAAGAATAAGGGTGTTCTCATTGGTTATAGTTTAATAAATTTTATCGGGATGAAAGCATCTCTTTCCGATTTAACTCTTAACACATACATTCCTGATATTAAAGTACTGCAGTCAATAATTCCGTTAAAAACTTCTCCAGATTGAATCTGGCCATTAATACCTAAAATCTCATAAGTAAGCTTTTCAGAAATATTCAGAATCAAAATGTTTTGTACAGGGTTGGGATATACTTTTAAGCTTTGATTATTCACTTCATAGGTTCCGACATTATCCCAAGTTGTTGCTGAGTCTTTATTGTCCGGGCACCTTGAGCCATAGTAGTCCCTGCTATACGCCCGGTAGAAATAAGTTGTATTGGGTGTTAATTGAGTGTCTGTATAATACGTTATTTCAGATGGGAGAATGACTAATTCCACATAAACCTGTCCATCAGTACTTTTTTCAATGACTATACTATCAGTGAAAATCGAAGGAACAACCCAGGAAATGTCATTCTTCCTTGCTCCAATAGACGTTACATTCAGACTTTCAATGTTCTTGCCCGATGTCGTATCTTGAAATTTAATGATAAGCAGAGTGCTATCAGATGCAAGAAAAGATATATACTGTTCATTCATTAATAACAAGCCAAGCGATTTTAGTCTTGGCGTAGCAACATGATCCCATAATATAGTTCCACAATGCAATACCTTTGTTGTTGTATTTGAATGTTGCAGGCTATCAGAAGAAGTGATAATTACATCACGCTCATTATTTAATCCACTTGACAAATATGCTCTACGTTGTATATAGCTTTCTCCTCCCCATGAGTTATAAAGCCGGTATGTTTCCGTTTTAATATTATCATTCAATTCAACAAGCCATTGCAACCTTCCTGAGGAATCCAGTTTGTATTGATAAAGTGTCTTAGGAGAAGAACTATCTGCGTTGACAGCAGATATATATAAATCAGTCCGATCATCTGAATGTATGGAGATCGGCACATCTTCCGAAACCTCGTTTAGGTTTATGTCCTTACGCCAAATTCGATTCCCGCCTTTGGAAAACTTAATGCAACTGGAAGACTTTCTACTTGTAGTGGTATCAAATGTTTCAGCAATAACATACAAATGGTTCATGTCGTCTGACATTCCTCTTGAGAAATTCCAAGAGTATCCTAAACCTTCAAACTGATGCCATCCAATATTACCAGCAGTATCAAGTTGATAAAGCAAAACATTACTTCTGAGATAAAGAGGTGTCTGAACATCCGCCAATATATATATAGATGAATCCCTATATAATAAATTCCTGAACCACTTTCTGGTATTTACAGAGCCATATAAAATATTACTTCCCTTTGTCCATATTCTGTTTCCTTCTTTTGAATATTTGATGCAGAGTATGTCTGATGTACTGAAGGTAGATATAACAGGCATTCCCGAGTAAAATCCATATAAATTCCCATCAGGATCTATTAGAATTTTGGCCGGATGATTTTTGTAATCCTCCTGCTGATAAGGTCTGCCCCTTCCAATAACATTAGGGTCATTATGTTCCTGAAACCAAATTAATTGGCCAGATTTCGAATACTTGAAGATTACTACTGAGCTTGTTGTGGCCGGCAGGAAAATTTGCCCTATTCCATATAAAAAGCTATCTGTAATAGTTACATCTTTTACGATACTTCGAAGGACATTATTATTATGTTGATTTATTACCCACAACTCATTGCCATTGCTGTCCAGCACTTGCAAATACATAGTGTCTCGTCTCTCTCCATAGATGTACATATTCCTTTGGGAATCACTTTTAATACCCTGAACATGGAAACTACTTGTATTTAAATCAACAGACGTTTTCCATAATTCTTTCAACTGAGCATTCGTCCAAGCAGGAAGAATAGATAATGTAAGGAGTATCAGTTTTTTCATGTCCGTGTTTTATAGTTAGAGCCCTTCCCAATCGTTTTTGTTATGTGTATTCATCGAATACAAATGAAAAAGGCGCCGACCTAAGCTATCACCTACCTGGGGCTCGACCAAGAGCCTTGCAAGGATGAAAAGCAAAAGGAGGCGCCTTTATCAAGGCGCGTTCCTAAAGCTACTTCCCCTTGCAGTAATTTGGTCGATTTCAGGTAGGGAGGTTTCTTTACGTTACGCGATATATCTTCTATGTGCTTTCTTGTTAACTTTCTTAATTCGAATATAATACATCTGCACCCCAGAAAACAAGGATAATATTAAAAATACCTGATTACCATGATTTTTAGTGTTTATGTATTCTAACTATAAAAACATTTAGTTTTTATAATTCCTGCCCTAAATATGCTTTCATATATTCTTGTTATAAAGCAAGCTCTATGACTAATTCTGTGTTACAGAAATATGTGGCACTTCGGTAGCTTTGAAGACTATGTTAGCTTTCTTTAGAAGGAGGGGATGGGCTATGTTTAGATATTCAATGATAATGAAATAGCCCATGTAGTTCGCAGACACTTTGAAATGAATTTTCGATCATAATGTATCTTAAGAATTGGATTCTTAAAAAGGCTCTCTCTGAACGGTATTACAAAGATTCGTTTCTTTAGTTTGCTTTAATTGTGGCTATTTTATTCTTCCGCTTAGTGATTATCTTATTGGCATCGTCCATTCTATCTTTTCTGAGGTCCTCTGCATAAATCTTAGTTACCTTAGGATCACTACTATGTCCTAATCCCTGTCCTACAAGATCAATGCTTTCAAATTCTCTGAACCCCTCGGATGCCCAGGAGTGCCTTGCCACATATGAGGTTAAGATTACTTCGTGCCCGGATAATTTTGCCAATTCCTTCAAATAGCTATTATGATCACCTATGCGATTTTTATATGTAGAATAGATGTAGTAAGAATCATGTTTCCCGTATAAGTCCTTAACTATTGGGAATACCAAGTCTTCTGGGTCCATTACTTCGTAGCCATACATCTGTAGAATTTCTATTGATTCTTCAGTCAATTCAATGTCAAACACAGCCTTTCCTCTGGTTTTAGTTCTTGCATACTGTAGTCTATTCCCTTGAATTTGCTTTCTTTTAAGCAAAGCTACATCCATGAAATTCATCCCTTGGTTATTAAACATAAAAAGGAAAAAATTTCTGTGGTGCCATATAGGAGTCCCTTCATTCAAAGGAACAAGCCTGATATCCTCTATAATATCCTTTTTTACAGCTCTCTTTACTGTCTTATTTGAAGGAAGGCGAAAGCCCCTAAAGGGATAGTCATTATAGGAGATAAGTTCATTTTTATCATCAATAGCTGTATTGATGAGGTGCCTTAGGCATCTTAATCTAATGGAAATACTATTGGGCTTCATCCCTTCTCGCGGGTGCCCTTTTTTAATACGACCGCATTTGCTACTCTTGCAATACTGCACGAAATTATTCAAAAGGTTTTTGTCAATTTGAATTAGCTCAATATCATACTTCTTTCTATCCACTTCACCCGCATCATTTATACTGCTTTGATCTTTGAGAAAGCCAACCCAAGTATTTAAAGAGTCTTTATAAATAGTATAGTTGCCCCAATCTTCCCCTTTAAAGAGTAGATCCATTTTCTTTTTGAAGGCTTCAATAAGGGTAATGCTGTTTTTTCTAGCTTCAACAATAGATATAGTGCTATTCTTTTCTGGGTTTTTCAGTTTTTCTTTGAGCATTTCTTTGACATCGTCTACCGACTTTGTACTGAGGAATAGTCTATTCTCTGAAAGAAAAGCTTCAAGGATATCTCTTTTATATTGAAGGGAAATATTGAACCTTTTTGAAAATGAATGCTTAGAGGAAACATATTTAATCTCTCCCTTTTCTGCAGCTTTCATAAATTCTGGATTTTTGGAATCACCATATATCCATAATCCATCGGGACAGGAAAGACCTGTTGGAAATGCTCTTTCTTCCCCCAGATGATAGAGCCTAAATTTTATTGGATATGTTCCATCTGTGAGAGTTCGCCGAGTATCAAAATAAATTGTCAGCTTAGTTTCGCTATGATTATTCATATGTGATCTGGATCAAGTTTTACAATGAGAATCGGTATCAAAGATACGAAGTGTTACCATTCAATTTGCAGAAAATTTGCAGAAAATTTTCGGTTTCCTTTGAAATCAAAAAATCCATGTCAGATCAGAATATACTATAATTCACACATTAAAAAGTATTTAATAAGTCAAATAAAACCTTTAAAGTTCATACAAAACCGTTTTATAACTGCCTTCTAAGCAGTAGGTCACAGGTTCGAATCCTGTCGGGATCACTCTGATGAAAAGCATTCGCGAAGCGGGTGCTTTTTTCGTTTAAAGCGAGCCGAATTTATTCGGACGAGCGCAAAACGAAAAAAGCACCTACAGACCTGCTAAGGTCTGAATGCTTTTCATCCACTGCACGTCGGCCCCAAAGGAGCATGAAATAATCCTGTCGGGATCACGAAAAGGGTGGAAGAGATATCTTTCACCCTTTTTTGCTTTAAGTCAAACCTGGAACACATTTCTATGAAGTATGGGACCCGAAAGGGTAAGCACAAAGTACAAACCTTCGATTATATCCGTTTTAACTTCCCCTTTTCAGTTATTGTTACGATCGTGTCTTACATCAATACACCTGCGTAATGCTACACATTTTGTAGTATTATGCAATTACAGATACGAGTCTGTTCATTATATTTGCAAATAGCTACACATTGGGTTGCAGGGTAGAAAACCTAAACAATGTTCCCCGCGGAATGACTGGTAAGTCGTTTGACGGTGGAAACTATGTAAAACTATCTGCCAAAGGGGATTTAACGAAAGAGCTTATCGTAAACAAATGGACAGAAATCTGGGAAATGGATTTAGACAGGACATTTACCGCCGACTTTGAAGTTTTTGGAGCAAAAGCTCAAAATCCGGCAGATGCAGAGATTGACTTCTTAATTGCCGTAAAATAAGTAGCGAATGTTGGAAGAACTTCATAATTACTATCTGAATAAAGAAGAACCAAACAAGAGTTGCTTGCTTGCATTAAGAGACATTATTCTTAATCAGGACACCAATGTTACTGAAACGCAGAAGTGGGGAATGCCCTGCTTCTGTTATAAGAAAAAAATGTTTTGCTATTTGTGGACAGATAAAAAAACGGACGAACCATATATTCTTATGGTAGAAGGAAAATACCTTGACCATCCCGAATTGGAAGAAGGCTACCGTACAAGAATGAAAATTTTCAGGATTAATCCGAACAGAGATTTACCCATAAAGACAATTGAGCACATTTTACAAAAAGCGTTGGACTTATACAGAACAGACGTAATAAAACTCAAAGATTAATCAACAGAAAAGCGACAGTATCCAGAAAAGTGTGTAAATGATTTCGAGGGTTAGNGTTTCAGACTTTAACCCTTTCNCCAAAAANAGCTAAAAATTGGTTTACTATCAAGCCCCAGTTATGCACTGGCTGCGTCCATTTCTTAGTGGTTTCCATCAGAGCCAGATAGACAGATTTTTTAACAGCTTCATCCGTCAGAAATGACATTTTGTTGTGGGTGTATTTTCTGATTTTACCATTGAGATTTTCAATAAGATCAGTGGTATAAATGATTTTTCTGATTCCAGGGGAAAGTCAAAGAAGGCCGTCAGGTTATCTGAAATAGTTAATACTTAATCTGACAGTTGGTGGTTGAAAATAATTGCCAGTTATCCGATATTTTGCTTACTCCCCTGCATCTCGCTCCTCCTCCCTCTTTACTCCTGGCTTCGAAGGCCATTAGCTTCCGGCTCCATTCCTTCGTTTCCGAGGACTCCGGGCTCTTTCCTCTTCACTTCGCCCCTCACCCCTCTTTTCACGGAAATGAAACAAGATCAGAACTGACATTCCAGACTTGCACTTTACAGTATTGATAATAAAGAATTTAACTCAAGTCCAATAAGACAAGGAATGTATCTGGTGAAAAAAATGCCCGGCCTCATTTTCCTTATCAGGTTTATAAAATAATCGCCACGGAAACTAAAAATCCGAACTTAGTTATCGTGAATAATTTAGTATAAAAATCTAATAATAAAACACTTGCATTGAAAACTTCAAAAATACAAAGAATGTAAATACTTGTCTTTTACACCCTTCTTTCTCAACTTGCGGCGTTATTCTTTGTACACCCTGTAGATAAATAAACAATCTCCTTTTCTGGCTGAACGCCCTTACCGGCCAGCCTGTATAATCATGTAGTTGTTTTACTGCTGCAGTGTATGCTTTTATATACAAAACCGCTGAATTATTATGAAGAAACTAGCCGGCGTTTTAAGTATAGTACTCGGGCTGCTGTGTCTGCCGGGTGCCTATGCGCAATATCTTCTGACGGCCGTATCGCCGCCGCCCCAATTTACCCATGACGACCTGTGGAACCTGACGGTAACCCGAAGCAATACACAGGACAAGTATTCCAAATTTTATATCGCCTTACGTATCTATGACGGCCAGAGCCAGCTGTTATCCAAAACGAACAGTGCCAACCTGGACCTGGGCCAGACCGTAACCGTTATTAATATCGGGAACCTGTACACCGTACAGCCGTTTACCATCAATTACTACAATGCGGGCGTACTGCAACAGGTCATCAGCTCGGGCGGACTTTTCCCCCCGGGCATCTACAACATGCAGTTTACGCTGTACGGCAGACCCAGCGACGGGGAATTTACCGAGTTAGCGGAGTACAGCAGTCAGCTTGTGGTAGACGCCATGTGGCCGCCGATGTTATTATTTCCCACTGATGGCGACAGTATCCAGACTCCCAACCCGGCCCTCAGCTGGACGCCGGCTTTTAGTACCTATTTACAGGGAAGCATTACGTACAAACTGCGCGTAACCGAGATATTCAATGGGCAGAGTAAACAGCAGGCCATCACGGCCAATATGCCTAAGTATACAGAAACGAACATCCCCATGCCTTTGCAAATCTATCCCAACACGGCCCAACCCCTGGAAGAAGGCAAACGCTATGCCTGGCAGGTGGAAGCCAATGCAGGTAGTATCACTTTAGGATACACCGAAGTGTGGGAGTTCTGTTATTGTTTTCCGCAACAGCAGACACAACAATCCCCCGGTTTTTACTACAAACTGACCGAACATCCGCAGTCGCAGTTCGAACTGGTAAAAGGCAATATAATTCCCGTAGCCTTCCCGGAGAAATACGTTCCGAAGGAAGAGAAACTCTACTTCCGCCTAAAGAACACCGAAGGTAAAGAACTGGCCAACCAGGATAACTTCGATGCCCCGAAGAAGATCGGTATGAATAAATACCAGATTGATCTTTGTTCGGACAGTAAGCTGAACCTGAAGGAAGGCTATTACATCCTGGAATTTCCCACGGAAAGCCGCTTTACCTATTACCTGCGTATACAACTCAGCGGCCGCGTGGACTGCCGTTAAACTACTTCCATAAGCTATAATCTATTTCAAAAAAAAACACGATACCGTAATCCGGAAACCGATGAAAAAAACGCCTCTTTTGAAAAGAATCCGTGAAAGCCGGGCGGCCAAAGGTCTGGCCCTGCTGAGCATAACGGAGCTGATCTTACAGTTTATGAACCCGCTGCCCCTGCTGGCACTTACCTCCGGACCTTCGCAGCCGGAAGTGGAAAGTTTTCAGCCGGTGGGCCTGTCTGAATTGGTAGACCCCTTCAGCGGAGACTTTTCGTATAGTATTCCCCTGCTTGATATTGGCGGTTACCCGCTGAACCTGGCTTACCAGTCGGGTATATCGATGGACCAGGAAGCAAGTTGGGTAGGCCTGGGCTGGAACCTGCACACAGGTGCGATCACGCGTGACCTGCGCGGACTGCCCGACGATTTTAAAGGCGAATCTGTAATAGAACGTGTAAACCTGAAACCCAATAAAACAGTGGGCGTAAACGTAGCCATGGACATGGAGCTGTTCGGCTTCGAGGCCAACGACCCGGCCTTACCCGAAGGTACAGAAGTTCCCAACGGGCAGCTATCCGTAGGTTTAGGCATCGAATACAATAACTATACCCGTGTAAGCGTAACTACATCGGCCGGACTGAATCTCTCGAACGGTGCCGATTACCCGATGACGGGCAGCCTGAACCTCACCAGTGGTAAGGACGGCCTGCAGATATCGCCCAATGTAAGTTTTTCGAGCCGCCTGTTCGGTTCCAAAGAGAAAACCCTGGGTAAGGGAAGCATCGGTTTCGGAGCGAATATTAATTCCCGCAAAGGTCTTACCGACATAGGCCTCAACGGCGGTGTTACCGTTAAACCGGCCCATAAGGTCAGCGCCAAAGCCACGGCCCGTAACCTGGATTATAACGTTGCCGCTACGGGTATCAAAAACAGTTCCAGCATCGATATAGGGCCTTATACCTTTACGCCTTCCATTGAGCATGCCATGGAAACCTACTCGTTCAGCGGGCGTATAAAAGTGGGCGGAGCCACCGTACACCAGGATTTCGGCGGCAGTATAGACGGTTACGGCAGCGTACAGAAACTGACTTCCAATACATTCAGCGCACCGGCTTACGGCTATATGTATGCCGAAAAAGCTAACTATAACGACAATGCCCTGCTGGACTTTAACCGCGAAAAAGATGGTAATTTTTCCAAGCACCACAAACACCTGCCCCTTACTGCATACACCTACGATATGTTCTCCATTGCGGCCCAGGGTCTGGGAGGTACCTTCCGTGCGTTCCGCAACGATGTAGGTTATATATACAATAACAAACAGGTAAGCCCGAGCAATTCCGGTTCCCTGGGTGTGGAAGTGGGCATAGGCCAGGTAGTAGACGTAGGTATCGACCTGGGCATGAATATGGTGCAGTCTACATCGGGCGCCTGGCGCGACGATAACCAGGCCATCGATCCCCTGCCCTTCCGCGGTACCAATAAAAACGACATTAAAGAATCGTACTTTTTACGCATGACCGGGGAGAAAATTCCCGAGCAGGCCCCTTCGTTCCTGAACAACACCGTAAAAGGCACACAGGCCCTGCGCCACCAGCTGTCCCATACCGCCGGCATGCCCAAAGTAAAAGCCACCAACAGCTTTACCAACGAATCCAACACTTCGGTGTCGGGTATTTCAACCAACCAGCGCGATAAGCGTCAGAACCGCAATACGGCCGTGTATTTCTTTACCATGGCCGAACTGAAAGATGCCTATCCGCATAAGGTAAAAGATATTTCGCCGCACGCCAAAAAGCACCACATTGCACAAATTGTAGTGGTTACACCCGAAGGCATGCGCTATGTATTTGGCCTGGCAGCTTACAATACACGTAAGGTAGAGCGTTCCTTTGCCGTAGGCGGTACGCGTAAGAGTCCGAACGGCGGCTTTGCCAGCGGCTCATCCGAAAACAACCAGGGCATTGTAAATTACAATTCCACCGCTTCTTCGACCAGTAACGATAAAGGGATCGACAATTTCTTCCAGGAGACCGAAACGCCCGCTTATGTGCACAGCTGGATGCTTACAGAGATCCTCTCCCCGGATTATTCGGATCTGAAGGGCGACGGCCCCACACAGGACGACCTCGGCTCCTATGTAAAATTCAGCTACGGCAGCCGCGATGCCAACGGTTACCTGATTCCTGATGTAAAAGATTACGGCTGGCGCACACCTACTACCGGCGCAGCATTCCAGGCCGGTTACATGGAAGGACTGCGCACAAATCCTACCGACGATAAGGCCAATGTAGTGTTCGGTACCAAAGACGTGTGGTATTGCCATTCCATCGAATCCAAAACCCATAAAGCACTTTTTGAACTGGAAGACCGCCAGGATGCACGCGGTGTGGATGAACACGGCAACATCCAGACCTCCCAAAAACTAAAACTGATCAAAAGTATTTCGCAGGTTTCCATCGAGGGCGATATCAATACGCCCCCGGTAAAAAAGATCAATTTCCGCTATAATTACGACCTGTGTCCGGGTACGCCCAACTCCACAAACGCCGGCCAGGGCAAGCTTACGCTGGAACGGGTGTTCTTTACCTACGAAAGCTCCAATGCGGGAGAGTTCAGTCCCTACGTGTTCACATATAACAAAAACAACAGCAACGGACAACCCTTTTCGTATGTACATGGCAATACCGACCGCTGGGGGGTATGGAAAGATCCGGCAGACAATCCTTCCGGCATGAGCAACGGCGATTTCCCGTATGCGCTGCAAAATGCCTCCAAACAGGCCGAAAATGCCGCAGCCTGGTCTGTGAAGCAGATCGAACTGCCTTCCGGCGGTAAAATAAGCGTTACCTACGAAAGTGACGATTATGCCTACGTACAGAACCGGCGCGCCTGCAATATGTATACGCTGAAAGGCTTTGCACAGGAACCGGGTTCCACCGTAAGCAACCAGGTATTCAGTGCGGCGGGTGTGGTCGTAAACCAGTTCCTGGTGCTGAACGCACCCGATGCGGGCGGTATACTTTCGCCAGCCGATTTCATGAAAAAATACCTGCGGGAAGAGCAATCGCCCGGCAATACCTACGGACCGCTGAAGTACCTCTACTTCCGCTTCCTGATGAACGTGAACAAACCCACCGATCCCAAGTACGAATACGTATCCGGATATGCCGAGATCGATTACAGCAGTACAGGCAATTATGGCATGACAGACGCCACTACCGCCTATATAAAAATAAAGAACATTATGCCTACCCCTACCAGTCCCTGGTCGAGTCCGTTCGCCTACGCCGGCTGGTCTTTTTCGCGCATGCACACGCCGGAATATGCCTATAACCTGCCCCAGTTCGACGACAGCGGGGCCGAACAGATCATCAAAACCATTGCTTCGGCCAGTGTAGCCAAAAACATGTTCGAAATGCTTACCGGCGTAAACCGCCGCATGATGCTGGAAGGCTACGCCAGCCGGGTACAGACCGATGCCTCCTGGGTGCGCCTCTTCGACCCGGATGGTCGTAAATACGGCGGTGGCTACCGCGTAAAAAAGCTGGAAATAAATGACGGCTGGACCCAGATGTCGCCCAACGAAGCCTCGCGTACCTATGGCCAGGAATACAGCTATACCCTGCCTGACGGACGTTCTTCGGGCGTAGCCCAGTACGAACCCGCCATGGGTGCCGATGAAAACCCCTTTAAAATACCTGTGTATAACGACAACCCCAAACTGAAACTGGTGATGGAAGAGCGTTATTACGTGGAAGAGCCCTTCGGCGAAAGCTTCTATCCCTCGCCCAGTGTAGGTTATTCGCGCGTAGAAGTGAAAGACATTGTGTACGATGCCAATGTAACCAGTAAAAGCACCGGTAAAATGGTATACGAGTTCTACACAGCCAAAGACTTCCCCACGATCGTACGCCATACCAAACTGGATGCCATACCTAAAAAATCGAACCCCATTGTAAGCCTGCTTTCCTTTAACAGCTGGAACTACATGAACGTAAGCCAGGGTTACTCCATCGAAATCAACGATATGCACGGCAAGGCCCGCCGGGAAAGCCAGTATGCCGAAGGTGCCGGCGAACCTTTTTCGTATACAGAACACTACTACAAAACGGATGCCAGCGGAAGGCTTACAAACAGCTTCCCCGTGATTGCCGCCAACAGCGAGCAGACCACGGAAGAAGTAGGTGTGGAATACGATATGGTGGTAGACGTACGCGAGCAGAATACCACCGGCATGAGCGGCAGCCTGGCCTTTAACATCGGCTATTCGCAGCTGGGCCCCATACCCACCTTCTCCTTTTCGCTGTTCCCGGGTTTTAAACGCAATCATACCCGCTTCCGCAGTATTGTTACCACCAAGGTGATACAACGCTACGGACTGGAAGAAAAAACCGTTTCCTACGACAAAGGTGCCCTGCTGGAAACCCGTATCCTGGCCCTGGATAAACAGACGGGCAACGTGATCCTGCAGGAAATGACCAATGAATATAAAGATAAATACTACAAGACCGATCTGCCCGCCCACTGGGTATATGCCGGTATGGCACAGGCCGGACAGAACATCGGTTTCAGCTTCGGAACCAGCGGTACTTCGGACAATACCATCTTCGATCGCGTTACATCCGAACTGAAATCCCCGGTAATGACCTACCTGCTCCCGGGCGACGAAGTGGTGCTGAACCGCAACGGAAACTACATACCTACCGGCAATACGGTAAACTCCAACGCCTGGCATTACTGGGTATCGTACGATCAGTCGGACAATAAATACTACCTGATCGATTATACCGGTGCCAAGGCACAGTTCGGCAATGTATACCCGGAAGCGCTGGAGTTCAAAGTAGTACGCTCAGGGCACCGCAACCTGCAGCAGGCTCCAATCGGTTCGTATACAACAATGCTGAACCCGGTAAAAAATGTGAGTGGAGTTTATAAACTCATTTCTGACAATACGCTGAATGTATTGGCTACCTCTGCATCAGAATACAAGGAACAATGGCAGACGGACTACCCGGTACCCAAACTGCAGTCGCAAACGGTAACGCATGTATACCAGAACCAGCAGGCTGACGATTTTCTGGGACTGATAAATGCCCTGTATGCAAACCAGTTCATGGGCCCGCCACCCAATCCACCGATCGGTCCGGGCTGGATCAATATGACCAATATTACGCTGGATAATAACACCTATGGCGCTTACCTGGACTCGCTCTTCGGATGTGAGGAGATATCCCTGGGTATGTCCATATTCGATAATTATGTACCCAATTACCCTTCTCTGGGAATTCCGCTACAGGCCTTCGGATACCCCGGTACCGGAACACACGCAACTCTCTCGTACAATTTCTCGGGTGACGGATGTACATCCTGCTTAAAACTGGAATTATTATGTATAAAAGACAATACCATCTTTGATAACAACAGCTGGTGGACCATCGATCATTTTAACGGTATTGTTTCCACGCAGCACCTTACCATACCCGGAGTGCCGCTGTATAGCGGCCCTGTGGCCTGCCACCTGCTCAGCGCCACCATGACCAATGGCAGCACAGAATATTTTATCCTGGTGGATCATTGCTTCGGAACGAATTCTATGACCATTATCGACTACATAACCACTTATTCCTGCGTACACACCAATGATATCATCAACCCTTACATTGCCAATATCCTGGGCAACTGGCGTCCGCGCAGGAACTGGGTATTCCAGGGCAGCCGCAGCAACAGTGATGTAGCAGCTGCCGAAAACCTGCGCCGCGATGGTTACCTGCCGAATTACAAATCGTTCTGGGTGAACAGCGGTTCCTCCTGGATTAAGAACAGCCTTGTGAACAGTACACAGTATGAGAACTGGAACTGGACGGCCGAAGCCACCATCTTCAGCCCTTATGGCTTTGAACTGGAAAGTATGGATCCCCTCGGTAATTTTTCCGCAGCAATGAACGGTTTTAAAAATATGCTTGTAACCGGTGTAGGTGCTAACACCCGTAATAAGGAATTTGGCTTCGACAGCTTTGAGGATTATTACAACGATGCGTTCAGCAGCGACTGTATACGTCCGTCGTTCCGCATTGCCGATGCCCTGGCCAAAGTAAGTTCCGCGCAGTCGCACACCGGTAAATACTCTATGGTGCTCACAGGCAACTACACAAAAACCTTTGTTATGACCCACACACCAGGTGCACAGCAGAGCCTGGAAGTGCCCTATGTGCTGAACAGCAACGACTTCATCACCGGATTTTCTCCGAATACCGGAGCTCCGGCCAAGAAGTTTATCCTTTCGTTCTGGGCACGCGGCCCCTACAGCAACAGCACTTACGACTATACGAATGTCAGCGCCGATGTGAAGATCGGCAGTACGTCGCTGCTGGTAGCCGGTTCGCTACGCAAGTCAGATATTATCGAAGGCTGGCAGAAATTTGAGTATGAGTTCATCATCCCGGCTTCGTCCAGCGGCAACCTGTCGCTGGTACTGGCTACCGGCGGACAGCAAAGCTATTTCGACGACATCCGTATCCATCCATTCGATGCCAACATGAAGAGCTTTGTGTACGACCGCAGCAATTTCCGCTTTACGTCGGAACTGGACGAGAATAACTTTGCCAGCTTCTTCGACTACGATCTGGAAGGCAAACCCGTACGTGTGCGTAAGGAAAGCGAACGCGGCGTACTGACTGTAAAAGAAACCCGTGGAACCATTTATAAACGTTGATTTTTATGAAAAAGAACACATTCTTTAAAAACACAACGGAAACTATGAAACAGTTAACAACCAATATAACCCGCGTGGCAGCAAGGCAGCGATTTGTATACGCAATATACCTGCTGTTGCTTACGGGCGGTTTTGTAAAGAGCTGGGCCCAGCCCAATATCCCGGGTATTACTTCGGATTATGTAGTGAATAACTATACCAGTGGTTCGGTTTTACTGGGCAGCGTAACCGACCCTAACTATACGGCCATTGCGGCAAATACGGCTAATTTCCGCGATAAAAGCGCCGACCTGCTGGTGTCGCTCTTTATCGACCCGAATGAAAACAGCTGCTACAGCGGTTACCGGAACGTAAAAGTGAACCTGCAGGTGAAGTACATTACGGTAAATACCTTCGGCAGTCCGTCCTCTACGATTACAGACAATATTGTACTGGAGGTAGAGAAATATCCCAACCTGGAGATGAAGGACAAGGAACGCGCCTGGAAGGTGTATAAAAACGCCTACTGGTCGGAGGTACGAATTACCGGTGTTACGGCCATAGACGAGAACGGCACTCCGGTAACGGTATCCATGCTGCCCGACGATATTAAAGTAGAACTGGAACTGCAGCGCACGCGTTATTACAACCTGAACCTGAGTCAGCTGAGCACCACCTTTGTAACAGTAAGTCCCTGGGAACAGACTGCATACGCTATAAATCATAATGTATTCCAGCTGCGGTGGACACCCCTGAGCTGGGCCTCTGAATACGAAATAGAATGGATACACGTAGATAATTTCGTGGCCGGCGACATCAGTTTAGACCTGCCCACCCTGTTTCTGCCGGCAAAATTCCGCAATAATGCCTCAAGGGTACGTGTGCCCGCATCTCAGGACAGGTTTTTTGTTCCGCTCATTTACACGCGCGGCTATATCTGCGCCCGTATCCGGCCGCTTACCAAAGGCGGTCCCAACCTGGACAAGGATCTGTACGGCAACTGGTCGTTCGACCCAAATAACACCGGCACCCTGATGGTATCCGATATGCCGGCCAACTCATTTGTAAGGCTGTATCTCATGGACGGCTCCACCGACCAGATCAATAACCTGAATGCCCAGTACTCCATCGCCTTCAGCGAAGACGGTAAAATACTGCCTCAGGGCACTTATGCCGATGGTTCTATGCGCGTGCGCCAGACCAATATAGCGGCCTCGGTAGAACAAACAGATATAAATACCTATAACAAAAAAGGTATTGTAACCGAAACGATCTACGACTTTCTGGGCCGCCCCGCGGTAAATACCCTGCCGGGTGTTACCGAAACGGGTTTTTTCTACAAACCGAATTACAATCAGAACCTGGCCGGCGCTAAATACAGTTACCTCGACTTCGATTTCGATACCCCACTGCCTGGTAGCTGTTATTCCGAAGCAGCCGGCATGGGCACCGCCCGCGGGGTAAGCCGCTATTATTCCCCTGCCAATCCAATACAAACTGCACAACAGGCACGGGTACCGGATGCCGAACTGTTTCCCTTTACCCGCACTATTTACGAAGCCGACAATGCTTCGCGTCCTAAAATACAAAGCGGGGCAGGTTACGACTTCCGTATAGGCAGCGGCCACGAGACCCGTTACGTATACGGTAATCCGAGCCAGACCGACCTGAACCGCCTTTTTGGTACCGATGCCGGTTATGCCGGTTATTACCAGAAAAGTATGATAATCGATCCCAATGGTCAGGTGGGTATTACTTATTCAGACATTGAAGGACGGACCATTGCCACCTCGCTGGCCGGGCTCTCTCCACAGAGCCTGGACCCGCTTGTTAATGACGGAGATGATCCCCTGCAGAGCCTGGGCGAAGAGCTTACCGAAGACCTGCTCGACCTGAGTATACAGAACCCGCACGGCGAACAGAACCTGCTTTCGCAGGACGGAACTTCCTATACGGTGAACCGTTTTATACTGGTTACCTCTGAAAAGGAATACCGCTTCGATTATGGTTTTACCCCCGAAGATTTCTCGGATAACTGTATACCCGATTTCTGTGCCGACTGCGTATACGACCTGGAAATAAGCGTTACCGACGAATGTGGTAATTACGTGGTGGGTAATCCCGGACTTACAGGGCCTTTTAAGGATCGTATGCCCGGTTCGGCCCTGGATGCAGAATGCGAAGCCAACGATCCTTTCGCTTTCAATGCGATTGTTACCCTGAACGTAGGAGCTTACAATGTGGTAAAGAAACTGAGCATCGCCACCGATGCCCTGGAAACTTACCTGGACGAGATTATGGAACGGGACACCTGCCTGAAGGAACTGGCCGACTTCTATGAAATGCCCGACGTTTCGGACTGCTATATTACCTGCGAGAGCTGCCTGCAGGGACTGGGTACCGAAGCCGATTACATAACGGCCAACCAGGCCGGACTGGGCGGCGAAAACCAGGCCCGGCAGGCATACCTGAACCTGAAGGAACAGTGCGAAAGTCTATGTGCCGACAGTTATAAGGACGAATGTTCGCTGGGCTACGAAATGATGCTGCAGGACGTTTCTCCGCTGGGTCAGTACGCACGGCATACCGCAGGCAATGCTTCGGCATTCCCGCTTTCGGTGCTGAACCTGAGCAACGAACTGCCCAAACGCTCAACCGCCCAGTTCAACAATCCCTTCAGCGGAGGTAGCCAGGCAGGCGCATCGATCTTTGCCTCCAATCCTTCGGCCAACTGGAAAAATCCCAAATACCTCAACCCGGTTACCCAAACCTGGGTAGATGGTTATTACGACAATAACGGCAACCGTACTCTTATTATTCTTAGCACCGATATTAACGGCAACCTGTCTCCGGCACCGGCAGCAGGTGTAACACCCATGACCGACCCGCTTACAGGTGCACCCTGCATATACCCCGAACAGCTGGCATCCACGGCCGACTTTGTAAATGCCTGGCTGCCTTCTTTTGCCCGTTCACTGGTGGTATATCATCCCGAATACTTCAAATACGAGTTCTGCAGCAATGCCTTCCTGTACGAAACAGTACTGGACAATGGCTCCGGCAGCAACGTAAGTGTAAATACCTACGAGTATGCAAACCTGCTGCAGAAATACTCTGCCACCCAGGCTATTTCCATACTGGGCATAAGTAGTATGAATACCGGAGATATTATTTCCCAAATAAAAGCCTCCGACCCCATCTTTACAACCGGGTCCTATGCCTCCGGCAACCTGTTTTCCGGGCCGGGCTCCCTTAGCTTCAGCGATATATTCAATTACAAGCTGGTGTTTTACATGAGCCTTCCGCCGCTCGACATCGTAAAAATGGCCTATGTAAACACGCATTGCGGTATTGGCAGTCCCGGCAGTTGTATCCTTTCTGCACCAACCACGGTAGACCTTACCGATCCGGCCATACAGCCCGACCAGGTATGGCGCCAGACGGCCATCCTGTACGCAACTGCGCGGCAGTTTGCCATGGCCGAGGCACAACGTATTTTCCAGACCACCAAACGTATGGGCGTTTACACAGACTGTATCGGCAGTACCCATGTAGATTATAACACACTCAGCTATAATATACTGTTCTCCGGGGTACCGTCTAATCCCTGTAACTTCGGCGATTTCTACCTCTTTTCATCTTCACAGCAACGCTTCCCGACCTTCGGATCCATACTGGAGCAGAACGATTTCAGCAATCCACCCACCCAGGAAGAAATGACACAGTATGGCTCCCAGGCCGGCTCTATGCTTACGGGTAAATGCCCTATGCAGATCGACTTTGAGAACATGCTGCATCTGCTGGCAAGTAATAGTAAGTTCATAAGCGGCGGACTGACAGATCTGGCTTCCGGGCCTTACCTGGGCAGCACATTGTACAATTACCTGCAGGGCCAGGGCAATGGCTACAATGCACAGGTGATCGTATCGCCAGGCACCATACAGGTAATCATTGCCGGCAACTGCACTACTACCCTCAGCTGGCCTGCCGGCGCACCTGCGGGTGCCGACTGGAGCAATATCAGCTTCATCGGTGATGTCCATAACACTCCGGGCGGTCCTGCCCTGTATGCATATATCAATTACGCAAGCCCCACCTATATCGAAATACCCTTCACAACCTGCCTCCCCCTCAACGATTGCAGTCCGTCGCCCAAACTCCCATGTAAGGCCACAGACGATATCCGCGACCTGAAGAACCTGATGAATGCCCTCAGCATCAACGGACACCTGTGGAGCACTTCGGCCGTAACCCTCAGCACAGCTTACGAACCATTCATTACCACCAACCTGAAAAGCATCCTGGGCAGCGGCCCCATAGGCACCTACAGCTGGGTGTTTATCGGCACGCCCACCTACACGTTCCAGCTCAAAAGAGGGCCTGCCATTATTACCTTAAATATGAACAATGTAAGCAGCACGCTGGCATTGCCTCCGGCACAGGCTCAGACCTTTACCACCCTGTACCTGTCGCCGGCCACAACGGGTTCGCCCTCCATGCAGTCGGGCTTTATTTTCGGTTCGGTGATGAGCACCCCGGAAACCGAGTTCTACATTGCACCCGGCACCCCGGAAACCCGTCTGTACGGCACACTTTCTACCAGCGGCACCCTGCGCACTGCCTATACGGCCGACTGCGATTATATTACCGATCCGCGATGCAATACCCAGGAGCATAAAAACCTCCGTAACATAGAGAAAAAACTACGCCTGGCCGTTGATTCCAGCCTTACGCAGGAGATACTGGCCGAGCTGCAGCCCTGCATTACCTTCCCCGCTACCCTTACCAACGGTGCTGCCTTCAACCCGGCACAAATCAGCAGCATTACGTCGGTAGACGCCGTTATGAGCGCATCACAAAATGCCGGCGAAGGCACCAATACCGCTGTGGTAAAAGTTATATACAACGGCAGTCCGGCCTCCTTCATTATCCAGAGCTGCGACCTGCTTAAAAACTGTGATCCCTGCCCGGAAAAACCCTGTAATTCCATATCTGTGGAACTGGAGTTCCTCGATTATATAGCCAAAGGCCGAATTTCGAAAGGGATTTACACCTTACGGAACGAAGGCGGGCCCTGCGGCTTTGTTCTTCAACATTCGTACATGTATCAGCCCGACGTATACCCCAGCTTCACCGAATTTTTAGAATCCTGGGCACAGGAACTGAATTACCTGTATGCCTCCCTGGGTGTACATGCCTACGTATCCGGCACCCGGCTGATTATAGAGCGTGACCGGGATTTCTTTCCTCCCGGTTGCGGCTGCAATGACTGGTCGGCCACAGTAAGTTATAAAGAAAATACGATCGCTACCGATCGCTCAGACTGCTGCCCAAGCGGAGAACAGCCACCGGTGAAAATGACAACTTATGTACCTCCGGCCGAAGAATGGGAAGTGCTCGTACCTCCTTTCAGCTATCAGGTTGGCTGTAACGAACCTGTAGTACCTTTCCCTACAGATGTGATCGTAGACCCCTGTGCAGATTATCTGCTGGGCCTGGCCGCCGAAAATGCCTGGAACGATTACCAGGCCTACCTGGATAGTGTACGCAATGCCTATCGCCAGGCCTATATAGCCCGTTGCATGAGCGCCCTGGAAACCTTTAATATTACGTATACCAGCGACGAGTACAACTTTATGCTGTATTATTACGACCGTGCCGGTAACCTGGTACGTACGGTACCGCCGAAAGCAGTAACCCGTTTAGCGCTGAGCGATATGGCAGCGGTAAACAGCGCCCGCAATGCAGGAACGGAGTTTAAACCAGAGCATAATGACTTTACAATGAATACCAGCGAGGCCTATATGCTTACGACACGATATCGTTACGATGCATTGGGCAACCCGATAAAAAGTCAGTCTCCTGATGCCGGCGAATCCAGCTTCTATTATGATAATCAGGCACGCCTTACAATCTCTAAAAATGCCGGTCAGAGTTCAAATACTTATTCCTATACCAAATACGATGACCAGGGGCGTATAACGGAAGCAGGCATTATGAACCGTTCAGACCTGCTTACTGCTTCACTCCCCGATCTGCATAATCCCGGCTTCGCAAATACATTCCTTACTACCGGGTTTACCAAAGCCGAATATATCCTTAACTTCTATGATGCAGCTCCTGCCGGCGGCTATTATCCTGCCGGATTCTTTACCCAGGCTAACCTGCGTAAAAGTGTAGCTTATACCACGTATTACGGAAGTTCAGGACAAGCCGTTACCAGTACTCAATATAATACGGCCGTTTATTACGACTACGACATGCATGGGAACGTACGCACCATGCTCCAGGAAAACAAAGACATCGCAGATACAGACCCTGGCAATTTCGACTACAATTTCCGCTATCATAAAATAGAATACGTATACGACCTGCTCAGTGGCAATGTACGCTCCGTATCACTGAACGCCAGCCGTCAGGATAAGTTCATACATCGTTATACATACGACGACCAGACCCGTCTGAGAAAAGTAATGACCAGTACAGATGGCTACTGGTTCGACACCGATGCGGAATACGATTATTACCATCACGGTTCTCTTGCCCGTGTCGAATATGGTCCTTATAAAAGCCAGGGGCTGGATTACACCTATACTTTACAGGGCTGGACAAAGAGTATCAACAGCGAACAGCTGGATGCCGGGAAAGACCCTGGCAAAGATGGTGATATAGGTAGCGGCACACAATTTGTGGCCCGCGATGCTTTCGGCCTTGCACTTAATTATTACCCGCAGGATTATAAGCCGGTAAGCGGTTCTCAGAACTACCTGCTCGATGTACCCACTGCCTACTATGGAGGTAATGGACTATACAATAGTAATATCCGTGCTATGAACAGCACCATCAAGCAGATCAACAATAAATCTGAATCAGAAGCCCTCCTCCAGGTATTTGGTTATGACCAGTTACAGCGTATAACCAGCAGCCGAAGTTATATACAGCACAATGCTTCGTCAATGATCAGTGCCTGGAACCCGGCAGCTCCGCAAACCAATATGTTTTATACAGACTACAGGTACGATCTCAACGGAAATATCATTGAGCTGAACCGATGCGATAAAGCCGCAGTACAGTTCGATCAGTTACGTTATACATATTTTGACAATACAAATAAACTCAGACACGTAACCGATGTTATACCCGGCGCTACCGTATCTTATGATATCGATAACCAGGGAACTGACAACTACACTTACGACCTCAACGGCAGCCTGTTAAGTGATGCCGCAGAAGGAATTTACCAGATAAACTGGAATGCTCAGAATAAAGTAACAGACATATTGAGCCTTAGCACGAATTCAACTCCGGTACTTAGCTATGCCTATAATCCGATGGGACAACGCGTACGAAAATATGCAGAGGATAATACCGGTGCATCATGGGTCGAATATTATGTTCTCGATCTTCAGGGAAACATACTGGCAATATATAAGGAAACAGATAGCGGAGAACCCGGTACCGGAGGCTTGTATCTTGAAGAAAACACAATGTATGGTGGTTCGCGTCTGGGTACCATAAAACGCCATAAAAAACTCGCTTACACTCCCGTACCGCTTAACAGTGGAGTGCAGGAGCGAGGCTCTAAACAGTATGAACTTACCAATCACCTGGGTAATGTACAAGTAGTGGTTACAGACCGAAAACAACTGGCATGCTTCGGAAGTCCTTCCTATAACTACTATGAACCGGAAATACGTAATACATACGACTATTACCCCTTCGGGATGCTCATGCACGAACGCTGTGCTGAGAAAAAAGACAGTGTATGGGTAGAGGAAACAGATACTTTGCACTTTACAGACTTCAGAAATCCCACTATTGTTACCTCCGGCAGCACGGTCATTTCCGTTGACGGCTGGCAGAGAAACGATGCCCAGACCACGCTTACGGCCATTACATCCGGTAACCCCAGACTTCAGGTAACCTGTGCAGGTTCAGCCAGCGGTATACGCCAGGACTTCGCTGTAACTCCCGGGCAGACCTATACATTTAGTATGCGCGTGGATATGGGTACAGCTACTCTTGTAAGGGTATATGTATGGGAATACAATAGCGGCGGTTCTGTAACAGCTGTAAACCCCAGCCCCTACCTAAGCATAACATCCTCAGGGGTATATACCACCAATATTACGCCCACCCGCTCCAACCTGCGTATAGAGATCCGTTGTGCTCCCACAAACAGGGTCTTCCGCCTGGACGACATTCTTTTATACACTGCGCAGAATCGCCTTGTTACAAATGAGGGAAGCGGCGGAAATTACCGTTACGGATATCAGGGTTCTGAAAGAGACGACCAGGTAAAAGGAGCTGGAAATTCATATACGACCTATTTCAGGCAACTGGATCCCAGATTGGCCAGATGGTTCAGCATCGATCCAAAAACAGCAGACACCCCCTGGGAAAGTCCGTATGTAAGCATGGGAAATAACCCGATAACGGGTAACGACCCAATGGGTGACTTTACAAGGAGAAAAGGAGGCGATCCTATGAAACGTGCAGAGCGTTATGCCCGCAGACATCACCTGAAAGGAGCGAACTCTTTTTTTGTACGTTATCAGGACGGTTCGGTCGGTGTCCAGAAAAAAGATGATCCCGACGGGGCAGCCGTTATGGTTGCCTACTTTAAAGCAAATAAAGCGTACACAAAAAAATATCAGGGTAAATTAAAATCTGAACAGGAGGCAAAATGGGCTAGAGAGCATACTCCCTTCCTCGCCAATTTCCGATCGGCCAATGCTAAATTCGACTACAACTATACCCCTGAATATATGAAAGGTATGTACTACTTTTCTGATGATCTGGGTAAAGTTTTTGCGGTTACAATGACCTTTATTGTAACCGCCGGAGTTGGTACTGAACTTGGAGCTGCCGGTTACGGAGTTAAGGAAGCAGGAAGTTTTCTCTGGCGGGGCCTTAAAACGTATCACAGTGCTATAGGGATGAAGGGTGGCTACCTTAATATGGGCATAGAACTGTTTAGCCAGGTGCTTACCAAGAGTGTACAAGGTAAAGTTGAGGCTGAAGACTATGATATTCTGGCCATACTAACTGCCGGTATGCTCGGTGGAAAATATGCCACTCTAAAAAATGAAATATTACAAAGTGTGTCAGGAAGTATAGTATCATTTACTATAAAAGACGGATTTAACTCCCCCATTCTTAAGGATCCGGGAACAGCTACGACCGCCACTATACTTAACGGGCTCTTAACTCCACTGATGGGAAAAGCCCCACTGATCCCAGTGAGGGGAAAACATGGAGAGAAAATAGAGGGGCTGTTCAATGAAACGATCGGCAGCACTCTTCAGGCCGTGATAGATATGGAAAAAGATGAGCAGAAGAAGAAAAAAACACCCTAAGCATCTGGCATTATTCATCCTGAGATAATAAACGGCAAGTCCACTCACTATAAATGAATGGACTTGCCGTTTATATTTGGTAGTATACAAAGAACTGTGTAAGATTAAGTTGCTATTACACTTAAAACATCTTGAGGGTATTTCGGGGTAATGGTGCCCGTGATTTCGGTAAAACCTTGCCACTTAAAATTCTATAAAAGTGTCTACTTCTATAAATGGCCCCCGAATATCCCAAATTTACCTCCCCCACCCAAATTTTTAGCACTGGAAACCAAACGCTTAGCAACGCAAACTAAACAACAACCGCTCAACTTACTTCCCTCCCTCCCCTTAACTCCTCTTCCCTCCTCTCCCCATCACTAAACAATCTCCCGTTTCCTAAAAATCTATGCCCCAGACAAAGTAAGTGCTGATAAAACAGGCTGTAAACCGTATTTTTGAAAATAAAGAGCCGAGACTTCTGCTTTCTTTTAATCTGATTCAAAACCATGCGAAAAATAGCCTTTATGCTGCTTGCCACTCTCTTATGCATCCGTTGCGGTAAAAACACCACGGAATATACACTCGAAGGGCAACTGATGACCGGCTGCGGCGTACCGGCAGCAAATAAAAAAATGGATCTTTACCAGGATGCCATTACCCTTACTTCTGTCGGAGGCTATTTAAAAACTTTTCAGTCTGACGAAAACGGATATTTTAAAGTGACGTATAATCCGGAAAATGCAGGAAAGCTTTCTATACGAAGCAACGGAATTTTACTGGAGGGTATCCCTTCCCGTAAAAACATTGATATCGGAGATGTGTATTACAATCCGCCTCCAGTAAATTTTACAATCCGCCTGCAGGTAAACAAGTCCTATACATCGGGAGATACACTGTATTATTACGACTGGAATTACCCGCAGAACGGAGCAAACCACTGGGTAAGAAAAATACCCGGCCCCTTTCAGTCGGGTGTAATCGACAGCGTACTGAATGCCGGATATATGAGCTTCCCCTTTACCTATAACGTTGCCCCTTTTATGAAGATAAATTATTACATAAATACTTACGATCCTAACCAGAATGCCTTTGTAACGGTTAGCCCCTGCTCGGGCTCTTTTTCGGAGGCTGTGTTTAGTATTGACTGATGCTGAAAATACATAAAATACCGGCATACATCTTATTGCTGTTTACCTGCCTGCCTAACTGTATAAAATAACCTGACTATGCTTCGATCTGTTTTTCTGCTCGCCTGTTTTTTATGTATCCCGCTCTTCAGCAACGCTCAGCCAGAACTATGGGGAACCGTGAGCAATGGTGGAAATTATGGGCATGGCTATATTTTCAAAACGGATTCCGTGGGCGATAACCTGCTTATTGTGCACCATTTCGATTCCATTAACGGCAAAGATCCCGGAGCCCTGCTCTTTGCAGACGGTAATAAACTCTACGGGCTAACCTCTGCGGGCGGACTAAACAACCAGGGGCTTTTCAGCGGAGGGGTTTTTTACCAATACGATCTGAACACATCGGTATATACCCCGCTGCAGCATTTTGGCCTGAACAATACCGAAATATTTGGCCGGCAGCCTGCCGGCAGCGGCAGCCGTACATTAACCGAAGTTTCGCCCGGACTCATTTACGGACAATTGAAAGGGGCATACCTGGGAGGCGTTATCTTTGCCTACAATGCAGGTAACCAAACTATTTCCACAGCCCTTACACTACCCACCTACCAGGGAGGTACAACCAACTCTACCCTGGGCAACCGCCTGGAAGGCAACCTTTACATGGGGAGCGACGGATTTTTATATGGAGCTACCTATACCAACTCTCAATGCCCGATTCCTAATCCTAATTTGGGCTCCATTGTACGTATCCACCCTGTAACACATGCCTTTTCCATACGCTACCTGGCTCCCTGCAATATCAGTAACGGATTTCACTATAAAAGCAGTTTTGTTACTTATGCAAATAAACTATATAGTGTAACAAATACAGGCGGAGCAAATAATAAAGGGGTTATTTATTCGTTCGATCCAGCCAGCAGCACGTATACAAATAAACACAGCTTCGCCGGCGGCATTATGGGCTGGCAGCCTTCTACCCTGGTGCAGGGTGCAAACGGCAAATTTTACGGAACGGCAGACGGCGGAACACCCGAAGCTTACTTCCCGAACGGATGCGGTATATTGTTTGAGTTTGATCCTGCAACAGATCTGTTTACTAAGAAACTGGACTTTACATATGGTAACGGAGCTGTTATGAATGTTGGTACCTTTCCGTTCAGCCTTATAAGCGGTAACAACGGCAAACTGTACGGCGTTACAGCAAACGGTGTTTTTGAGTATAACATAAACACAAACCAGACAACGGCTAAAGGACGCTTCCCTTCGGGAATGGGCTGGTATAGTGCGGCAACACCTTCCCTTACATTCGTTTGCCGAAAACCTTCGTACAGTGCAAACCTTGCCGCAGAAATATTTGCCTGTAAGGGCGAAGCTATTGCTATAGACCTGCAGTCGGACAATGCAGAAAGTATACTATGGAAACACAACGGAGACATAGCTCCCGGCCACACTGGCAATGTACTGCATTTTAACAATACAGAACTTTCGGATGCAGGCAGCTGGCAGGCCGAACTGAGCAACAGCTGCGGGGTTACCCTGGTACAAACCGTAATTCATGTTGCAGACGATATACAGGTAAACGAAACCGACTCTTCGCTTGCCGTGAGCAGCGGCGGTAACAGCTTTCAATGGATCGACTGCCAGTTGCAGAGCCCCGTACAGGATGCAACGGGGCCGGTTTTTGTCCCCGCACAAAGCGGCTCGTATGCCGTAGCAGTAACAAACGGCAGCTGCACCGATACATCGGCCTGCTATACGGTAATGGTGCCGGAAAATATGTCACTTACCGGCCAGGTGCAGCCCGGAATTTATATCTGGCCAAATCCCGCAAGTACCATACTGCATATAAACAGTACGGTAGCTTTCGAAAAAATACGTATCTGCGACATCAGCGGAAAAGTACTGTTCGCCGGCATATACCAGTCCGAAATGGATATATCGCAGCTGAAAGCAGGTATCTATTTTATTTCGTTTTATACATCCGAAAATACATTTTACATAAAAAAATTCATCCGGAAGTAAAACAGGTTTTCCTTATTTTGTGCATATCATCGGCAACATAAACCCGGAGATTTATAATGGAATACTATATTTTTTGCAGACACCGGCTTGCAAGGCGCAGGGCCGCTTTTCAGGCAGAATGGCTGCTGCAGGGTGAATGGAAAGAAGACCGGCAGATGACGCTGGCCCTGGAAGATGCCTTGCACGATTATGGCGATTACAGTGCAGGCGACCAGGATCGCATACCGGAAGAAATGGCCCGGATACTCGCACAGAACGGAAGCATTGTTTTGCAGGGCGATATCGGCTTTGGTACTACATACTACGAACCCTTAACCATACAGCTGAGCGACTGGAAAAAACCGGCAACGGACATCATCTGAGCCTTACCATTCACTAAATTAAAAATAAAGACGTGCCGAAATAACACCATGATTATCAAACATATAATATATAAAATACGATACCAATACCACTGAGTAAAACTGCATAAACAAACATCATGGGCATATACGGACATCAATTTTACTTTAAAGAGCGCCTGCCTGATACTGCTGAGTTAGAGAAAAAATTCCACGAAATCACAGGTTTAGATCTAAGCTATCACGTAGTAGCCTACATAGATGAACTGGTAACAGACGAGGACGATATTTTATATCATATACGCAAAAAAATGGACGAAACAAACTATGTAGTGCTGCAAAACCCGCGCTTTTTCTGCAAAGGGTTCGACTATATTTATTTGAGCGACTATATGCGGCCCGAAACCAGGGCATTTTACATTGAATGTGACATAGGAACAGAAAGTATGTATTTCTTTTTTGCCTTAATTAAAACCTTTCTGGAACTGGGCGGATATACACTTAACCACAGCTATTACCCGCCTCAGGAGGATCTGGATATCGATCAATACCTGGAGCCTTACCACCCGTACGAAAGAAAGTGGAAAAGAATAAAAAAATGGACTGAAATGAGCGACTGGGAAAAGGCTGCTTTTAAAGGTAAATACAGCTGATTATGGAAAGTATGCACAAACGCCTGAAGCGTTTTTTACTGGATATTCTTGTACGGGAAAAGGAAACACAGGCCGAAACCTGGCAACATCTTAAAATGTTGGATCCGGATTGCGATGACCTGGATATTGTAATTACCGGAACTCCATTTGCAGATGAAGCCTGGGAATTGTATAAAACGAAAAATCCTGGGAAAGAAGATCTGCTGTATTTAATGAAATGGTCGCCGAAAAAAGAGGAAGCCGAAGCTTTTCTGACGGAACGTTTTGAACTGGATAACGAAGACCTGAAAAGTCTTATCGAAACCACCCGGAACGACCGTTTTGCCCGCTTGTTACTCGGGCGTAACCCCGACAAAGAGCAGCTCATAAGCATTATGGAGCATACCCGCCTTAAAGATGAAGCAGCGGCTGAACTTTTAAAACAAACGCCAGACAATGAAGAATTGTACGAAATAATTGTTCATTCCGGTTTAAAACAGGCAGCCTGGGAAAAACTGAAAACACAAAACCCGGAAAAGAAAGAACTGAGTCAGATAATCCGCTATGCAGATCCGGGCGGGCTGGAAGATGAGATATGGGAGCATTTTTTGCAACAGAATCCGGACAATGAGGAGTTACTGGATTTTGTAAAGGACTACTCGGAAACAGGCCGTAAAAAACAAGAAGCCGCAGCACTGCTTATAGAACGGAACCCCGGTACCAACGAGCTGATACACCTTATATCCCAAAATCTGTATACCGGCCTCGCACTGGAAAAACTGAAGAAAAAAGAGCCCGATTGCGAAGAACTGGAACTGATATTCCGTATAGGGAAGTCCGGCACAGACGAACTGGCAGACCTCTCCCTGTCCCTGCATCCTGACAAAAATCAGTTATGGAAGATTTTTGAACACAGCAACAGAAAAGACGAAGCTGCACTGCAACTTATTCAGCTTCCGCTCGAATGTAACGAACTGGCCAACCTGATTGTGGGTACGGCTATTGAACCCGTGCAGGAACTGGTAAGCAAACGCGTACAGTTCGACCGCAGCCAGGTAAATGAAGCAGAACTGATGCGGGAAATTGCTCAAAAACTTATTCAAAACCCCGAATTGCTGAATGTAAACCATTGGCACCAGGGCGAAACACATTGTATTGGTGGCTGGGCAATTACACTGAACGAAGCCGCACAAAAAGTAGAAAAACAATTTAGCTCCGAAATTGCGGCCTGCCTCCTTCTGCCCTCGTACAGGCATTTATTCTTCGCAGATAAGGAAACCGTTCTGAATGCATTGAAGAATATATAAGCGGAACTTTTTCGATATCGCTCTCAATAATATTCAAGAACCTACACAATGGAAAAAACAATAGATAACTTTATTACTAAACTACTGGAAAAGTATAAAGCAGCAGGGGCTAACATTGAAAGGAAACCTGCACTGTTTGCAGATGAAACAGCACAATTAGTAACTATAGCCCCCTTTCTGAATATTAAAAGTTACTTGTACTTTCTGAGCCAGATGGGTACACTTATACTTACACTGAATGATGGCAGCCATATTACTTTTTACGGACTCGACGACTGGGAAGAGGGTATGAACATTTTCGACTATGCCGTTCCGGGCAAAAACGGCTTTCATATGTTTATGGATGTATGCAGCCCTGAAGGCGAAATCTTATATTTTTCGTATAATTCAGCAGAACCGGATATGGATGTGGTTTGGATTGCTCCTGACTGCGAAGGGGAAGAAGGACACTATACAAAAACGGATATGAGTTTTACCGATGTGCTGAAATTAATTGAAGAAGAAAAGATTCAGGCACTGAACAAAGCATACCATTAAAGCGGAAGCCCGGAAGTAAACCCGGGATGGGAAAATACGGTGTCTGCCTCAATCGAAATTATGCTGAAAACTGCGGATGATGCAAAACTCAGCGAACTATAGCCGGCTCTGCACATATTTAAACGTTGCAGCAAACCCGGCACCTGCAGCATTTTCAACCTTTATACATAAGCCAGCTTATATTTTTCTGTTGTAAATACAGATGCATATACCCGCACATCAGTCCCTGCCGTAAAAACGTTTCCGCAGCCAAAAAGCCACGTTTACAAGGGCTATAAGTGCCGGCACCTCAACCAGCGGACCAATAACGCCAACAAAAGCCTGCCCCGAGTTAATTCCAAACACGGCAATGGCTACGGCAATGGCCAGCTCAAAATTATTACCCGCAGCCGTAAAAGAAATGGCCGCGTTTTTTGCATAACCGGCACCTGTTGCCTTCGCCAGGAAAAAGCTAAGCAGGAACATAACTACAAAATAAATAAGCAGAGGTAACGCAATGCGCAGCACATCCAGCGGCAGCTGTATAATAAGGTCGCCTTTAAGACTGAACATTACCACTATGGTAAACAGCAGGGCTGCCAGGGTAACGGGCGAAATAAACGGAAGATACCGCTGCTGATACCAGGTTTCGCCTTTAAGGTATATAAGTCCGTAGCGGCTTACAATGCCGGCAAGGAAAGGGATACCCAGGTATATGGCCACACTGCGTGCAATCTGCCCTATGGTAATATCAACTGCCAGTCCCTTATAGCCAAACACCGGTGGCAGCAGGGTAATAAACACATAGGCATATACGCTGTACAGCAGCACCTGAAAAATACTGTTGAAAGCAACCAGCCCGGCGGCATATTCCCGGCTTCCGCCTGCCAGCTCGTTCCATACCATAACCATAGCTATACAGCGGGCAAGGCCTATTAAGATTAGCCCGGCCATATATTCGGGATAATCCTGCAAAAACAACAGGGCCAGCGCAAACATAAGCAGAGGACCAATCAGCCAGTTCAGCAGCAGCGATACCCCAAGCACCTTTGTGTTGCGAAACACTTCTCCCATTCGTTCGTAACGTACTTTAGCCAGGGGTGGATACATCATAAGTATAAGCCCGGCAGCCAGCGGTATATTGGTATCTCCGTCCGAAAAGGAGCTGATATACTGCGGCAGACCGGGAACGGCATAGCCTGCAAGTATCCCCAGCGCCATGGCCATAAATATCCACAGGGTAAGGTAACGATCCAGGAAGTTCAGTCTGGTTTTCATTGTTTATTTTTCGATCAGGGAAAAAACATAAAACATCTCAGCAGCGATCTGCCTGCTCCGTTCGGTATATACAAGGGTTTGCTCCGGAAGACCATCGGCTGCTTTCGGATCGTCGTACATCAGAGGTATCCTTTTTTCGGCCCCGGCAATAAAGGGACATTCCGCCTCAGCCTGCGAGCAGGTAGTAATGGCGGCAAATGCCGATGCAGGGTTAAAAGGGCTGTCGTACTTTTTCGAGAACCCGATCAGCGGCAGAGCATCATCAGCGTATTTTATGGCATACAAAGGATTATCCGTAACACTCAGCGCCCATACCATAAAACCCTGTGCCCGCAGCACTTCGGCTATTTTAGGGTACAGCGCCGTTTGTTCCGTACCACCCGAGTAGCAATGTATTTCCGGCACCGCATAAAAGGCAGCAGCAGTCTGTGCCCAAACCTGTGCCAATATACTGCGGCGCGAATTATGCGTACATATAAAGTGCAGGTTCACTGCCTGCTTATTGCTTACTTTATGCTGTATAAAAGTGCGGAGAGGCAGCAATAGCTCCCTGCGTTCGTTGCTGATAACAAGCTGCTGTGCTCCTGTTATGGTCTGCAATAATAACGGATACATTTAAGATACGTATTTTTTTTGAAAACTGCAAAACATGAAATGCTGCACTGAGCCCGATGGCGTTTGATGCGGCAGCGGCATACAACCTGTTTTCTGAAAGCCCTGCTGAAACGAAGCTGCAAGTGTATTTTCTGAATACTGCCTTACCTTTATACCACTGCATTTTTCCGGTCCCTGTTCCGAAAAAGTACCGATGATCATTCTTCCCCGGCTGTGCAAAGCGCTCGTGGCCGTTTCCACATAGCGGGCTATTTCCGCTGCCCCGGTAAAAAAATGAAATGTGGCCCTGTCGTACCAGAGATCGTATCTTTCTTCCGGCACAAAATCCAGAATATCCTTAACGATCCACTTTATCCTGGCTGCCTGGCTGCCGAGTCTTGCCCTGGCCCTTTCCACAGCCGTTTCCGAAATATCGAGTACGGTAATATGTTCATAGCCCTGTTCCAGCAAACGTTCTGCCAGAAAGCTGTCGCCTCCGCCCACATCTATGATCCTGGCTGTAAAAGGTAACTCAAACTTCTGTACAAATGCCAGCGGGTTCAGCGGCTCAGGCTGATACCAGCTTACCCTGTCCGGAGCCACGTTGCTGTATACCCGCTCCCAGTGCTCTTTCCGTTTATATGCGTCCATTGTTCTTTTTTAGCAACATCCCCTGCCTGGTGTACAACAGCTGCCCTCCGCAACGGATAATTCTGCCGGCTGCTTTGCGGCAGGAATACCGCAGGCATCCATTGCCAGGCAGGCCGTTTGCTTGTTCTTAAGTATAAAATGCGTGCCGTTAAATTCCAGGGCATAGCGGCCAATGGTTTCGGTCTGGTACTCCACCTCTACTTCCCAGGCCGCATCTATCCCTAATTTCTGCTCCGAAAGTTCGATAATATGCAGCAGTTTTCCGGGTTTGAGGCGATGCTCGTAATCATCGGCATTCCATAGCTGGAAATTTACCAGTGTTTCGTTACGCAATACACCTCCGCAGTCGATAAAATGCCGGGTTACGCGTCCAATCTCCGTAACATGGAAATGCTCCGGTACCCGGGCTCCGCTCTCCGTCTGAAAATCGATGCGGGTAAGTCCGGGTAAAATCTGCTTGATCTCTGAAAGTTTCATACGAACTGTCTGTTTTAAAAATGAATGGCCGGTTGGTTTTCTATTATGAATGATATATAGCAATATTACGATGCAACAGATTTAAAAAAAATGCCCTCAGCAGCATTTTTCCAGGTTAATATCCTGCTCAAAGAACTGCTGAAAGCGCTGCTGCACCTCTTTCCACTTTTTTTCTTCGATGCAGTAACAAACCGATTTACCTTCAATGGTACCCTGTATAATGCCTGCACTTTTAAGCTCTTTCAGGTGTTGCGAAATGGTAGCCTGTGCCAGGCCCAGTTCGTCTACCAGGTCGTTACATATACAGGCTTTCTGATCTATAATATACTGTAATATGGCTATGCGCGCCGGATGACCCAGCACTTTAAACAAAGCCGCCAGCTCATTTATTTCGTCAGTAAATATATCGGTTCGTGTAAGCCCCATTACTTATATCTTAATATTGCAATATTACGATAAATAAATGAATCCTCCAAATTTTCGCCGGAATTTACGAGAGCTGCTCTCCCGTCAATCTGCTCAGGCAAACCTTGCAGATGCAGGTATGATCTATCTTACAGGCTTATAAACAAGCTGTACCACACCAGAACGAAACACATGGCTATGTAATAGCTGCAGGTTTATGCGCTGCTGCAGATCTCTGAACAGGGGGATACCTCCGCCCAGTACCAGCGGGTGTACCGATAAACGATACACATCAATCAGGTCTGCATTCATAAAACTGCGGATCAGTCCGGCCCCGCCGTACAGCCATATATCTTTCCCTTCCTGTTGCCGTATGGCAGCCACGGCTGTTTTTATATCTGTGTGTATGAATGTAGCTTTTCCGTCGCCCGCCCCCGCTTGCTTCGAAAAAACGTACTTCTTTCTGGAATGTACATTATGCCACAGTTGTTTTTCTGCCGGGGAGGCCGTTGCCTCCGGCTCAAAATTCCCCCAGGCATCATAGCTTACCCGTCCGTAAAAAATAGTATCTACGGTATCAATAAAGGCTTCCATATCCATATCATCGTCCAGTATACACCAGTCTGTTTCTCCGTTCGGGCCTTCTATAAATCCGTCCAGACTCACAGCCAGGTCTGCAATTATCTTTCTCATTCAGGCAATGTAAAACTTGTTTAAAGTTATAATAAAGTCAGCAAAAACAGGTGTTTTATGCCCGGTGTGGAAAAACACCGAAAGCAGCAATAGAATCTTATTCGCTGCAATAATTTTCGCTGTAGCTTAATACGAGTTCAGATGTAATAAAAGCGCCTGGTCATAACTATCAAAAAAGCCTCATAGTCAAATTTATAAATAACAGCTTTTTAAACTGATCCTGAAATTTTGTATCTTTGTAGTCAGGGCCGTTATGAAGATCCGGATCAGAAATATGGTATGCAACCGCTGCATTATGGTTGTAAAAGATGAGTTCGAAAAGGCCGGTATTTTTCCTGTTAAGGTTGAACTGGGCGAGGTTGAGCTGGATGCAGTGCCCGCAGAGGAAACGCTTCTGCAGCTGGATGCCCGCCTGCAGGAGCTGGGTTTTGAACGTATAGACGACCGGCGGCTTGCCCTCAGCGAACAGATACGTACACTTATTATACGGCTGGTACACGAGCAGGATGGCAAACTGAGCGAAAATCTGTCGGCATACCTCAGCAGCAGGCTTCCCTACGATTATAAATACCTGTCGGCACTGTTCTCCGAAACCGAAGGTACCAGTATCGAAAAATACTTTATTGCACAAAAAACCGAACGGGTAAAAGAGCTGCTGGCCTACGACGAACTAAGCCTTAGCGAGATAGCCTTCCGCCTTCATTATTCCAGTGTGGCCCACCTCAGTAACCAGTTTAAAAAAGTAACCGGCATCACTCCCGGACATTTCCGCAGCAACGGCAGGCGTAAAGCACTCGACGAGGTGTAAATCCTGTAATGTTTTCTGCCAATCGTGTAATAAACGGCCGGGCTTCCTTTCCGAACTTTGTACTACAAAAACAGGAAATATGGAAGATGCCGGGAACAACATGATACAAATACCGCTGGAAGGTGTAGAAAGTGAACATTGCGCCCTTATTGTAGATAAAGGTCTGCAGAATACCGAAGGCATTACCTGCCATAAAGTAGAATTAAACAACCGCCGGGCCCTTATCAGCGGCGGCAGCGGTGCGCTTGCCAGGGCCGTACAGACAATACGCGACCTGGGTTACGGGGTAAGCAGCATTAAGAAAAATATTCCGGTACTGCAGATGAGTTGCGCGTCCTGTGCAGCAGGTGTTGAAAATGCCGTACGCGCACTGCCGGGTGTGGTAAGCGCTTCGGTAAATTATGCTTCGGCCATGCTCAGCGTGGAATACCTTCCAAATATGATACAGGTAGCCGGTATACGGCAGGCGGTGTACGATGCCGGCTACGACCTTTTCCTGGAAACAGAAAGCCCCGAATCCGAATCGCTCGAAGAAATACAGCATAAACACTTCAGCCGCCTCAAACGTAAAACCATCCTGGCCGCGTTGTTCAGTACGCCTGTAGTGGTAATAGGGATGTTTTTTATGCATATGCCTTATGCAAACTATATTATGTGGGGCTTATCTACACCGGTTATTGTGTGGGCTGGTAAAGATTTCTTTACGAACGCCTGGAAGCAGGCCCGGCACCGCTCAGCCAATATGGATACCCTGGTAGCCCTTGGTTCGGGCATTGCCTATATCTTTAGTGTGTTTAATACCGTTTATCCGCAGTTCTGGACAAGCAGAGGACTATACGCACATGTGTATTTTGAGGCAGCAGCCGTAATTATTACCTTTATACTGCTGGGCAAGCTGCTGGAAGAAAGAGCAAGGGGCAATACCTCGGCCGCACTGAAAAAGCTGATGGGCATGCAGGCAAAAACCCTTACCGTGCTGCGCGCCGGACAGGAAGTACAGATACCCATTGCCGAAGTACAGAAAAACGATATTGTACGGGTAAAGCCGGGCGAAAGAATAGCTGTTGACGGAAAGGTTAGCTCGGGTACTTCGTATATAGATGAAAGTATGCTCAGCGGCGAACCTGTGCCGGTACTCAAAAAAGAGAATGATATGGTTTTTGCTGGCACTATAAACCAGAAAGGCAGCCTGCTCTTCATTGCCGAAAAAGTAGGCCGGGAAACCATGCTGGCGCAGATTATACGTATGGTGCAGGACGCGCAGGGCAGTAAAGCACCTGTACAGCGGCTGGCAGATCGTGTAGCCGCCATTTTTGTACCTGCTGTAATAGGCATATCGCTGCTTACCTTTGGCATATGGGCTGTTGCAGGTGGCGAAAACGGACTGTCGCAGGGGCTTATTGCCATGGCTACCGTACTTGTAATTGCATGTCCCTGTGCCCTGGGACTGGCCACACCAACCGCCCTTATGGTAGGCATAGGCAAGGCTGCCGAAAAAGGTATACTAATTAAAGATGCCGAAAGCCTCGAATATGCGCGTAAGGTAAATGCGGTGGTACTGGACAAGACGGGCACCATTACCGAAGGCCGCCCCGAAGTAACGGATGTTTTCTTCCTGCGCAACGAGGCAAAAAGCCGGCAGGTACTGTTTCAGCTCGAAAAACAGTCGGAACATCCCCTGGCCGAAGCTGTGCTTCGCTACCTGGGTTCGGCTCCCGCATTAGCGCTTACAGGGTTCGAAAGCATAAGCGGATATGGCGTAAAAGCCCGTACGGAAGAAAATACATGGTTCGCAGGAAATAAAAAACTGTTACTGGATAACCAGATATCCATACCGGCCGAAGCTCAGGAAAAAGCCACACAATGGAGCGCCGAAGCCAAAACCCTTATCTGGCTTGCCGACACGGAAAATGTGTATGCGCTGCTGGCTATCGCCGATAAAATAAAAGAAAGCTCTGCAAGGGCTGTAAAACAGCTGCAGGATGCAGGCATTGATGTGTATATGCTCAGCGGCGACAACGAACATACGGCAGCAGCCGTGGCTGCCCGCACCGGCATACAGCACTACAGGGCCGAAGTTTTGCCGGCAGCTAAAGCCGGGTTTGTGAAACAGCTGCAAAGCGAAGGCAAAACAGTAGCTATGGCAGGCGACGGCATAAACGACAGCAGTGCCCTGGCACAGGCCGATGTAAGCATAGCTATGGGTAAAGGCAGCGATATTGCTATGGACGTAGCCAAAATGACTATTATTTCGTCCGATCTGGAAAAAATACCACAGGCTCTTATCCTTTCCCGGCAAACGGTGGCCACCATACGCCAGAACCTTTTCTGGGCTTTTATTTACAATATTATCGGTATTCCGCTCGCCGCCGGTATACTGTACCCGCTGAACGGCTTCCTGCTCAATCCCATGATAGCCGGTGCCGCCATGGCCCTGAGCAGTATAAGTGTGGTTGGCAACAGCCTGCGGCTGAAATGGTCTTCTTAATTCAAAAACACATATAATGACACGCAAACTATTCATCATTCCGGATATGCAAACCGAACAGCAGCGCATACAGGTGCAGCAGGCCCTGGCAAACCATACAGGCATACAGGTACATGCGCTGAGTAATGGCCAGGCCGATATTTCGTATACCAATAAGGCCGACGTGGAACAGGCCCTGAAAGCTGCCGGGTACCCTGTAACAACGAACGATACCGGCGAGCTTTTGCGCTACCGCACCAATATTAACTGCGACGGCTGCATTGCCAGGGTGGGTCCCGTACTGGATGCACTGGCAGGAGCAGGCAACTGGCGGGTAGACACCGGCGACAGGAATAAAATACTGTATGTACAGGCTAAAGATCTATCGGCAGCAGCCCTTACCGAAGCCATAATTTCGGCAGGCTTCCGGGCCGAACCTTTGTAAAAATAACACTATAATTCTATATTAAAGGAGCGCATTAGCGCTCCTTTTTTTTTGCACATTGAATTATACAGGTTAAAATCCCGCCCTGCACCCGGGATTACTCCCACCCCACTTAAAAACAGGACTTTACACCTGATAAAACTCTGTATTAAGGGTCTAATTTTGCTTTTACTTCATCCGGAGATAAAGGCCAGGGCCTTATACAATAAAGTCATGTTTAACAATCCAAAAAACACGTAAATCACTTATGAAAAATGACCAGAAAAAACCGGCTCAGGCACACGAAACCAATGCCTGGGTCGACAATCTTACAGGTAGCGAAGGATTCAGCGGCTCAATGCTGCTCTTCGGATATGCCGGCAAATCAGCTTCCGATCCGGAGAATTCCATCTGCCTGTATCTCGATGCTTCCCTGAACCAGAAGCTGGATATCCGCAACGAAGATATCCTGTACAGCCGTAAAACGGGTAACGGCAACGAACTGGAAGGTACTTTACTATGGGTAAAGAAAGACAGCCAGTCGGCAGGTAAAGACAGCACGGATGCATCTTCCTTTCTGCAGGGCGACCTGTACAATGCCTACCTGAGCAAACAGGCGGCTTTCCCTACCGTACCGGTAGTAAGCTGTGTGGTTACCTGTACCGGTATTCCGGTAGTATGTTCGCAGGCACAGAACGCAGCAGCGCAAACGGCCGTAGGTACACTGCCTCCGCCTTCGATTGTGCACTGCACTACTTTGCTGCCCGCATGTCAGCAGCAGCAGGCCAATGTTGCCGCCGGCTTTCCTACCGTACCGGTAGTAAGCTGCGTGGTTACCTGCACCGGTATTCCGGTAGTGTGCTCACAGGCACAGAACGCAGCAGCGCAAACGGCCCTAGGTACACTGCCTCCGCCTACCATCGTAAAAACCTGTTTTACGTTGCTGCCGGGCTGCCAGGTTCCGAACGACACCGCTAATGTGGCCGCCGGCTTCCCTACCGTACCGGTAGTAAGCTGCGTGGTTACCTGTACGGGTATTCCGGTAGTGTGCTTACAGGCACAAAACGCCGCAGTACAAACAGGCGTAGCTACACTGCCACCGCCTTCACTCACACATCTCTGCCCCACACAGGTGCCTGCATGTCCGCCGCATACACTACATCAGCAATGTACTTCGCTTATACCGGCCTGCACAGCTGCACAGTATAATACCGAAGCCGGTTTCCCTACCGTGCCGGTTGTAAGCTGTGTAGTTACCTGTACGGGCATTCCGGTAGTATGTTCACAGGCACAGGATGCCACCGCTAATGCAGTAGCCCTGCAGGCCCGCTTAGGGGGACAGCACACGGCCATTCCGCCTACGGCTATACGTTTATGTCCTACATTGATCCCCCGCGAATGCTTTCCTCCGATCGATTTCCGGACACTGGTTCCTGTTACGTGCGGTCAGCCCGTAATAACCATTATACCTACCATACCACGTATAAGCTGCGCCGCGCAGTGTACACTCATCAGCGGGGTTTGCCAGATCTGAAACGCAAGGTAAATCCCGCATGACCGGGGCCCGGCCTTTATCTCAGTTTTTTCAGTGGCAGTAACGGTAAAATCTGTTTCCGTTACTGCCTTTATAAAACGGTACATTCCAAAAACATACATCTATGCTGCTACATACCGAAAACATCTGTCCGTATCTGCTGCACAAGGGGCTTATAGAAAGCGAAACCCTTGTAAACGGCGACCTTGTAATAACCGCAACACCTACCCGCAACAATGTATTCCGGGTACAAAGCAGCGGCAGCCGGAGCCTTTTTGTAAAACAGGTATCCGCTTTCGGAAATGCAGAAACCGCCATATTAAAACGCGAGGCAGAAGCGTATCGTTTTATAAGCGAAACGCCCGGCTACGAAAAATTACAGCAGCACATACCCGCCTTTATACATTACGACGCTCAGCAACACATACTTGTTACCGAATACCGGCCAAACACACAGAGTACACACGACCATTACCTGGCCCAACAGGTATTTCCCCCCGCACTGGCAGCAGAACAGGCCCGTATATTAGCTACAGTGCATAAGCCCGCCATACCTGCCGGGCATACAAACCCTGCTTTTCCGCAGAGTATACCCTGGATTATGCAGTTAGGCGACTTCGGAGCCTACGAATTTTTCCCCCAGCATAAAATCAACGGAGAGCTTATAAGCATTATACAGCAACACCCCGGTCTGCAGCAAATGCTCAGTGCCCTTAAAAAAGAATGGGTTCCCTCTTCGCTCATACACGGCGATATAAAATGGGTAAACTTTATTATTACCATGCAGCAGCCCGCACAGCAATACCTGGTAGACTGGGAACTTGCCGATATAGGTGACCCCTGCTGGGATACGGCAGGCATTTTACAATCATACCTTTCGGCATGGGCCTTTGCTTTCGACAATCAGCAACCCGCCCTTCAACAACTCGGCACAGCCATGCAGGCCTTCGAGCCCGCAAAAATGCAAGCGGCTATATGTAGCTTTTGGGAAACCTATACCCGGCATATGCAGACAGAACCCGGCAAACAACAGCAGCTACTGCTCAAAACCGTTAACTTCTGCGCCGCCCGCATGATACAGACAGCCATCGAAGGTGTTGTATACCACACCTCTATACAGGCCAATAATATACGTTGTATACAAATTGCACATAATATTCTTAAAAATCCCTTACTGGCAGCCGAAAAGCTACTGGGCATCACATCCGTAAAAAAAGAATACGCATGAGAAATGAAGACCTTCAGGAGCTGAATGCCCTGTGTACACATATACAGCCGGCAGCCGGCGGCTTTAGCTATGCAGACCGGTTTTACCCCCTGCAAAATGAAAGCAGCAGCGAAGAACAGCTATGCCATATACTATACCGGCATTGCTATATACAGCGCAGCGATCTCCCTCAGCATTCGCTGCCGGCAAACGACACCCTACCTGCCGGGCATTTTATGGATATGCTCAGTGCGGTTAATCACTCCTCCGAGATCAGCGATCCCGGCTGGGTTGTACAGAAACACCTTGCCAATAATGCACTGGAAGTAAGCAAACTCGGTGTTACCCGCATAATGCAAAACAGAGACGGTGCCTCTCCCGGCACATCCGTAAGCTTTTACAGGGGAAAGGAAGACCGTTATATACAAAACGGATTTTACTACGTATATAGTGCATCACTGTTTATGCACGATGTACCTGTAGCACGTATATACTGGAATACTTCGGCACAGGGTGCGCTTAAACTGGTAGAAGCTGTAAGTACCGAACTAAACCGTTACCGCCTGCCATTCCTGTTTAAATGCCTCTCAGACCCGGCTGCCTATACCCGCCGCGACTCCTGTGTGCTGTACATCGGCATTGCACATCTGCCCCTGGCTACCCCACTGCTGCGGAATGTACACGAGCATGTACGTGGGTTTCTGCATCACGAAACACCCCTGTTCACCCGCAAACTGCAACCCGGCATAGCCCTGTGCGAAAGTCCCGCAAACGGTAACAGCTTTGGCATAAGCCGCATGAGTATTGTGGCCCGTGCCCTGTTACAGGCCTTTAAAGAACAGCAGAAAGAACTGCCACAACGCATACAGTATATACAACAGGCATTTACCACTGCCGGCCTTCAGCCCGGATTTCCCTTCCTGGAAGCCGGTACTCCGTCTGCAGGTATACTAAACACCTATCATTTATGAATTCACAACACACAGATACCTTTTCAGAAACCGCACGCCAGATAGGGCTAAAGCTGATGCGCGATGCCATATGGGACAGGCAGGAACGCTGCACCTGGCTTGGTAACTGGTTCGACGGGCCAGCCGGCAATTTCGGGCCGGTATATCGCTCTTTCGGAGCCGATCTCTATGCCGGAAGTTCCGGTATTGTATATTTCCTGTGCCGGCTGTACCAAAAGTTTCCCGATCCGGCACTGGCACATACCATCAGCGGAGGCATACAACAGGTACTTTCGCTGGCACCGCAACTGCCCGACCATGGTTTTTACAGCGGTAAACCCGGTGCCGCCTGTGTGGTAGCTACCGCCGGCCACATCCTGCAAAACCACTCCTGGCTGCAGGCCGCCTCTGCTATGCTGCAAAACCTGAGAACAGAAAACCTGAGCATACACGAAACCGATGTAATAAGTGGTATTGCAGGCAGCATACCTGCGCTCAGGTTATTGAACAACACACAGGGTTCTGCTGTTTTTACCGCACAGATACGCACACTTGCCGATGCCCTGTGTTATATGGCCGTTAAAGATCACGAAGGCTGGTCGTGGCCGGCAGCGGGGAGTAAAAAGAACCTTACCGGCTTTTCGCACGGTGCGGCCGGTATGGCCTGTGCCCTCTTTGATGCATACGCGGTGTGTGGCGATACACGCTTTCTGGATGCAGGCTGCGAAGCGCTGCGCTACGAACAGGCACAGTATAGTGTACACAGGCAAAACTGGCCCGATTTCAGAGAAAATAATACCCCCGACGATAAAAGCACACTCAGCTATGGCTTATCGTGGTGCCACGGAGCGCCAGGCATAGCCCTTTCGAGAAGTTATATTGCCGATATATGGCAGTCGTCCGAACTACAGCTGCAAAACCAGGCCGCCCTCGACACTACCTACCGGCATACCCTGAGCATGAGCCGCGAAACCGCGTCTATGCCTAACTTTAGCCTGTGCCACGGCATGTGTGGTAATGCCGATATTCTGCTCGAAAGCAGTAACGACGAACACCGGGCACTGGCATATACAATAGGAACACTGGGTATACAACGCTACCATAATGCACAGCTGCCCTGGCCCGGCGGAATAAGCGGAAACCGCGAAACCCCGGGCATGATGATGGGACTGGCCGGTATAGGATATTACTACCTGCGGCTTTCCGATCCCGGTACTTTTGCCACGGTACTGCTGCCCGGACGTTTACAGATATGCACACCGGCTTAATCGCGCCACTGATGCTTTCGCGGATCGTACAGTCCCTTGCTCACCGCAAACAAAACCAGTCCGGCCGTATTACGGCAGCCCGTTTTTTCGAGCAGGCTGTTCCGGTGTCCGTCTATGGTACGGATACTCAGGTGCAGCATTCCTGCAATTTCGGCATTGGTATACTGGGCACAGATCATCTGCAGTACCTCTTTCTCCCGCCGGGTGATGCCTACCGGGATATTATTTACATTGGCAACGCAGCTGGTACCATACTTCCCCTCGGCAGGCTGAAAAGAACGGGCTTCGGCAGTTTCTTTCTCCATGATTTGTAGCATGTTTAGTTAAGCTTTATACAAAGGTGAACGTAGCTGTGCGAAAGAGAAAGGGACTTTTACGCACTACCGACCCGGGAAAAGTCCCGGGATGCATACAGAGATAAATACCCCGCACAGGATATACACTCCGGGGTATATTTGCCTAAACCAAAAATCAAAACAAAATGAAGATCGAGATCTCTTACCTGAATGCAAAGCCTGTTGTATTTGCGTTAAACCCTACCCCCGTTGAAGATATTGTATGCCTATGGGCCTCTGATATACCCCAAAGTATGGAAATTGCAACCAGGGAAGCCCGCAATATACAAACCCTGCTGGGCGAAGACCTGCTGAACCTGGTACATGTACCCATTACCCCCGGCGAAGGTATTGCAGAAATGAAGCTGTTTGACGATTTTTTCCGTGCAGAAACAGCCAACGGCAACCTGATACAGGTTGAAATGAAATCGGATGCGCTGGACATTATTGCCCTGCGTAAGCTTTACAACATGTTCAATACCGACGCTATTGACTACAACTATGTATGCGGGCTCCGCATGCACCTTGGCTTTGATCCCAACCTGAGTGATACAGCCATCCTGCGCCCCATATACGAACCATTACTCCTGAAAAGAGAAGACGACGATACATACAGCATTGCAGAAAACGAAGAACCTCTGCTTTTCCTTTACCACAACGGAGCTTTTGAGCAGGTTAGTCCCGCTCTGCTGAACGACTATACGGCAAGCTACCGGAACCGTATCCGCGTTCTGATCCCTGAAACGGAGGAATTCCGGCCATTCTGGCCAGGTTACGACACCGAGAGCCTCATATTTCCGTTCCAGACCCTTTTTACCCTGGAACAGGAAAACTACAATTACGAAAACGGAGGATACCCTTCTACATTGTACCTGTGCAATGCCGGACGGAATATAACTCCATGGAGTTCAGAACCTAAGGATGTAAAACATTGTCTTATTATTCTGCCCTGGCACCCCTCATTCAGCCAGGATCCCGTCTCCAGCATGCAGGGCATGTATGCCAACCGTTCGCGGCTGTGTCCGCCCGATTGCCGCAGTTTTAAACTGGACGTTATACTTCGGCGGCTAAAAGTACTAAGAACAGAACCTGCAATAGGCTAATTTGTATCTTGCCCGTAGCAAATGATTAAAACCATCGCCGAAATAATAAGCCTCTCGGCCTTGTTTGTTACGGGTATACTGGCATACCGGCATATGGACCGTTTTTTCCGGCTCGTATACATCCAGGGTCTGGTGTGGATTATATTCTACCTTGCCTTGTTCCTGCTGGGGCTTTTTCCCGGCAGCGAAAGCAGTTTTGTGAACAACCAGTGGCTTGTGAATATTCACATGCTGCTGGAATGTTTGCTGCTTATGGCGGCTGCCCGTGAACAGCTGAGCAAAAGATGGCAGCTGTACACCATGGCTATACTGTTGTTTCTGTTTTTACTGACAGCTCTTTTGCAGGGCCTGGTAAAAGGTTTCGGGCATTACCTCAATTATGCCGATGTAGCCGGATGCCTTGCCATTACCATTATATACAGCATAGTACTGTACCAGGTAATGCACCAGGCACTGTCGTACAAACGTAGCTCTACCGCACTGCTCTGCGGCGGACTGCTGCTCTACTTTGCAGGTAGTGTGCCCTATATAGCCCTCCTGCACTATATACAAGACCGCAATCCTTACTACAATGCCCTGCTGTTCGACCTTATCAGCAACAGTCTTGCCTTCTTCCGCTATACACTTACCGCCCTTGCCTTTTTTTACCTGTACCACAAAGCCATTTCCCAAAAACGTGTCCTATGAACGACATTGTACTTGCCGTTATTTCGGCTACGCTGCTTATTCTGCTACTTGTTGCCGGCATTATTATCGCTTTTTTCATAAGTGGCCGCGAGCGTATGCGGCAGGAAAAACTCCTTGCAGAAACCCGGCTCGGCTTCGAACGCGAGCTGCGGCAGGCCGAAACCGAAGTAAGCGAATATATTATGGCACAGTTTGCCCAGGAACTTCACGATAATATAGGTCAGCTGCTTACTGCCATGCATATACAGGTACAAAACCAGAAAATAGACCACCCCGAACTGGCCGAAGGACTTAAACCCATAGAAATATACCTGGGCGAAACCACCCAGCAGCTTCGTCTGCTGAGCCGTACGCTAAACAACGATTACATTGGCCGTGCAGGCCTTATACCCTCTCTTAAACTCGAAACCGAACGGCTGAGGGGCTTGCGCCGCTTTCATGTACACTGGGAAGACGAACCCGGGCTTATACAGCTTAGCAAAGACCAGGAACTGATGCTTTTCCGCATTTTTCAGGAAATAAGCCAGAATGCCCTCCGGCATGCAAAGGCTGCCAACTTCTACGTTTCTGTTAAAAGTTCTGCATCCCGTTTCGAAATGCGCGTACGCGACGATGGTAAAGGATTCAGCGAACAGGAAGTTCTCCAGGGCAACAAAGCCTCAGGCCTGCGTAATATACGTAACCGGGCTGCAATGGCCGGCTTTAGCTGCCATATAGAATCGGCACCGGGTAAAGGCACTTTATTTATACTCAGCGGCCCTTCTAAGGATAGTATTTCTTAATATTGTACACATGCAAAACCCTAAAAACATAGCCCTGGTCGACGATCATATACTGGTACGCAACGGACTTAAGGAACTGATCGAAAAACTGGGACCTTACTCCATATGCGGCCAATACGATAACGGCGAACATTTCATAAGCCAAATAAACAGCCCCATACAGCCCGACCTGGTAATTATGGACCTGGACATGCCCGGCATGAACGGTCTTGAAACCACCGCACATCTTAAACAAAGCGGCTACTCTGTACCCATACTTATACTCACTCTCAACAGCGACGACGATACCATTATACAGCTTTTCCGTAATGGCGTATGCGGCTATCTTAAAAAAGACTGCAGCTCCGAGGTTATGAAAAACGCCCTTGAAACGGTTTTCAGCTTCGGGTATTACCATAACGAATTCCTGGCCCGCTACCTCAGCAACAACGAACGTAAACCACCCCGCGATCCGCGCAGCGAAATACTGGAACAGCTTACCCCCCGCGAACGGGAATTCCTTCGCCTGGTATGCCACGAAGACGAATACACCTACGAGCAGATCGCATCCGAGATGCATGTACAGCATCGTACAGTAGACGGATACAGAGAATCGCTTTTTGATAAATTTGGCATAAAATCGAAGACCGGACTTGTACTTTTTGTGCTGAAACACCGTTTATTTGATGAGCTGGGCTAAAAATTACCGCATACATTTACCCCTAAAAAGCTCTGCAAATTGTATACAAATGAGGGACGAAAAGAGGAAGTTGTGTATCCTAAAAGGATACAAATAGCATTCAAAATCAACTCAATTAACATTAAATAGAATACATTTCATTGATTCCCAGAGCAATATTTTTGCTATGTGGATGAATTACTGAAAAGAATCAAGAGAATACGCTCGGAAAAGGGTATATCTCAGGAGTATATGGCATCGCGCCTGGGCATAGAACGGGTAGGCTATGCGCTTACAGAGTCCGGCAAGCGTAAAATGACCATCGACCGTCTTTATATTATTGCAGAGGTACTGGAAGTAGATGTGGTACATCTGCTGCTGGGCAACCGTTATAATCCCGACGGTACACCCATACAACAGGGCAACGAGCAAAATTCACCGGTATATAAAAGTGGGTCGGCATACGAACGTTCGCTCGAAAAAGAAAACGAACTGCTTCGCAAAGCCCTTTCAGATAAAGACGAAATTATACGCCTGCTGAAAGAAAAAGGCGGAGCTGAACTTCCGGACGCATGAATTATCTTGCTGCCGCCATACGCCACAAACGCATACAGGCAGGCATAAGCCAGGTACAGATGGCTGCTGCCCTGCACATAGGCAGGCAGGCCTATGTGGCCATAGAACGAGGTAATACTCCGGCTGCCGAAAAGCATCTCGCCCATATTGCACGCATACTCGGCTGCAGCAGCAGGCATATACAGGAAATAGCAGAGGCACTCGCCAATGAAGACCTGCAGCGCTATACAGCCCAACGCCTTAAATTAAACCAGCTGGAGCAGCAAAGCAAGGAACTGGCCCTGCGCATTGGCCGGAACCGCGAGGCTATTGCAAACTTAAGCAACCATATACACTAATACCGGCAGCAATCCCTGCAAAGAACAGGGCAGCGCATACTAAAAAGATTATTTTTGATGTGTTTAAACCAAATGCATCCACATTATGACCGCTGATCTGCAAAAAACGCTTCCCTTATCCGAACGCAAATTCGATTACTTTTTTGTAGTAATGTTTTCGCTGTTCTTTATCACTTCCATGATCTCCGACATGGTACCCACACTCACCGGCGAACTACAACCCAATCATCCCAACCTGTTAATGCAGGCCAACTACGATTATGCGTACGGCTGCGACCCTCTGTTTCTGCATCCTCCGGTATGGATGCGTTTTGTTACCGGACTTTCGGCCTTTGTGTATGGCCCCTTTTACCTGGTACTGGTATACGCATTTATTAAAGGTAAAAACTGGATACATGTACCTGCCATTATGTATGGTACAGCCATATCGGTAATTACCGGCGTTATTGTTTTTGGTGTGGAGTTTTTTGGCGAACCCGAATGGCGCTGCCAGAACATACCCAAATTTCTGTCGCTGAACACTCCGTATGTGCTTATTCCCATACTGCTTATTATACGTATGCGCAAGCCCTATCCTTTTACGCGCAAATTCTAAGGAAAACATATATACTGAAAAGAGCGGAGATACCTGTGTATTTCCGCTCTTCGTATTCAGAGCCATTGAAGAAAACCTCAGCGTATAAGCACTTTTTTCTGAAACGGCAGGCCCTTGCCCCGGCTTCCGGTTATTACGTATAACCAGGGTTGCAGGCCGGAAACATCTACCGTCGTTTTACCTGTATATACATTTACCTGTTGCACCAGGGTACCGTTCATGGAGATTATATATACGTTTTTAAGAATTTCGTTACTGCTCTGCAATACAAAACTTCCGGCGGCAGAATTCGGGTATACGCTTATACCTTCAGGCAGGCCGCTTTCAGGCTCCAGTCCCAGGTAGGTAGCCGAAGGCAGACTATACACATGCAGGTTATTGGTACTTGTATCTACCTTCGCCAGCAATTTATTAGGCAAGCCCGGTATTTCACTTAACCTGAACATGTTTGCTCCGGGCAGATGCAGCAGAACAGCTCCGCCTTCCTTACGTACCCAGCCTTCGGTATGCTGCAGGATATTGTTGTAGTCGATATAGCAAACGTCCAGGGCTGTATCGGGGTCGATGCGGGTTTCGGATATATGCTGCAAGCGCGCATTTCCATAACCCGGACTTGTAAATAAAGTCATTGTTTTCCAGGCATTATGGCTGGCATTAAACAAGCGCAGATACGAATTGTACATTCCTCTCAGCAGGTACTTCCCGCCCGATTCTTCCAGTTTAATACGTTGCAGCAGATCGCCTGTATAGATATGTTCCGGTACAAGCTGTGCCTGAGCACGAGGTAAAAGCAACAGTAGCAGAAAAGCAATGAATGCCGCTGCAGTTTTTTTCATACTTATAGTTTTATTGATATACCCTTATAAACTGTTTAGGGTGTTTTGTCGCATGCCGTAAACTAATATTCCCGACCTATCTATAAAAATGCGTTCCCATAAAAGCACTGTACAAGCATGTTATTTATGCCATATTTCGTTAAACCTTAAGGTGCTTTAATGGTCTTTTACCCAACAAAACGTTCAGAATCTGTATAAAAACAACCCCGAACGGGATTCAGCCCCTGTAACCCGTTCCTGTACACTATTACCCGGCACCGGGGTCTTAGGCAATGTATGCGCTACGGTTTCCCGCAAAACAAAAGTATCTGCATCCGAGTGCCGGAAAAGGCAATTAATTAAGCACTTATGCAACATTGTGGCATGGTATTTCTGTTTCATTTTATATTTTTGACACGTGAAGCACCTGGCTTACATACTGAGTATATATCTTTTTGTACTGGCCTGCCTGCCCTGTTCAGACAGCAGCGAGTGCGGCGATTATGCACTGGCCTCACAGGCAGCCCAGGCCGATACACACCAGGATCATTCCCACGATACCGAGGCCTGCTCACCCTTTTGTTTCTGTGCATGCTGCGGTACTCAGGTGCCCCAGTTTTCGTTTATAGCGGCCCTTTTACCCGGGCCTTCGCTCAGCATTCAAAAACCCGTACAGCCTGTTATTTACAAAGCCGCCATGTACGGCAACTACTGCGGCAGCATCTGGCAGCCTCCGTGGGCAGCTTAATATATAATCGTATTTCCTTTTACGGCGGCACTGTGCAGTACAATTCCGCTGAGAACTGTATACACGGGTATACAGCTATACAATTATTTTATTAAGCATTTATATGTTAGACCGTATCATATTATTCAGTATACGTAATAAGTTTATTATAGGCTTATTCACCCTGGTACTGGTGCTGGCCGGCATTTATTCCATGCGCAAACTGCCTGTGGATGCCCTGCCCGATATTACCAATAACCAGGTACAGATCATTACCACTTCTCCGGCCCTGGCCACACAGGAAGTAGAACAATTTATAACCTACCCGGTAGAGTTATCCGTAAAAATGATTCCCGGCATTATAGAACTGCGTTCCATCAGCCGTTTCGGGCTAAGCGTGGTAACCGTGGTGTTTGAGGAAGATGTAGACATATACTGGGCGCGTGCACAGATTTCTGAACGCCTGAAAGAGGCCGAACAGATTATTCCGCAGCGGCTGGGCCGGCCCGGGCTGGCCCCTGTAAGTACCGGACTGGGCGAAATATACCAGTACGTAGTGTATCCCGAAAAAGGGTACGAAAAAACCTATTCGGCCACTGAACTGCGCAGTATACAAGACTGGATCATCCGTCCGCAGCTCATAGGTACCCCGGGCGTAGCCGAAGTAAACGTGCTGGGCGGCTACCTGAAGCAATACGAAATTGCCGTGGAACCGGACAAACTCCGCAGCATGAACGTAACCATCACCGAAATTTTCGACGCACTGGAACGTAACAACGAAAATACCGGCGGTGCCTATATCGATAAAAAGCCTTATGCCTATTTTATACGCGGCATAGGTATGGTAAACGGCCTGGAAGACATACGTAAAATTGTGGTAAAGAACCAGAACGGCATTCCCATACTTATACGCGATGTGGCCCTGGTACGCGAAGGCAGCGGCATACGCTACGGTGCCGTTACCAAAGACGGCAAAGGCGAGGAAGTAAGCGGCATGGTACTGATGCTCAAAGGTGAAAACAGCGCCGAGGTTGTGGCCCGTGTAAAAGATAAAATGGAACAGATTAAAAAGACCCTGCCCGAAGGTGTTTCCATAGAACCTTATATCGACCGTACCAAACTGGTAGATAAAGCCATATCCACCGTAGAAACCAACCTGGCCGAAGGCGCCCTGATTGTGGTATTTGTGCTGGTACTGCTGCTGGGCAACCTGCGCGCCGGACTGATAGTGGCTTCTGTTATTCCGCTGGCCCTGCTCTTTGCCGTATGCATGATGCAGCTGTTTGGCGTAAGCGGCAACCTGATGAGTCTGGGTGCCATCGACTTTGGGCTTATTGTGGACGGAGCCGTTATTATTGTAGAAGCCATTGTACATCGCATGCAATACGGGGTAAGCGGTAAAATTTCGGCCAGGCGCATGGACGAAGAAGTATATACTGCCGCTTCTAAAATACGCAGCAGTGCCGCCTTCGGTGAAATTATTATCCTTATTGTATACCTGCCTGTGCTGGCTCTGAGCGGTATCGAAGGCAAAATGTTTAAACCTATGGCACAAACCGTTTCCTTTGCCATACTGGGGGCATTTATTCTTTCGCTTACCTATGTGCCCATGATGGCGGCACTGGTTCTGAAAAAAGAAGGAGGCAGTAAAAAAACGTTCAGCGACCGTATTATAGCTCAGCTGAACCGGCTTTACCAGCCCCTGCTGAACCGGGCCCTGCAGGTGAAAGGTGTAATTGTGCTTACTTCTCTTGTATTATTTGTGGCCGCCTTTTTTGTGTTTAAACGCCTGGGCGGCGAGTTTATTCCCACGCTCGACGAAGGGGATATTGCCACACACCTCATTATTTCTTCGGGCAGTTCTCTGTCCCAGGAAGTGGAAGTGAGTACAAGAGCAGAGCAGATTCTGCGCGAACGTTTCCCAGAAATACGCATGATCGTAACCAAGATAGGCAGTGCCGAAATTCCCACCGACCCCATGCCTATGGAAGCCGGCGATATGATTATTACCCTGAAAGATAAAAAAGAGTGGACATCGGCCCGCAGCAAAGAGGAACTGATGCAGAAAATGGAAGAGGCCCTGGAGGATATACCAGGGGTAAATACCGAATTTTCGCAGCCGATACAGATGCGCTTTAACGAGCTTATGACCGGCGTGCGCAGCGATGTGGCCATTAAGATCTTTGGCGAAGATATAGATATGCTGGCGGCCAAGGGCAACGAAGTGCTGGCTCTTATAAACAATGTGGAAGGGGTTAGCGATGCCCGTGCCGAGCGCGTGTCGGGCCTGCCCCAGATATCGGTAACCTACAATAAAGATAAACTGGCGCTGTATGGCCTGAATGTAGGCGACCTGAACCGTGTTATACGAATGGGCTTTGCCGGAGAAGCGGCCGGAGTGGTATACGAAGGCGAAAAACGCTTCGACCTGGTGGTACGCCTTGCCTCCAAAAGCCGCCAGGACATAAACGATCTGCAGAACCTGTATGTAAACCTGCCCAGCGGTAACCAGATACCCCTGGAACAGGTTGCCGATATAAAATACGAACCCGGCCCCATGCAGATAAGTCGCGAAGATGGCCGCCGCCGCATTGTGGTAGGATTTAACGTACGCGACCGCGACGTACAGAGCGTGGTAAAGGATATACAGGAAAAACTGGATACACAGCTTAAGCTGCCTCCCGGTTATTATGTAACCTACGGCGGACAGTTCGAGAATCTTATCGAGGCAAACAAACGCCTGGCCGTAGCGGTTCCGGTAGCCCTGGCACTGATTTTTGTGCTGCTGTTTTTCACCTTCAGATCCGTAAAGCAGTCTTTACTTATTTTTACGGCAATCCCTCTTTCGGCTATTGGCGGCGTATTTGCGCTCTGGCTGCGGGGTATGCCCTTCAGTATTTCGGCGGGTGTTGGTTTTATTGCGCTATTTGGGGTGGCGGTGCTCAACGGCATTGTGCTTATCGGGTATTTCAACCAGCTTAAAAGTGCCGGTATGGAAGATGTGATCGCCCGTATTAAAGAAGGTACCCTGGTGCGGCTTCGTCCCGTACTGATGACGGCAGGCGTGGCTTCGCTCGGATTCCTGCCCATGGCACTGAGTCACAGTGCCGGAGCCGAAGTGCAAAAACCCCTGGCCACCGTAGTGATCGGCGGACTGATCTCGGCCACCCTCCTTACCCTGGTGGTACTACCCGTACTTTACTACTATTCCGAAAAAGGATTCGGCAAATCGCTGAAAAACACTGCGGCAGTTTTAGGGCTTATACTACTCCCCGCCCCTGCACTGTTTGCCCAGGAACTGCCCGTATACAGCCTGGAAGAAGCTGTCCGTATGGCCGATGGGAACAACCTGCTTATACAGGCTGCCGACCTGCGTGTACAGGCCCAGGAACGCCTCAGGGCTTCGGCCTTCAGTATGCCGCAAACCAATATCAGCGGCATGTTCGGGCAATACAATACCCGGGCTTTCGACCAGAATTTCAGCATCAGTCAGGAAATAAACCCCTTCGGATTTTCTGCACAGAAAAAAGAAGCCGAGGCCAGAATCGGAAGCAGCCAGATACAGGCTGCTCTTACCCGCCAGGATGTTGTTTACGACATTCGTATTTCGTGGAACACCCTGTTATTCCTGCGGGAAAAGGATCGCATGCTGCGCTCTTACGATAGTCTGCTCCAGGCTTTTGCAAAGGCTGCCACATTGCGTTACAGCACCGGAGAAATTACCCTGCTCGAAAAAACCAGTGCCGAAACCCAGCAGCTGGAAATGCAGCGTATGCTAAGCCAGAACCAGGTGCTGATTGATATCGAAAAATCGAAGCTGAAAGTACTGCTGGGTATTGCAGGCGATTTCGAGACCAGGGAAAAAGAGTTTGGCCTGCTTGAAGCTCCCGACCTGCGCGACAGCTCGCTGCTGCAACGCAACCCGGCACTGCAGCTGGCACTGCAGGAAGCCGAACTGGCCAAGGCTTCCCGGCAGACAGAAAAAGCACAGTTGTACCCCGGCATTACGGCCGGCTATTACATACAGTCGCTGCGCGGAGAGCAAACGGTAGACGGCCAGACTATAATATACGACGGCCGCCCCCGGTTCCAGGGATTTACAGCCGGCATTACCGTACCCATTTTTGCTATGGGACAGGCTTCGCGTATCCGTTCGGCACAGGTACGCGTACTGGCAGAAGAAACCAATGCCAGCTATATAGAACTTTCGCTGCAGGCTCGTTACCAGCAGGAACTGGCACGGATCAGTAATTATAACGACCTGCTCGGTTACTACAGCAGTTCGGCCCTGCCCAATGCACTGGTTATGGCACAGAATGCCACCAAAAGCTACGCCAACGGAGATATTTCATACGTAGAATACCTGCAAGCCTTACGCAGCTCACTGGATATACGCATGAGCTACATCGAAACCATATCCGGCCGCAACACCACAGTTATAAACCTCCGGTATCTCCTTCATTTATAAAAAATACAAACAAAATGAAAGCAAAAACGATATATATACTACTGGCCGCTATACTGCTCTGCTCAGCGGCACTTTACCTTGTGCTGCGTAAACCCGCTCCTGCAGCAGAAATGCCTGTTGCTGCCAAAACCAGCGAAAACGATACAAATGCCGGACAGGAAGTAGAACTCAGCGAAGCACAATACAAAGCCTCTGGCATACAACTCGGCAGCTTCGAAATGAAGAATCTGAGCGAAGTAATTCATGCCAACGGATATACCAAACTGCCCCCGCAAAACCAGGCCGACGTATCGGTATTTACGGGCGGACTCATACGCAGTATAGACGTAATTGAAGGGCAGTACGTACGCAGGGGGCAGCGCCTTGCCACACTCGAAAGCCCCGAATTTACACGACTGCAGGAAGCCTATCTTACATCCAGAAGTAATCTCGCGTTTCTTACCTCAGAACTGGAACGCCAGAAGGTACTGAACGAAGAACAGGTAAACTCCCGCAAGATCTACGAAAAAACCAAAGCCGATTACGAAACCGAAAAGGCCCGCTTCGCCTCCCTCGAAAAACAGCTGGAGCTTATGCATATTCCCACTTCCGGGCAAAGTATATCGTCCATACCGGTAACAGCCCCTATTTCGGGGTATATAACGGCCGTGAACATAAAAATCGGGAGCAATGCCGAGCCCGGGAAGCCACTTTTTTCCATTGTAGATAATACACAGATGCATGTAGACCTGCTCGTATACGAAAAAGATCTATACAAGGTAAAAGAGGGACAAACCGTGCGTTTTGTACTTACCAACCAGGATCATTCCGAGATTCGCGGAAAAATATTCAGCGTGGGTAAGGCTTTCGAAAACGAAACCAAATCTGTAGCCGTGCATGCCGATATTATCAACGATAAACAGATGCTGATACCCGGCATGTACGTAAATGCTCTTATAGACGCAGGAAGCAGCCAGGTGCCTGCGCTGCCTTCGGAGGCTGTTGTAAAAGCCGACGGCCGCGAATTTATCTTCGTACTCGAAGAAGAAGAAGAAAGCCATGAACATGAAGAAGGCGAAGAACATAAAGAAGGGGAAGAAACACATGCACACGGATTCCACTTCCTGCGGGTAGAAGTTAAAAGCGGGGTAACGCAGCTTGGCTATACAGGGGTAACTCCCCTGCAGAAGCTGCCGGCCGATGCAAAAATTGTAAAAAACGGTGCTTACTACCTGCAGAGTCATCTGCTGAAAAGTGAAAGCGGAGGTGGACACGCACATTAAACATACAGCTATTTATGATTGAAGAACACAAACATACCTACGATGCACAGGGCCGTATTACCTGCTGTAACCAGGAAGAAAAAATCAATGCCGAAACCGGACGGCCCGATCTGCTGAAAACCGGCAGCAAACATTCGCATACACATACGCCGGGGGAACCCGAGCATGACCACGAGCATGGTGTACCGGGACATTTCCGGGCCTATATACCGGCTGTACTGAGCTTTATACTGCTGCTAAGCGGTATTATTGCCGACCAGTATATAAAGCCCGCTTTTTTTAGCGGCTATCTGCGTCTTGCCTGGTACCTGGCGGCTTATATACCGGTGGGGTTTCCCGTGCTGCGCGATGCCTGGAAGGCACTCCGTAAAAAGTCTTTTTTTACCGAGTTTACCCTGATGAGCATAGCCACCGCAGGCGCCTTTGTGATTGGCGAATATCCCGAAGGGGTAGCCGTAATGTTGTTCTATGCAGTAGGCGAACTGTTTCAGTCGGCAGCCGTAAACCGGGCCAAGACCAATATACGTGCCCTGCTGGACGTACGGCCTGCAATGGCTTCTGTATTACGCGACGGCAGTTACCAGGATATGGCTCCGGAAAAAGTTAAGCCCGGCGAAACCATTCGTGTAAAAGCCGGTGAAAAAGTACCGCTCGACGGTGACATGCTCAGTCCTTTCAGCCGTTTCGATACCTCGGCGCTGAGTGGCGAAAGCCGCCCCAGAACAATACGTAAAGGAGAACAGGTACTGGCCGGTATGCTTAACCTTGACAACCTTACCGAACTGCAGGTAACACGCCCCTATGCCGACAGTTCCCTGGCCCGAATACTGGATATGGTGCAAAATGCCAACAGTCGTAAAGCCCGTACCGAACTGCTGATACGCCGCTTTGCCCGCATCTATACCCCGGTAGTTTTTCTGCTGGCACTCGGTATTGCACTCCTGCCCTGGTTTTTTGTAGAAACATACATACCCCGCGAATGGGTATACCGCGCCCTGGTATTCCTGGTCATTTCCTGCCCCTGTGCCCTGGTTATTTCCATTCCGCTCGGGTATTTCGGAGGTATCGGGGCCGCATCGCGGCACGGTATTCTTTTTAAAGGATCGAATTACCTGGACCTCATTACCCGGGTAAATACCGTGGTGATGGACAAAACGGGCACCCTTACCCGCGGTGTTTTCAGCGTACAGCAGATACACAGCCCCGAGCTTCCTGAAGACGAATTTATGAAAGTATTGGCCTCACTCGAACAAAACTCCACACACCCGGTAGCAAAGGCTATTATCCGTACCCTGCCCGAAAATACGGCACTGTACAATACCCTGGAGGTACAGGAAATTGCCGGACACGGACTTTCGGGCCTGGTAAACGGCAGGCAGGTGCTGGCCGGTAACAGTAAACTGCTCCGCAGATACGCTGTACCTTACGATACAGCCATCGACAAACTGGTAGACAGCATTGTGGTGGTGGCCATAGACGGCCGATATGCCGGGTACGTGCTTATTGCCGACCAGGTAAAAGACGATGCCGCTGCAGCTATACAGGCACTGAAAAAGAACGGTGTACAGCAGCTGGTGATGCTGAGTGGAGACAAAGAAGCCATTACCCGCAAAATTGCCTCAGAGCTGGGCATTACAGAAGCCTACGGCGATCTGTTGCCCGAAGACAAGGTAGCCAGGGTAGAGGCTCTTAAAAAGGACAAAACGCGTGTAATCGCTTTTGCCGGCGATGGCATTAATGACGCTCCTGTACTGGCCCTGAGCGATATTGGTATAGCAATGGGCGCTATGGGCAGCGATGCAGCTATTGAAACCGCCGATGTTGTAATACAAACCGATCAGCCTTCCCGTATCGCAGATGCCATGCAGATCGGCCGGGCTACCCGTAGCGTGGTTATTCAGAACATTATACTGGCCTTTACTGTAAAAATACTGGTACTGGCACTGGGTGCCGGAGGCATTGCCACCATGTGGGAAGCCGTATTTGCCGATGTAGGCGTTGCATTACTGGCCATATTAAATGCCATTCGTATACTGAGAATGAAATTCTAAAAAAAATCGCTATCCTTCTATTTTAAAAACAGGCCGACTTATACCGGCCTGTTTTCATTTTATAGAATAATCCCTTATTATGTTTCTACGAAATATCTTACTTTTCATTATGTGTTTTGTACCTTTCCACTGAAAAAGATACGGAACCTAAAATAGAATTACCGGCTGTTTACACGCCCTTGTATGAAAACATCTGCTAAAGAAGCCCTTCAGGGTCCGGGGATTATTTCCGTCCCTGACCCTTCCTGGACAGGCAGTATTTCCTGTCCCAAATACCTGATTACAGCTGTGCCCGACATAAAAAAATTTATGCAGGAGAACCAGCTGCACGAAGCATTTGTGATTTACCTCGATACTTTTGCCGAGGCTACGCGTTTCCGCGACGAACTTTACGAAAATTTCGGTACGGAAATACCTCCACCCTCTGCAGATGCCGAAAGAGCTTAAGTATAATCGAAATATTTAGGATACGCCTGTTGCGGGGTACGGCGCAGTATCTTAAAATAAAACTGGCTTTTCAGAAAACCATAACCATAGCCGCTAAACTGTACAAGTGTGGTAAGCAGCGACAGCAGTCCTACTTTAACACTGCGGTATTGCCATACACACAGTACAAAAAGCGATACAAAGTACAGTACATATACCATCAGGAACAGAGAAAAGAACAGAGAACTTACATAACAGCTGCCGATCCGGATTTCGCGCAGCGGAAAGCTGAAAGCTGCCATTACAAGCGAAAAGCACAGTCCGCACAAAAAAACGCCCGGGAACCAGTATGTAATGCGTGCATGCTCCGGATGCCGCAGGTTTAGTATAGGCCTGGCACTGCCAAAACGATGTGTTTGTTTAGCAAATTTTTTAAGGCTGGTACGTCGTTTATGATACACTTTAGCTTCCGGGAAAAGGCGGGTCTGGAAGCCACTCTTCCAGATACGGAAGGTAAGATCCGGATCTTCGCCGGCCCTCAGCTCACTGAAGCCGCCTGTTTTTTCGTACACCTCGCGGCTTATACCCATATTAAAACTACGTGGTTCAAAACGGCCCACATGTGTTTTACCTCCTCGTATACCTCCTGTGGTAAGTACCGAGGTCATCGAAAAAGTAATTGCCTTCTGCAGATCCGTAAAACTGTCATCCGCAGCATCCGGGCCACCGAAACCATCGGTATATTCCCTTGCCAGTTCCGCTTTTACGGTTTGTATATACGAAGGGGGAATAATGGTATCCGAATCCAGGAAAATAAAATAATTACCCTTTGCTTTAGCCATACCATAGTTACGGGTTTTACCTGATCCGGAGTTCGGTTTATAAAAATAATGCAGGTTCAGCCTGTCGGCATAAGGTTTTGTAATGCTTTCGAGGGGTTCCGGCGAACCATCATCCACGATCAGCAGTTCAAAATCCGTATCGGTCTGTAAACAAAGGCTGTCCAACAGTTCACGCAGCTCATCCTCGCGCTGGAAAACCGCTACAATCACCGACAGTTTCAGTTCCTCGCGTGCTTTCATTGCCCCAAATGTACACAATACTGCGCAGTATTATACAGCCCGGCATGCATAAACAAAACCGGCAGTGCCTGCTCACTTTCCCGACAGCCCCGGCGAAAGTTCAGGATATGCTTTTCCGTATGCATATTAAATCTGCTTGCGGTTTATTCCAAAAGGATTTTAAGCACTTTTCTCAGTCAGTTCACAGGGAAAAATCACGGTATAATTTACGAGAGAATACTCCTTAAATCTATTATTCCTGAGGTATAGCTTTGCAGCCGATAATCAGTTAAGCAACCTTTTAAATAAAGATATTATGCCTTTAACAATTGCCACCTGGAATGTATTCAGAGGCGACATTGCCGGAAAGAGTCCCCTCGACCGTATGGTTTCGTTTGCAGTATACTCAAAAACTTCTGATGCCGGCAGCCCGGTAGATGTTATTTGTTACCAGGAAGTTCCAAGAACAGTTGTAACAAACCGGGCAGGTATTGCGGCATTAGCGGCTACAGGATATGCCGTTCTGGCAATCCCCCAGGAATATCCCGGCAGGGCAGGCAATCCTCCGCCTTTCAGCCAGTCAGGGCTTGGCTATATTGTTTTATACAATCCCGCCCGTATGCAGCCAGATCCGGCATGGGATCAATTAAGATTTCTGCAGCCGGCAAATTTTATGGTAGGCATCGCCCAGGGGCGTCCTCCGGTTGCCGTAATGTTTCAGAGTGTAGCAAATCCTGCCAGAAAAGTTATGGTGTCCAACTGGCATAATGAAGTACTTCCGGCCCTTGGCAATCCCGGTATTACAGGGCTGCATAATACGTTTATTAATGCTCCCGGCCCTGTAGTTATTGCAGGCGATTTTAATGTTCCGCCCAGTGCTCTTGCCAAACCTGTGCTTCCCGGCTGGACTGCCGTTTACAATTCTGTAGATTATATACTTACAGAAGGCAGCCAGATACAAGATATGAAAACGACTCCTTTCCGCAGCGATGTGCATACGGCTTTTACCGTCAGAATTTCTTCCATACATATGTAATTCCGTTTTTTAGGAACAGGCATTCCGGTCTCCGGCGAAAATACTCCGGTCCATTGCCCGAACAGTGTTATACAATATGCCTGATATCGCTTAATCGTTTTAGCAGCATATACTGCTGCAACATTGAGCTATATTTCAAATCCTGCGGCCTGTTTTCAACGGCTGTTTACTTCTTACCCTTTTCTGTAACCCGGTTTTATACTTTACACCGGGCAAAATCCTGCTATTGTATGCTAATAATAGGCTTCAGATCTTTTGCCCAATCGGGTAGACTCTCTATTTTATTCTTCGAAAAATCTACATATCTCAATTCAGGTAAACATGAAAAATGCCCCTGCTCCGGAACAGATTTAAAACGGTTATACCTGAAATCGATACGGATAAGATGCCTGAGCCTGCATATAGAGTCGGGCCAGTGTTCCAGCTGATTCCTTACAAGCGAAAGAGTCTCCAGTTCCTCCAGCATATATATTTCAGCCGGTAGTGCCTCCAGATTGTGCCCAACCAGCGACAAATGCTTAAGATGTCGCAGTTTGCCTATATTCTTCAGTGTATACCGGGCCTGTTCTGCAGGGAAAGAGAATGCAAGGGTTTCCAGGTTTTTGTATTTAGCAAGGCATACAAATAAGTTAGCAGGCATCGAGTCGAAACAGCATATCTCCACTGTATGCACATTTGCTGCTTTTTCCAGTTCTTTAGGATATGTACTTAAGGAGCCGCTAACCGATATGCGCTGTATATACTTTTTTATTACTGCTATATTCTTTCTTTCAATACAGCATATCTCAAAATCAGTACCGCCAATAAAGAACTCTTCGCCAGTGCCGGAGCCAATGGGGATAACAAACTGAGGGTTATTCTTTAAAAAAGTGATTCCATCTGCACTCAGGAACAGATTTACCTCCGCATACGCTTTACCGGTTATAAAAATACTTATAATGAGTACAACTATATTTCTCATATGTTTAATCCCTTAGCCCTGTAAGCCAAACATCTGTTCAGACTCCGGCTGCACACAACCCGTTTTATAAAGTTACTAAAAATTCAGCAGATAATCAAGTGTAAAATATCAGTCTATTTCCATTTTTCAAATGCAGCCAGGTATTTCAGCGCTTCTCTTCTCTCCAAAAATGCAAGGCTTTCTTTTTTTTCAAGCACATACGGAAAAGCCATTAGCGATCTCATATTCTTAAGAGCTCCTATCGCATGTGCTGCCGTATCTTCATCTGCAAGGCAGGCAATGAGAATACGCTCTGCTTCCGGTGTACGTATGCGCCCCAGCGCGAGAGCAAACATTTCCCGACCCCGCCCAAATGCCTTTGTTTGCAGTATACGCCCGATCGGTAAAGTATCTTCCGGCTCAATAATTACGGTAAAAGCATTTCCGACAACCCATAAGATTCGTTCCAGCTTTCCAGGATCTTTTTCAGCCAGACTAAATACGCACTCTAACAAAGGTTTATTAGCCATTCCCTTTGCCTCTTTTACTGTTAGTGCGCGAATTATAAACTCCAGTTTACCGCTTTCCATATCCAGATAATGAGCCAGTGCGTTCAGCAGAGGGCGTATAAGTTCCGGATAAGGCCGGAGGGTATTTACCAGGTCGTCCGTAGAGCTGAATTCAGGAAATACAGCTGTAATTTCCTGGCGCAGCATTGTTATATACTCCGGGTCTTTCATTCAAACAGATTTAGCTTCAAAAAAAATACACATTACTCAGCATGAACGGTTTTCTTTCGTAATATTTTCAAAATAGCTTCCCTAAAGATACCGGCTTCTTCTATCTCACCATTCATCATTCTTAAATAAGACCCATATAAATAATTCCGGTTATCTGATATATACAAAAAATAAAATGTTTCACATCTGCCGGGAACTGTAATTCTCACTTTCTTAAATCCTCCCGAATGAATAACAGGATAAAGAAGATACCTGCTTTTCCTGATATTTTTTTCACAATTCAAAGAATCTATATCTGCACAGTAGAAAGAATCATTACCAAAATGAAAAATACAATCCTCCCGGTTAAGGTTTAAGATATTGAAAGTAAAAATACTAAAACCTGATGAGTCCTCCTTTGATACACAAAAAACATTCACTGAGTCGGGTAAAGTTTCATTTTGCTTTTGAATTACAACGTTCTCCCCATACTCCTTACAATTGGTTCTGACAGTATCTTTAACGTTACATCGGCGTATTATTTTACCATAATCATTGTACTCTTTAAGTTCTCCATTTAACCGTCCTTTCACAATATCCACTTTATATACCAAAATGCCCTTCTCATTACTCCTTATCGCAGTTCCTGTATACTTCCTTTTACTTTCCTGGTTAAGATAATAAAAACACTTCATCTTTTTCCCGGCGGTCAGCCTGCACCTAACGACCATATCGTCAAAGTTTGTAACTTTTTGTGAGAAAACAATAAGCGGTGAGCAAAGCATCCCCCAAAGCAGAAATTCTTTCATAAAACTCATTTAAAATTAATACTATGAGCTACTTCTACCTGGATAGAACTAATTGAGTATATATTGATCTTTCTTTCAGTTAATTTCAAACGATCATTATTTCTCATTTTTGGTATTCCAAAAAAGTAATTCAAAACATAGCGGCCAACATAATTGACAGTTATATTACCTCTGAATTTTGAAAGAGAAATGGAAAGACGTCCATTAATTTCACAGACTTCTGTTCTCAAGAATTTATTGATTGATTCAACGGCAATTGCATCATCTCTTTTCAACATAACTCTTGTTAATTCTCTAGAGTCTTTTCCGGAAAAACTAAACAAAAAATACTGCCCTTTTAGTAAATAAATACTCCTATTCCCACCCTTATTCAAAAAGAAAACAAGAGGAGAAAATGGAGTCCCTGAATCGTGCCCATCTGACAAAAAAATAGCATCCACAAAAATAAACTCACCTTTAAGAGTATCCTGAGAAAAACATTTTTCATACAAAAAAGTCGCACAGAAAATAATTAAAAAAACTTCATAATATCCTTATTTATATGTTGCATTCTCTCTTGAGTCACTTGAATTAATTAAATCCCGCATATTCACAATTGTAAATTTGAATGCCCTCTATTTCTGTTATAACATTAAATATAAGGCTTTTATTCTTTCCTACGATCCTAAACGGCTGCTGCTGTTCCTTAAAAAACAGTAACTGTATCTTTTTTCGAAACAAAAATTATGCGTGGGCAAACCCCTGTTTTCAATTACACCGGCAAACGCGCTGCCTTTAACAGCGCTATTTGGTAAAATACCGCTCCATCAAATAGAACAGCGTTAATACTATCATTCAGTCCAGCCAACCCTGCATCCGCTTTTAAATACGCTACATAAGTCATTCTTAATGTTATAAGGTAACAAACCATACTGGAGCTGAGCATTATTCCCGTAAATAATTTCATCTTTATTAAGATTGCTTATTTTTTGCGATCTCCTTCTAAATTACACTAATTCTACGGTTACGGATTATCAGTAGCAACTAATTTCAATAGCCCGCAAATTAAACTACTCATTACAAGAAAAATAACCCCATGTACTCTTTTTTGCCAATACCTCATTCCATAAGCCACTCGATCCATGTCTTATCTCCCAGCGTTACATTTTCCACTATTAAAAATTCAAGATCATCCATCTTACCCGGGGTATAGAGCATGTCCTCGTTATTATACGCCATTCTCAAATACGTTTTTGCTTTAGGAATATCAACCGAAATAAAACCTGTGTTTCCAAGCAGATAATAACGGCCTAAGTCCAGCTGAGCGTCAACAGATCCTGCATCAGCAGCTCGCTGCAGGTATAATATAGCTTTTTCTCCATCAATAAGTTCCATGTTTTTTACATCCCCGGCTATGCTACTGTAATATAGCCGGCCATGCTGATAGATCAAATACAGATCATACGATGCATGGTAATCTTTAAGGCTATCTGCTTTCTCTAAAAATTTTATAGATTCAGTCCAGTTACCCAGGCTAAATTCATATTCACCTAAAGTTCTTATCGCATCCGTGTTTCCTAAGCTTGAGGCAGAGCGGAGGTATCGGAGCCCTTGTTTAATATCTCTCCGGAAAAGTCGGCCGTGTATCAATTCGAATCCGATAATGTAAGCAGCATTACTATTATGCTCAGATGCTTTCTTCAGATAGTTAAATGCGTTTTTAAATTGTGCTGTATCATGCTCCTCATACAAAATCTGTATTGCTAACTGTAGCCGTGAGTGAGCCTTATTATCCCCGGGGTTAGTATATTTTTGGTCAATATCCTTAGGGCTTCTGCATGACAGAAGTAACAGTAAAAAAGTACATTTCACAAGCAAATTTCCAGCCGAACCTTTCCATGCCATTCTGTACTTCTTTTCTTTCTTCATTTTCGCATTATTATTACATTCCACAAACAGCGAAATATATGGACTTTTATAAAATATCAGGATAAAATAATATTTCTGAATTCAATTTATCAGTCACAGTATTTAAACAGCTCTCGCCATAAGTTTCTTCTGCCTGTTACTGTCAGCTTCCCTGAAATCGGGTCCATTTATTATGCAACACATGGAGCTAAGCGGAATAATTCCTCGTGGACTATGCACCCGCTTTCACACAAAACATCAATCAATTCATCGTTGAAAATCAGAAAATTACACTACGTCAAAATGCCAGGTGACCCTTGGGGACATTACCGTGCACGATGCAACCTCATTACCACCTAGTGACTTTACGTTGAGATGAAGCTTGCTTTAGAACAACAAACTCATTTGTTTCAACATCAAATTTCATCTCCATTTCTATGCTATATATCCTCTCTTTCGATTTATACATTTTCTTTTTTAATTCACGATTCAATACATTTTCATAACAATTGGCAAGTTTCGATTTTCTAAAGAAATCCAATTTGAGATAAAAAGCACCATATATATAATCAATCGAATCATTCCTATTTACTTTTATAATGCATTCTTGATCTGCATCAATACAATACAGGTACATTAAATGTCCGGAAGATGGTGCAGTTATATCATATATAGATGAATGAAAAAATTCCATATTTATTATATAATTTGATGAATCAGAAAAAAGTCTTTGTTTATTGCCATTAATCACAATTATATCAATACCATTGTTAACTAGTTTAACACATATAGTAGAATCTTTATTATCTAAATAACATGTAACATTTAATGCTATTTCCGCTTTTTGTCCAAGAATATTTCCTCCGATTACCCAAAAAGTTAAGAATAATAAGTATTTCATATTATAAATTTATTTTATTGAATATCTATCTACCCTACTACGCCCCCGCCTCTTTATGAGCCATCTATACATATAGTCAAGAGCCCTCCTGAAATAAGATTCATTCAATTCGTGATAAACAACTTCAGATCTCAGAACAGCAATTCAGCTCCTTCTTTAGTCCTTGCATCTGCAAGATTTGAAATCAATCTAATCCTTTTATCATTCTTCATAATTTCATCTATATCTTTCTCCGATAATTCGCCAAAATCAAGCGTAACTTTACCGATAATATCATCCATTTTTTATATAATCACGGTTTTTTCTTTGGCCATACTCCTAACATCACTCTTAGCTTTTTCATCCTTTACACCTATTTTGAACTTATCACCGAATAAATCATTGTATAGAATACAATTATTCCCAAAACATGCATAGTCGCTAATACCAACCTGAGGCTTAGGATCCAAATTCCACCTACGACGCAAATGACTGTCATACTGCCAGTATTCGGCTGTGTACAATGTTCCATCCGCATCGTATACCTCGTCATCTTTCATTTGTCCATTAAAGCCGTAAAAAACAACCCCCTCTGCGGACTTTTCAAAGAACGTATCATGCATCTAGAATATAGTATTTACAAGGGATACAACAAAAATTCAGAGCAGGAAACACGTTCTTCCCGATTCCATTAAAACCAAGCGGGTATATCTCAAAGCTGCCTGGCAAGGTAAATCAGGCAGGATTTGCTGTTTGGCCTTCGTTCTTCCATCTTCATTTTTATCAAAGAACCGTTCATCGCTTGTCTAAACCGGTCGGCTTCTTAGTCGATTATGCAACGATCTGTTTATCATAGCAAATCCGGTATACCAGAGCATTTATTATATATTCCTCGTGGATGATGCAGGACATTACCGTGGACGATGCACTCCTGAACGATACAAACTAATATCGCCAATACGTAGCATATTCTTACCATTATATTTTAGAGGATATCTAAAATAATAAGTTCCACTGATATACTGTTCTTTAGCCATATACTGAGGAAAAACCTGTATTTGTATTTGATAAAATCCTTTTCGGATTTCTATATACGGATAGTCACCATTTGCAGGATTACCCACTAATCTGAACCCTGATATTTTTTGGGGAATTACCACTTGATTAGTGTTACCATTTACAGAGAAAAAATTATTAGCATTATCCCTAACACCTGTAACGAGGTTAGGTTTATTACCAAAAAGAGTATCAGTCATTATTATTTTCACAGTAGTATTTTTTGTAGTAGACCTTTCAATCTTCAAAACTTCTAAAGCATCCCAGTTACTTGGCTGTTTAAATGCCGTTAGAAAAATTTCACGCCTCTTTCCAACATTCCAAACTCCATAAATACTTTTTTTTCTAACACTACTCTGGTTTTCTCCAGACAACTGATCTTTTGAATAGTGCGCACAAAAAATACCACTTGGATATAATATAAGTAACGAATCTATAAAACGACCTGTATCAGCACTGTTAGTACCATAGACACCAGCAATTTTCTTTAATGAAATGCAGGAAACTAAACTAATACAGATACCCGCTAAAATTACTATCGAATTCATTCTTTTTTTCATTCAGAATTTGTTTTTTTCTGCTTGTTGTTTCTCAGTAGGAATATAATTGAATACAGAAATATACTGTTTTTGCTGTGGGATAATCAATGCCCTTTTTCATACTCAGCAGTTTTAGATGCGTCTGTAGTTTCCTCATTATCTGAATAAAATCTACCTTTATATTGTCCCAACAGAGTCTGCTCAAGCTTGTCAGCCTCAACCTTAGACATCCCCCAACGATCATTATCCGTAGCTATCCGACCATTTTCAAAAGCCTCCTTCTCATCCGTCATATCATAGCTCCGGCCCCCTATTACGGTTCCATCAATGCTTTCAATAAAGTCAAGCTTACCTTTTAAAAATTGAAAAACGTGAGTCAACTCATGTATTACTCTATTCTTAAACGAGTGCCCTTTCGCATATATACTTGGATGATATTCATAAATTACAACATCTACTCTATTACTGGCAACATCAAACGAAGCGAATCCGCCCTCATCTTGCGTTTGACTCATTTTATGCGGAACTTGCATGTTATACTCTATATCAGGTGCATCCATTTCCTCAAGCATTATTTTAAAGGCTTCAGCCTTTTTATCCCCCTTGGCAGCTAATATTGACACAAAGTGATATATTTCCTTAACTGTTCGAGCACTTCCCGTAAAATACTCTCCATTTTTATCAATAAAATCAATAGGATTATTAGTCATTGCACTATATGGCGACAAGTGAGCAAAATACTTCTCGAGCGGATCCACCACCATCCATCTCCCCAAACAACTGTCATACAACCTCGCACCGAAGTCGTACGCGGTTCCTTCGATGTCATATTGCTCGTCTATTTTCTCCTTTCCATTGAACCCATACCTGTACCCCGCCACACTATCTGTATCGCAGAGCACCGTAGCACTGATATCCATTTCTTCGATTATCACATAATCGATCAGCACCTGGCAGAGGGCTTCTATGTAAAAGGATACAGCCGTATAATCGTCATTGCTCGTAAAATAGAACGTATAATTGCCCGAACTGTAGATCGTTTCGCTTGTAACATCCTGCAGATTACCCGGTACCTGCACAGAATCGCAGCCATTAAGGTCTATACCAAAACGCACCCGGTACTTCTTACACTCCGTACCCTGACCCGTAGAATACAGCAAGGAGGCTTGCTCACTATCCAATACCATATTGAAATTCCCTAAATGGTCGCTCAGCTCGTATCGTTTATCGCCCCGGTACACCGATTGCATCGTTTCTGTTATAGCTGTGAAGGTAAACTTTTTATTCTGCTCCTACAAACCTAAACGGCTGCTGCCGTTTCTTAAAAAAGGGTAACTGTATCTTTTTTCGAAACAAAAATTATGCGTGGGCAAACCCCTGTTTTCAATTACACCCGCAGCCGCGCTGCCTTTGGGATGTACACCTTGCCTCGCTCCAAGCGAGACAAGCTTAGCACCACGGCAGGCATCGCGCACGGAGCAAAGGCTTTTTTACAATGATCCCTTCCGCAAACCAAAGATCCCAAACACACCTCTAATAACCTATGTCTTTACCTTTAACAGGACTATTTCGTAAAATACCGCTCCGGCCCTCTGTATAAAGGGGCTGCACACCATGTAACAACACCTCAGCGCAGTACCTGTACCGCTCTGTACCCCTGTTATACACCGCCAGACCCCTACCTGTACTCCGTTGCACCTGTACAGCAACTGCTCTGCCCCTCTGTAATACTCCGCCAGCGGAGTACTGTAACTCCGCCGGAGCAGTAGATTACTGCGCCGGACAAGTACTGCTACCCCTCCCGCGCACTGCTGCATGGGGTACAGAGCCGTATTATACTCCGCCAGACCCGTATAGGACTGTGCCAGACCTGTACACTACTTCGCTGTACCAGTAGCACAACTGCTCCGGAGCAGTACAGTAAGGGGTGCAACCATGTAACAGACTCCTCCGGCGGAGTTGCATAACTCCGTTTACCCTGTACGGAACTCCGCCAGCCTTGTATAAAACTCCGCCAGCCCGGCAGGGAACTCCGCCGAACCTGTTCCGGACTTGTCCAAAGTAGTCTGGGACTCCGCCAGCGGAGTAGTGGGACTCCGTTGTACTTAAATCCCTGCTCTATTCTGCACTGGGTTGCGAACTCCTTTCTTTATGCAAGGGCCTTTACAATAAATACAAGTCATCTTCTTTACAATTTTGTTTAAATAAAAAAGCGAAGCCTTTCAACTTCACTCATAAAATATTAATAATAAGAAATTTAAACCTCAGGTGACGTTTTGGGACACGACGGGAGAAACATACCGCATTATACGGGGCTTACAGCGTTCCAAAATAAAAAGCGGGAGTAAGATACCCCCGCTTCCGAACAAAATATCAATCAAATCATTTTTGAAAGTCAGATAATTACACTAAATCAAAATGCCAGGTGATGTTTGGGGACATTACCCATTAGCGGACGACGCCCCCTACTTAACGGGCCAGTATACTGTAGTTGTGTATATTACCTCTGAGCATATTGGAAGTTCTTTATTATCTTTGAATACCTTCATTGAATCTGTAAGAGATTCTAATAATTTATTATTTACTTCTGCAAACGCTTTAGACAATCTGTATTCCTTTACATTTAGGTCGCTGCTATCAATAAGACTAGGATAAATTAAAGGTATTGTATCACCTTTAAATACTACAAAAGAGTCATCTAATTTAATAAACAGATCATTAGGAGCAAGCAATGGATAAATATTGAGTGGAGAAAAATTTCTATCAACCATGTATACAGATATAAAAGTTGAGTCTCCTATTTTTTCAGGAATATAATATATATCATCTTTATAATAATCCGTATTTACTAATACATTACATATTCCAAAGCCAATTACTTTCCAACCATTTTCATCACATCCACAATGATTCTGCGTCTTTGTTTCCATACATGAAAAAAACAAGACACTAACTATAATATTAAATATTATACAAATATTTTTTAAAACGTTTTTGTTGTTCATTCTTTATTTTCTCATTTTTAACATCATTAATATAACTCTTTATCCTAGTCTTATTAATTCTCTTTAAATGAATCAGAAACTGCTTCCCAAAAATTAAACCTCAGGTGGCGTTTGGGGACATTACCACCTTTCATCGCTTGTCGAAACCGGTCGGCTTTCAGCCAATTTTGCAACTATCTGTTTATCAGAATCGCTCCAGCATACCGGAGCATTTATTATGCAACGCATGAAGCTAAGCGGAATAAATCCTCGTGGACGATGCACAGCAGTATTACCAATACATTTCTTTTAGGAATTTAAATGTGCGCCCTTTCATTTTATCAAATGTTATTTTTCGCTTTCTATATTTCTTCGCTAATACATAATAATCATACTCAATGTCATCGATTGGGTTTAACTGAATATCCATCACCATTAAACTTCGAGATTTGAAAAAGACTTCCGGTATTCTCTTAAAATTATTCATTCCAAGATGAACATACTTTAAATTTTTATTCTGGCAAAGACAAATAGGTATAGAATCTAACAAATTTGATTTCGCATATCCTTCTTTTACTTCTCCTAAAATTAAAAATTTGAGCTTTGGTAAGCTACACAAATCAGCATTTAAATTAGTTAATTTATTATTTGACACCATTGCTGTCCCATTAAAATCTAAAATTGTTCTTTGAAAAATTTGAAATATAGTTAGTTAC
>Ga0067045_1002387_pt1 | contig 171736 bp, 182 predicted proteins | sample TerdegcTABiofilm_FD_59184 | JGI IMG/M metagenome (GOLD analysis project Ga0067045, IMG submission 59184) | Combined Assembly of (Gp0054472, Gp0054536) Wastewater bioreactor microbial communities from Singapore -Terephthalate degrading... | reverse complement strand
CATGAGAAAAACATATTCAACCTTGACTTAGATCGAACACTTTTATAAAGTAGGTACGGCAGGGAATGGATCATCAAAAAGCCGTTCGGATAAAATCGGAATCAGTGTTCGAATAGAGCGGAATATGCATATTAGGCTCGTTTCGTAGCTCTGCAGGCACAAAAACCCTCGATCCATGTCTCACAACGATTTATGTCTGGAATACACGATACCTATGGAAAATGAAAGATGTGAGATTAATATGCAGTGTTGAAAAGCCTCAGCGCCAGCAACCAGCGGTGATTGCACATTGATCCTTTAAATATGATATTAAAAAAGAACATCGGCAATAATTTTGTAATTTACGACTCTAAGGAGGTTAGCCCTTCGCGGATAGCATACTTGGTGAGCTCAGCAATACTATGTATGTTCAGTTTCTCCATGACCTGTTGTCTGTGGGTCTCAATCGTTTTTATACTAACGTTCAGGACAGAAGCGATTTGCTTTGTGTTTTTGCCTTCTGCGATGAGCTGTAATACCTCCCGTTCCCGTGAGCTTAGAATTGTAAAGACCGTTGACTCGTTTTTCGGTAAATTTTGCAAATAATCCTGAACCACAACATCTGTAATTTTTTTGCTAAGGTAATGCTGTCCCTGCATGACTGTATGAATTGCTGCTACAAGTTCTTCAAATGCACTGTCCTTTAACAGATATCCAGCTGCACCAGCCTTCAGCATTTGTATAACAAATCTCCTATCAGAATGCATGGAGAGGGCAATTACCTGTACTTCTCTAAAATCCTTGGTTATTTTTCTTGTTGCATCAATACCATTCATCTCCGGCATGCCAATATCCATTATTACTAAATCTGGGTGCAGTTTTTGAACCAAACTTACTGTTGTGAGTCCATCGTGCGCTTCTGCAATAACTTCCATATCCGTCTGTTTTTCAAGAAGCGAACGGAGGCCTTCTCTTATGATTTTATGATCGTCGGCAAGGATAATCTTGGTTCTCATGTGACCTTCTCCTTTGTTATTCACTTTTCCACTATACAAGGGGCGGTCAGGATTACCCGTGTTCCTCGCCCTCTACCTGACCTAACATCCATTTGTCCACCTAAGTGGCGAAGTCGTTCTCTGATGCTAAACAGCCCAAATCCTTTGTTTTCATCAAGATAGAAGTTCATTTTCGATGCACTGAATCCAATTCCATTATCAGCCACATGGATGGTAATATTGTCATTGAGACGACGGATTGTAATTTTTGCGATGCTTGCATGGGCGTGCTTGGTAACATTCATAAGCAATTCTCTTACAGCGCTAAAAAGGACGATGCGGATTTCATCACTTACTTGCTTGAGAGAATTATCTGCTTCAAACATGCAGTTTATTCCATGTTGCTCCTTGGTTTGCTCAGCTAACCACTCGAGGGCAGACTCAAGACCGAGATCGTACAAGATGGGTGGACTCAGCTCAAACGTAAGTGAACGGGTATATTTTATAGCTTGCTCAACGTGTTCACGAATCTCTTTTAATTGTTCAATGCAACCATCGTTGTTTACTGATTCGAGGAGAGCACCAAGCTTAATCTTTGAAATCGCCAGGATTTGTCCTATATGATCATGGAGAGTTGTGGCTATGCGCCGTCTTTCTCTTTCTTCGGCCAAAGATAAATCTGAAGCAAGCGATCTAAGCTGCTTTTGATATGATTGAATTTTTTCTTCTGCTTTTTTCTGCTCCGTGATATCCTCAACAGTCCCTTCATAAAAAAGAAGCGTTCCGTCTGGCGACCGGATAGCCTTAGCGTTTTCTCTGACAAATATAATCGATTTATCACGCTTGCGCCATTTTGTCTCGAATCCTCTTACTCTCCCTTCCTTTTCAAGCCTCTCTTTTATCTTCTTTCTCATATACGATGGCTCGTACCCTTTCTTTTTTTGTCCAGTTGAAGTCAATTCATCGAACGATGAATAACCAAGCATCCGGATTAGCGTCGGGTTTGCCATCAAAATTCTCCCCTCTGCGTTCACCCGATAAATACCCAATGGTGAGTTAACGAAGAGATTTCTATACCTTTCCGCACCCTTTTGGAGCATATCTTCAATACGCTTTCTTCTATTCAGTTCCACAATTAAACGCTCATTTGCGTTCTGCAATTCTTTTGTTCTTTCTGCAACTCGCTCTTCAAGATCCTCTTTGGCTTTTTGCAATGCCATTTGTGCCTGTTTTCGTTCAGTAATGTCGTTATTTATCTCCATAATAGCAATTGGCTTGTTTTTATGATCACGGCGTAAAGCCCAGCGACTCTCTACTACTATAATTTCCCCAGACCTCTTTCTCTGAACAAGCTCACCTTCCCATCTTCCTTCGCTTTTGATTTTTCTCTTAATCTCATCGAACGGTGCAGGAAATACCGTATGAAGAAGATCGTAAGCAATCCTGCCCTGAACCTCTTCCTTGGCCCATCCGTATCTTTCTTCTGCCCCTTTGTTCCAAAAAACAATTCTGTCATCCATATCAAGAACAATGATCGCGTCCTCTGCGATATCGAGCAGTTCTGCTTGCTCCCGGAGCTGAGTTGCCTGCAGCTTAAGTTTCTTTTCTGCCTTCCTTCTCTCTGTGACATTCCGCAAGCTGACCATTATGACTTGAGCTTCTCCATAATGGATGAGTGTTCCGCTTATTTCTACATCTATCACCGAACCGTCTTTGCACCGATAATGACGGAGGCCGTAAATGTATACCCCATAACGCAAGACCTTCTTGATGCTTGAATCTATCATCTCTTTAGGGTGCATCACAATGTCATAGAGAGACAGGCCTGGTATCTCTTCCTCTGAATATCCGAGCATTTTTTTGAATTGGTCATTAGCCTCAAGTATCTTTGCCGTTTTTGGATCAAAAATATACACTCCATCTGAAGACTGTTTTACCAGAGAACGGTAGCGTTCCTCGCTCTCCCTCAGCGCCTTCTCAACACTTCGATGTCTTTTCTCAGACTCCTTAAGGGTGTTTATTTCTATTTCCATCCCTTTAAGCGTATCGATGAGCTCTTCTCTTGTCATTCTCTTCAAATTCATTTCATAGAAGTCTAAATTAAATAGCATTTCCTGTCCATGCTATTAGATATTTTATTTCTCCCTGTTCTCAACATTCCTCTTCGAGAAACATGCGTGTACCCTCGCCCTTGAACAACCTCCCAAACCATGGCTTAAAGGGCCTTTGTAAAACTAATTCATGAAACAACATATGTATATCGTGTAAGGGCTGTTTCACGTGAAACAGCCCTGATGGTATATTACATGGATATATATTTTTTCATAATTATTACAATATGTTATGATTTTTAGAGTGGGATATTTTTACAATTCCTTGGTTTTCCACAGAATACGCTTTTCATGTTGTTAATAACTGATCACGAAGACCAGGGGAGCTCCAAAATGGTTATGCGCTGGTTAATCCTCCTCAACGACAAAAATATCAGGTAGATTTCTATACATTTCCGCAAAGTCTATACCATATCCAACTACAAAACCATCTTCGAGTGTAAATCCGACATAATCCGCCTCTATTTCAGCTTTTCTCCGTGCTCTTTTATCAAGGAGCGCGCATATCCTGAGTGATTTTGGTTTTCTATCCTGCAACAAGTTTCGTACGCACGTTAATGTTAGACCGGAGTCAATTATATCTTCTACAATAATTACATTTTCTCCCTCAACACCTTCTTCAATATCTTTTGAAATGGTCACCTCTCCCTTAGAGTTTTTTCCAGTTCCGTATGACGACGCCCTGATAAAATCAACCCGTGAAGGATTATGTATTTTGCGAATAAGATCAGAGGTAAACATAAAAGACCCCTTAAGGAGGCATATAAAAACAATTTTCTCATCACCATAATCATTCTCAATTTGAGATGCCAGTCTGTTCACAGCACTATCAATCTCGTCTCTTGAAAAAAGTTTCTTTAGCACGGACAAACCTTATAGGGCGTATTTCATAACTATAACCTCTGATTCCTTTGGCAGTTTTTCCTTCGTAACCTCAATCTCACAGGTGTCTACAATTTTTACCCTGCTTTTGCCTGATGTAAAACTGTCAACGCCAGCAATAGGGAAATCGCACTTTGGCGTTTTGAAATGCATTGGTATTGTGATTTTTGGATTGATATCCTCCATGACCTTTCCCGCTTCTGCGGCATCAATTGTATAGAAACCACCGACTGGCAACAAGAGAATATCGATGCTTCCTATCTCATTTATTATTTCATCGGTAAGGGTGTGCCCCACGTCACCCATATGTGCCAACCGAAGCCCGTCGGCGTCAATCACAAATATGAGGTTTGTGCCCCTCTCCTTGCCTTTAGATGGATCGTGATAGCACGAAATTGCCTTTATGGTAACCCCTTTTTCATTGTAAACACCCTCTTTATGAAAGTGTTTATAAGCTCCTTTTATATCTTCACGGTAATTATGATCGTCGTGATCATGGCTTGTAAGAACTATATCTGCTGAGTCAATAATTTTCCCATACGATAATGCACCACCGAACGCTCCCGATTGGTACGGATCGATGATTATGTCTATACCGTTTTCGGTTGTTATTTTGAATGCAGCATGACCATACCACTTGATTTTCATAATCCATCCCTCCTTTTTTCTCAATATTACACTGTCAACTATTTTGTGTCAACAATCATGACGTAGATCAGAGCCCGCTAAATCCCCAATGATGATCACATAGTGCGAAAATAAGCACTTTCGCCATAAATGATACGAATTGCCATCAGGTGATCCTTCGAAAATGGTGTGGTACACGATCACCCGTGGGTTACAAATTTTCTATTCCAATGCTTTCATCGCCGTTACCACTGTGTGGGTGCCCGTCCGGCAAAGCCGTCAGGGGCTCTCTCACGCTCGCTGTGCTGGCAGAGAGATTCCCACGAAAAATGTACGCCATACAAAAAACCACGCTTTTCAGCGTAGTCGGTGTGTTTCTTCTCCCATCGGACATATGGTTTCGTACCACGGGCATGCCTGTAGGAATCTATTATCATTGGTCATATTGACTGTTGGATGGACAACAAAAAAGTGTTGGGCCGGTCATTCCTCACAAACGTGTCGATCGCTCCTGCGGAGGCCTTCGTTCAGGATCGATTTCTAATTGTGACTTAGTGGTTCCTTTTTTCTGATGGAAATTGAACGGCAGGCTTAACAACATTGATAACTTTTTTTGATCGAACCTATCGTCAGTTTTTATTGGCCTCGACCTGAACACCATGTTGTGGTAATATCCTAACACGAGGTGCGAGTGAAGCCTAAACAGATCGAAGACGGCATTTTTCTTATCGGAAGTGCAGATATTTCTGATTCCAGGGATTGTATGGTTTACCTTCTTGATTTGGGAGATCTCGTAATGATTGACGCAGGTGCTGGACCCGGGGTGAATAGGATAATATCCAATATTCGGTATTTTGGTTTTGATCCTGCAAGGCTCTCAACGATTATCCTTACCCATTGTCATATTGATCATGTAGGCGGGGCTTTCGAATTTCGGAAGCGGTTTGGGGTAAAGCTTATTATGCATCATCGCGATGCTGAGGTCGTAGAACGAGGTGACTCAGAGATGACCGCTGCATACTGGTATGGTATAGCGTTTGCTCCTTTAAAAATAGATACAAAACTCTTACAGGAAGAAGAGCGCCTTTCCTTTGGACACCACGAACTTGTATGCCTGCACACGCCAGGTCATACCCCCGGTTCAATTTCAGTCTATATCGATAAATTTGGCAAGAGAATACTATTTGGCCAGGACATCCACGGACCGTTCATGCCGGAATTTGGATCAGATGTTGGGATCTGGCAGGCGTCAATGGAAAAACTCCTCGCCTTGAAGGCTGATGTGCTCTGTGAGGGTCATTTTGGGATTTACAGGCCAAATAATAAGGTGACCGATTATATTGAACGATATCTCGACGAATATGGAGATCGTCCTTAGCGTAAAGTGAAATCCCATGGGCGTATCTTATGGATCTGAATCAACATATCGCGCTGGAGGGAAAAGGACGGCTACCTAAAACAATTTCATTTGTTGTTTTCGGAGCAGCTTTTTCGGTCTATCAGGAAGCGTGATTCTTTCTATATAGCTCGCCGGAATATCGAAAAGAAATGGGGATGGTTCACGAGCCGTCTTCTTTCCATAAACTACCCCCCTTCTCTTATATATAAGATATAATTCTTCTTTAGCTCGAGTCATGCCTACATAGAAGAGTCTCCGCTCTTCATCTATGGATTCAGAAGCATTCCCTGTTCGGTAAGGTATAAGGCCATCCTCAACTCCCGAAATGAATATTACCCTATATTCAAGGCCTTTTGCCATATGAAGCGTCATTAGCGTAACGACTTCAGCCCGTGAATCAAAATCATCTGAAGGGGTTAGAAGGTTTAGTTCATTGACCATATCGCCAGCCACCAATTCCGTCCATTCATTACCAAATATCAGCTGCATCTGATGTGCTAAATCATTCACACGATCAACGTCATATTGCAGATCTTTTCCAATTGTTTCTAAAAATTCCCGCGCATTCATTGCAAAGAGATGATCCCTGTTTTCCGTCCTGTTCATGAATTGTTTCATAAAAGAGGCTATATTATATATCCTCGGCCCCCAATCCGAGCTCCCCTTTCCTAATATACGACAAGGAATGCCAGTTTCTGCAAGCCTTTCTTCAATTGCTTTGGCTTGGTTGTTGGTTCTAAAAATCACTGCAAAATCTGAAAAACAAAAAGGAGTGTCTACAATATCTCTTTCGTTTGTCTGATTCAATAACCGATAATGACTTAGACCCCCTATTCGTGATTCTATTTCGTGGGCAATAAAATCGCCCTCTGCCTCTTCGTCAGGAACCGACGCAACAACAACCAAAGGACCGCTGGCTTTGATCGTAAAAATCTCTTTATCTATCCGATGTGTATTGCGATGGATCATCCTATCAGCGGCTCCCAAAATGTTTCCCGAAGAACGGTAATTCAGGTTAAGGATCACCTCCCGTGTTCCAAGGAAGTCTTTTTCAAAGCTCAGAAAACTTCTTACATCTGCACCCCTGAATGCGTAGATTGCCTGATCAGGATCGCCTACCGCGCAAATAGTTGTATTATCTCCGACGAGAAGCCTCAAAAGCGTGTATTGAGCTGGGTTTATATCCTGATATTCATCAACAATAACATGGCGAAAATTAGCCCTATATCTTTTCAATAAATCTGTGTTATCAAGGAGTTGGATTGGTTTTAGAATCAAGTCGTCAAAGTCAAGTGCATTTTGGGAAGTCATTCTTGTCTGGTATTTTTCAAAAACCTCTTTCAATTCCTGTGAAGGTTCCGTGGCACGGCTCTTTATATAAGAGATCTTATCAGCAATTTCCATGGCCTTGGCTTTCGAGACGTGAAGCAGGGGCTGTAAAAGATCCGCCTGCTCTTCCCGGTTGTAAATAACAAATTTGTTGGTTGTATTCTCCCTGATAATCCTCAATCCGAGGAGATGGAAGGTACCGACAAATACCGAATATGCAATAGCGCCGAGAAGAGCGTGTAGCCTCTCTCTCATTTCTCTGGCCGCCCTATTTGTAAAGGTAACAGCGAGTATGTTTTCGGGCGATACACCCTTGTGTATCAGGTGAGCTATTCTTCTAATAATTGTCAGCGTCTTTCCAGATCCTGGTCCTGCCACCACCAAGAGCGGTCCTGTAGTACTTTTTACAGCCTCTACCTGTCTTTCATTGAGGCCTTCCATTATTGATGATGTTGATAGCGTCATCGGTCTGTGGTAAGTATAACATGGCGATTAATTGTCATGACAAGGCTTATCACACCTTTTTCCGATAAGACTCCGGTGGTTCATCCTGATGCTTTTATTGATCGAACAGCTCGTATTATCGGTAATGTCACTATTGAAGAAGGGGCGAGCATCTGGCCCATGGTTGTCATTCGGGCCGATAGCGATTCTATTTACATTAAGAAGAACTCTGCAATATTGGATCTTTCCCTGATTGAGAGTCCAAAAGAACATCCTGTCGTGATTGATGAAGAAACCCTGATCAGCCACAGGGCCGTTATTCATGGAGCTTACGTCAAAAAAAGGGCTCTTGTTGGCATTGGCGCTATTATTCTCGATGGAGCGATTATTTCCTCTGGATCGATTGTTGCAGCGGGAAGCGTGGTTCCGCCGAACACAGTTGTTCCTCAGAATTCACTTTTTATGGGTATGCCAGGAAAGGTTGTCCGTGAAACAACAGAGAAGGAACGGGGGTTTATCCTCGAACAAATCCGAGAACTACGAGTAAAATCCCAGCAATATAAAGTTTTGGAAGAGAAAAGACGAGGGGCCAGCGTCACAAAAAAATAAGAACGCTGTATGTTGATTTTTCTCATAACCCATCCGCCAATCACCTCGCATCGGATTTTATTTTGGATATGCTGCCACAACTAAAATAAGCGTCATTCCTTTCGTATTGTTCTCGAGTCGGTGCGGTTCCCCTGCTGGTATCCAAATAGCGTCCCATTCTTTTACCTCTTTTTCTTCGTTCCCGACTTTCATCACGCCTCCGCCTTGGGCAATAAGGTAAATCTCCTCGACCTCATCGACATGTTCCTCTATTACGTTGCCAGCGGGAAGCATGGCATATGCAAGGAATTCCATGCTTTTTAGAAACTGGCTCGTAAGAACCATTCGGGCGGTGGCCCCGTAATGCGCCCTATAGGTAGTCTGCAGCACCTCTGGATCGTTGAAGTTTCTTACTATCATCGTAACCCCTTCATTTTCTCAATGTGCGCCATTTGATAATCGGATAAAATTCTGGATTAACCGCAAGCCAATACTTTGGCTTTTTTCCGGATGAAACTGACACGCAAACACATTCCCAATCTGGATTGAAGACGCAAATTCAACTCCATAATTTGTTGTGGAAGCGATCACCTCTTCCTCTTCGGGTTGACAAAAAAAGGAGTGAACAAAATAGAAATGGGAGCTTTGTTTTATACCTTCAAATACAGGGTGTGGCTTCGTGATCGAGACGCTGTTCCATCCCATGTGTGGTACCTTCATATTACCTGTAAACCGAGAGACCTTCCCCTGAACTATTCCCATACCTCTAACACCAGGAGCCTCTTCGCTCTCTCATAAAAAAGGATCTGCATGCCAAGACAAATCCCAAGATAAAGCTTTTCCTGAATTATCATTTCTCTTATGAACTCAAAAAGATGAAGTCTTTCCAAATTTTCAACACATTTTCCAAAGGCGCCCACGCCAGGCAATACAATGGCATCTGCCCCAGCTATGGTCTCCCTATTCTGAGTAATAACCACATTTGCGTTTAGCTTCTTAAAGGCATTTACCACGCTACGAAGATTACCCATGCCATAATCAACAATCGCAATCACACCATCACCGTAATTTTTTACTATTTTTTCCGCTTCTCTCTTTCATGCCGTATGATCCAGATTAAGCGATTTGCCGCCGCCTAAAGACTTCCCTTCGTAGAAAGCGCGCCCTTGATTCTCTCATCTCTGGTTATAGCCTGACGCAAGGCTTTCGCAAATGCCTTAAATATAGCCTCTACTTTGTGATGTAAATTTTCCCCATACATGACATTTATATGCAACGTACATTTTGATTCATTCACAAATCCCTTGAAAAATTCTTTGATGACCTCAACATCAAAGGTACCTATTTTGCCCTCGATCTTTGTTTTCCAAACCAAGGTTGGTCTTCCGCTTATATCTATGGCCAACAGGCAAAGGGCCTCATCCATAGGAACTATTGCCTGGCCATAACGTTGAATCCCCTCAAAGTTTGGTATGGCCTGCAGTAGAGCTTTTCCAAGAGCAATGCCCACGTCTTCAACTGTATGGTGATAATCTACATCGATATCACCTTTTGCCTCTATTTGAAGATCAAAAAAGCCATGCTTCGAAAATAGGTGGAGCATGTGGTCAAAAAAGGGTATGCCCGTGGAAATATCGTAGAATCCTTCTCCATCAATAGAGAACTTGATCGAAATGGCGGTCTCTTTTGTTTTTCGCTTCACATTCCCTGTTCTTTTCATGCGTTTCCCCTTACAACCCTCGTTTTTGATTTTCTGCTCCTTTGGTAGTAACTCTAAACCAAAAATTAGTTACTCGCAATAGTCTTTATGGTATTACCTTGTTGAGTGGGTATTCAACAATTCCCTGGGCTCCAGCGCGCTTCAAGTTTGGAATAATGTCCCTCACTACTTTCTCATCAATAATAACCTCTATTGCTACCCAGCTCTCATCGGAAAGGTTCGAAATGGTGGGCGTGTGTAATGACGGAAGTATTTTTGTAACCTTGTCCAATCGCGCCCTGGGAACGTTCATCTTGAGGCCCACCTTCTCTTCCGCAAGGAGCGCACCCTTGAGAAGTATGGTGATGTTTTCCATTTTTCTTCGCTTCCACTCATCCTTCCATGCGACTCTGTTTGCAATAAGCACTGTTTCTGATTCAAGGATTGTATCTATAATTCTCAGGTTGTTAGCCCTCAGCGACGCCCCTGTCTCCGTCACCTCAATGATCGCATCTGCAAGAAGAGGTGGTTTTACCTCTGTTGCACCCCACGAAAACTCAACGGTAGCATCAATGCCTCTTTTTTTTAGAAATCTTTTTGTGTATCCAACAAGTTCTGTAGCGATTTTCTTCCCCCTCAGATCTTCTATGGTTTTGATAGGAGAATCGTTCGGCACCGCAACAACCCATTTCACACCTCGAAATCCGACTTTGCCATATTTGAGTCGCACGAGTTCGACCACTTTTGCGTCCTGCTCCAAGACCCAATCATATCCAGTGATGCCCATATCGAGGATTCCATCCTCTACATATCTTGCCATCTCCTGTGCTCTAATAACGAGTCCTTCAAGTTCTGGGTCATCGATTGCTGGAACGTATGATCGCTCGAGAAGCTTTATAGAATATCCTGCGTTTTTAAACAGCTTAAATGTTGTTTCTTGCAAACTCCCCTTTGGGAGACCTATTTTAAGCTTCATTCGCCAACTCCTTTCTTACCTTTATGGATTCTCCATGTGCAAAAAGGCCTTCTATCTCTGAAAGCCTTATCGCTTTATCACCATACCTGTCGAGAAATACTTTGTCTATCTTCACAACCGCTTTTCGCTTCATAAACCTGTCAACAGAAAGGCCTGCCGTAAATCTTCCGGCTCCTCCCGTCGGAAGTATATGGTTCGTACCGATATAGTAGTCGCCCATGGCAACGGGGGTGTGGGGGCCCACATAGATAATTCCTGGATACAGAATTTCTTTTTCAACCTTCTCATCACCAATAAGTTCCATGTGTTCTGGAGCAAGTATGTTTATGGCCTTTGTGGCGCTTGCAATGTTGCGATAAAAAACAAAGTAACTATTTTTTCTCAAGGCCTTTTCGATAATCTCTTTTCGTGTATTTGTTGCCATGTATTGTTCAATGGCTCTAAGTGTATTATAGAGGTGTTCTTTTGACCGGGAAAAAAGCCCAACTGTTGCCATCTCATCATGTTCCGTCTGCGAAAAAAGGTCCCATGCCACCGCCTTCGGCGAGAATGGCTCCGTACACAGGATAATGAGTTCGGTTGGTCCTGCCAACATATCAATCCCAACGCGTCCATAAACATCTCTTTTTGCCTCTTCAACATACGCGTTTCCTGGTCCAACAATCATATCAACCTTCGGCACACTTCCAATCCCATATGAAAAGGCGTAAATAGCCTGTGCACCACCGATACGATAGACATTCGTAATACCGAGAAGGTCAGCTGCCGCAAGTATATACGGATTTATTATGCCGTTTTTTGCCGGTGTTGCAACCATTACTTCACTGACCCCTGCGAGCTGAGCCGGAATTACCCCCATAATAAGCGATGAGGGGTACGGCGCTGTTCCGCCGGGAACATACACAAGAGTTTTTTCAACGGGAACAAACATTTCATTCACAATGAGGCCTTTGCTTTTATATATCCTTTTTTTACCACCCTGTTGTTTGTGGAAAGCACGTACGTTCTTTATCATCCCCAAAAGGATGGATCGGTCTCTCGTGCTTATTTTGGCTGATTCGGACTTTATTTCTTCTTGTGTCAGTTTAAGGTTAATACTCTTTGGCCACCCGTCCCACTGCATAGAAAAGTCTATGATGGCCTTTTCGCCTTTCGCTAAAAGATGTTCTCGAACCTTCTCAACTACAGAGCGTATGTTTTTTTTCTTTTTCTCTCTACCATCAATCGCAAAGGAGAGAAATTCGTTGAACTCCTTTTCAAGATCCCATACTTTCATCCTTCCTCCTCGAGATCTTTGCTCCAAGACCCTTCAACTTTTCTTCTATTGACTCATATCCTCTGTCGATATGATAAATACGAGAAACCTCTGTGGTACCATAAGCGGCAAGTCCAGCGATTATGAGAGAGGCACTGGCTCGTAAATCAGTCGCCATAACCTTTGCACCAGACAGCATGTCCTTGCCCTTTACAATAGCCGTGTTACCTATCACCTGTAAGTCAGCACCCATTCTTCTCAGCTCTGCTGCGTGCATCATTCTGTTTTCAAATATAGTCTCTGTTATTGCGCTTACCCCCTTCGAGACACACATCAGTGCCATGATTTGGGCCTGCATGTCCGTTGGAAATCCAGGATAGGGGGTGGTTTTAATATCTATAGCAGATGGGCGTTTTTTTGTCATTGCAGCTCGGAGGCTATTCCCGTCCTCAACGATATCCATGCCTGTTTCTCTCAGTTTGTCAATAACGGTTTTCATGTGTTGAGGAATACACCCCTCGATAACAATATTCCCCCTCGTAATACCACACGCAGCAAGGAAGGTGCCTGCTTCTATCCTGTCTGGAATTACATCGTAGTCACATGGTGTTAGAGACCGAACCCCTGTAATGGTAATAACCTCAGTGCCTTCCCCCTCAATTTTTGCCCCCATACGCTTTAGCATGCAAGCAAGATCTACCACCTCAGGCTCACGGGCTGCATTTTCTATAACTGTCTCGCCTTTTGCAGTGACAGCGGCCATGAGAATATTTTCCGTGCCACCCACGGTAGGGGCGTCAAAAACTATCCTTCCGCCTTTTAGTGTTTTTGCCGTTACATCAACGTATCCCTCCCTGATGGCTACTTCACATCCAAGGGCTGTAAGTCCTTTAAGGTGGAGGTTTATTGGCCTTTCACCGATTGCGCAACCACCAGGATATGATACCGTTGCCTTCTTCATCCCACCAATAAGCGGGCCGAGGACAAGAACGGAGGCCCGCATTTCCTTGACTACTTCATATGGTGCAACGTGGTTGTCTATCCCCGTCGTGTCAATCCTCAACCTGTTCTTTTCTATCCAGTCTGCCGTAACACCAAGAAGTGCAAGGAGTCGTATCATTGTGTTTACATCCCTTAAGCGGGGAACATTACCAATAATATAGATACCTTTCTGCAAAATTGTTGCTGCCAGGAGAGGCAATACAGCATTTTTTGATCCGCTTACTCTTACCGTGCCGGATAGACGTTCTCCACCCTCTATGACAAACTTGTCCATGATCCGATTATTACCCTTTCATGCCCTGATAAATCTTTTTTTACAGTGGTGGTGAGCCCAATAGCTTTGAACATTTCATATAATTTAATTGCTTGCTCGTGGCCTCCAATTTCGCAAACCACATATCCGGTATCTTTTAAATACCTGGGCAGCCCTTCAATAAACCTCTCGTATATTTGAATGCCCCCGATACCTCCGTCGAGTGCCATTCTCGGCTCATAATTTTTTACTTCCACCATGAGATAATCCATTTCCTCTGTGCCAATATACGGCAGATTGGCTAGTATCATATCAAATTTCGCGCCACAGATACCACTAAAGAGGTCTGAACACACAAAGCGCGTTAATTTCGATACGCCAAGTTTTTCTCCGTTCCGTTTTGCAACACGGAGTGCTTCTAAAGAAATGTCTGCGCACACCACGTGTTTCTGTGTTTTTTTTGCCAGTATAAGGCCAATGACTCCCGAGCCTGTCCCCATATCCAGAAGGTTGTTGATGGTCTTGTTTCTCTTGATAAGCGTTAACGCCTCTTCTACAAGCAATTCTGTTTCTGGCCTTGGAATGAGAACTTTTTCATTTACAAAAAATTCTTCAGAAAAAAACTCTTTATTCTTTACTATATACGCGAAAGGCATTCCTTTTTCTCTTTCAGCTAAAAAACGCTCGATGTTGAGATATGTCTTCTCATCAACGTCCCGATCAAGATTCAACATCACCGACTCTTTTTTCGTTGAAAGTACCGCAGCGACAAGATTCAACGCCTCAAACGTTTCTATGCTTTTGTGTTGTGATATGATATCTCGTATGCGCAAAAGAAGTTTACCCTTTTTTCAAGGCTTCTGCCTGAAAGTGGGCAATTAAAGGATTGATAATGTCTTCCAGGTCACCATTGAGGACTTCCTGAAGCTTATAGAGGGTAAGGCCAATCCTGTGGTCGCTTACCCTTCCTTGGGGGAAGTTATAGGTTCTGATACGCTCGCTGCGATCCCCGGTGCCAACCTGTTTTCTCCGTTCTTCAGATATTTCCTGTTCTTGTTCGCTTTCCATTTTTTCTTGAAGGCGAGCCCTTAAAACCCTAATGGCCTTGGCTTTGTTCTTGTGTTGGGATTTTTCGTCTTGACACGTTACAACAAGGCCTGTTGGTATGTGGGTAACTCTTACCGCAGAATCCGTGGTATTTACGTGTTGACCCCCGGGACCACTCGACCTAAACACATCTATTCTCAGATCTTCTGGATTTATGTTGAGTTCTCGTTCTTCCGGTTCTGGGAGAACCGCAACGGTAACCGCTGATGTGTGTATCCTCCCTTGGGCCTCTGTCACGGGCACTCTCTGAACGCGATGAACCCCACTTTCATATTTGAGTTTGTTGTATGCATCCTTTGCCTCAATAACAAGAACGACCTCTTTGAGCCCCCCCAAACCTGAGGTGCTTGCGCTCATTAGCTCTGTTTTCCATCGCATCTTTTCAGCGTATTTCATATACATGGTCAAAAGGTCGTGGGCAAACAGCGCGGCTTCTTCGCCCCCTGTTCCTGCTCGTATTTCGAGGAACATGCTGTTTGCTTGTCGTTCTTGTTTGCTAAGAAGTTTTTCTTTGAGTTCAGCCTCAACCCGTTCCTTGTCTTGGCTTAAAATCGAGATTTCCTCTCGTGCAAGCGCCCTCATTTCCTCGTCTTCGTCGGATTCAGCCACCTCAATGGCCTTCTCTATCTCCTCCTGTTTTTTCTTCCATTCGCGATAGAGATCGACGATCTCTTTTAGTTCTGTACGCTCTTTTGCGAGCCTTTTGTAGAGATCAAAGTCAGCAATGGTCTCCTGCCTTGACATCCTGTCTTCAATCTCATTGTATTTCGCTTCAATGTCTGTGAGACGTTCGAACATTATTTGTTCTTTTTGCCGTATCGCTTTTCAAATTTTTCCACCTGACCTGCCGAATCAAGCCTCTTTTCTTTTCCGGTGAATATGGGGTGGCATTTTGCACAGATTTCAACGTTTATTTTTTCTCTAACCGATAATGTCTCGAATGTGTGTCCGCATGCACACTTTACAACAGTCTTTTTTAGTTCGGGGTGAATGCCTTTTTTCATGTTAACCTCCTCTACTCATTGAGCTTAGAAAATCTTTATTTGACTCGGTGTCAGCCATCTTTTCAAGCAAAAACTCCATGGATTCTACCGGATTCATCGGTTGGAGGACCTTTCGTAAAAGCCATATTCTTGAGAGGTCGCCATTTTCGAGAAGCAGCTCTTCCTTTCTTGTTCCTGATTTGTTTATATCGATGGCAGGGAATACCCTTTTTTCTGCTAGTTTTCTATCGAGGTAAATCTCCATGTTGCCCGTTCCTTTAAACTCTTCAAAGATTACCTCATCCATCCTGCTCCCTGTATCAATCAATGCGGTTGCTACTATGGTAAGGCTCCCGCCCTCTTCAATGTTTTTTGCTGCACCAAAAAACCTTCTTGGTTTTTGCATTGCCGATGCATCAATTCCTCCCGAAAGAATTTTTCCGCTTGAAGGCACTACCGTATTATAAGCCCTCGCAAGCCTTGTGATGCTGTCGAGAAGTATAACGACATCGCGCTTGTGTTCAACAAGGCGCTTTGCCTTTTCAATCACTATCTCTGCCACCTGAACGTGCCTCGTGGCTGGCTCATCGAAGGTAGAACTTATGACCTCACCGTTCACAGACCTCATCATGTCTGTTACCTCTTCTGGTCTTTCATCTATGAGCAAAACGATGAGCTGAATCTCCTTGTGATTTGCTGTGATACTGTTTGCAATGGCCTGGAGGAGCATTGTCTTTCCTGTCCTTGGCGGCGCAACAATGAGGCCCCTCTGCCCCTTTCCAATGGGGGTAAAAAGATCCATCACTCGTGTTGACATGTTTTCAGATATTGTTTCGAGCCGAATCCGCTCATTTGGATAAATTGGGGTCAGATTGTCAAAAATGATCTTATCTTTTGCAACAGCGGGGTCATCGTAGTTTATTGTTTCAACCTTCAAGAGAGCAAAGTATTTCTCGTTGTCTTTAGGTGGGCGTATCTGTCCCGATATTGTGTCACCGGTTTTTAGCCCGAAGCGTTTTATCTGGGAGGGGGAAATATAGATGTCATCGGGGCCTGGTAGGTAATTCGAGTCTGTTGACCGCAGAAAACCAAAACCTTCGGAAAGGATTTCCAGGATACCCTCACCGTAGACTGACTCATTTTTGTCGACAAGGGCCTGGAGTATAGAAAAAATGAGTTCCTGCTTTCGTAATCCAGCGGCATTTTCTATGTTCATTTCTTTTGCAATTTGCGTTAGCTCGCCAATCCTTTTTCTTTTTAAATCTTTTAAATGCATGGAGCACTTACCTCCCATTCTTTTATCCTTAACAGCAGGGCTTTTATCTCTTTTGTGAGGTCTTCTTCTGAGCCATTGTTGTATAAAACGTAATCTGCCATTTTTTCCTTTTCGGTAAGCGGGATTTGATGGGGTAACCTTCTGTTGACGTCCTCTTCGTCCATCCCCCGCAACCTCAGCCGTTCCTTGATTGTATCCATGTCTACCGATACCACAACAACCTTGTCAAGCTTCTTATAGAGACCAGTCTCGTACAAAAGCGGTGCATCAATCACAACCGAGGGTGCGCCCTTCAATCGATACCGCTCCACTCTTTTCCAAAGCTCGTCTCGAACTCGTGGGTGTATAATGGCTTCCAGTTTCTTTCTTTTTTCTGTATCAATAAACGCTATTTCTCTTAATTTTGCGATATTAGCCTTTTTATCTACCACGTATTCCTCTCCAAAGGCACCTTGTATATCCCTGACCACATCTTCATAGTCAGTAACTTCTTTCCCGAGCATATCAAGATCAATGACAGGAATTCCTTCTTGTGAAAGCATTTTTGAGACGGTTGTTTTACCGCTCCCTATGATGCCCGTTATTCCAATAAGAATCATATGTCGAGGTTTTTTACGGTCAGGGCATTTTCTTCGATAAATATTCTCCGTGTCTCGATATTGCTTCCCATGAGAACAGTAAAAATTTGATCGGCTTCCACGGCATCCTCAATTGATACCCGTATAATACTTCTTCTTTCAGGATCCATGGTGGTAGACCACAGCTGCTCAGGATTCATCTCTCCAAGACCTTTGTATCTCTGTATTGCGATGCCCTCTTTTCCTTTCTCATAAATGATTCGGAGGAATTCTTCTGGATCTGATGGGTATATTTCTTTGCTGCCATCTATAATTTTTATGATCTGTTCATAAAATGGCCGTAGTTCTCTATATATTTTTAGGCCTGCCTTATAATCTCCTTGGCAACACGATTCGTAGTCTATTATTATGGGCTGATCTTTTTTTGTATCGTTGTTAATCTGGAGGGAAAAAAGATTATGTTCCCTGTCTCTGAGTATTTCTACTTTATAACCAAGCGCTTCGATATCTTCCTTTATTCTACCCAATTTTCCTTGTTCCTCAAAATCCTCTCTTGAGTGTATGTCATTTTGAAAAAGTTTGATTATAAATTTCTTGGGAATACCAGAAAATTCCATCTCTTTGAAGAAGCGTTCCATGCTCTCTAATTTTTCAATGCTTTCTCTCAGTTTTGTTCCATCAATGAGTGTTTCCGCTATATAACATTTAATTTTTTCCATCCCCCTCTTTGCTATGAAGCGGTTAAATTCATCCTCATCTTTCACATACGTTTCTTTGCCCCCGTGTTTTATTTTGTAAAGCGGGGGTTGTGCAATATAAAGATACCCGTTTGTTATGAGTTCTGGCATTTTCCTGTAAAAAAATGTGAGAAGGAGTGTTCTAATATGAGATCCATCGACGTCTGCGTCTGTCATGATTATAACTTTGTGATATCTAAGCCGGTGTATATTATCAGAATTTATACCAAGGGCGAGATAAACTGATTTTATTTCCTGATTAGTGAGAATTTTTTCTTGTCTTGACTTCTCAACATTTAATATTTTTCCTCTTAAAGGAAGTATGGCCTGTATCTTTCTGTTTCTTCCCTGCTTTGCTGAACCACCCGCAGAATCTCCCTCTACAATGAAAAGTTCACATAGATTCGGGTCACTCTCCTGACAGTCGGCGAGCTTGCCAGGTAAAATTCCGGTCTCGAGAAGGCTTTTACTCTTTACTAATTCTTTCGCTTTCTTTGCTGCTTCTCGGGCTCTTTTTGCTTCAATCGCCTTATTAATAATCGTTTTTGCAACATCGGGGTTTAATTCAAAATATTCTGTAAGTTTATCGTTGAGAACTGATTCTACGAGGCCTTTTATCTCGCTGTTTCCCAGTTTTGCTTTGGTTTGTCCTTCAAATTGGGGGTTCTGTATTTTTATACTTATTACCGCAACAAGACCCTCTCTGAGGTCATCGCCTAATATATTTTCTTTTGATTTTTGTGGGAGGTTTGTCGCAATAAAATTATTAATACTTCTCGTTAATGCACTTCGAAAACCGGCAACGTGTGTTCCTCCTTCTTGAGTGTTTACATTATTGACAAAACTATAAATATTTTCGTTGTATCCGTCATTATGTTGTATTGCAACTTCTATATAATCAAGCGGTTGCTTTGTGCTTATTACGTGAATCGGTTCATTATATAAAATATTTTTATTTGTGTTTAAATATTGTACAAAAGCCTTAATTCCTCCTTCATGCTTAAACTCGTGTTTTCTCGCTTTCTTTTCATCAATGACAATTATATGTATTCCGTTGTTAAGAAAGGAGATTTCTCTCATTCTATGTGCAATTGTTTCATAACTGAACTCTATTGATTCAAAGATTGATTCGTCTGGTTTAAAACGAACCTTTGTTCCTGTTTTATCGGTATCTCCTATTATCTTTAATTCTGTAATCCTGTTTCCGCCTTCATATCGTTGAAAATAAACCTTTCCATCCCTTCTTACTTCAACCTCAAGATATTCAGAAAGGGCATTTACAACAGACAAACCGACTCCGTGTAACCCAGCTGAATACATATAGGTTTCTTTGTCAAATTTTCCGCCTGCATGAAGTTTGGTAAGAACCACTTCAAGGGCTGACATATTTTCTTCCCTGTGCATCTCAACTGGAATACCTCGGCCGTTATCCTGACATGTAACACTGTTATCTCTGTGGAGAGTTATTGTTATTCTACTACAATAACCTTCGAGAGCCTCGTCAACACTATTATCAACTAATTCATACACTAAATGGTGAAGACCTTCTATTCCTGTATTTCCTATATACATGGATGGAACTTTTCGAACAGCATCAAGACCACCCAATATTTTTATACTTTCCGCTCCGTATTCTTTCATTTTATATCCTGATAGGCATTACTATATTTTTATAATTTTCATTATTTTCTTCTTTAAAAAGAACTGCCCCATACGTTGTTGGCGCACTCATTACCAGAGTATTACTTTCAATATGCGAAACTACGTCCATGATGAAACGAACATTAAAATTCAGTATTATATTTTCTCCACTATAATCAACATCTAATATTTCCTTTGCTCTTCCTATATCTGATTCCGCTTCCATTTCTAATTTCCCTTTTGTGAGGATCATTTTTATCGGCTCCGATCTCCCGATGATTGATGAAACCTTCTTCAAACCTTTTATAAACGATTCTTTGTCGAGTCTTACATTATTATCATTCATTTGAGGAATTACATTTTCATAATCTGGAAAACTTCCCTCTATAACCCTCGATACCACAACAATATTTTTTGTACTTATCTGAACGTGTTTCTCTTCAAATGTCATTTTTACATTTTCGCCTTCATCAATAATCTTCTCAATTTCAGATAATGACCTTTTGGGTATAGTTATTCCCTTAAATTCTTTTATACCTTCCAATGGTCTTTGATAGAATGCCATTCTAAATCCATCAGTACCTACTACCACTATATTTCCGTTTTTACAGCTAATATGCATTCCTGTTAAAACATAGCGTGTTTCATCAACAGAAATAGCAAAATTTACCTTTTCTATCATTTCGAGAAATAATGTTCCATCAATGATTAATTCTTCATTCCCTCCTATTTTTTTTACTTCTGGAAATTCCTCATAATCTTGAAGACTTAATACAATCTCTGTCTGTTTTTGTTTTATTACTAAAACATTTTCTTCAATCTGTAATATTATTTCTCCGTTATCCATTTCTCGAAGAATTTCAAGAAATTTTCTCCCATGAATAACTATTTTTCTTTCTTCAGGCGCTCTAAATTCAATACTTCCTATTGCACTAAGTTCTAAATCTGTTGAATAAATTGTTGTACCGTTTTTTTTAAAATCAATCATTATATTTGACAGTATTGGCATTAAGGAGCGTTTTTCGGTAATTCCAACAAGCTTAGAAATTGGAGAAAGAATAGAATTTTTATCTATTATTATATTCATAAATACCTCTCTTAATCGTAATAAGGGGTGTTAATATGTTGAAAAGTTTCCACCATTGCAAAAACAAATGATAATTTTTTATATTTCACGGTTAATAAATAAGAAGATTTTTGTAGAATCATGTTGATTTTATCTTCGATTCTATTTTTTCAACAGTAGTTTTAAACTCTTTCTTAATTTTCATTTCATCTTCAACCTTTTTGATGGAATGTAAAACCGTTGCATGATCTTTTCCCCCAAACTTTTCTCCAATACTTACGAGTGAATAATCGGTTAATTTTCTTGATAAAAATATTGCAATCTGTCTCGGTTGAATAATTGATTTTATTCTTCGTGACGAACGGATTTCAGCAGGCTTTAAATTAAAGAAAGAGGCAACTTCTTTAATTATAAGATCGATTGTTATTTCCTTCTTTTTTGTTTTAATCATATGACCAAGAACTTCTTTAACAAGGTCTATGGTAACAGGACTGTTATTTAAAGAAGAAAATGCACCAATACGAATAAGAGCCCCCTCGAGTGAACGTATATTGTCCTCTGTGTGTGAAGCAATAAAAAAAGCAACATCGAGGGGAAGTGATATATGATCGCTTTCCGCTTTTTTATTTAAAATTGCAACTTTTGTTTCAATATCCGGGGGCTGAATGTCTGCGATAAGACCCCAGTCAAATCGTGATCTAAGTCGCTCCTCAATATTTTCTATTTCTGCAGGAAATTTATCGCTTGTGAGTACAATCTGTTTCATATTGTCGTAAAGAGCATTAAAGGTGTGAAAAAATTCTGCCTGTGTTCTTTCTTTTCCTGCAATAAATTGAATATCATCGATAAGAAGAATGTCCATTTTTCTGAATTTGTTCCGAAAATCTTCCATTTTTTCATAGCGCAACGCGTTAATTAATTCATTTGTAAAGTGTTCCGCCGTAATATAGCAGATTTTTTCTGGATTTGATTTGCCGTGCTTGATAAGAAAATTACCGATTGCATTGAGAAGATGGGTTTTCCCAAGCCCAACACCACTGTAAATAAACAAAGGGTTGTATGTTTTGCCTGGGTTTGTAGCCACAGCAAGGCAGGCAGCATTTGCAAACTGGTTGCTCGAACCAACAACGAAATTTTCGAACGTATATTTTGAATTGAAAATATTATATTCAGACGGTCGTCTTACAACAACCCCTCTTTTTCCATCATTTCTTTGATCTTTCTTTATAACATACTCAATCTTACTGTTTGTATTAGTAATTTCCTTCATCAATGTAATGAGAACAGATTCAAAATGTTGAACAACCCAGTCTTTAAAAAACGCATTTGGTACCATGAGAACACATTTGTTATCTACATATTCGACAAACTCTATTGGTTCAATCCACGTTTTATAGCTTTCTTCGCTAATGATTTTAATAATTTTTGGCTTAATTTGAGCGAGGATATCGACCATCGAGGGTGCTTCTTTTCAACAATTTTTTAACATTTGTGGAAAACTTAAGTGTCCTTGAAAGGCTAAGCTTCATAATAATATAAAAGGAAAAATATTGCAACTGTTTTTTGGAATAACAAAAACCTCTATTTACAACCTATCAGTTCTGTAAAGAAATACGTTGATTACCAACCAATTGTTCTGTTAATATATCCATCACTTTGAAATCTTTCATTAAAAAAACTTTATGCCTGTTCTTTTTATGCCTCTGTTTCTTAGAAACCGCCCACGCCGACGAATGGGATTTAGCCTTAAAAAAGGCGAAAAGAGAAGACAAGCCCACCGTACTGTACTTTTTTACCCCTTATTGTTCCTATTGTCAGGCGATGGATAGCGAGGTGCTTGCTGAGAAAACAATAAGTACGGCGCTAAAAAAAAATACGGTTTATCTTCGAATTGATGTAGAAAAAAAAGACGACCTCGCTCGATTTTATGGCGTACGGGGCTATCCAACCACAACCTTTCTCAAGCCCAATGGACAACTAATAATACAGATACCTGGATATATTGAAAAGGACGATTTCAAGAAACTACTCACCTTTGTTGCAGGAAAGCACTACAAAACAATGAGCCTGAAAGAATTTCTCCAAAAACACCGTGCGACATAAGATTACAAAACAGATCTGAATCCATACAGGTTTTTTGCCCAGTATGGTATGGATAGATCATCAATTGCCACACCTCTCGATTTGGAGGCGTGAATAAACTCTCGTTCGTTTATCATAATTCCCACGTGGAATTCGCGTTTAATTTTAAAAAAAACCAGATCACCCGGCACGGTTGACCACCGGGAAACCTCGACGCCAATTTTATTTTGTTCTTCTGCTGTTATCGGAAGGACAACCCCTGCTTTTTTATATGCATAGTAGACCAGACCGCTGCAATCAAATGCGTTCGGGCCTCGTCCTCCCAATGCATATGTTTTGCCAAGAAGATCAAAAGAAGCACGAATAACGTTCGCACGTAAAACAGAAAGGGGCTCGCGGGGTTGCATTTTATGTGCAACACACCCGAAGAGGATAGAAATCAAACAAAGAAGAGCGGTTGCGCTAAATGCTGCCCGTCTGTGAAAAAGGGATTGCTGGTTTGATTTCATATTCATCAATAATTCTGAGCACATCAATTAATGATTCGCAATGTATTATTTGATGAACACCATACGAAGCAGAGTCGCGAGAATGAAAACCAATGGGGAGCCCCACCGCCTCGAACATTCCGGCGTCACCTTCGCCGTCTCCTATGGCGCAGGCCTCAGTCTTGTTAAGTCCGCTATGTTTGAGAATTTTCTCTACCACACACCCTTTTTTGTCGAATTCGACATTTATCTTTATTTCACCAGTGAGGAGGCCACCCTCAGATAACAGTTCGTTTGACAATGCCATATCAATTCCGAGATCTTTCCTAACTTTTTCAACGAGCAATGAAAGACCGGTTGATAAAATTATGATGAAAATTCCACGTCTTTTGAGTGCTCTCACAACCTCAAAAGAGCCAGTATTATATGGAATGTCTTGTAACATGCTGACAATGCGCGAAATATTTATCCCCTTCCATAGAAAAGCATCTCGCCTGCAAAACTCAAAATAATTTATTTTTCCTTCTCTAAAGAGGGTTTGATAGTGGTCGGCATTATTGTCCCATATATTAAGCTTTCGATGCAGATACTCCCAGCTGCTCTTAACGCTTGTGAGCGTGCCATCACAATCAAAAAAAGCTATTTTTATTGCCATCGACTTTTTTATATCACCAAACAAAAGAGAAAGCTATTTTTTTAGGAAACACGGTAGATTATAATACTATAAAGTAATGGAACGGGTTGATTGGGACAAACGTTATAGGGAAGGTTTTTATAGTGGCGCATATGAGGCTCACCCGCTCCTTCAACGATTCTGGCATATTATACCGAAAGGCACTGTGGTTGATATTGCCATGGGTAATGGAAGAAACACTCTATTCCTTGCACGCAAGGGGTTTACGGTATGTGGTCTTGATAGGTCGTCAGAGGCGCTCAAAATAGCCAAGAATGCGATGGTTGAAAGTGATCAAAACGCTTTCTTTATCCGTGGAGACGCAAACAGCCTCCCGTTTAAAGCCCGCTCGATGTCAGGGGTGATTGTTTTTTATTTTCTCTTGAGAAACATCATGGAAGTGATTGCTGGACTCCTCCAGAAAAATGGGGTACTCATATATGAAACATTTTTAAAAAGACAGAACGCTATTGACAAGCATAGGAACCCCGATTTCCTTTTAGAAGATGGAGAACTCATCTCGTGTTTCAGAAATCTCGACCCCCTTTTTTATGAAGAGACCTTATCTGTTGTTCAAGGCAAGAAGAGGGCAATCGCAAAATTTGTGGGGAGGAAAAAATGATAACAGAATGGGACCCAACACACCCCAAGAGAAAGGCAACAGATCTAATCAGAAAAACCCTTGTCGAAGGTGGTATTGTGGGATATCCCACAGACACCCTTTATGGAATGGGGTGCGATCTCTTCAACATCAAGGCCATCAGAAGGCTTCACCAGATCAGGCGATTGCCTACAAAATGGGCACTGAGTATTATTTGCAGGGATCTGAAAGAAGCCAGCGAATATGCAGTTATGAGTGATTATGCCTTCGGGGTATTGAAGCGGTGCCTTCCAGGGCCGTACACCTTTGTGCTTAAGGCAAGAAAAATTCTTCCCAAGCTTCTTATGACGGAAAGAAAAGAGGTGGGCATAAGGATTCCCTCCCACCCGGTGCCGTCTGCCCTTACAAAACTTATAGAAAGGCCCATTCTGAATACAAGTGCACGGGTTTCGGGTGAAGAGCCGCTTACAGACCCACGGGATATCGAAAGGGCATTCAAGGGCGGAATTGATCTGGTCATTGATGGGGGGATTATCCCTCCACAGCCATCGACTGTTATACGACTCACCGATGATAATATTGAGGTACTCAGAGAGGGAAAGGGCCCCCTTAAGACTCTTCTAACGAGGTAGTGCTTTCCTGGCTCAAAGCCTCTTCCATTGACTCCTCGAAGTCTTCGCCAAGCTCATCCCCAAATTCCTTGCCCATCCGGCGCATTGCGCGCTCGACGCTTCTCGGATCGTTTTCATCAAGGTCTGAGAACTTGGATGGGTCAAGCATGCTTTCAAGTCGCTTCTCCTCGCTTTTTAACACCGCCACCCGGGAAATAACCTTTGTTACTTCTTTGCTTCCACAGTGCTTACAACAGGGTTCTATTTCTTCGGTTATTCTCAAGAGAAGAAACGAAGAGAGTTTTTTGCATTGTTTACATCGATATTCATAAATAGGCATCGAGTTCACCCCCGAAAAATCATTAAAAGCAACCATTCCGAAACTAATCATGATTATAATGACAAGAAGACCATGTTTCAAGGGAGCGCGTATCGTCTATCGATTGCACGTGTAATAGCATACTCCCAGTGGTGTCTCCACGGCATGGGGGAAATATTTCCGTTTGAACCACAACGATAGGTGCACAAGATTGATGAGGACGGGCACCTCAACAAGAGGGCCGATGACCGCTGCAAATGCCTGCCCGGAGTTGATGCCAAAGACCGCAACTGCCACAGCAATGGCAAGCTCAAAGTTGTTTGACGCTGCCGTGAAGGAGAGGGTGGCGGCCTGTCCATAGTGGGCTTTTGCCTTGGCGCTCATATAGAATGATACGAGGAACATAATAACGAAATAGATGAGAAGTGGAATAGCGATACGCACCACATCGAGTGGTATCTTTACGATATACTCGCCCTTGAGAGAGAACATGACGAGAATGGTGAAGAGAAGGGCAATCAGGGTGATAGGGCTTATCTTGGGAATAAACTTCTCGTGGTACCATTTCTTATCTTTAACCTTAATCAGCACAAAACGGGTAATAACACCTGCGATAAAAGGGATTCCCAAATAGATAAAAACACTCTCTGCAATTTGGCCGATGGTAATATCAACGACAACCCCTTTCAAACCCATAAGGGGTGGGAGCACCGTAATAAAAAAGTATGCATAAACAGAAAAGAAAAGAACCTGGAAGATAGAGTTGAAGGCCACAAGTCCCGCACAATATTCGGTGTCACCCTGAGCCAGATCATTCCAGACGATAACCATGGCAATGCACCGGGCAAGGCCGATCATGATGAGCCCCACCATATAATCGGGATAACCGCGGAGAAAAAGAATAGCAAGAACAAACATGAGTACCGGACCCACTACCCAGTTCTGAATGAGAGAGAGTAGAAGAACCCGCCAGTTTTTAAAGACCTCGCCAAGTTCCTCGTACCGCACTTTCGCTAAAGGAGGGTACATCATGAGGATTAATCCGATGGCAATGGGGATATTCGTTGTTCCTGCTTGAAACTGGTTCCAGAAATCAACGACACCAGGGAAAACATAGCCCCAGCCAACACCGACAAACATAGCAAGGAAGATCCAAAGGGTCAGAAACCTGTCCAGAAAAGAAAGTCTTTTGCTAAGATGTTCTATGGCCATCCGATCGCCTCCCGTGAATTTACTTTTTTTTCTGGTGCATCGAAACTTTCCTCGCGCGCCTTATCATCCTTCCGTTCGGGCTTGGTTTTCTGACGGCCGACTGTTCGCAAAGCTTCTGCGCTTGAACCCCCCTCATTTTCTCAACGTCTGCCTTGGCCCAGGCAAGGCTTGATAACTCTTTCTTAAGGAATTCAATGTGCGCTGACGTTACGGCGTCGAGAGGGTCTTTCACAAAATAATGCATCCACGTTCCCACCCGTTTACCCTGAATGAGCCCGGAATTTTTCAGATAGGCAAGGTGCCGTGACACCTTGGATTGTGGTTCATTAAGGACCGCCATTATATCGCACACACACAACTCTCCATGCGTGAGAAGCATCAAAATTCTCAACCGCATCTCCTCGGAGAGGGCTTTGTATATTTGTGCTATACGGTGCATTGCGTTGTTACCTTATTCATCTGCATAGACGGATATAAAGATAAATTAAGGAACGATAAGTGTCAATAAAAAAGCGATAAAAATCATTGACATAATATTGGGAAGTTGGTAAGTTTCCCAACAGGGAAATAGGAGGTTACCATGATCAGTTTTGAAGAAGCAGAAATAAGAAGCAACATAATAAAGGCGTTGGCTCACCCGGTAAGGTTGATGATGGTTGATCTTCTCCGAGAAGGCGAAAAACCGTTTTCCGAGATTAATGGTGCCTTTCAGTTTGACAAGTCGACGGTATCGAAGCACCTGACGGTTTTAAAAGAAGCAGGCATTGTCTCTTCCCGTAAGGATAGGCAGGATATGATCTATTCACTGGAAGTTCCCTGCGTAATAGACTTTTTCGGATGCGTGACCGCAGTGATCGAGAATAACGTCAGAAGGCAGCAGATTTGTCTCTGTAAACGATAGCCCCTCTTCAGAAAGAGAGTGTCACAATGAAAGACCGATATACGTTTCTTATTCTCCTTGGCGCTTTTCTCGGGGCCTACTTCATTCCTTTCGAAAGTTTAGATGTCCAGAAAGCGATCCTTGAGTCTTTCTATATGCTCCAGGACTACGCCCGGCAACACGTTTTGCTCTGTCTTGTACCAGCCTTCTTTATTGCCGGAGCAATCTCTGTGTTTGTCTCGCAGGCAGCCGTTATGAAGTACCTCGGCCCGGCAGCGAATAAATGTCTCTCTTATTCGGTGGCTTCTGTTTCGGGAACGGTCCTTGCCGTATGTTCCTGCACCGTTTTGCCCCTCTTCGCTGGTATATATCGAATGGGGGCAGGGGTTGGCCCCGCAACAGCCTTTCTTTATTCGGGTCCCGCTATTAACGTACTAGCCATCGTTTTGTCCGCGAAGGTCTTGGGTTGGAAGATCGGCCTTGCCCGTGCCATAGGGGCAGTGACGTTTGCTTACGTCATCGGCCTTCTTATGATGATTACCTTCAGAAAGGAAGAACAGGCAAAGCAAGCGGTCTGTATGCCCCCGGAGGACGAGCCGAAGAGAAAGCTCTGGCAGGATACGGTTTACATGGCGTCCATGATAGGTATCCTCGTTTTTGCGAACTGGGGCAAGCCCATGGAAGCAGAGGGCATCTGGCACGCAATCTATTCTGTGAAATGGTATGTGACAGGACTTTTTGGATTGCTCTTCGGATATACGATTGTGAGGTGGTTTGGTGCAAAGCTGATCCCCACCGTGATTACAGGAACAGTTGTTCTCTTGTTGGCCCTCCTGTTTCCAAAATGGCCCCTTCTTCCTTTTGGGGCAGGGATCGCAGGGGTGGCTTACGTGACAAAAATCTCATCTGATGAGACGAAAAGCTGGCTCGACTCCACGTGGATGTACACCCTCATGATCGCACCGCTCCTTCTGGGCGGTGTCCTTGTTGCCGGTTTTCTCCTCGGTATGCCGGGGACAGATAACGGAATCATTCCATCCCGGTGGATTGCTGCTGCTGTTGGAGGAAATGGGTTTTTTGCGAATTTGTTTGCATCAGTAGTTGGTGCTTTTATGTACTTTGCTACCCTTACAGAGGTCCCGATCGTTCAGGGACTCCTCGGCTCCGGCATGGGCCAGGGGCCGGCCCTCTCCCTCCTTCTTGCCGGTCCCGCCCTTTCCTTGCCGAGCATGATCGTCATTCGAACCATTCTTGGAACGAAAAAGACCGTGGTTTTTATTGTATATGTTGTGTTGCTTTCTACATTTGCAGGTATGTTGTATGGATGGATAGTAGGTTAAGAAGGTTTAGGTTAAAGGCGCAAGGTTAAAGGTTTAATCCTTGTGTGAAAAGAGAAATAAGGAGGAGTAAGCAATGAAGAAGATCCAGATTCTCGGAACCGGCTGCGCAAAATGTATGAAACTTACGGAAAATGCGGAGAAGGCAGCCAAAGAGTTGGGCATCGAGTTTGAAATCCAGAAGGTCCAGGACATTAAGGAGATCATGAACTATGGCGTTATGATGACTCCAGGCCTTGCCATTGACGGTGAGGTAAGGGCCGTGGGAAAGGTGCTGTCCGTGGAGGAAATAAAGAAACTGTTATAAGGAGGCTAAATATGTCAGAACAAAGAGATGTGTGCTGCAGCGGTGATGCAAAAACCCTGGTTCTTGCTTGTTCAGGTGGTTCGAACGCAGGTCAGATAGCCAACAACGTTATGATCGAGCTTGACAAAAAGGGAGTGGGCAATGCCTATTGTCTTGCCGGTATCGGAGCGGCCCTGTCCGGTTTTGTAGAGAGCGCAAAAGCGGCGAGAATTGTCGTTATTGACGGGTGCCCAGTTGCCTGCGGCAAAAAAGCGCTTGAAAGACACGGTATTGAACTATCTCGTTATTTTGTTGTCACCGAATTGGGCATAGAGAAGACCCACGATTTCAGCAACCTTGATCGGGAAACAAAGGAGGTTTTGAATGAAATTGTATCTTCATTGTAAAGCGCGTTGTGCGAATAAAATGGTGAAGATGGAGAGGTTGAAAGCAATAATCAGTATTTGTTTCGTAATAATAATATTTACAGGTTCGCTGTTTGGTCAATCCATTGCTGGTAGCACGAAAGATAATCTACCCTTTCCCTCATACGGCAACGGGAAAGTCATCGTCCGTGTTTACACCGACTACTTTTGTCCCCCATGCCGGAATGCCGAGCCTGAGCTGGAGCCGTTGCTTATCGATCTCGTAAAATCCAAAAAGATCACGGCGGTCTTTGTTGACACACCGATTTACAAGGACTCCCAGGTCTACGCTAAATATTTTCTTTATGCTATCAACAAGACGAATGACCTTGAATACGCCATTAAGGTACGATCAGCCCTTTTCGACGCAGCTACAAACAAAACCAGCAAGGATTCTCTTGAGGAATTTCTCAAGGGGAAAGGTATTACCTTTACCCCCTTCGATACGACCCCCGTATTAAAAAGGCTGAATGCTCTTCTCCAGGAAGACAAGGTTGATGCGACGCCTACGGTTGTAATCGTAAAAGACGGCAAGTCCGAGAAAAAAGTGGGCGGTGGTGATATCCTGAGGGCACTGAAAGCGATACAGTAAAACGGCATCCATAGACGGATACCACAAAGGCAGGTGTTAATGATGAGATACATGAAACTTATTCTTGTAATGGCCTGTGTAGCGTGGCTTCTCTATTCCTGCGTATCCTGCGATACAGGCGGCGTAACACCGCAGCATCAGGTAGGCCAGGGAACGCAACAACCTAGCCAGCAGAAATAAATAAGATGATTGGTGTCTGGCCAGCCCAAGAAAACTGTAAAGAACAACCCCGGAAGAAGCTCCGAGGGATGCAGACAATTTCGAAGGAGGAGATTTTTATGAATCTTATGTCAACAGACCTAAAGATAGCAGGTAACCACATCGTTACGAAAAGCCTGAATGTTCTCCTTCCACTCATAGGGATCGGCCTCATGCTTGTGTACGAATACTGCGACACATCCTGCTCATATCTGAAAGGGAGTTTTCTTGGCATTGACCTGAAGTGGGTGGGCGTTATCTATATGGGCATACTGTTTCTCAGCGCATTTGTCGGAGGATGGTCTCCGGTGACTCTGGTTGGCAACATGAGAACCGTTTTGATCTCCGCTGCTGTTGGGGTAGAGTTCTTTCTTATTGGTTTTCAGGTTGTGAAAGACACCTATTGCCCCTTCTGCCTCGCCTTTAGTGTCTGCATCTTTATTCTCTTTGGCATTAATTATAAATTTATGAACAAGTGGATTATGGTAGTCTCTGTGCTTGCAGGACTTCTGGGGTTCACCGTGTTCTTTGAGGGCAAGGTTGCTCCCCGGTTTGATCTTTAATGTATTAATAATGTTTGATGGGCCATGAAATGTACGGAAATTATTTGGAGGTATGAACAAGATATGACAAGACAAATAAGAAAGAAATTTTCAGTGACTGCCGTTCTTCTTTCAGCGCTGATGCTGGTATTGTTTTTTGCCATTTCTCCTGGAGACAGCGCGGCTCAAAAAGGCCCGGTCACAAAAGCAAACCCTAAACTGCCGCGTTTAGTGGATGTGGGAGCTGACAAGTGTATCCCGTGTGTCATGATGGCGCCCATTTTGGAAGAGCTGAAAAAGGAGTATGCGGGAGTCCTTGATGTGGAGTTCGTGGATGTGTGGAAAAACCCTCAGGCCGGTAGGAAGTATGGTATCAGGGGCATCCCTACACAGATATTCTATGATGCCAATGGCAAGGAGCTCAAAAGGCACTTTGGGTATATATCAAAACAGGGGATACTGGATGAATTCAAAAAATTAGGTATACCCCTTAAGCCAGCCTCTGAGAAAGGAAAATCGTAAAGATGCTGGAAAGCCTGTTTATCTGGCTGAGCACCGCAGTTGAAGGAAGCCCTGCCATTGCCTTATCCGCCTCATTTATATGGGGAATCCTTAGCATACTTTTGAGCCCCTGCCACCTTGCCAGCATCCCCCTTATTGTGGGGTTTATCGATGAGCAGGGCCGTATCTCGACGAAACGGGCATTCCTTATATCCTCGCTCTTTGGTGTTGGTATCCTTATAACGATCGGCATAATAGGGTTAATCACTGCCGCCGCGGGGAGGATGATGGGTGACCTTGGAAGGTTCGGTAATTATTTTGTCGCCGGTGTATTTTTTCTTGTGGGGCTCGACCTCTTTGACATCATCCCGATGCCATGGTCTGGGCCTGGCCAGGTAGGCATGAAACGAAGGGGGGCGCTGGCGGCTTTTATCCTCGGCCTTGTCTTCGGAATTGCTTTAGGCCCCTGCACCTTTGCCTACATGGCCCCCATGCTAAGCATCACCTTCCAGCTTGCATCATCAAACCTTCCTTATGGCGTGGTCCTTCTTCTTGCATATGGTATTGGACACTGCGCTGTGCTTGTTACTGCCGGTACATTTACTGAAGTGGTACAGCACTATCTCGACTGGAACGAGCGATCTGTCGGTGCCAGAGTGGTAAAGAAGGTGTGCGGGGCTCTTGTGATGTTCGGAGGCCTCTGGCTTATTTACACCGCTTCGTAAAGAAAAGTGGATAGCAACAGCATAAAAGAACGGTGTCTGGCAAACATGTGGCTCTTCTTCTCGGAGAGCCTTGCCATAGAAGCGCTCTATAGTATATTTACACAGCCAACCTTGAGTCCTTTCAGGGAAGCCTTCCTGGATCAACTCATTCCGGATGACAAAGAGGGTTTTGGCGATAATTCTGTCAGGCTGAACACCGACAATGACGGGAAAGCAGTTTCCCTTGTGATACACACCGAAAAACAGGTGATTTTTATAGAGCCAAAATTTTTCGGGTCGGCTCAGGAGCTTATTGCAGACAAAACGGCAATCCTGAGAAAAGAATACCCCTTTTTTGATCGAAGGATTCTATGTATTCTCACGGTAATAGACAGACAAGCAGAGATTAAAGAGGCAAACAAATCTAACATTGCTACTGATTATGCCGTCGAAGTCCGCTCTCTTCAGTGGATAAATATCCTTGGAGTTTTTGCGAAGCTGCGAAGAGAGCATAAATTTTCGACAGATACTATTAGGTTAAGGAGATGAGATAAACGATGAAAAAGATCATTATTGAATGGTTCAGATATGAAAAGGAAGGTATTACCTGTTGCAGATGCGGGGATAGTACCGAGGTTGTTCGCAGGGTTGTTGATGAAGTCAAGGCTCGGGATAAAGATCTTGAGATTGAGCTGAAAGAATATTCCCTGGATGAAGACAGGATTGACCTTTCAAACACCGTAAAAATAAACGGCAGAGATATCATGGATATCCTTGGTGAGAAGAAACGGGTCTTGACCGTCTGTCCCTCGTGCACGGACCTTATCGGTAAGGAGACAGAGTGCAATTCATACATTTACAAAGGCAAGATATATGACAGCCTTCCGGATGAAATGCTTAAGGAGGCTCTTTTCATAGAGGCATATAATAAAAAACCGGATGTTTTATAAAAGACCAAGAAACAAGGAATTACATAAAATTCACCTAGATATGACCGGTGCTTTGCCCGGGTCGGCAAAGCCTTGCCAGCGCGAGGCGTTTGTTGAGCAAAGGATAAGGCAACGACAAACAGCCAATAGGATTGTTGAACACCCCTAAAAGAATTCATGTGCTGGACATTACGGCTTCAGCCTTTTACTTCTCATAAATATTATTCTGCCAGAAAACACAGAGGGTCTTTCCTTTTCTGGATCGACCCCGCCGCTTCTCATAATCCAGTGCTCTGCGTTCCGCTTCAATTCCTCAACCTGTGTCACCTCATGCTCAAGTCCGAGACCGCGAAAGATGACGCTGCTCGCATCAAAACACCGGTGGGCTTCTTCGTGCATGCCTATTTTTGCATAGGCCAGACCCATGTTGGCAAGTGCAGCACCCTCGCCCAGCACATACCCGATCCGGTGATGTATCTCAAGCTGTTTCTTGTAGAAGTCAATTGCTTTGGCGTGTTCGCCGAGCAAGGCATAGGCGATACCGATGTTGCCAAGAGAATTACCTTCAGCCCTTTCATCATTTGTTTGGCCTGTTATCTCCAATTGCTTTTTGTAGAAGCCAATTGCCCGACCATACTCACCAAGGTATACATATGCGAGACCTAAGTTGCCAAGCGCATTGCCCTCACCCTTTAGATCGCTCGTCAAACGGCTGATCTCCAGTTGCTTCTCATAGAAACCGATAGCTTTTGTGTGCTCGCTGCGATCTGCACACGCTATACCCATGTTTCCCAGCGCTCTGGCCTGACCCGATGCATCCCCAATCTGACGGTACACATTAAGACTTTTTGCGTAGAAAACCATAGCCTTGTCAAAATCACCCATCCGAACAGCGACATCACCCATGTTACCCAAAACTTTACCCTGACCTGGTGAATCGCCAATCTCATCATATATTTCGAGAGCCTTCTCGTAGAGGCTAATGGCTTTTTCATAATCTCCAAGCCGAATGTATACGTTACCAAGGCTTGCGTAAACCCAAGCCCGAGAGGGCTCCTGCAGGTATGCTTGATTCTCTGCGAGAATTTCAAGCATCCATCCCAGGTTGGTTGTCAGCCCGAAGCTATTCATATTGATCAGGTTTGTTGCAACGAGGAACCTGAAGGCCCCTTCATAATCTTTGCTGGCAATACGATGTTGAAATGGCTGAACAAGGGATTCCAGGAATTTTGGAAGTAATTCTTTTTCCCTGCCTATTAGGCCGGTTTGGATCATAGCATGCCACAGACCATCTTTTTCAGAAATAAGCATGTCTGGATTGGTGCAATGCTCCTGGGCAAAACGTAGGAAGTGCATGCAGAGGTTTTCTCTGTACCGAAGTTCACGTATCTCGTCCATTTTTGCCATCGCCGAAGAAAGTTGCCGCAGGAGTGGATGAATGTTATACCGAAAAGATGTCCGATCAAATTCCAGGAGCGAACGCTTACGGAGGTCTTCCGCGGCAACTTGAGTCGATTCACCAAGACCTGCGGTTTGTGCCAGGGTATGGGATGTGAAACCTGATTCGGGGCAGATGATGGCTGCCTCAAAAAGCGCTATGAAGTGTGGGCCGTGAGGAGTGGTTCTGAGCTGCTCCAGGCTTATTTCCAGAGAGGCAATGACCGCCTTGTCCTCGTTATCTTTTAACCTCAGTTCCTTGGTCTTCTCCTCAAGTTGACGTATGTAATTTGAGAAGCTGAGATCAGGAACAGCTTCCATATGGTAGGCTGCAATCTGAAGGGCAAGAGGCATACCATCAAGGACCTCTACGATCCGTAATGCTCCGGAAGGGTCCTTGGCAACCCGGTCTTTGCCTAGGACCCCCTCAAGGAGCTTTATACCTTCATTGCCCGACAGGCCCTTGAGCTCTTTGATGGCTATGCGAGAAATTACGCCGAAGGCCCCTTTTTGTGCTGTTGTCGCAAGAACCGAGCAATCTGGCCTGATGATGTCTGCAGCTTCATTGACGTTGTCAATGATCAAAAGGGCGTCTTTCTGGCTGAGATGTCTCAGGATCTCGTTTTTTGCCTTTTCGCTGTCGAAAAGAGGAACAATTTCTGCTTCGGGGTAGAGCGCCTTCAAGATTCTGTGCGCCTCATGTTGCCATGTGCTGCCCCTCATGGAAGCCCAGAAGACACCGGCAGAGTACTCGGACCTATACCGGTTTGCATACACCCGGGCAAGCTCCGTTTTCCCAATGCCGCCAGTCCCCACTGCGCCGGTAATTGCGCATACTTTTCGGTCTATCATGATTTTATGGAGGTCTTCGAGGTCGTTTTCCCTCCCAACGAAGGTAGTAACAGGCTCGCCGGCCATGAGAGGAGTTAAAGCATGTTTCTTATTTAACGACATAATTAATCTTGCGGAATATTTTTCAATACTTATTATTTGAATTTAATCTATGGCGGCTAACTAACCGCCGGCACCGCCACCTCATCAATATCCTTTGTATACAAGACGTATCTCATCACCATCATAGACTTTCTTTGTCAGGCGCTCCGCTTCGTCTACGCTCTCCCTGTTAATTTCTACCTGTACATTCGGGCTGAGCCGTGACCCAAGAAAGATAGTGTCTCTCATGGCCGGGACAATGCTTACGAGGTCAGTGATGCACTCGCCTGTTGTCTCGCCAGCGACCTCAAATCCTTCCTTACCCTTGGCGAGGCGTTTTAAGTTGGCTGAAAGCCACAAAATTACGCTCATAGTGAATGCACCCCCCTTCGTTAAACATTCATGCAAAAGATTGTTTCTTTCCGACCCACAACATTTAACCTGCTGTGTCTTGCTTTTCTGCACAGCCTTTTTCTCTTTTCTGAAAGAATAGTCGATACTCTTTCAGCAGTGCCTCTTCATATTCGAACTGAGCGCTGGCAGGGATATAATTATATTCTGATAATCGTTTTACCAGCTCGCTTGCGATAGACCAATGGGGTTTCTTCCCTTGCTGGTAGGACTCCTCCAGGACCTTGTCCAACCCCTTTACCCTTACCTGTATGCCGTCAGGAAACGTGAGGAGACGATAGGCCTCAATTCCCGGAGCGTTACAGGGACAACACATTCCTAGGTCTATTTTTACCGACATTCTGTATCTCTCCTTAGCATCATTTCGTCGTGGCCTTTCACCGAGAGGCCTTGTTAACCAATCAGGTACCTCCAAAAATGGGAATACCCCCACGAAGGGAAACCTCACCTGCGAAGCCAACTGCCACTTTGTCTCCATCCATAATAACAGGAACCTGCGCTTTTCCACCGGAGTATGTAAGCATTTCCTCAAATTTATCCGGATCTTCCTCTACATTAATATAGACGGCCCTATCGCCGTAGGCTTCACGAGCCTGTTTGCAGAAGGGTCAGGTATCGGTGCCGTAAATAATGATCTTTTTCATCATGGGCCCGTTCCTCCTTCAGAATCATGTGGCGATGCCTTTTCTCTTTTTTCCCTCTCGCGCACTTCAACAAATTCCTCGTATTCCTTCAGAAGAACATTCCTATATTCTCTTCGCACAACCTCTGAGGTTGGGATATACGTCCCCATGGCTTCCAATCCGGCAATGATCTCATCGGCCGTTTCTTTATTTGCCTTTTTACCGACAGAATAGAGCTCTGCCATTATCTCATGGAGATTGACAACCGCGACCTGTGTCCCGTCAACAAACCTGAGTGTACGTCGACTAACTGTCGGCGCGTTCGGATCAACTCAGGTAACTCATCCTACTACCTGGAAAATAGACATATTGCAGCCTCCTCACTGTTTTTAGCCGGCCCCTTAGGGGCGATCTTCAACCAGGCAAGAACTATTATTAATATACCAGCCAATCAGTCAGATATCCAGCAACAACGGCAACAACAAAAACGTTTATCGCAAAGGCCAGAACGAGTTTCTTCTTGAACATGGAACCAAGGATTATCAGCTCCGGGATGGATGCCCCTGCTCCGCCTATGATGAGGGCGAGAACCGTCCCGAGCCCCATGCCTTTTCCTACGAGGGCCGCGCTTATGGGAATAATAGTCTTAGCCCTTATATACATGGTACCTCAACAGTTGCTGCAAAGGGGATAGAGAAAGAGTTAGCCAAATTCGGCAACTTTTGCAAAAGCTTATGGCCGCTGAGCAAACCATATAGAACACACCCAGAAATGACACGTTAACATTGTAAATAAAATTACATTTTTCTATTGCGTTAACAAAAATCGATTATCAAGTTGACAAAATCATATCACCATTCTATGATTTATTTAAGCAATTGCTTAATAGGTTGAAAAAATGGAGTTGGCAAAGTTTTTCAAAGCCTTATCGGATGAATCCCGCTTTAAACTGTTCAAACTTCTTTTGACTCATGACTTTTGTGTTGGAGCCCTGGCTTATACTTTAAAGATAAGCGAAGCTGCGGTTTCGCAACACCTAAAGCAGTTAAGAGAGGCAGGACTGGTTCGGGGTGAAAAGAAAGGGTACTGGACCCACTACAGGGCTGACGGAACGAAATTGGGTGAGGTTGCTGAGGCCCTGAAGGATTTAGCGAAACTGCCACCATGCTCCGAAGGATTGTGCAGGAGAGAACTGAATTTAAAAACCGATCTCAGCCAGGAGAGTAAAACAATTTGTAATTGCAGATGTCACCATCCGCAAGAATTGAACGGAAAACCTCACGAATGTAATCCAAGACAGGCTGATAGAGATCATGGATCAATAAAGAGTCATCCCTGCGTCCCGAGAACCAAAAAAAGGGTGACGTAAGGCGGAAGGAGAGATAGATATGGATGTCGCTGGAATCATCCAGGCTCAGGATCTCAGCAAACGATTTGGAGACATACAGGCCGTCGACCAATTGAGCTTCTCGGTTCAAGACGGTGAGATTTTTGGTTTTCTTGGCCCCAATGGGGCTGGGAAAACCACAACCATCCGTATGCTCGTGGGATTGTTGAGACCTGATCCCGGGACAGCTGTGGTCAACGGTTACAATGTATTACATGAGCCCGTGAGAGCGAAAGAAAGCGTGGGGGTGGTCCCGGAAAGTTCAAACCTTTATGGTGAGCTTAGCGCACTGGAGAATCTAATCTATATGTGTCAACTGTACGGCCTGCCAAAGAAAGATTGGAGGAAACGAGGGGAGGAACTTCTCGAAGAATTTAATCTCCTTGATCGCAAAGACAGCAAGTTTCAGGGGTTCTCCCGGGGGATGAAACGGAGGTTGACCATCGCTGCGGCCCTGGTTCATCGCCCGCGAGTCCTGTTCCTTGACGAACCCACCACCGGTCTCGACGTTATGAGTGCACGGGGTCTCCGGGGGGTTATCAGAAATTTGAAGATGAAGGGAGTAACGGTTTTTCTCACGACCCACCTGATTCAGGAGGCAGAGGACCTCTGCGACCGAGTGGCCATTATCGTCAAGGGGAAGATACGGGTCACCGATACGCCGGAGGCATTGAAAGAGAGCGTGAAAGAGACGGAGGTGCTGGAATTGAAAGTCCACCCCCTTCCTCCTTCCCTTTTGCAGGATATGGAAGTGATTCAGGGCGTGGAAAAAGCTACGATCATTGAGGATAAACTTCGCCTGTATGGCCAGTCCCTCCATGGTTCAGTTGGTGCAATCACAAACCAGATGGATGCGAAAGGAATCAAAATCTCGTCCGTAAATACCCTGGTCCCTACGCTGGAGGATGCCTTTGTGAAACTGACCGGGGTGGATGCGGAAGTCATGCGAGTTGATAAACCCGTAAAGATGGGAGGGCAAGGATGATGGGAAAGGAGATGAAGATAGCATATTATATCGCACGCAAGGACTTGAAGGCATATTACCTGAAACCGCCGTTGATCAGCTGGGGCATCATGCTTCCGATCGTGTTCATCCTGGCTTTTTACTTGAGAAATCCGAAAGGTATCGCGGAAATCGGGCCAGGGCTGATAGGGATGACCGTGCTCTTCTCGGCCACCTCCATGGCGGCCATTGTTATCAGCTTTGAAAAGCGGATTGACGCTCTGGAGCGCCTGCTCATGGCCCCCATTCATCTGCGGACGATTTTAGTCGGAAAGGGTCTGGGGGCGGCGATATTCGGATTTGCCATGGGTATGATAGCTCTACTGTTGATCATTGTTGTTTTCGGGTTGCACGTTTCCCATCCTTTCTCCCTTTTCGTCTCTTTGCTCCTTTCTTCTTTGACGTTTGCCTTCATGGGTATTCTGGTCTCGGTTGGTGTGAAAGAAATCTTCGAGGCCATGACACTCTCCAATTTCTTCCGTTTTCCCATGATATTTCTCTGCGGGGTTTTTTCACCGATTGTCACAATGCCCCTTGTCCTGCAGATTATTGGTTTCTGCCTTCCTCTTACGTATTCCGTCGATGCGCTGAGGCAATCGCTTCTTTCCCATGAAGGGGTTATCCACCGCTGGCTGGACATTGCGGTCCTCGCCGGGTTTTGCTTAATGCTGTTCGAGATTGCCCTGGTCATCTTCCGCAAGAGAACTCAAGAATCGAGTTAGCAGAGAACCGACTTCGCCGATGCAAACGTCATCATCAGTCGATTTGGATAGATTATTTCGGCAAAAGCCGTGTATGTTATACTTGCTTACTGGAAATCTACACAATCCTTCATAATTCCTTCGCTGCTTCTTCACATTGGTTCTCTACAATCATAAATATGATGAGGTCGAAAGTTAATCAATCAGCATTTTCTGGTCCAAGAAATACAGCATTTCTTCTGGTGTTATTGTTTATGCTGCTTCCAACCATGATGCTGCCTGCTGAAGCGGAGGCGCAGTACCGGGGAGGACGCGACTACCAGGGTCCATTGTATGGTCGGTTTTGCCCCGAATCGCGTCGTGGTGGCCCCTACGGGGCAAGGACTCCTGTAGCTACCGTCGATCAGGCTCGGCAGGCAATCGAAAAATGTTTGTCCGTCCGGAACCAGGGGTTACATGCCGGAAGAACTCTGGATAACAGAGGGTATTTTGAAGTAGAAGTAATGGACAGGAACGGGGCGATCGTGGATCGTCTGATCGTTATGAAACAAAACGGGAGAGTACGATCAATTTATGAACCCCGTGCGGAGACACCGCATGTAAGAGGAGTCCTTGATGCGAAGGAGTAGATTCCTCAATGGTTAGAAAAAAGAACATTCTTTTTATTATTGCAGCGCTTGTTCTCATTCCCATCGTGCTCGGATTGACACCCGTCAAGTTTGTCCAGAAACTCGGGGGTTGTTGTCCTTTTAACCAAAATAATGCAGCGTTGAGTTGCAACCCATGTATCTATAATTCGGTAACGTCACAAAGCGAAACAGGTAGTCTTGCCCTTTTAGCATTACCGTCTACCCCTCTTGCCTTTCAATCCTTAGCGATCCTCTCCGGAGGTATGGTCAGTCCGGATAAAACCTTCATTTTAAATCCTCTTACAGAATCACCGCCCCTTCGCTGTTAATCTTTCTTTAACGTAACTCAATCAAATTAAGTCTTTTAGCACTACTGAGGGTCTGCATAATGACCCATTATAGAAATCGTAAAGAGAAAGGAGGTGAACAAACATGAAGAAGAACATTCTTATCGGAATGGTTGCAGTCATCGCGCTGGCGCTGGTTACATCAACAGTAATGGCATGGGGGCCTGGATGGGGTCGAGGACAAGGGTATGGCCAGCAGTATGGTTGCCCACTTGTCTCTGGTCTGACACCGGAGCAGACATCCAGAATCCAGGCAATCCAGCAGGCAAATTTCCAAGAAATTTCCCCGCTCCGGGAGCAGCTTTTTGCCAAAAGGACTGAGCTAAGAAACCTCTGGGTAACCCAGAATCCGGATCAGGCAAAGATCGCTGCGCTGCAAAAGGAGATGCTCGATATCCGCGCACAGCTCCAGGAGAAGTCAAACAATGCGAGGCTGGAAGTCAGGCAGGTACTGACACCGGAACAACAGGCTCAAATTGGTGCGTATGGACCAGAAATGGGCGGACGAATGGGTCGCTGGTAAAGCACACGAGTGGATGTGGCGTGAGATTTATGCCGTCGCATCCACTCCAAAATAACCGGGAGGCATCCATGGAAACGACAGGAAGAAGGCAAGAAGAGACGACAATGCTGTGCCGTATCCTGGCCATGCCCGTAAAACACTGGTTATTGATACTGGCTCTTATTGTGCTTTTTCTGGCCCTGTATGTGGTTGTCTATGCAGGAGAAACAGGTGTGCTCCCTTGCGATCTTCAAAGCGGATTGGCTGGTGTTCTCAACCTTTCACAACAGCAATGTGAAGATATTCAGCGCGCGGCAGACAGGTTCTTTAATGATGCAGCAGATATAAGAAACAAGATCGTGGAGAAGCGTGTTGAGTTGAAAAACCTCTCAAAGATTCCAAAAGCCGATCCAAACGTACTCGACAAAAAAGGACTGGAATTACGCGCCCTCGAACAGGAGCTTTCCAGAAAGGCTCGCCAAGCAGAACTTAACCAGAAGAGGCATTTAACCCCACAGCAGTTGAACAAAATAAATGACACGGTCTCTACTGAGAATTTTCTACGACCTGAAAGGAAAGAAAATGGTACCAAGTAATATCAGCAGGTCGTCAATTGAGATATTAATACCGAGGATATATATTGATACTATTCGGTCCCTCAATACAAAAAAGAGGATTAAAAAATTTTCTGTTTCTAAACCCTCCTCTTTTGCACTGTGGGGGCTAACGTTACGGAGGTATCATGGAACTTATTAAAGCAGAAAATGTCGGGAAGGATTATACGGCTGGAGAGGTAACCATCAGGGCGCTTGATGAAGTGAGTTTCGAGATTGAGCCTGCCTCCTTTGTGTCGTTCGTAGGGCCATCAGGAAGTGGAAAGACCACCCTCCTGAACCTTATAGGCTGCCTCGATAAACCGACAAAAGGCAAGCTTACCGTTGCTGACACTGATATAACTGGTCTCGACCGTAAGCAGAGCGCCTCCTTCCGCGGCGAACATATCGGTTTTATCTTTCAGGATTTCAATCTCATCCCTGTCCTTACAGTATATGAAAACATCGAATATCCCTTGCTTATGGTTCAGAATGTTCCGGTGAAGGAAAGGCGAAAAAGGGTCGCTGCAGTTATCGAAGCAGTTGGGATGACTAATCAGAAAGACAAGTATCCGGATCAGATATCGGGAGGACAGAAACAGCGTGTAGCAGTGGCCCGCGCACTTGTAACAAACCCGAAGCTTGTCCTTGCAGATGAACCAACCGCCAACCTCGACCATAAGACCGCGTACCTGGTGCTGGAGCTGATGAAAAGAATGAGGGATGAATTCAAAACCACCTTTATCTTTTCGACCCACGACCAGAAGATCGTAGGGGAAGCAGAGATCATCTACACGCTTGAGGATGGTCAACTGGCGGGCAGAGAGATGAAAGGAGGCACGAATGGCTAACCTGTTCAAGATTGCTATCAGGAATCTTATGCGTTATAAGCGGAGGACGATACTGACTGCGTCCCTTGTCGCCATTGGTATCATCTTTGTGCTTGTCTTCAGTGCTGCCGCCGGTTCGTTCAAGAACCTGATCGTGGGACAGATCACCGACTCCATGCTCGGCCATATCCAGATCCATCGAAAGGGGTATGTGGCATCCATCGAAAATCTCCCCCTTACCATGAACATGAAACCTCAGGCTGTAGCAAAAATAGAAAAGATGCTTGAGGGGATGCCGGAGGTTGAGGCATATTCGCCGAGAATCAAGTTAGGAGGAATGTTCAGTAATTTCACGGAAACGACCAATATCAGATTGAATGGCGTCGATCCCGAAAAAGAGATCAAAACTGTTCCACTCCTCATGTCACGTATCAAGGAAGGGGAAAGGGCAATCAAAAAGGGAGTGATTATGATCCCTGAACTACTCTCGCGTGGCATGAACGTGAAGGTGGATGACATGGTAGTGGTGATTGCCACGAACAAGGACGGTTCTGTGAACGGAAAACAGCTCAAGGTCGGTGGGATCTTGGAAAGTGCCACGGGGCCAGGGGGGCGGGACGGATACGTTCATATAGAGGACGCCATGGAAATCCTCAGGATGGATGAAAAGGAAATCAGCGAGATAGCCGTAAGATTAAAAGACTTCGGCGCCCTGCACAACGTCTACGGAAAGCTGGAAAATATGCTTTCCGGTGAGCAAAACAAGCAGGGAAAGCCGACATTCGAGGTACATACCTGGGAGGGGTTGTCTCCCTTCTTTAATATTGCCCAGATGATCGACATTATGACACTCTTCATAAAAATCATGCTTGTTGCCATCGTGCTTATAAGTGTTATGAACGTTATGATCATGGCAGTATATGAAAGAATACGGGAGATCGGCACCATCTCGGCCATAGGCACGCTCCCCAGCAAGATCCTTTCTATGTTTGTAGTAGAAGGGCTGCTGCTCGGGGTTTTCGGGGCGATTATCGGGAACGCAGTGGGCCTTGCCGTCGTCTTCGCGCTTCGCCTTGCCCATATCAACTATAACTTCTCACGGCAGACATTCATACTCTCGCCCTCGGTGCAGATATCCGACCTCCTCATCGTATCGGTAATCGTGATCATTGTGGCCGTTCTGGGCAGCCTGCAACCGGCATTGAAAGCGTCAAAGATGGAGCCCATCAAGGCATTAAGGCATGTATAGGGTGCGCTAAAAGCGCATAACGGTCATAAAGTTTTGTTTTTTTGAGTTATGAGGAGTCAATACGAGAATGGAAGGAGAAAAACATGGTTAAGGTCATAGTAACAATAATTATGATGGGGATGTTGCTTTCATTTCCGGTATACGCCATTGACGGTAATCAGTTGCTTGCCCAGATCGACAAGAACATGAGCCCCGAGTCTTACGAAACATATAGAAAAATCATCAACATCGAACCTGATGGAAGGAAAAGGGAATTCACGTATTATACGGTCAAGAAGGGAAGAGACAAAGTTGCGGGTCTCTTCATCGCCCCTGCAAGCGAAAAGGGAAGAACCACACTCAGACTGGGGGACAACATGTGGCTTTATGTCCCGAACGTGGGGAAGCCCGTGCGGATCACAAGCCTTCAGTCGGTAGTCGGCGGTGTCTTCAATAATGCCGATATTCTGGCTCTCGATTATGCCGAGGAATATACCGTCGAAAAAGTAGAGGAACAGGGGAAAGAGTATCTTCTTTCCCTGAAAGCCAAGACGAAAACCGTAGCCTACGACCGGCTTAAGATGTGGGTACAGAAAGACAGGGTATTGCCCACAAAGATCGAGTGCATGACAGAAGCAAGCATGCTCATCAAGACTATCTATTTCAAGGACATAAAAGATTTTGGCGGAGGCATTGTGAGGCCTGCTGTCATAGAGACGGACAGCCCTCTCTACAAGGGATATAAGTCTGCAATGGTCTTCGCAAAGATAAAAAAAAGGGATTTTAAGGACGAGGTTTTTTCCCTTACTTTTATGCCAAACATGGAATCGCTCCTCAAATGAAGCGTCTGCTGGCGATAAAAATTATTCTGACCCTGTTTCCCGGCTTTGTCTTTGCTGAAGGGGAATATGATCTTGAACTGAAAGATCTTGAAAAGCAGATCGAGAAGAAGCCTTACACGTTTACTGGATACCTGGAGTATCACCCCATACTTTTTGGCCTGGACAAGAACGCCTCTCTCTATAAGCTCCGTTATTTTGACCACAGTCTCGGGGACACCCTTTTTCAGAGCAATGGAGCTGTATGGTTAGAAGGGAGCTATACCAAAGGCATTGCAACCCTTTTCGCGGCAACCAAGTCGACCTATACTGCCTCGTCCATTGAATCAAGGGGCAAAACGCAAGTATATACGGGATACCTCTCATTGAAACCTTCACCTTCCCTGACCCTTGATTTTGGGAAAAGGACGATGAAATGGGGAAAAGGATATGCATGGAACCCGGCAGCCTTCGTCGATCGACCAAAAGATCCGGACGATCCTGAGCTTTCCTTGGAGGGATATGTGGTTGCCGCAGGCGATTACATCAAGAGCTTGTCTGGTAACTTAAAAACGTTTTCCTTCACCCCTTTGGTAATGCCTGTGTTTGACAACATCAACGACGATTTCGGGAAAATAGATAAAGTCAATTTCGCTGCCAAAGCATACTTTCTTTTCTATGACACTGACATTGACGTCATGGCCCTCGCCGGTGGCAGCAAGACCCCTCGATACGGATTTGATTTCTCAAGAAATATCGGCACCAATCTCGAAGTGCATGGGGAATTCGCCTACATTACCCATGTGAAACGCACAGTGATAGAAGATAATGGTGCAACCCGGCAAAAAACATTTGACGCCGTCAATTATCTTGTGGGGCTCAGGTACCTGAGCGCCCAGGATACAACCTATATCTTTGAATACTACCATCAAGGAACGGGCTTTACCAGCCAGGAGATGAAAAACTATTTTTCTTTAATTGATACGGGACACGAAGATTATATTGTCAGGCACAATCTTAGAAAACTGTCCCGGGCGATAGCCTTACAGAAGGGTGGCTACGCTGCTTTTACACCCGGAACAGACTACCTTTATCTGCGAATTAGCCAGAAGGAGCCCTTTGACATCCTGTATTTTACCCCGGCCATTACCTCGATCTACAACCTCCATGACAGAAGCTTCCAGGTTACGCCTGAGCTACTCTATGCGCCCATTACCAATCTGGAATTTCGTTTACGTACGGGCCTCCTGGTAGCTGGGAGCAAGAACAGCGAGTTTGGTGAAAAACCGAATGATTATCGTATAGAATTGAGGATGCGGTATTATTTCTGAGAAAATTGTAGGAATATAGACTATAATAAATATGAGATTTTTTCGAATGAAGAATAAAGGAGGAAATGCCTGTGGAGCCTAAGAATACGTTGAAAATACTGTTTTTATGCACAGGCAACTCCTGCAGAAGCCAGATGGCAGAAGCATGGACGAAAAAACTCAAGGGTGATGTAATCGATGCATACTCGGCTGGGACGATCCCAAAAGGGGTCGACCCGAGGGCTGTCAAGGCTATGGCAGAGGTAGGCATCGACATTTCAACCTCTAGATCAAAATCTACCACCGAATTTATGAACATGGAGTTCGACTATGTCATTACCCTCTGCGACGACGCCCAGCAGGCATGCCCCTTCTTTCCGGCAAAGACCCGAATTGTACACCACGGCTTTGAAGATCCACCCATGCTCGCCGCAAATGCACACAACGAAGAGGAAGCCATGGTCCACTACCGACGGATTCGAGACGAGATCAGAACCTATGTAGAGACGCTGCCGGAGTCACTGAACTCCTGACGCGTAATGCGTAACGGAATTCCATAGCTTATCACCAATTACCTGATTTTAAATTCAGGTTTACAAACCCCCTGCCTTGCGCTATAAAAGAAATATGCAAGAGCTGGTGATAAAAAGCTATGCTGACCTTGGGTTTCACAAGACTATTGGAGAGCTCATCAAAGAGCATTCTGAAAACAAGGAAGATATTAGGGAAGTGGCTAAAAAGCTTGTTGACTTGGGAAAGATTCGTGATATTCTCGATCTTGGGTGTGGGTATGGCTGGTTTGAGGAGGCTTTGCCAAATGGGTTTCACTCCATTCTCGGCATAGACTGTCTTGAAGAAAATGAACAAAGCTTTCTCTCAGTTGCAAAAAGGGTGGCTGCGTATTCATCGTTCAAACGACTTCTCCTGCCGGCCCCAATCGATGCTGAAGACGAGACTTTTGATCTGATTATTTCAGCCTATTCTCTCTATTTCTTTCCAGATGTGTTGCCTGAAGTTACCAGAATACTTCGCCCCAGCGGTATTTTTTTGGTCATTACACACAGTGCCTCTATGATGGAAGAAGGAGAGGAGTTTTTCGATTTTTCAAACCTCAGGCAGGTAATTAATAACTTTTCTGCTGAAAATGGAAGAACACTTCTCAGTCAATATTTCGTGAGCATTACGGTGGTGGATTATATTAATTCCCTTGTTTTTCAAAAGGCAGAGAAAGATGACCTTGCAAAATATATTGATTTTAAGAGAGAATTTATATCAAAGGACGTGAGTCCTGCAGTGGTGAAGGCAAAAATGATCGACGAATTGGAAATGAGGGGGATGATGAGGTTCAACAAGAACGATAGAATCTTTGTGGCGTGCAAGTGAAAACCAAAACGTTCTGTAATTTTTGCGGCAAAGAGCTTGTCACCGATGTGCTTGAAGGTAGGGAGCGCCTTGTATGTGACAGCTGTAAGGAGATTCACTACGAGAACCCCTTGCCGGTAGCATCGGTAGTGCTTTTGAACCACAACCGCGAATTACTCCTTGTGAAGAGAGCAAACGAGCCCTCGAAAGATATGTGGTGTTTTCCCATTGGATTTGCAGAAATGGGAGAGAGCATCGAAGATGCTGCGCTCCGTGAGCTCAAGGAAGAGGCAGGGGTGGAAGGGAGGATTGTCCAACTCGTGGATGTCTGCTCCGAGAAAAACGATTATTATGGAGAACTTTTAATTGTCACCTTCGAGGCGGAAAAAATAGGGGGCAACGAGAAAGCAGGCGACGATGCCCTTGACTGCCGTTACTTTCCTATTAAAAACCTTCCTAAGCTTGCCTTTCCATCCCAAGCGAGGGTGGTGGAGAAGCTTATCGATCTTAAGAAAGACCTTTGGAGCATGCATGACTCCATGGAGTCCTTTGTGGAAAGAACCTTTCAGAATAAGATTGTGTATCCTGGAACGCTTCTTTCTGATGAGCTTGTCAATGCAGTACAAAATAATTCACAGAAAATCATCGACCTTTGGATAAACGATATTGCAACAAACCCTTCGACAAAAGCATACCACACGTTCGACAGGAAAGAGCTCAACGCCCGTGCAATGTTTATAATAGGCCAGTTCGAGTCATGGCTGAAAGGAAAGAAAGGGGAGACAGAGCTGAAAGACTTTTACACCAAATTAGGCTCCCAGAGAAAAAAGGATGGCATTCCGATTGAGGATCTCGTTAGTTCGCTGAGTCTCCTGAAGAAGCACATCTGGATGTTTACTTACTCCTTTGGTGTGTGGGATAAGGCTGTAGATATCTACCGAATGTTTGAGTTGGGAGAACGACTCGTTTATTTTTTCGATAAAGCCTCATACTATACAGTCATGGGGTATAATCAGGATTAAAAGGCAAGACAACAGACGAAGACATGAAAAAACCTGAAAGGGTTAGAGGGGGAAGACCGGTATTGATTGTGACAACAATCGGATCCTTTCTTATGCCCTTTGCCCTCTCGGCGGTGAACGTAGCACTCCCTTCCATAGGGAGGGAACTGAACATGCATGCCGTATCGCTCAGCTGGGTAGCCCTTGCCTTTACGCTGTCGGCAGGTATGTTTCTTGTTCCCTGCGGGAAATTGGCCGATATCTGGGGACAAACGAGGATATTCATTGCGGGAAATTGGGTTTTTACCATTGCTTCGTTCCTGCTAACCATCGCCACGTCTTCAATAATGCTCATTGCTTTCCGGGCAATGCAGGGCCTAGGGGCAGCCATGCTCTACGGAACAGGCCTTGCAATCCTTGTAGCAGCATATCCCCTTGAAGAGCGGGGACGAGTACTGGGCATCAACGTTGCATCGGTTTACCTTGGACTCTCCATTGGACCGTTTATTGGAGGGGTGTTAACCCAAAATATTGGTTGGCGGAGCGTTTTCTTTTTGAACGTCCCTTTTGGTATCGTAAACACGTTTATGGCTATATTGTGGCTTCCAAAGAGCTTGGGAACACGAAAAGGTGAGGCTTTTGATATTGTCGGTTCTTGTATATACGGGTCCATGCTTTTTTTGCTCTTGTATGGATTGTCCCTTATTCCAGGCATCACGGCTTTGTTTTTCATCCTGGGAGGGGTTGTGGGGATTGCTTTTTTTATATGGTGGGAGACAAGAACAGAACATCCGGTTCTTGATGTGAGTCTCTTTCTGAAGAACAGGGCTTTTACCCTTTCCAATGCGGCAGCGCTCATCAACTACTCGGCAACCTTTGCCGTTGCATTTCTGCTCAGTTTCTACCTGCAGCACATAAAGGGACTAACCCCCCAGAAAGCCGGGCTGGTGCTTGTCTGTCAGCCTGTTGTTCAGGCCGCCCTTTCTCCTCTGGCGGGACGCCTATCAGACAAGATAGAGCCAAGGATTCTTGCTTCTTTCGGTATGGCAATTGCCGCCCTCTGTCTTTTTGTCCTTGCATCGTTTCATGCCAACACGAACCTCGCTTTTATTCTCTCTACCCTTGGCGTCTTCGGTGTTGGTTTTGCCTTGTTTTCTTCTCCCAACATGAATGCCATTATGAGTTCCGTGGAAGACAGGTTTCACAGTGTTGCTTCGTCCATGGTCGCCACGGTGCGCACCCTTGGTCAAATGTTCAGTATGGGCATTGCCATGCTCGCATTCGCTCTCTTTATGGGGCAAGCGGAAATTTCTCCGCCATTATACCCACTTCTTCTCAAGGCTATCAAAACCGCATGGACTATCTTCGGGATTCTCTGTGTAGCAGGAATCTTTGCCTCTCTGGCGAGAGGTAACCTCAGATAACCCCTGGATCCAGAATTTGACTTTGTACGGTATAACAGGTAGGTTTTTAAGTAATGGAAAGAACGTTCGTATCGTCAGGTGGAGGGCCTGCCGAAAAAACGGAACCCGCGTACTGGTTTGTGTTCAGAGAGCGAAATATGCTCTGTTCGATGAAGGGAGCGGAAAGCCGTCCTCTTCTTGTGAGAGATATCAGGGATATTGGTATTGAGCCGATTCGCGAACTCTATCTGGGAATGGAAGATTATGTCCGCTGTTACACTGCAGAAATGGGTGGAGCAACAGAACCGCCTGAAGGCATGGCTTTTCGTGGCCTTCGGAGTATCCATGGCAGCATGGATGAAAGCCTTTTCAAGATAGCCTTTCGGGCTCTCCACACAATAGAATGGGATCGGACAGATCAGTTCTGCAGTCGGTGCGGGTCAAGGAATAGGTTCAAAAGCGATGAAAGGGCGAAAGAATGTCCACAGTGTGGCCATGTGAGTTTTCCCCGCATTTCCCCTGCAATCATTGTGCTTGTGGAGCACAATGGGAAGGCGCTCCTTGCCCGTTCACCTCGATTCAAGGAAGGGCTCTTCAGCGTCCTTGCAGGGTTCGTTGAGCCGGGAGAGGCTCTCGAAGATGCGGTGAGGCGAGAGGTAAAGGAGGAGACGGGCATCGATGTCAAAAACATCCGGTACTTTGGAAGCCAGCCCTGGCCTTTTCCTGATTCGCTTATGATCGGCTTCACGGCAGAATATGCAGAGGGTGAGATCAGGATCGATACCAATGAAATACTCGATGCCCGGTGGTTCAGTGCAGAGGAAATGCCGGAGATTCCCGGCAAGATCAGCATCTCCCGTGCCCTCATCGATTGGTTTTTGGATAGACACAAAGGTGAAAAAACCATGACAAAAATGAACAAAAGGGGTAATATCAGAAGTCGTCACATCAAAAAAAGGGAGGCAAAAGATGTCTAAAGCCATATCTGAAAAAAGCACGAAGACCGAAATCCTGGATGCTTATCACGAACTCTTGGGAAAAGTGCGGGAGCAGAAGTCCCTCGATGCCAAGGCCTTCAAAAAAGAGACCGAGGAAAAGGAAATGGTCAAGACAGCCTTGGAGAATTCCGTGGAGACCATTGTAAAACGGCATGCTGACCTTAAGCTTGAAATCGTGAACAGCATGGACAGCCTCGAAGAGAAACTTATTACAGAGTATAAAAAACTGACTGAACTCCAACGTGCGATAGAGGTTCAGACCAAACTGCTCAAAGAACTCTATCAGATAACAGCAGAGGCTGAGAGTCTTTCAGCCCTGGTGCTTGCCCAGCAGGAGAAGGAAAGCGCCTTTGACCTCCAGATGGAGCAAAAGAGGGCAGATTTCGAGGCTGAAATGGCACAGAAAAGAGTCCAATGGAAGAAGGAACAGGAGGAGTATGAAGCGGCGAGAAAGGAACGGGACGCTCAACTGAAAAAAGAACGGACCCGAGAAGAGGAAGAGTACGCGTACAACCTTCAACTTGCACGGAAAAAAGACAGGGACGAGTATGAAGCGCAGAAAGCCGCCCTGGAAAAGGAGCTTGCCGACAAGAAAGCACGCTACGAGCGTGACCTCTCAGAGAGAGAACAAGCAATTGCTCTGAGAGAGAAAGAGCTGGAAGAACTGAGGACCAAGGTGGAATCATTCCCGAAGGAGTTGGAGCGAGCCGTCAAGGAGGCAGAGAAGACTATTGCTGAAAGGTTTGAATTCAAAGCCCGTCACGAGAAAGAGCTCATGGCAAAAGAGGTTGAGGGAGAGCGAAGGCTGTCGCAACAGACCATTGAGACACTCCAGAAAAAAATAGAGGAGCAAGCAGAGCAGGTGCGCCAGCTCACGCAAAGAGCCAACGAGGCCACCCTCCAGGTACAGACTATCGCCATTAAGGCAATTGAAGGAGCATCATCGACTCCACGGATCATAGCGGATAGAACCAAGGAAACGTGAATATGCGTCTTAAAAAACTGGGAGAGGGAGCAGCTATTTCTGACATATCCACTCAAAATACTCCCCGGCAACAAGCAAAGACATGTCTCCTGAGGTGATCTGGAAGCGGGCGAGGGGTGCGGTTGTCCAGTCTCTCAAAGATTATGAGGCAGAAGCAGAAGAAATGGCATTTCTTAAAGATTTCAAGGCTGTATGGACCTTGAAGAAGGCAGAGAAAAGAGTCATGCGGATGAAAAGCGGAATCATCCACCCGCCGTTTCGCATTTTTTATCGCTATGAACAAGATCGCATTTGTATTGTCCGGAGCTGGCGGAGCAAGAGATTGTTGCACTTACACTGATCATCAAAAACACTACTTGCCTCTTGACTTGACCGTCTACATATCGTCATAATCTTCCATGCGTTTTATTGCTGACCTCCATATCCACTCAAAATACTCCCGCGCAACGAGCAAAGACATGTCTCCTGAGGCGATCTGGAGATGGGCGCAATTAAAAGGGATCGGCGTCGTAGGTACGGGTGATTTCACCCATCCCGGTTGGCTCAAAGAACTCTCGGAGAAGCTTGAGCCCACTGGAACCGGTCTCTTCACGCTAAAAAAAGAATATGAGCAAAACACCGTGCCTGATTCATGCAGGGCGGAAGTCTCTTTTGTTTTGTCTGCTGAGATCAGCTCTATCTATCGGAAGAATGACAGAACACGGAAAGTGCATTCACTTATTCTTGTCCCTGATTTTTCAGACGCTGCCCGAATTAATTTTATCCTATCGAGGATAGGAAACTTGAACGCTGACGGACGTCCCATCCTCGGTCTTGACGCGCTGGAGCTCCTGAAAATCGTAAAGGATGTTTCTCCCTCGGCCGTCTTTATTCCGGCTCATGCATGGACACCCCACTTCTCGGTGTTCGGCGCAGTATCAGGTTTTGATTCTCTTGAAGAGTGTTTTGAAGACTATACTCCCCACATCAAAGCCATTGAGACAGGGCTCTCATCGGATCCGCCTATGAACTGGCGCCTCTCTGCCCTTGATAATATCAACCTCATTTCGAATTCAGATGCCCATTCCCCGGCAAAAATGGGTCGCGAAGCGAACATCTTTGATACCGACATATCGTATATATCTCTTGCGATTGCCATAGAAACACGACAGGGTTTCCTCGGAACCATAGAATTTTTCCCTGAAGAAGGGAAATATCATTACGATGGCCACAGAGCGTGTAGTGTGAGCCTCTCGCCGGAAGAGACAATACAGCATGGCTATCTCTGCCCGAAATGTGGACGGCGCGTGACGGTTGGAGTCCTTCACCGGGTTGAGAAATTGGCAGATAGACCCTTAGGATATAAGCCCGATACTGCATCTTCGTATTTCTCCCTCATTCCCCTTGCAGAGGTGATTGCAGAAGCGTTTGGGGTAGGAGTAACGAGCAAGGCTGTTGAAATGGAATACAAGCGACTGACCCAGAGTCTCGGCAGTGAGTTCTCCATCCTTATGGATTCCCCAATTGCAGATATCGAAAAAGTGAGCTCCAGGCTTATCGGGGAGGGCATCGGAAGAATGAGATCCGGAAACATTTACGTAGCCCCCGGGTATGACGGAGAGTATGGGAAAATCAAGATTTTTGCGGTGGCCGAAAGAAAAGAGATCAAAGGCCAGACAACACTATTCTGACGACATCGGAATGAAAGCTATTGTTTATGATGAACAGGTAAGATTTGTTACGAACTACCCCATCCCCGAGCCGGGGGATGATGAGGCCCTGATAAAGGTACGTCTCGCTGGCATATGTAATACAGATCTTGAGATTATAAAGGGTTACATGGGATTTCGGGGTGTCATAGGTCACGAGTTTGTTGGCGTTGTAGAGAAGATACAAGGGGATCAGCAGCGATTTATTGGCAAGCGCGTAGTAGGCGACATTAATTGCGGATGCGGTATGTGTCAATACTGTGCGGTCGGGATGAAAAGCCATTGTCCGTCAAGAACCACTCTTGGTATATCCGGGAAAGATGGCGCTTTGGCTCAGTACACCATTCTTCCGGTAGATAACCTTTTTGTAGTGCCAGAAAATGTAAAAGACGAAGAAGCTGTTTTTGCTGAGCCACTTGCTGCCGCATACGAAATCCTTGAGCAGATACATGTACGACCAACAGAAAAAGTGCTTGTGTTGGGGGATGGAAAGCTTGGGCTTCTCGTTTCCCTCGTTCTCAATCACGCCCAGATACAGGTGGTTCTCGCCGGTAAACATGAAAACAAACTTGCCATTGCGAAAGATCAGGGGATATCCACGCGAACACTGGAAGCCCTTGCAAAAGAAAAAACGTTTGATACCGTTGTCGATGCAACGGGCTCTCCCTATGGGTTAGAATCTGCCCTGCAGTTTGTTAAGCCCCGGGGGAAGATTGTATTAAAGACCACAGCAGCAGAGGGAATAACCATAAATCTCGCTCCTGTCGTTATAGATGAGGTTAAAATAATTGGTTCGCGGTGTGGCCCTTTTGAGCCTGCCTTAGCAATCCTTGCAGAAAAACGGATTCGTGTTGGCCCCATCATTTCAGGAATCTACAGTTTTTCCCATGCCGAAGAAGCCTTTGCTAAAGCACAGGAAAAGGATTCCCTCAAAGTGCTCATTGATTTTTCGGAATAAAAAACGGGCAACAGGTTATGGGCGATGGGAAAAAAGCAAGAAGCCCCGACGCTCGTTATGTAATAGTTCGAAACTAAAATTTATTAGTCTTTTCCTATTGCCCCGTGCCTATTGCCGATAGCTATAAGATTATTTGCCGTCCAGCACAGACCTTACCTTGGCCAACAATTCCTGCGGTGAAATTGGTTTCGGAGTATAGTCCAATTTATCTTCATCCATACCCTTGCCAAATAACGTATCTTTCGCATAACCGCTCATGAAAAATACCTTAATTTCTGGCTTGATCAATTTTATTGCCTCGTAAACCTCTCTCCCGTTCTTTTTTGGCATCACAACATCAAGAATAACAAGGTCAATGGTATTGGCAAACTGCTCAAATTTTCTGATCGCGTCTTCTCCATCTTTTGCCTCGATTACAATATATCCGAATTGCTCGAGGACCTCTCTGGAAAGCTGGCGAACATTGGCATTGTCTTCCCCTATGAGAATTGTTTCTGATCCCCCACGAACGGGTATGGCATCTGGCAGTATTTTTTCCTCCTTCATCTTGACAAGTGGAAGATATATGTGGAACGTTGTCCCTCGGCCTGGCTCGCTTTCAACATTGATGTAACCGTTGTGCTGCTTCACTATTCCATACACAATAGAGAGGCCAAGGCCTGTACCCTTCCCCACTTCTTTTGTAGTGAAAAAAGGATCAAAAATCTTTTCCCGTGTCAGTGTATCCATGCCTACACCAGTATCCGATACCGATATAAGAGCGTACATACCGATCTCGCCATAACCATGTGATGAAATAAAAGTACGATCAATCTCTGCGCGTTTTACCTCAATCTTTAGTTGTCCGCCGTTTGGCATGGCATCACGTGCATTGGTGGCAAGGTTAATAAGAACCTGGTCAATCTGTGTCGGATCTGCCAAGACAGTCGGATCGCTGTCATTTACATACGTAAGGAATTCAATGTCTTCCGTAAGGAGTCTCGTGAGAAGCCTTTCAACATTTTTGATTAATGTGCTTATTTTGTATGGCTTGAGCTCGATAATTTGTTTGCGCCCGAAAGCGAGGAGACTTTGGGTAAGGTTTACCGCCTTACCAGAAGAAGCGAGAATGTGCTCTACATATGTTCTCAGCGGATCATCCTGAGCCATTTTCGTCTTAAGAAGGTTACTATACCCTATAACAGCCGTCAGAATATTATTAAAATCGTGGGCTACTCCTCCTGCAAGCTGACCAATGGCCTCCATTTTCTGGGCCTGGCGAAGCTGGGCTTCGAGATGGCCTTTTTCTATCTCGGTGCGTTTGTGTTCGGATATATCTTCATAGATAGCAACGATTTTCTTATCGGTGAGATCGCTTCCAATTCTGGCACTGCTTACCATGCATACAATATCTTTTCCATCTTTTCTTCGGCAATTAAATACCTCTCTGTGAAATCGTTCTTTCTCTAAGGCAGGATAGAAACGCCTCCCGATTTCTTCATATTCTTCATCACTACAATAGAGAATCCGAGTGTTTTTACCGATTAACTCCGAAGGCGTCCAGCCAAAAACTGTCTCCACAGATTCATTGGCAAAGATGATTGTTCGTGATTGAAGTCCAATCACTGCATGAGGAATTGCGCTCAGGATGGATGATTCAAGCTCTTCCAGGGCTTTCAGAGAATCCTCAAACTGTTTACGCTCCGTAATATTTTCCACAGTTCCTTCATAATAGAGGACATTATTGCTTTTGTCACGAACAGCCCGTGCGTTAATAGAGATCCATATACTTCTCTTATCTTTTCTGTAGACCTCCGTTTCAAAACCTTTTACAACACCGTCCTTCTCAAGAAGGGCACTATATCTCAAACGTTCTTCAGGCCTCACGTAATGTTGGAGGGCAATGTCCGTGAAGCTGTGTATCATTTCCTCTGGTGACTGGAACCCCATCATTTGTGCGAGCGCAGGATTAACATCAATAAAACGGCCCTCAGGAGCACTCTGAAATATTCCTTCTACAGCGTTTTCAAAGATGTTCCTATACTTATCAACCGTTTCTTGAAGCGCCTCTTCTGCGCGTTTCCGTTCAGTTATATCCCTGAGGTTTACTACATTTGCAGATGCTCCATTGAACGGTATCTTAGTTCCGAGGCTCTCAACCCATTTTTCCCTCCTGTTTTTGGTTATGATCTTATATTGCCCCAGAAACCCTCCCTTATTTTCATTCACAAGATCAAGATGTTCAAAAGCTGTTTCAGCATACTCGGGGTGGAGAAAGTCTCGTATATTAAAGCGTGTAACGTCCACAGGACCTTCAATATCTACCAATTTTGCTGCGGCGTTGTTTGCGAAGAGAACGTTCCCGTTCCAGTCCAGAATTAAGGTTGCATCAAGCATGTTGTCAACGAGAGAGCGCAAAAGGAGCTCGTTTTGCTGTAAAGCAGTCTCCATCTTTTTACGCTCAGTGATATCTACTATAATTCCTCGAAGCCCTACAGGGCGTCCGTTACGGATGATGGGCGAAGCGTTGATAATTGCCGGAAATGTGCTACCATCCTTGCATAGCATTGTATACTCTATACCAAGACGTTTTCCTAAAATGGATACCTGTATGTTTTCCATGGCAATCGTGCGTTGCTCAGGGACAAACATCTGCAAAGAAGACAATCCTTTTTCGAATTCCTCCAACGTGTAACCAAATTTTTCCAGGGCGTATTGATTGACATATGTAAGCATACCAGTGTCATCAATTTCAAAAACACTCTGCGGCAACAGATCGGCAAGCTCTTTAAAACGATTTCCTGTTGAACAATGATCATTATTCATTCGTTGTCAGCATTCCCTATCAATAAATAATACAATGTACTCCTATTTTTATCAGCAAATCATATGCCAGAATAAATAATTACCCCATTCTGATCTTTCTTGGTGGTTACGGGAGATATTTTTTTGACAAAATATATTCCGAAAGGATACATTCTGCTCATGTGGTTCCTGTTTGTGCTATTGTTCATTCCCCTCAATGTCTATAGCTATGATCGAATTATATCCCTTTCACCGCAAATAACCGAATCTATCTATCTTATGGGGGCAGGAGAGAAGCTTATTGGTGTGACCGATTTTTGCAAAAGACCTTCAGAGGTAATAAAAAAAGAAAAGATTGGAACTCCACTCAGGCCGGATGTAGAAAAGATAACTGCAATGCGCCCTGATATTGTTTTTGGAACTCGAGAGGGGAATTCACCCGTAGTGATGGCTCGCCTTGAAAGGCTAAACATTAAAATACATTATTTTAACCGACCGAAAACATTCACAGATCTAATGGACAATTTTTTGACGCTTTCAAAAATGGTAGGTAAGGAAGATAGAGGGAGACACATCATAGAGATTGCACAGAGGGGGCTCCCGAAAATAAAAAACAGGATAGGGTTCAAGGTGCTGTGGCAGGTGGGGGCGGAACCCCTGATCGTTGCCTCAAATAACAGTTTGGCAAATGATATTATCCTGTTGGCAGGCGGATCGAATATCGTTGAAAGTGAGCTTCCGTACCCGAGGATTAATGCTGAAGAGGTAATTCTGAGAGCCCCACAGGTTATTGTGCTCATGGATATGGGCTATAATGTTGAAGTGGAAAAGGAACGGTGGAAAAAATACTTCAGAAAAGTCCAGTTTGTAACCATGGATGCGTATTCTGTTGGAAGCCCAACGCCTATAAGTTTCATCGATGCCGTGAACAGACTTGCAGAATCCATTCAATGAACAGAAAACAAAAAAATATAATTATTTTAGCCGTCATCGTTTGCCTTCTCATTATCTCAATAGCGTTGTCGCTTGCGTATGGCAAGGGGATCGGTATGGTATTTGGAGGTCTTTTTGCCGACGAGGGTTTTGGTCTTATTCTAAGGAAAATACGGATCCCTCGTACGATCATTGCTTTTCTTGTCGGCGGTTCCCTTGGTGTGTGTGGTGTAACATTACAGTCAATACTGCGAAACCCCCTTGCAGAACCATATACCCTTGGCATCGCAGGCGGGGCATCGTTTGGGGTTGCCTTGTCAACACTTATTAGCCTTCAGAATGTCCTCGGCGTATTTGCCCATCCCCTCTTTGGTTTCGGTGGGGCCATGCTGTCGGTTGCCATCGTCTTTGCCCTCTCAAAAAAGCGTTTTTTTGATCCCAATAGCATGGTTCTTTTCGGTATCGTTGTAAGTCTCGTTTTTTCATCTTTTGTCTTCTTTCTCTTTTCCCTTCTCGACCCTGACAAGATGCAAACGACCCTCATGTGGCTCATGGGTGACCTTTCAAGCCTCGATATTAGCTTCGTCCCGATTTATATCCCCATGTTCCTTGTACCGACTGTAATCCTTTTTTTCTTTGGTAAGGAGCTTGATATCCTTTCCCTTGGAAGGGAGAAAGCCCAGTATCTCGGTGTAAGTCCTCCCCGATTTTACAAAGGGCTCTTTCTCCTCTCGTCCATCCTCGCTGGCTTGTGTGTTTCAGCAGCAGGAATTATTGGTTTTGTGGGCCTCATAGTGCCCCATATATTACGGAATATTCTCGGTGCCGGGCATACAGTCCTCCTTATTGCATCCTATATCGGGGGTGCGTTTTTCCTTATTCTTTCTGATGTGTTTTCCCGATACCTCATATACCCTGTAGAACTTCCTGTTGGTGTTGTAACTGGAATTCTTGGAGGATTCATCCTTCTTTTTCTGCTTATACGGAGACAATGATGGAAAACCCTCTTTTTTCGGTAAAAAACATATCTTTTCGGTACGATCATCACACGGCTATCGACAACATCACGTTCACCGTAAATCACGGGGAGTTTATCGGTATTATCGGTCCGAACGGAGCAGGCAAGAGCACTATTATCCGTCTTCTGGCAGGATTTATGAAGCCTAATGAGGGGTTCATCGTCTTCTCGGGCAGGAATCTCCAAGAATATGAGAGGAGAGAACTAGCCAAAAATATAGCTACGTTACCCCAGGCAACGGATACACCTTTTTCTTTTACCGTAGAAGAGCTTATCCTCATGGGACGATATCCTCATGCACAAAAAAGTTTCCGTTACGAAAAAAAAGAAGAGGAGTTTGCTCGATACGTTATGGAAACAATGGAGATTTCACATCTCCATGGCCGAGGAATTGACACGCTCTCAGAAGGTGAAAGACAGAAGGTTTATCTATCCCAGTGCCTCGCCCAGGACCCCAAAGCACTTCTTCTTGATGAACCAGTGAGTCATCTTGACATACGTCACCAGATTCAGACATTTGATGTGCTCGAAAAGCTGCACAACGAAGGGATGACAATCATTGTGGTACTCCATGATCTGAATATTGCCTCAGAATTCTGTTCACGGCTCATACTTGTATCAAACGGAAGAATACATGCAGATGGAAACCCAAAATCGGTGCTTACTTTTCAGAATATTGAAAAAGTGTACGATACTGTGGTAATTGTCAAGGAAAATCCTCTCTCAGGAAAACCATTTGTTGTACCGGTGTCCAAGAAATATCTGGAAAAAAAGTCTGAATGAAAAATCTTGACAAGAGAAAACAGGTGGATAATAATTGCGCAGTGATTCGTGTAAAATGAGAGGCTAAATGAAAAAATGTTTGGTTTTGAGACCCAGCACCAGATTGGAGTAATTATGGTGTTTTCCCGTTCATCGGAACGGAAATGCCAGATAAACAAATCTATAAGGAGGAAGAGGTCATGAAGAGAATCTTAATGGTTGTATTTGTCTTACTCATTGCTGTTGCATTTGTATCAAATGTATGTGCTCAGGCGAAACCTGAGGCAAAACCTGCTGAAAAACCGGCTATAGCTCCGGAAAAAGCCCAGGCACAAGAGAAAGCGCCTGCGCCTGAAAAAGCTGAAAAACCAGCAGATGCCCCTAAACCCAAACCAAAACCAGCAGGTTTTGTTGGAAAAGTTGATGCCATTAATGGTAAGACGATGATGGTTACATCCAAGAAACAGGCAATAGGTTTTGACGTAAGCAAGGCAGCTTTCAAAGGATATAAGGCCATTACAGATATTAAGGTGGGAGATACCGTAGCGGCTAAGTATACCAAAGATGGCGTCATGATCACGAAAATTAAAGGAGCTCCTGTAGCCAAAGCAGAGAAAAAAGTCGAGAAACCTGCAAAGAAAGCTCCAAAGAAAGATGAGCCAAAACCTACACCAGCTCCAGAAAAGAAGCCGGCAGAGGCACCAGCGAAGAAGTAATGCTGCAAAATTGAAAACAGAGTATCTTAGGAAAACCCTGCGCCATATTTTGGGGCAGGGTTTTTATGGTTTTATTCCTTCCAGTCGAAGAACTCTTTGAATTTTTCTTTCATACCCTTTCTTGACGGGCTCGCGACGCCATTAAATTCCTGCGCAAGCTCCTGAAGCAAATGTTTCTGCCGCTCTGTGAGATCAGTTGGGATGGCAATGTTGAGATAGACAAGCTCGTCCCCCCTTCCATACCCATTTGACTTTATAACACCGAGGCCCTTGATCCGAAAAACCTTTCCAGGTTGGGTGCCTGGTGGGATGTTCAGCACAGTTTCTCCCTCTACAGTAGGAACGATAATATCTCCCCCAAGGCAGAGAAGAGGGAAGTTAACATCGACCTGCACCGATATGTCATCTCCTTCGCGTTCGAAGATCGGGTGTTCCTTAACATGGAGGACAATATAAAGATCCCCAGGTACAGTAGCGCCAAATCCTTGAGCGCCTTCGCCTCTTAGTTTGAGCCGTGCACCGTTATCAACGCCAGGCGGGACCTTGATCTTCAGCGTTTTCTTCGTTTTAACAGATCCTTTTCCTTTACATGCCTTACAAGGATCTTTTATGATAAACCCCTCGCCGTTACAGTATTCACATGTCCTGTTGATAGTAAAGAATCCGTGACTTTGCCGGACCTGCCCCCTGCCTGAACACGCTTTGCATACAGATGGCTTATGGCCAGGTTCTATTCTTGATCCGTTGCACGATTGACACCGCTCTTCCTTTGGTATCTCTATCTCTTTTTCAACGCCAAAGATTGCCTCTTCGAATTCTATCTGGAGATTATACCGAAGATCCTCACCTTTTTTCTCTCGCTGCCTCTGGCCTCCAAAAAAATCACTGAAGAGGTCATTAAAGATATCATCGAAATTACCCCTAAACCCGAAGTCAAAAATGCTTCCCGAATCATCAGCGCTTCCAAACCGTTCATACCGGAAACGCTTTTCTTGGTCGCTTAACACCTCGTACGCTTCATTTATTTCTTTAAATTTTTCCTCTGCCTCTTTGTTATGCGGGTTACGGTCAGGGTGATACTTGAGAGCGAGTTTTCTATACGCCTTTTTTATCTCTTCATCGCTTGCTTCACGATGGACATTGAGTATCTGATAATAGTCTTTTCGCACAGCCGTACCTCATGAGTTACTGAGTCTCGGGTTTCTTAGATACAGAAACCCTGGAGGGTCGCAGAATCCTTCCATTCAAGGTATAGCCTTTCTGAAATTCTGATGTAACCGTGTCTGGCTCCGCGTCTTCTTTTTCTTCCTGAAATAAGGCCTCATGAAAATTAGGATCAAATTTCTTTCCGACTGCATCAATTCTTTCAACACCCGACCTCTCCAGAACTTTAAGGAATTCATTGAGCGTGAGTTGGACGCCCTCAACGATTCCCTTAACCTCTTCAGAATTTCCAGCATGGTCTATAGCTCTTTCGAGGTTATCGATTACTGGTATCAATTCCTTAATGAGAACTTCATTGCCAAACCTGAGAAGATCCTGTTTTTCCTTTGCTTTTATCTTTTTAAAGTTTTCGAAGTCAGCCTGGAGATACAAATATTTGTTGTTAAGCTCTTTAAGCGATTCTTCCTTTTCTTCAAGAGCCTTTTGGAGTTCTTCAGCTACCTCTTCTTTCTTCTTTTTTTTCTTATGATCCTCGTGGGTCTCGCCCTTTTCTTTTGTCTTTTTCTCTGAGTTTTTTTCTTCTTTTTCTTCCATTCCTATACCTCTCAAACCATGGTCAAAATATGGGTAACCGTCTTCGCGGCATGTGTTACTAAGGGTATGATCTTTGAGTAGTTCATTCTTATAGGTCCAATTACTCCAAGGACCCCGAAGCTCCTCTCTCCCACTTTATACGTGGAAGTGATGATGCTCATATCCCTCATCTCTTTGATATCGCTCTCGCCACCTATAATTACATGGATACCTTCTTCTCTTAGGCACTCATCGATCAGCTTGAGGAGTTTTTCTTTTTTTTCAAAAGCCTGAAAAAGCCCCTTCAGGCGTTCGATATCGGTGAACTCCGGTACCCCTATTATTTTTGAGGTACCTTCAAGATAAATTTCTCGTGTGTCATCCTCATCAATGATGGTTTCCAGTGTTTCTTTTATTTTTGCGAGGAGTTTGCGGTAGTTTTCCTTGTCTTTTCTGATATCTTCAAGAATACCTTGTTTAAGGACATAGAATGGCATACCGCTGAACTTCTCGTTCATGTATGCTTTCATGCTGTTAAGCATTGCCATGCCAAACTCTTCGTCGGTGTTCACCATCCTTGTGTGTACCATACCGGATGATGTGACAAAGACAGCCAAAACCGTTCTGTTTGAAAGCTTTACGAACTCAACTTCCTTGAAAAGCATCATGTCAACCTTTGGTTCAACAACAATGCTTGTATATTTTGAGATAGAAGCCAGGACTTTCGATGCATCCTCCATTATTTCTTCAATGTACGAGTAATGAGGTTTCATCATGGTCTCAAGAGCATGGATCTCCTTTTTCCCCGGCATTTTTAGTGTAGAAAGACTGTTAACATAATAGCGGTATGCCTTATACGTGGGTACCCTTCCGGCAACAATATGGGGTTTATAGAGAAAACCTTGCTCCTCAAGGCCCGCCATAACATTTCGTATGGTTGCTGAACTAAACCGGTCCTTGATGGTTTTTGCAATTGTCCCCGAACTAATAGGCTCAGCATAATTGATGTAACTATCCATAATCAATTCAAGAACCATTTTTTCTCTTTCGTTTAGGACGTCCATGACAGACCTCAAGCTACATGTTTAACTTAATGATACCATATTTTTTTGTCAAGAAGCGTGGCGTTCGAAGCCTCTTTCTCATACCATAATATTTTCGCATTATAATACACCGTTTCATCTCAAGCTTTCAATGATCTTTCGCGTCTCTGGAGTTCGGTTGTATCCCAATGGACGCTAATGATAGCTCAATCCGTAAGCCTCACCGGTCATACCAGGGAATTTTTAATGTATCTCGGAAAACTTTAAAATTATTTAAAATATTCTTTCAATACTGCAGAGATTTCTTCAGGCCTCACGACACTGACGGGTTCGCCAAGAAGGGCCTGGAAGAAATTTAGATCCGAAGCATAATCCCTCATGTTAAGGAAGGTGCGGGCGGCAATCCGGAAGTGGCATGCAAAGGATCGTTGCCCTTCAGGGCCAAAATAGAGTGATGCATTAAAGCTATAGATATCTGAAGACTTATAATAGGTGAAAATTTTGAGAAGACCGGTCACAAGATCCTTTATATGGTCCTCAGTAAACTGGTTAAGGTTAAAAACATCGGGAAAGACACACAGTATCTCACCGAGTAGCCCCAGGGAGACAAAAGAAGAAAGCCAATACGACGTCCCAATCTGACCGATAAACCTTTTTCCGTGTTTGCGCTCGACATCGATGAGTTCCGACCAGTACGTGGAGCCATGGGCGTTGTAAAAGGCCTCAGAAGCCTTAAGCTCATCCAAAAATTGGTTTCCCGGGTTTTGTGTGGCAAAATACTGCTGATGGGGGTGGACAAGGCCTCCGCCTGAGGGAGGCATATAATTCCAGGCCATGAGGTGATACGGCAGTTCGGGGCTTATGACCCTGATCCTTTTGAGAAAATCAACGCCAAGAACAAGGGAATCAAAAAGTATTTCATCACGAAAACCATCAACCGGAACCACGTGGTGGTCAGTCATTATAAGAACCCCGCTGTGAATATCGTATGGAAAAAGATTGGGAATAAGACAGGCCTCATTTCGCACGAGTCTCCCTTCAGCGACCACATCATTACAAAATTTTGGGGTAACCCTGTCTCTGTTTTCGAGACAGAACGGGCAGAACCCTTTTATCTCAGGTGTAGTGTATGCTTCAAGATCCAGTTTCTGAGGTTTTATTGCACCAAAGTGAGAAAAATGACCAGTTTTTCCCGTTAGGGGGTCAATTCGCACTTCAAATCGCTCTGTTGTTGGGCGAAAACCCGTTCTGGGGTGGAGAAAGGTGCTCTCTGATTCAAAAACCTGAAAACGGATATGGGAAGACATTGCGGGTAGGCCTCCTGTTTGCTGATTTATTCGTAAGCGGGAAAACTATACCAGATTTTGCGCACTCAATTCATCACGAATATTTTCGGTCGACATAGAAAGCAGCAAGAAAACCTCTATAACCAAAATCACCCCGGTGCTCTGGAGCCAGAAAGATTTGACATGGGGTATCTGTTTATATTATAAGTAATTACAGGGCGGGAATAACTCAGCGGTAGAGTGCAACCTTGCCAAGGTTGAAGTCGCGGGTTCAAATCCCGTTTCCCGCTCCAAAAGAAATCAGCTGATAGCGTTCAGCTCAAAGCTTTTAGCCAAAACATGGAAATTGATTTATTGATTTGCTATCATCTATGAGCTTTCAGCTATAATCTGCGATACACGGCGGCATAGCCAAGTGGTAAGGCGACGGTCTGCAAAACCGTTATTCTCCGGTTCAAATCCGGATGCCGCCTCCAACCTACCGGCCTACTCGCAAGAACAATTCAGGCACCGCACCATACCCACAGTCGTTAAGTTTCCCTCGGGCTATCCGAAAATATTGATGATTCCCGATCCAAATAGATCATACGTGTAATGAAAAACAGAGCGGTTTGGGCGGGTAAAACGGAGGTAACCATGGGAACAAATAACGTTGTTTTTCTTGAAGTCATTGAGTGGTTCGACGAGAGCGGAAAGGAGATGGTCCACAGAATCCCCGAGGCTGGATCAGGAGAGATAAAATGGGGTGCCCAGCTCGTCGTGAGAGAGAGCCAGGCGGCCGTCTTTTTTTACAACGGGAGGGCGTATGATGCCGTAGGACCTGGTAGACATACCCTCACCACCGGAAACATTCCTATACTGAACAAGATCATGAGCATCCCGTGGGGAATGACGAGCCCCCTTCGTGCCGAAGTCTATTTTGTGAACATGAAGGTCTTTATCAGCCTGAAGTGGGGTACCCGTGATCCGGTGGCCTTCAAGGATTCCGAGCTTGGCCTCATCCGGCTACGGTCTTTTGGGGTTTTTAATGTCCAGGTCATCCAACCTGTTCTCTTTGTGAACACCCTTGTTGGAACCCAGGGGGTATACACAACAGCTGAAATTGAATCGTACCTGAACCAGGTTATTGTTTCCCGTTTCAATGACTATCTCGGTGGAAACCTGGACACGGTTCTGAATCTGCCGGGAAGATACGAGTCAATTGCTGAAGGGTTGACAAAAGTCCTTCAGGAGGATTTCTCCCGTTTCGGCCTGTGCCTGTCCGAGCTTTACATCAATGCAATAACGCCTCCGGCAGATGTTCAGAAAGCAATCGATGACAAGAGCCGCATGGGCCTCTTTGACGACATGAACCGCCTCATGCAGATGAAGAGTGCCATGGCCATGGAAAAGGCAGCAGAATCCCAGGGTGAGGCAGGGGCCGGTGTGGGTATGGGCCTCGGGTTCATGATGCCTTCCATGTTTGCCGACGCCATGAGGGCTTCCCAGACAATAGTTGTAGCTGGATCGCAGGTCTCGTGTCCTGACTGCGGAAACCCTGTCGGTCAGGATGCAAAATTTTGCCCCTCGTGCGGGCACCAGATCGTGGTTATCAGCCAATGCCACCAGTGTGGGAAGAACCTTCCCCCAACAGCTCGTTTTTGTCCTAAGTGTGGTCAGGAAACAGGAAGGAAGCCCAAGGCGAAGAAATGCTCTCATTGCGGAACGGAAAACCTTCACTCGTCAGTATACTGTAATCAGTGTGGTGAAAAACTCGAACGATAATGGGCAACTCATGGATAGTGAAACATCGCTGTACCCAGTGCGGTGCCCCTATTACGCTTGAAGAGGCAGACCGCTATTTCGCCTGCCCTTTTTGCAGGGTAAAGATCTGTTTCACGACAGATGATCATTTCAGGTACTATCTTCAGCCGATGGACAATCCTCCGGAAGAGATATTCTATATCCCATTCTGGAGGGTACGAGGGGTGTCGTTTACCTGCGATGATGAGCTGGAGGTAAAGAGTTCATTTGTTGATGCAACATGCTGTGGATTTTACGGGGGACCATACCCTGAGTCTCTTGGTTTAAGGCCACAGGTACTTAAGCTTAGGTTTGCCATCCCCGAATCAGGGGCGCTGTTTCCTGAACCGCAACAGGCATTCAGCACCGTCTTTGAAAGAATTGAGGGCGGATTGCCCCTGTACCACATAGGTAATTCACCAGTTCGCGTATTTCACCGGTCTTTTCTCGGTGAGAAGGTCAGCATTGTTTATGCACCATTTTTTTTGAAAAACAGGGCCTTGCATGATGGCATTCTCGGAAAGCCATTGAAGGCACTTAAAAACGGTATGAGCAATGTGCCTCCCCAGGGAAGTATGGGGCACCCGTTGACAGTGATCCCTGCACTGTGTCCTGAATGCGGGTGGGACCTTGAGGGAAGAAGGGATAGTGTCGTCTTTTTTTGTAGCAATTGCAATAAAGCATGGTATTTGACGAATAACAGCCTGGAGCGAAAAGACTTTCTGGTGCTCGGTGGTAACCAGAAAACAGCGGCTTACCTCCCTTTTTGGAGAATTAAGGCACATGTTCAGGGTTTTCATTTGCAGTCCATGGCTGATCTCGCAAGGCTGGCAAATCTGCCTGTCGTTGTTCGCGAAGAATGGGAATCAACAGGCCTTTTTTTCTGGGTTCCCGCGTTCAAGGTTCATCCCCCTCTTTTTCTGAGACTTGCACGCCTCTTGACCCTTCAGCAGCCTGAGGATTTTGTTGACCACAAAGAGCCGCTCAATGCCACTCAGCCACCTTCAATGACTGTGGATGATGCCGGACATTGCATCACCGTGATTATAGCAAGCCTAATCGCCATGAAGAAGCGAATGTGGCCATCCCTTGAGTCGCTCATAACAAAACCACTTCAAACAGATCTTGTGTATGTCCCTTTCCAGGAGCAGGAGACTGATTTCTTCAATCCATCATTGAAAATAAGCGTACCAAAAAATTCCCTGAAGCTCGGCCAGAATCTCTAATCTCCAGAAAAGCAGAGGACAGAAGACAGATGTCAGAGAACAGACGACAGATATTAGGGGACGGCAAACAGACAAGGTGAAATGCAGGTGAACCATTGCCTCTGCCGGTTTTAATTCTATTGACTTATGGGCCTCAGATAACTAACATAATGTATCGAATTTTATAAAGGAATATTGATAATTGGCTGAAAAAGATCTCCTTGGTCTCAAGATAGATAAATCAAGAATTACCCCTCGACCTCACAACAAAAAAAAGGTTTATTTCCTAACTGTGGTAGGTACAGGAGCATTGCTCCTCGTAATCCTTGCCTTTGCCGGTGTTTTTTCTCCAGCCACGAAGGTTGACACAGCAACTGTTTCCCTAGTCTACCCTTCTCAGGCGTTTACCTTGCTGAATGCAAGTGGTTATGTTGTTCCCCAGCGGAAGGCTGCAGTTTCGGCAAAGGTTACCGGACGAATCATTGCTCTTTATGTAGAAGAAGGTGGTCGTGTAAAAAAAGATCAGATTATTGCCCGCCTTGAAGCAGATGATGTTTCTGCCCAGCGGGATCAAGCGGTGGCAAACCTTGAAGTGTCGCGGCAGAACCTGGAACAGGCAAAGGCTGAGCTTGCTGATGCCAATGCCTCGTTTGAGAGAGAAAAAAGCTTGTTTACTCAGGAATTCACAACGAAAGCGGCCTTTGATGCAGCCGAGGCGCGCAGCAAAAAAGCGATTGCTGCGGCTTTTGCTGCAGAAGCTGCAGTCAGGGCGAGCAACGCTGCTCTTCGGGCAGCTAATGTGGCAGTGGACTATGCGCTTATAAGGGCACCTTTTGATGCAATAGTTCTCACGAAGAATGCAGATATTGGCGATATTGTTACCCCTATAGGAGCCGCAGCCAATGCAAAAGCCGCCGTGGTTACTATAGCAGATTTGAGCTCTCTTCAGGTCGAGGCAGATGTCTCTGAATCCAATCTTAAGGCCATTAAGGTTGGACAACCTACCGAGATCCAACTCGATGCAATACCCGATGTGCGTTTTAAAGGTGCAATCCATATGATTGTACCCACTGCTGATAGGACAAAGGCAACTGTAATGGTGAAGGTGAAATTCCTCAACATAGATTCAAGGGTCCTTCCCGAGATGAGCGCAAAAGTTGCTTTTCTTTCCCGAGAAGTGAGCAGTGATGAGCAGAAACCCCGCCTTGCAGTCTCTCACAAGGCACTGAAACAACGAAATGGTATTGCAACGGTTTTTCGTGTGAAAGGAAGCCGTGTTGATGAGGTGAAGGTGAAAACAGGGCCTCAGCTTGGGGAAATGATCGAGATCAGTGACGGCCTTAAAGCCGGTGAAAAGATTGTCATAAACCCACCAGGCAACCTCAGGAATGGCTCAAAAATAAAGCTTGCCCAGCAGTAAGGGTCAATAGCAGTTCGGAGTTATGAGTTCTGTATTCGGAGTAAAAACATGAACAGAGAAGAAAAGGTTCGGAGCTTCCCCAAAAGAAAAGGTTCGGGATACAGGCCACCAACTACGAATTAGACAAAATAAACATGGAGCAAAAAGCACCAATTGTGGAGATTCAGCACGTGAGCAAATCCTATCGCCGGGGAAGCCAGGTTGTCCCTGTTCTCCAAGATATTTCCTTTAATATTGAAGAAGGAGAGTTTCTTGCTCTTATGGGGCCATCCGGCTCCGGGAAATCGACTCTTCTGAATCTCATAGCGGGGATTGACAAAGTTGATACCGGAAATATTTTTGTTGATGGTGTCGATATCACCGGCCTCGTAGAGACAGAGCTTGCAAACTGGCGTGCCAATCATGTTGGCTTTGTGTTCCAATTCTATAATCTCATCCCTGTGCTTACCGCGTTCGAAAACGTGGAGCTTCCCCTTCTCTTAACACGTCTTACTCGAAAAGAACGTCGGGAGCATGTTGAAACAGCTCTTGCGGCGGTGAATCTCTCCCATAGGCTTACCCACTACCCTGCTCAGCTCTCAGGGGGTGAGCAGCAGCGTGTTGCCATAGCCCGGGCCATCGTTACTGATCCGACCATTCTGGTTGCCGATGAACCTACCGGCGACCTCGATAGAAAATCAGCAGAAGAGATTATGGATCTCATGGACGGGCTTAACCGGGAGCTTGGAAAAACAATTATTATGGTAACCCATGACCCAAGGGCTGCTCAAAAGGCCCATGTTATGCGTCACCTCGATAAGGGTGTTCTCAACGATGTACGTTCTCAAAATCCTGTTTAAAAACGCTCTCCGCCACAAACTTCGCACCACCCTCACAGTTGTTGGCATTACCATTGCTATTCTCGCGTTCGGCCTCCTCCGTACGGTTATTACCACATGGTATATGGGGGTGGAAGCCTCTGCCGCAAACAGACTCTGGACACGAAATTCTGTGTCCCTCATCTTTCCTCTGCCGATAGCATATAAAGACAAGATCAGACAGGTAGAAGGCGTGAAGTCTGTCTCTCATGCCACATGGTTCGGTGGGATTTATATTGACGAAAAGAATTTTTTTGCCCAGTTTGCTGTAGAGCCCAAGACATATATGGAGGCATTTTCAGAATACTACACCCCCCCTGAACAAAAAGCCGCCCTGCTGAGAGATCGAAAAGGTGCTGTGGCAGGGAGAAAACTTGCCCAGAGGTATGGATGGAAAATCGGCGACACGATCATCCTTAAGGGAACTATCTACCCCGGGAACTGGGAGTTCGTGTTGCGTGGTATTTATGAAGGAACACGGAAGGATGCAGATGAAACGGTTTTTTTCTTTCACTGGGACTATCTCAACGAAACCCTGAAAAAGACTTCACCGGGCAGGGAGGATCTGGTGGGCTCATTTATTGTCATTACGAAAAGCCCCGATATTGTTGCAGATGTGGCCCAACGCATAGATAGCTTGTTTAAGAACTCCCTTGCAGAGACCCTTACCGAGACAGAGAAGGCGTTTGTTCTTGGCTTTATCTCCATGAGTGATACCATCATAACGGCCATCGAGCTGGTTTCTTTTGTCGTTATTGCAATTATTCTTGCTGTAGTAGCAAACACGATGGCTATGACTGCCCGGGAGCGTATCGGTGAATATGCTATTTTAAAAACATTAGGTTTTGGATGGTTTAAGATAGGTGGTCTCATTTTTGGAGAATCCATGATTATCACAATGATGGGGTGTGCCTTCGGGATCGGGCTTACCTTCCCAATTGCAGACGCTTTTGGGGAAGCAATGGGGCAGTATTTTCCGGCTTTTAATGTTACCCTGGAAACTATCTACATGGATATTGCTGCATCCATACTTGTCGGCCTTCTCGCTGCCATTATCCCGAGTTGGCATGCTATAACGACCCCTGTTGCAGATGGTCTTCGGAGAATAGGTTAGATGAAAATCCCTCTCTCCTATAGCATCAGAAACTTGTGGACAAGAAGGCTAACAACGGTTATTACGGCCACAGGGATGGCATTAGTTGTGTTTGTTTTTGCTGCAATTCTCATGTTGGTTCAAGGACTTCAGCAAACCCTTGTACAAACTGGGTCTGAGGATAATCTGATCGTTATTCGCCGTGCCTCCGGATCGGAGGTTCAAAGTAGTGTAGATCGATACCAGGCATCGATCGTTGAAGCAGACCCTGCCGTATCCATCGGGACTGATGGTGAAAGGTTTTTAGTAAAAGAGATCGTAGTTCTTATCACCCTTCAAAAAAAAGGAGGGAGCGGGCCGTCAAGTGTCACCATTCGTGGAGTTACGGAGAAGTCCCTAAAATTACGGCCGCAAGTAAAACTTATAAGAGGTCGCTTGCCCAATGCTGGGTCTACAGAAATAATGGTGGGACAGAGCGTGTTAAGGCGTTTTGACGGGGTAGCTATGGGTGAATCGTTACGATTTGGTACCCGTGATTGGACTGTGGTAGGTGTTTTTGATGCAGGGAATTCAGGATTTAATTCTGAAATCTGGGGTGATTCGGATCAGCTTATGCAGGCTTTCAGGCGACCGGCGTATTCATCAATTCTTTTCAGGTTGAGAGACCACAACGAGTTTGATGATGTGAAAGCGAGGCTTCAATCAGACCCGAGACTCACGGTGGATATTAAAAGAGAAGTCCGTTATTACGAAGAACAGTCCGAGATGATGGCAAAATTTCTCCGTATTCTCGGTATTTCTATCACCGTGATCTTTTCCCTCGGTGCCATCATTGGTGCAATGATTACCATGTATACCTCCGTAGCGAACAGGGTTGGTGAAATCGGAACTTTGCGTGCCCTTGGCTTTCAGAGGGCCAGCATCCTCGGAGCCTTTCTCGTCGAGGCCTTGCTCCTTGGCCTTGCCGGAGGCCTTGCAGGCCTCATTTCGGCATCTCTTATGAGGTTTATCAGCATCTCTACTGTTAATTTTCAGACCTTTTCAGAACTTGAGTTCAGTTTTGCCCTGAACCTTGAGATTGTATCTCTGGCACTGGCCTTTTCGCTGATTATGGGTTTCATAGGTGGCGTTCTTCCGGCAATCAGGGCATCGCGCATGAATATTGTGGATGCGTTGAGGGAGTCCTGATGAGACAGCTCAAGGCTCTCAGCTCATAGCTGAAGCGAAAGAGCCGAAGATTTCATCTGAGGCTGCTGTCAGCTTACAGCTTAATCCTATGAGCTACGAAGTTTGACATGGTCTCATGAAACATGATAAATGACAACAATTCTATCTACAAGGAGGATGTATGAGATTTGTTTCCATTGTGGTGATAGGCGTGCTGGTTCTTGTGGGTCAGGTGTATGGAGCTGATGAGGCCCCCAAGGTTGATAAAGACAAACTCAGTTATACGTTTGGAGCAAATTTTGGCAAGAGCCTGAAGCAACAAGAGATCGAAATAAATACAGAGATGTTTTTGAAAGGAATGAAAGACGGTTTCTCAGGCGATAAAATGCTCCTTACTGATCAGGAGATGAAAGACACAATGATGGCCTTTCAAAAGGAGATGGCCGCAAAACAGGCAGAGAAACGAAAGGCCCTTGCCGAGAAAAACAAAAAAGAGGGAGAAGCTTTCCTTGCTGCGAACAAGATAAAAGAGGGGGTAAAGACCCTTCCCAGCGGTTTACAGTACAAGGTCATTACAGAAGGAACCGGCAAAACACCAAAAGCAACCGATTCTGTTGTAACAAATTATCGTGGTACATTAATTGATGGAACAGAGTTTGACAGCTCTTACCAGCGTAAGACCCCGGCGACCTTCAGAGTAACTGGCGTGATAAAGGGCTGGACAGAGGCGTTGCAGTTGATGAAAGAAGGGGCCAAGTGGCAGCTTTTTGTTCCTCCAGACCTTGCCTATGGCGAACGGGGAGCAGGACCCAAGATTGGGCCAAACGCAACCCTTATATTTGAGATCGAATTGATTTCAGTTAAGGAAGAAAGTGCTTCACCCCCACCGAAACCGGGGTCAAAGCCAGGCGCCCCAAAGCCAGGCACTCCTTCACCAAAACCAGCACCAACGAAGTAAGTGAAAATTGGCAATAGGCGATGGGAAATAGGGAGATACCAAACACTTCTTACGTACTCTTATTCCTATCACCTATTGCCTCGCGCCCCTTGTCTGATACTTAGACTATCCCCGGGATAATATTGCCCCCTGAAGGAAAGATTGCCACATCTGCCTGGGGCAACTTTTTTGCCGCCATGTCTATGGCTTCGGGCAGACTTGTTGCGTGTGCAAATTTCATCATATGGACCACTTCTGGAGAGAGCCCTTCCGTTACGTGAATAACATTGAACTTCTCTGCAAGCTCTTTGAAGTAGACGACTTGCATAATGAATGAAATACCGAATGATTTGAGGTCTTCAGGGATTTCGCCTCTGATAAGCCTTCTGTGAAAATCGCTCGCTGTTTCCGAACTTGACATGTGTCGTACTAATGGCATAAGCGGTCCTGATTCTTTTTGAGGGGCGACCCAGATGATTATCCCTCCTGCTCGGGTACAGAATCCCGCCATGGTGAGTGCTTTTGTTGCCTGGACCCCTACCTCAAGAGGGTAGGCAGCAATTATCGTCACATCTGCCACTTTTGGAAGAGGAACATAATACAGGGAAGCCGCATATCGTGACGCCTCTCTGTGCTCGGCAAAGGGCTCACCTGCAAAGGCCCTGATGATCTCCTTCTTTTCGTTGATGATGCAATCAATCTTGAAGGAAAGTCGGGAAACCTGTCCCGCATCGACAATCTCCTCATACCAGGGGTTGCCATCGAGGATATTTACCCTGCTTTTCCTGTGGCGCATCCAGGTAAAATGGTGTTCCGCTACCGATCGATAGGAGGCAACTCCCGGTAAAACAATCTTGAACCCACCTCCGAATCCGGCGCAGGGATGGGGCATGCACTCGCCGACAGCAATAACAAGGTCAGCGAATGCTACGTATGGATTTATTTCTACGAGAGTCCCTCTGTGGGTTTTTCCGATCACCACGTTATCGGGAGAGTACGGGTCGTGGGAAACGAGCCGTTCCTTCAATCGTGATGAAACTTCAGACCCTACTTTCTTCTCAAGCTCTTCCCGTGAGTATACAGGGTGGGTTCCGATTGCGCAGACAGCCCATATCCGGTTATCAGGGATACCTGCCATGTTCAGCCTGTTGAGCATTTCTGGTATGACAAGATTGACAGGGGTTGGTCTCTGGAGATCATCAAAAAGGAGTGCTACTTCCATACCGGGCTTGGCCATCTCTTCCAGTTTTGGTGAACCTATTGGGTTATCAAGGGCTCGATTGATCTCGAGAAGGGGATCTTTAACACCGGGGGTAAAAGGTTTGTCCTCTGCAGTGAGGACTTTCCAGTTTGGGGGAAGGGAGAAGCAGAGCTTCTCCCCCTGACATACAACATAATGTTCTTCCATAATTAGCCTCCTGGGAGAAGCTAACTCCCTTTTGTAAGAAGCTTCTTCAGTTCAGGACCAGTCTGGGGATTCTTCTGAATGATGTCCTTCCATCCTTCTTCAAAACCGACCTTCAGGAATTTTTGTGCCTCCGCTGGTGGAAGAGCGATTACCTGCATTCCTTCCTTGAGCAGGATAGGTCGTTCATCCTTTGCCAGCTTATCAAAGTGGGCAATGGTCTGTTTCTCTGCTTCGATTGCGGCCTCAATTAGGAGATCCTGAAATTTCTTTGGCAGTTTTTTCCAGGAATTCAGGTTCATAACCAGGGGGTTAGGTACCTGATAGAAACCAGGATCAACAATGTACTTAACCTGCTTATGCCATCCCCAGTCACGGATACCCACTGCCGGCCAGCAGAAACCGTCAACCACGTTTCTCTCAAGGGCTACATAAACCTCTGTGGGAGGGATGACGACCGGATTTCCTCCAAGACCCTTGATAATCTGCAGATACATGGGGGATACGCGAATATTGAGACCTTTGAGGTCAGCGCCCTGAATTGGTTTCTTGAGATAGAGGTGAAACTTCTCCCCAAGGCCAAGCCTGCCCATTAGGAAGAGTCCTTTCTTTTCATGAAGTTCATTCATGTACTTGTAGGCGCCCCGCGCTCGTTCTTCCATGGGGGTGAACTCGGAAAGCTTGTACGCATCGACTTCAGGCAAAACAGACAAATAATAGGCATTTGTTGTGAATACCATATCTACCATACCGCGCTGGGCAGCCTGCACCTGGTCAGTATTTTTTACTGCTTCAGGACCACCAATATAATTGATCTTTAACTCACCGGGATATTTCTTGGCTACCATCTGTTCAACGAGCTCTGAAAAAATGAAGAACGCCTTGTTCTCGCTCGATGTTTTTGGCCATGCAGTTACTGCCTTTAAGGTAACCGTCTCAGCCGCCGATACCGGTCCACAAATCATACAAACTGACAGAGCAAAACAAACCGCAATAAACACCATAAAAAGACTCTTTTTCATTTCCTACCTCCTTATATTTTGGCTCGTGAAACACTTTTATCTTTATATACAGTATTCATTACTTCATTCCCATCAAATTTGGAACGAACGTTGCGACAGAAGGAAATGCTAACACGATTACTATGCAAAGAATATCGATGATAACATAGGGGATAACTGCTTTCCAGATGTCCGCCATAGTCACATCAGGAGGAGCAACTCCTTTCATAACAAACAGGGTAACACCAAATGGTGGTGTTATCAAGCCCGTCTCGAGAGCAATCAGCATAAGAACGCCAAACCAGATAGGGTTTAACCCAAAGGCATTCACCACGGCCATATAAATAGGAATAGTTATCATCATTATCGCAACGGTTTCCATAAATGCGCCCAGGATGAGGACCACAATCAGCATTCCAATGACAATTGCGACAGGAGGAACGGGCAGGCTCGTTATGTAGCTGGTCATTCCAGAAGCGGCCCCGGTAAAGGCAAGAATCTCCCCGTAGGTGCTTGACACGATAATAATCATAAAGATCATGGTTGTTACTTTTATGGTTCCCAGGACAGACTTCTTGAAGACCTCCCATTTTAAACGCCCATAGAGAAGGGCGAGAATAAAGGAGCCCAATGTTCCTGTCGCGGCAGCCTCTGTTGGTGTGGCAACGCCAAGAAAAATAAGGCCGATGACCATGAAGATTATGAAGCCAAGAGGCAGGAGGTACTGTATCGTTGCCATCACCTTTTCCTTCATGGGGATGTGGGGAACATCATAAAGAGGTGCCTCTGCCGGCTTAATGTGAGCCCATGCTATGACGTAAACGAGATAGAGCCCCGACATAATAATACCTGGCAAAATACCTGCAATGAGAAGTTGCCCCACGTCTATTGTTGCAAGGCTTGCCAGGACAACCGTGAGTGCATTCGGGGGGATGAGGGCATCCACGGTGCCCACACCCATAAGAGGCCCGAGACTCATGTGTTTACTGTATCCTCGTTTGAGCATGTCCGGAAGCAAAATGGTGCCAAGAAGGGCGCACGTTGCAATGGTAGAACCGCTGAGCGCGCCTATTATGACACCCATAATAATGGCGAGGATGGAGAGCCGACCTCTGAGCTTACCGAGCCACTTGTCAAGAACGTTTACCGCATCGAGACCAAGGCCGGAATGGAATATCAGCTCTCCCATGAGGATGAAGAATGGTACAGGAAGGAGGGTGAAGGTTGTAATCGAGGTAAAAACCCCTGTTACAACCCCTATAAGACCAGGTATGCCACCGAGGAAAAAATAGGCAGCAACCATATTGACAATGAGAAAGGCAAAGGCAATGGGAATTCCTGTCAAAAGGAGCAGAACCATACCGCCAAAGAGCATACTCATAATGGTATACCATTCCATGCGCTACCTCCCTACGCTGACTGAAGACAAGCGCTGCCATGCCATTCTGAAGAACTGTATGGTGAGGAGGAAACTCCCTATTGGTATAATGATGAACACAGCAGATTTCGGAACGGTAACGGCCCTCACATCGGTTACGTTGGCGGTGATGCACTCGTATGTGTAAGTCGCTCCAAAATAGAGCATTACTGCACAGGCGAGGCCCCCTATAAAAAACATAATAGCATCGAGATATACCTTCGTTTTATTGCTGAGACGGCCATAAATTATATCAGTTGTGATGTGGCCGCCTTCCCGTAAAAGCCATGTCGTGGCGAGAAAGACAATCCACAAAAGGGCATACTCGGTTGTTTGTATGATCCAGATCGTTGTTTGTTTGAAAAAATACCGCATGCCGATGGTGTAACAGACAGCGCTGACAATAAAGACCAGAATAATCCCGGCTAGCGCTGCCATTATATTTAAGAGTTTGTCAAACAAAAACCAGAAGGATTTCATGGGCAGATCTCCTCAACCTAATGACTTGGGTTGTTTCATACTCTTTTTCTTAGTCAGTTCCTCATCCTCTTTGAAGGCATAGCGGAGTATGTCAATCTTTGACTGTTCGAGATGAGCCCTTACTGAACAACTAATCTCATCTTTATCGCCCTTTTCGATTGCTGCGAGTATACCTTTGTGACCCTCAATGGCGCGAAAAACATTATCCGTTGCGTAAATACTCTGGATTCGGTAGCGAAGCATATGGTGTCGCAGGGTCTGGGCAAGTTCAAGAAGACGAGTACTTCCACTCAGACGCGCAATAATTTCATGAAACTGGGCATCGAGCTCGATAAAGGCACGGGCTGAGCCCTGCATGACTTTTGCTTCAGAAACAACGATGTTTTTCTTCAACTCCTCGATAAGTTTCTCCCGTGCCTTTTCAGTAGCCCACTGAGCCGCAAGGGCTTCAACAAGTCCCCGAATCTCGCATATTTCTGCAACCTCTTGGTCGCTGATAGGCTTTACAACATAGCCTACTTTCGGTAAGCATTCGATGAGGCCTTCCAGCTCGAGATTGTGAAGAGCCTCCCGAACAGGCGTTCGCGAGGCTCCTATTTCCTCAGATATTCTTGTTTCAAACAAACGTTCGTGAGGCTTATATTCTCCCTGTAAAATCTGTTCCCGAAGATGGTTATAGACCCTCCTACGTATGGTATCCGTTTGGTGTATGACAAGCTTTTTTCTCATTAAAGCCTGCACCCTTTTGTCTTTGCCACAAGCTGTTCCCATTCCTCATCTACTTCTCTCTGAAGAGCCGTTACGTCGTTATCTGTAAAGTGTCGGTATCTCCCTTGAATCTTCGTAAATTCTCTTACGGGCAATCCTTGTGGTTGATGAGTAATCCGGTATTCAGTGCCGTCAATGATCTCATAGAGGGGAAAAAGCTTTGTTTCAACAGCAAGCATAGCCGCTTTTGCAGAAAGATCTTCGGCCATCCTCCATCCAGTTGGACAAGGCGTCAGGGTATGAATAAACTTTGTGCCTTTAATGCTTTTTGCTTTTCTGATCTTAGCCATCAGATCATGGGGATTGCCTATGGAGGCCGTTGCCGCATAGGGCATCCTGTGGGCAGCGATGATTTGCATAAATTTTTTCTTTCTCCCCCGTCTTCCACCAGGGGTTGTCATGGTCCAGACCCCCTGGGGAGTGGAAGAGCTTGACTGGATGCCAGTATTCATATACGCTTCATTGTCAAGACAGACATAAATAAAATTATCATTCCTATCTGCCGCGCCAGAGAGAGACTGGAGTCCAATATCAAAGGTTCCGCCATCGCCAGCAAAAGCCAGCGCCGTTATATCTTCCCGACCCTGCACCTTCAGGGCGCTTGCAATACCCGCAGCTGTCGGAGCTGCAATCTCAAATGCAGAATGAAAGCAGGGAACCTTAAACGTGCTGTTCGGAAAGGTTGCGCTGATAACCCCAACACATGAGGGCAAAATAACAACTATTGTCTTCTCTCCCAGCGCCTTTAACACAAGCCTCATAGTGCTTGCTTCTCCGCAACCCGGACACGCCATGTGGCCGGACCGCATGTATTCTTGCTGTTCTTCTGTGCCTATCATTGATCCCTCCGCACCCATATGGGCAAATCATCGGGCTGTTCCCTCTCAAGAGCCTTAACAACCATATCCTCGATCATGTCAGGCGAAACATCTGCACCACAGATACCTGCAATATAACCGGTTATCATAGGACGATTTTCGAGAGGATAGAGGGCTGCCTTCAATTCCTGGCACCATATACCGCCCTTACCAAGAGATACATTCCTGTCTAACACTGCTATTTTCGGCGTGTTTTTTAATATCTCCTGCACCTCTTTGGTAGGGAAGGGTCTTAGTGCCTTCATCTTGAGAAGTCCTGCTTTAATACCGTTATCCCTGAGAGATTGGATTGCGACGCGGGCTGTGCTTGTCATTGCTCCGCTCGTGACCAAAACAATCTCTGCGTCATCAGTATTCACAGCCTCTACAACGCCGTACCCACGGCCGATGATTCGCTTGTATTCTTCATTTGCTTCATTAATTACGGACCTTGTGCTTTCCATGTCTTCGAAACTCTTCTGCCGATATCCCATGTATTGTTCAGGATTTACCACATTTGCTATGTATGCTGGATCTTCTTCGTTAAAACGCGTTGGTATGTTGAATGCCGGCAGATAAGCATCGACGGCTGCCTGGTCAGGTATTTCGATGGGCTCGATAAAGTGGGAGGTAAAGAAACCATCAATGGCAACCATGACTGGTAAAAGTACCTGCTCAGCTATTTTATAAGCTTGAATAACCGTGTCCAAGGCCTCCTGAGCATCCTCACAGTAAAACTGTAACCATCCGGTATCCCTCTGGGACAGACTGTCTGACTGGTCACTCCCGAAGGCCCAGGGAACGGCAACCACCCGGTTTACATTGCACATTACTATTGGAACCCTATTTCCTGAGGCAAAATGGAGCATTTCATGCATAAGGGCCAATCCTTGTGATGCTGTTGCCGTAAAGGTGCGAACTCCCGTTAGAGAGGCTGCGATACAAGCTGCCATGGCGGAGTGTTCCGACTCAGTCCGCATCATTACCCCGGGAAGGGTTCCACCGTTCTCCATGTCAGAAAGTTTTTCATAAATAGGGGTTTGGGGGGTAATGGGGTATGCCGCCACAAACTGCACTCTGGCAAGGCGGACCGCTTCGGCGACTGCATAATTCCCCTGAAGAAGTGTTTTCATGTATTACCTCCTAAGCCTTCACCCATTTCGATCACATTCCGGGGGCATGTTGAGGCGCACTGGCCACAGCCCTTACAAAAATCAGTTTTGATAGTGTACTTGTCAGTGCCTTTTACGATGGAAATGTCAGGGCAAAGCAAGAAGCAGAGATCACAGCGGGTACAGGTTCCGCATTTAAAGCACCGATATATTTCAAATGGCATCCGAGATGGTTCAACGCCGTCGGTAATCTCTTGGAATGATTTTACTGACTCTTTCGGCGACAAACGCTCTGGATTGGCATGTCTGGTTCCATGGGGAAAACAGAGGGTATTAATCTTTTCATAGGGGACAACCGTATTGAGATCGACTGGGTAATGCTCAGGGTCAAGGAAGTGCTGGAAAGAGAATGCGTGTCCGTTTCCTATCCGGTGGTTTTTAAATTCCTTGTGAAAATCTTTTCCATCAAGATAGCAAAAAATGGCAAGAGCTCCTAATTTGCCGCTTGCAATCGCATCAGCAACAAATGCCTTCGATCCTGCCCCGTCACCTCCGGCGAATACCCCATCAATATTCGTAGCAGCTGTTCCAGGTGAGACTTGAATAACACCGCTTTTGGTGAGGGATATTCCAAAGTCGGTTACATATGTTGCTTCAGGGACTTGACCGATGGCAGCAATTATAGAGTCGACAGGGACGATAAACTCAGAACCATCTATGGGAAGCGGTTTGGGGCGGCCGCGCGCATCAGGTTCAGCAAGTTTCATGCGTATGCATTCTACTCCTGAAAGTTTGCCATTTTCTGAAAGCAGACGCTTTGGTGCTGCGAGGAATTCTATTGTTACGCCTTCCTTTTCCATGCCCTCAACGTCTTCCGCAAGGGCAGGCATTTCCGCTCTGCTGCGACGATAAATGATGGTAACGCTTTTTGCGCCTAACCGTCGTGCTGTACGAGCACAGTCGATGGCGGTATTGCCACCCCCAATAACTGCTGTTTTTTTACCCAGTTTCACTTTTTTTCCGAGGTTAACTTTCCTGAGGTAGGTAATACCATCCATAACACAGGGAGGACTATCCCCTTCTATGTCAAGGTGCATACCATCATGAGCCCCAATGGCAAAGAACAATGCCTGGTAAGTATTTCTCATGTCAGTAAACGAAATATCCTTTCCAGCCCTGACGCCGGTCCGAATCTCTACCCCAACCTGCTGGATATAGCCTATCTCGTTGCTGAGAATATCTTTTGGAAGACGATATTCGGGAATGCCATAGCGGAGCATGCCCCCCGGTTCAGGTAATGCCTCGAAAATTGTAACCGAAAAACCGAGCCGTGCCAGATGATAGGCAGCGCTGAGGCCTGCAGGGCCTGATCCGATAATAGCGATTTTCTCTTTTCTAAGAAGGGCAGGTTTTTCCCCATGTATATCGACTTTTCCGTGGTCCGCGAGGAATCGTTCGAAACCACGAATATTCACCGCTTCGTCATAATCTTTCCTGTTGCACTGAAACTCACATGGATGATAACAGACCCTCCCACACACGCCCGGTAAGGGGTTTTCCTGACGAAATATTCTCAGAGCTTCATCATAATGGCCCATTGAGGCCTCATAAAAAGCCCGTGAAATGTCGTTTCCAATGGGGCACGCGTAACGGCAAGGTGATGTTTTATCACTATGAATTGGCTTTCTGCTGCTCCAAAGACCTGTGAGAAAAATCTCTGTTGAGCCCTGTGAAAAAGGAACAATTTTTTTAATATCTTCAATGGTTATTCCACGGCCATTCATTTAATTAACTCCTTCCATAACTCGCGTCACATCGTATGCACGCTTCGCGGCCATCACATTCGCTTCGATTTTAGCGGGAACCGTTTCCCGAATAGCCTGTTCAAGGTAATCCATGGATATTTCCCCACTTGCCTTTGCATATGCACCAAGTATGGCAGTGTTGATAGTAGCGCCAAGCCCTGATTCCTCAGAAATAGAAAGGGCATCAACGAGAGCGAGGCGAAATTTTCTTAATGAAGTAAATTCATTTGCCGTAAGGGCATTGTTAATGAGGATGAGACCCATGGGTTTCAATAGAGATTCAACCTCTTTTTCGTCGACGAGATCCGGTGCCATGAAAATAAGGTGGTCAGGTCGTCTGATCTCGCATTTGAGGTATATTTTCTTGTCGTCTACCCGCAAGAAACTTGCAACAGGGGCGCCCCTCCTCTCACCTCCAAAGACCGAAAAGCACTGAGGATATTTACCCATAAGAAAAAACACTTTTGCCAGAATCTGTGAGGCAATTACTGCCCCTTGTCCGCCCCTCCCATAAAACTTGATTTCAATCATTCCATCACCTTACTTAAATGATTTTAATTAGGTAGCCCATGCTTTCATGGATACTGTATCCAAGCAACATGAGTTTGTCAAGAAAAAATTATTACGAATAATCAAAAGACTTTTTGGCGTGAAAAAGTAATCATTTCACATAGATCATCTCGAAAAACAGGAGCCGATCATTTATAATCATTTATATTTTTTGCCAAGAGAGAATCTACAAACGTTTACGATTCTATTTCGTCAGGTTTCATCAATAGGGAGTATGCGTTTGATGTTAAGGTGGATGAACTGCTCACCCCTCAGTTCCCTGAGGATAGGCGTTATAATTATCTTGAGCGGTCCGTTTTGCGGGATTTCTTGTTGACCTTGGATTGAACCATACCAAACCCTGTTACTGGTATCAGTAACTTTGACAAAACGATTGTTTTGCGTAAGAGCGGAAGGAAACATCATGAGGTTTGGTCGAGGATTTCCCATGCCGAAGGGTGAAAGATTTTCCAAGAACCTCATGAGATCTACCGTCAATTCTTCGAAACGTGCACAGGCATCTACTTTAAGTCCTCTTTGGTGCGGCTTCGGAATCGGTGCTGGAATGCTCTCTTCGAATGCAGCAGCAAAGGAGCTGAGTTTTTCCTCTGGAAGGGCTATGCCGCACGCGAACTTATGGCCACCATATTTCAGGAGAAAGTGCGATAATGATGATACAGTGTCATAGAGGTCTACCCCATCACCCCCCCTTCCTGAACCTTTCAGGTAGTCACCTACCTTCGTGAGAATGATTGATGGTTTTCCGAACTTTTCCAGCACCTTTTGAGCAACAATACCGATTACCCCGAGATGCCAATCCTGATTGTAGAGCACGATTGATTTTCGTGTATCGAGGTTTTCAACAGTCAGGCTATCAGAGATTTCTCTGATAATGTCCTCTTCAATTTTTTGCCTGAGCCTGTTCGTCTCGTTGAGTTCTGCAAGCATGTGCCTGGCGTTTGTATCATTGTCGGTAATAAGGAAGTCTAAAGCATGGCGTGCATCTGATATCCGTCCTGCAGCATTTATTCTTGGAACAATAATAAAATTAAGGGCATATTCGTCAATCGTACCTCTCGGGATGATCCGTTCAGAAAAGAATGCCTTAAGCCAGGAGCGAGGCTTCTTGCTCATAGTTGCCATACCGTACTTCACCAAAATTCTGGTATCATTTACCAAGGGAACCATGTCCCCCATTGATCCAATGGCGACCAGGTCAAGTTCCTTTTTCAGGTTAATGTGATGTTTGAGGAGCCCCAGATGGGTCATTGCCCTTCTTAAAGCAAGAACAAAGAAAAAGGCCACCCCGCATGCTGCAAGCTCTCGCGAGGGAAACCGGGAATCTCCTCTCTTTGGGTTAATCAAAGCAACAGGAGAGGGATGAACGTTTGGCGTTTCATGGTGGTCAATAATAAGGACGTCCATTCCATTTCTTTTTGCCTCTTCAACCTCCTCTCTGTTCGATGATCCGCAATCAAGGCAGAGTATGAGAGAGACCCCCTGTCCTTTTAATTTCCTCACAGCATTGATACTCAGCCCATACCCCTCATGTCTGTTGGGGATGTAGATACTCGGATTCATACCTATGTGACGAAAAAAATTATGCAGAATAGCTACAGAGGTAACACCATCGGCATCATAGTCTCCATAGAGGCAAATATGTTCTTGTTTCTGAATGGCTTCAACTGTTCTCCGAATGCCTTGATCAATATCAGGCAAGAGAAATGGATCAGAGAGGTCTCCAAGTTTTGGATAGAGAAGTTTATGAGCCGTGTCAAGATCCATAATGCCCCGTGAACAGAGAAGCCGGGCAGCAAGATCTGGTATCCCCAGCTCATGTATGAGGCTTTGAATCTGCCCTTTTGAGATTTCGGGATGAACGTCATGGAGTGTGTCCTTTGCGCCAGGCGTTGTTTCACCCATGGGCAACACCCATGAGGTCGCCTATGCACGGACATTTATTTTGCGTGAGATATTTTTTCAGTCCCCGTATAATTTTTGGAATTGTATAGGGATCTATAAATGTTGCGGTCCCTATCTGAACCCCACAAGCGCCGGCCATAATAAAAGACAGGGCATCCTGATAATTCATAATCCCACCGGAACCGAGAATCGGAACGGGGAGACGTGAAGAGATCTCGTACACAGCCTTGAGGGCAACAGGCCTGAGAAGAGGGCCGGATAGCCCGCCTTTTAACGGGACAGAACGCTTCCGGATATCGACCACAAGCGAAGGCATCGTATTTAATAGGGTAAACCCATCAACGCCGCCCTCATAGGCGGCTCGGGCAATTTCATATAGATTTTTTACTTCAGGTGTTAGTTTGGCAATCAGAGGGATCTTGGTAACAGCCTTAACTTCTTTGACAATCCTGTGGACCAGTACAGGATCCTTGCCGAAGCTTATTCCTCCTTGTTTAACATTCGGACATGAGAGGTTCATCTCGAGAGCCACGATAAATCTGTCAGGTTTAATGCGTTCTGCGCACGCGATATACTCTTCCTCAGTGAATCCAAAAAAATTGACTATTATAGGGGTTTTCTTTTTCTTGAAGAAGGGAAAGTAATCACTGAAAAAACGATCGATACCTATATTTTGTAAACCTATGCTATTAATAAGGCCCTGATGTTCTTCCCAGACACGAGGGGTAGGATTTCCGTGATGGGGTTTCAGAGAGAGGCCCTTTGTAACATAGGCGCCAAGGTTCTCAATTCCCCAAAGCGGTTCAATCTCCTTGCCATACCCTAAGGTGCCAGATGCGTTCATCACCGGATTTCTGAGGGTTTTTCCTAAAAGCTTTATAGACAGACTTGCCATATGTCAAATACCGGCCCTTCTTTACATACCCGTTTGTACGGCTCTTCTTTATCCACCGTTTTTTTAACACACCCAAAACACAGGCCAAGACCGCATGCCATTCTTTCCTCAAATGATGCTTGGCAGGGAATTCTCTTTTTTTCCAGCAATGCCTTCATGCTCTTTAGCATGCCCTCAGGGCCACACGCAAAGACCTCTATATCCTTCTCTTCAAGTTCCTCTATATGGTGTTCGAGGAGCTGAACTACATTTCCTCGAAAACCATAGGACCCGTCGAGGGTAGAAACAAAGGGGTTGAACTTCGCAGTTTTTCCCATAAGAGGCACCTCGTCAGCGTTGTTACAGCCAAAAAAAATAGTAGCTTTCTTGCCTAACCGTTGTATTAACAGGTGAACCCCTGCGATTCCGATGCCGCCTGCAACAACAACATAGCGATCCCTTTTTTTGATTGAGAATCCCCTTCCGAGGGGACAGAGAACAGAAACCTTTGCATTTTTCACTGTCCTGCTCAATGATTCGGTGCCCTTACCTACAACCTTGTACAGCAAGGACAGGGTCTTTTGGCGATAATCATATATACTAAATGGTCTTCTCAAGAATAATTCGTTATCAGGGATGTGCAGCATAACGAATTGCCCTGGCACTGTGGGGTCCATCGATTTTTCTAATTTTATCTTAAGGAGATAGTGCCTCGACGCAATCTCTTTGTTGTGAATAATCCTGCCTTCTATATCATCCATAAAAGAACCGGGTACACAGCGGAGAGCTCCGAGCCGAGAGTTTTAAACCCATGCGCTTTGTATGTGCTCATTTAACCGTACCGTATTTAATCTCATGAAATTCCTAGTGGTGAACTGAAAGACACATTACCAATGCATCCTCATTCGTCTCCGTATAATATTTTTTCCGCCTACCAATCTTCTCAAAACCAAATCTCCTATAAAGATTGATCGCGGACAAATTTCCTTCTCGAACTTCAAGAAAAAAATCATGAACACCCTTTTGCTCAAAATGGTTAAGAACATACTGAATCAGCCTTGAGGCGAAACCTTGTCTTCGATACCTGGGATGAATTGCAATATTAAGTATATGTGCTTCATCCGCAACTGTGTAGAGAATCATGTACCCGATGGTCTCCGTGTCATTTTTCATAACTAAATTTACGGAAATTGGTGAGAGTAAGGTTTCTTCAAAGAATCGTTTGGTCCAAGGAGAAACAAAGGAAAGTTTTTCTATTTCCATTACCTCATCAAGGTCATCGAAAGACATCTCTTGTATCGACTCATTCATGGGCAAGGTTTTGGGAAAAAGAGTTGAGTATGATGTTGTTCCAGCCCAATTCTATACTTTTTTCAGCCCAAAGCGTGGTGCAAGGAAAATCCATATTTAAGGTATTTACTTACCATCTTTTCATCAGTGAGTAAAGAAGGATTGGTCAGAACATAATGAGCAATCGTTATCACGCTCCAATGCTTTTTGGGGTACTGTATACAAAGTTTTAAATCAAGCCAGAATGAGCAATTAAGGCGAGTTGCAGGTTCAGACTGAATTATTTAGCTTGACAAAACCCAATTAATCATGAAATATTTCATAAAAAATTGCAAAATTTTTAACACATCGAAAAGGCAAGGTATTGCCTGAATTGAGGAGGAATCATGGGAGGGTTGCTTAACATTGTTTTGAGGCTAAGCAATTGGATGCATGGGATCGCCGCAGCTACGCTTACATTCATTATGCTGCTTACGGTAAGTGATGTTGTGATGAGATATTTTGGGCATCCAATCGTCGGTACGTTTGAGTTAGTGGGTCTTGGTGGTGCTGTCATAATAGGATTTGGTATCCCTATTACATCCTGGAACAGAGGACATATCTTTGTAGACTTTTTTATCAACTCGTTTCCAAAAGGCATTCGGGATGGCTTCAATGTGGTGACAAGGCTCGTGAGCATAGGCCTTTTCATCCTCATCGGGTGGAATCTCTTCGTGCTTGGTAATGATATGGTAAGGTCCGGAGAAGTTTCTACAACGTTATTGATGCCTTTTTATCCGGTAGCCTATGGCTTAGGGATTTGCTGTTTCTTGCAGTGCCTGGTACTCCTCTGTGATATTGTGAAAATTGGTGGAGGTAAATATGAATGAGGTAATGGTTGGCATCATAGGCTTGTGTGTTGTATTGCTTCTTTTTCTGACAGGGATTGAACTTGCGTTTGCAATGATACTCATTGGATTTTTGGGTTTTGGGTATCTCATCTCGTATTCCGCAGCATTCAATCTTTTGGCCAAGGATGTCTTTGATGTATTCAATTCTTATAGCTTCACAGTTATCCCGCTGTTCGTTTTGATGGGCCAGGTGGCCTTCAACTCAGGCATTGCGAAACGACTTTTTGATGCTGCATATAAATTCATCGGACATGTCCCTGGCGGACTTGCAATTGCCACGGTCGCAGGAGCAACGGCATTTAAGTCTATCTGCGGTTCTTCTCCTGCAACAGCAGCGACATTCGCAAGCGTTGCGGTTCCCGAGATGGATAGATACAGCTATGATAAGAGGCTTTCAACCGGTATTGTCGCTGTAGTTGGAACCCTTGGTGTTCTCCTTCCCCCAAGCGTTACGCTTATCATATTTGGAATCATTACAGATCAGTCTATTGGCCGACTCTTTCTTGCAGGGATAGTACCCGGACTAATCGCGGCTTTCTTTTTTGTCGTTATTATCTATGGCTGGTGCAAGATGAATCCGGCCCTGGGACCGAAGGGTCCGAAATCATCATGGGGCGTGAGAATGAAGTCTATACCTGAGGTCGCCTGGGTTATCCTTATCTTCGTCCTTGTTATTGCGGGTATACTGAAAGGATTTTTTACTCCTACCGAAGCCGGCAGTGTCGGAACGTTTCTTGTTCTCATACTGGTCTTTGCCAAACGTGACCTCAATTTTAAAGGATACTGGAAATCTGCCCTTGAGTCGGTGAGGACAGCGTGTATGGTTCTTTTTCTCATAGCTGGCTCAACTGTTCTGGGCCACTTCATTGTCGTGACAAAGATTCCCATGATCGCTGCTGACTGGATTGTGAGTCTTCCCTTGCCTTCCTGGCTTGTCCTGGTATTTATCGCTATCATTTATCTTCTTGGCGGTTCATTCATTGATGACCTTGCCTTTATGATTCTTGCAACACCAATCTTTTACCCCGCAATCCAAAAACTGGGGTATGACCCTATGTGGTTTGCCATCATGATCTGTATAACTGTCATGGCAGGAGTTGTGGTTCCACCGGTGGCGATTAATGTTTTTGTGGTAAAGAATATTACGAAGACGCCCTTTGGCGTTATTTACAAGGGGGTTTATCCTTTTCTGCTCTCTCTTCTCTTTATCGCGATTTTGCTTTTCGTATTCCCTGGGCTGGCTACATGGCTTCCCGGAAAGCTGATGGGAGCGATGTAGAGATAATGGATGAATATATACGGCATGGTGAATTTACGAAAGGTTTTCCTAATGCGAAGCCTTTCACGTTCAGGTAAGAGTAGACTATGAGTCGGAAATTTTCTGTGCACGATGCATTACAAGTCGGAAAGTTCCGATTTAATAGAATCGTAACGGAGAGAAACACGTTGTATTTGTCTCGTAATAATAAGAGGATAGAGATATTGTAGATCTGGCATGGGGTGTGCAAAATCGGGCTCATAATACGTCAGAAAAGGAGGTGTTGAAACAAGATAAATATTTAAGTGAAATAGTTTTTAACAATGAGTAGCGGTTAGAGTGTTTGGTGCTGTAAGTGATGGATGAATGTTTGGAGAAATTAATGATTGACAAAGAAATACAGATTGCGTATAAAGAAAAAAAACCAAGAAGGGGGTATCAAATGAAAGGACGTTTGATGGTGAAGTGTTTTATTCTGGCGTTTGTTGTTTCGATCTGTTTTGTTGGGCTACCAGGACTGTCTTTTGCCCAGCAGAAGGTCATAACGCTCAACTACTCTAACTTTTTCCCGGCGCCGCACAAGAACAGCCAACTGGCAGAGGCATGGTGCAAGGAGATTGAGAAAAGGACCAACGGACAAGTTAAGATTACCTATTATCCCGGTGGTACACTCACACCGGCTGCCCAGACTTACGAGAATGTTACCAAGGGAATTGCCGACATCGGTTTCAGCGTCTTTGGGTATACCAGGGGACGCTTCCCTATGATCAGCATAATGGACAACCCACTTGGTTACAAGAGCGGAGTTCAGGCAACAAAACTGATTAACGAATTCTATAAGAAATTCAAACCGAAAGAGCTCGATGATGTCCATGTGCTCTATCTTCATGCCCATGGCCCCGGCATCCTCCATACAAAGAAGGCTGTTAATAAACTGGAAGACCTCAAAGGTATGAAGATACGGGCCCAGGGAACGGTTGTTCCTATCGTGCAGGCCCTTGGAGGAGCACCCGTTGGAACAACCATGCCTGAAACCTACGATGCACTCCGAACTGGTGTTGTGGACGGTGCAATGTCCCCTCAGGAGGCATTGGAGGGCTGGAAATGGGGTGAAATCGTTAAGTTTACAACCCAGAACTTTGGTTCAGCATATACGGCAACAATGTTTGTTGTCATGAATAAGAACAAATGGAATAGCCTGCCACCGGATATCCAGAAGGTATTTAACGAAGTCAGCGCTGAATGGGCTGACAAACAGGGGAAACTCTGGGATGAGATTGATGAAGCAGGATACAAATGGTCTGCAACAAAAGGCCATAAGGTTATAGCGCTTTCCAAAGAAGAAGATGCGAGATGGGCCGTTGCAGTGAAGCCAATCTATGAAAAATACGCTGCAGAAGTTCAGGCCAAAGGTTTACCTGGGAATGAAGCACTGAAATTCTGTCTCGATTTCCTGAAAAAGTAATATAGGTTTCAAGATTTTGTTGAAAAAGGGGATGCTTTATACGGCATCCCCTTTTTTTCTTATGCCCACGCCCCTCCACGAACAAAGTCTGTGGAGCATTCCCTTCGCGCCCAACAATGAACTGGTTAATCCTTACCCCTTTAATCCTCTACCCCCTGTATTTCTGTTTAGGGTTCACGGTGCCATTCCTTATGTATCTTTCCCCTACAATTCTTTTGTTAAACCTATTATAATAGTCTTGTGAACAATTTAAAGAGAATTCTTGAGCAATGTGTGCTGTGCCCGCGACTGTGCAAGGTCGACAGATATCGCGGGGGTGTCGGGTTTTGTGGTATTGGAACCGAAATACGAGTTGCCCATTATGGCCCCCATTTCGGCGAAGAGCCACCAATTTCAGGAATATATGGCTCAGGAAACATTTTTTTCTCGTCGTGCAACCTTCGGTGCGTTTACTGTCAGAATTTCCAGATTAGTCACGAGGGTATGGGAAAAAGTATTACAATCGATGAACTTACAGAGATTTTCTTTTCCCTCCAAAGCATGGGGCTTCATAATATTAATCTCGTGAGCCCAACACCCTATGTACCCTTTCTTGCGGCAGCCATTGAAAATTCTAAACGCACGGGTATCCAAATTCCCTTCATATATAATAGCCACGCCTATGAAACAGTGGATACCCTGAGAATGCTTGATGGGCTGATTGACATCTATCTTCCAGATTTTAAATACTGGAGCAATTATATCGCCCATCGGCTTTCCCATGCACGCGATTATCCATCTTCTGCTCAGCAAGCCATTCTTGAGATGACGCGCCAGGTGGGAAATCTTGTCATAGAGCAGGGAATTGCGCGAAAAGGAATTCTTGTGAGGCACCTTGTGCTTCCATCCAATCTTGCCGGTTCACGGCAGGTTCTTGAATGGATAAAAAGAGAACTCGGCGGAGAGACTTACATAAGCCTTATGGCCCAATACAAACCACTTTACAGGGCCGTGGATTTTCCCATGCTTACCAGAAGAGTCAAGCATAGTGAATATGATGCCTTAGTGGATTTTTTGATACATGAAGGTTTTAACAATGTATTTATCCAGGACCTGGAAAGCGCCGAGGCTTTTGTACCGGACTTTGAATGTGATGAGCCATTTGCAGGGCAGAAGCTGATGGAATGAAGAAGAAGCTAAAGATTTGATTTACGCTGAAGAGTGTCTGTAATAAACTATTCGCCAATACAAGGAGGTTACCATGGAGATCAAAACAATACCAGTTAATGTGCCGGAGGGGCTCAATATCATTATCGGTCAGTCACACTTTGTAAAGACAGTAGAAGATCTATATGAGATTCTCATAGGGTCGTCTCCCAGCCTCAAGTTTGGTGTCGCATTTTCAGAAGCAAGCGGCCCATGTCTTACCCGATACGAAGGAAACGATGAAGAACTGATAAAACTGGCCAGCGAGACGTCTTTTTCCCTCGGCTGCGGGCACACATTTGTTGTTTTTCTGAAGGACGGATTTCCAATAAATGTCCTGAATGCTGTCAAGGCCTGTCAGGAGGTCTGCCATATACTATGCGCAACGGCCAATCCTCTCCAGCTTGTTGTGGCTGAGACCGAACAAGGGGGAGGAATCCTTGGCGTTATTGACGGCTCACGACCAAAAGGTATTGAAAAAGAAGAAGATAAGGCGGCCCGAAAAGAGCTGCTTCGCAGGTTCCGGTATAAACTCTAAGAGCGCTTGGTTGTGGGCTGACAGCTATCAGCTGTCCGCGTGTTCTGCAAAGCTTTTCGTTGATTGTTCAATGGTTCTATGGTATTGTTCATCGATGCAAGATTTTTTCAGATTTCTGGCTTTCATCCTCACGTGAATAAACGCTGATATCTCCCGGCGCACGATTTGGGAAACATCGAGAGCAGGAGCTGATGTGTATTTTAAAATTTAGAAAATGAATAGAGCATAAACAAAGGTAAGAGGAATCAAACGTCATTTGTATTCGAAAAAAAAGAAATGATTGGTGTTGGAATAATAGGCCTAGGAACCGTCGGTATAGGAACATATAAAATTCTTGATGCGTACTATTCCCTTCTCAAAGACAAAACCGGATTGGATATTAGGGTAGTTAAATGCGCTGATATCGACATCGAACGCCCCAGAGATATAGCAATAGAGAAGGGAATTCTCACTACCAATGCCCATGAAGTAATCGAGAACACGGATGTCCACATTGTGGTCGAGTTGATGGGTGGAATAGAGCCTGCCAACGAGTATATCCGCAGGGCTATTCAGAAAAAGAAATGGGTTGTAACAGCAAATAAGGCCCTCCTGGCCGAAAAAGGCAATGAAATTTTTGCGCTCGCAACGAAAGCGAATGTTGAGATAGGCTTTGAAGCGTCAGTGTGCGGGGGTATACCATTAATTCGAGCTATTCGTGATGGTCTGGTGGGAAATCGCATCAACTATATTCTTGGGATTTTGAATGGGACGAGCAACTATATTTTGACGAAAATGACCCTCGAGGGGATGCCTTTTGAAAAGGCACTTGGAGAAGCCCAGAGGCTTGGATTTGCTGAGGCTGATCCAACCTTCGATGTTGAAGGAATCGACGCAGCTCATAAACTCTGTATCCTCATACGGTTAGCGTTCCAGTGCCCGGCACGGATGAGCGATATCGTTACGGGTGGTATAACAAAGATAGACCCCATTGATATAGAGTTCGCACGGGAGTTCGGTTACAGAATCAAGTTGCTGGCAGTTGCAAAGGAGGAAAATGGAGAAGTTGAGGCCAGAGTAGAGCCAGCAATGATTCCTGTTGCACACCCAATGAGTAACGTTGATGGTGTCTACAACGCTGCCTACATTGTGGGAGATAAGACAGGTCCGACGCTCTATTACGGCAAAGGTGCTGGGAGCGATCCAACCGGGAGCGCAGTGGTGAGTGATATTGTTGATATGGCATATAGAATGAGAAGTGAGTTACCTACACCAAAAATTCCTTTAGTGATAAAAGATAAAAAAATGAAGAGTGGCGAAAAGTCTTCCGTTCCGTATTACATGAGGTTTACCGCAAAAGATATGCCCGGTGTCCTATCAAAGGTTTCTGGGGTGTTGGCTCAGTATAAAATCAGCATATCGTCGGTAATTCAGAAAGGGCGAAAGGAAAATGGGTATGTACCAATTGTAATGCTCACCCACGAGGCGGTGGAACAAAATCTGAAAAAAGCCAAGGCCGCCATAGACCGTTTAGCCATTACAAAAGATGAGAGTGTTTCTATCAGAATAGAGGAGGGAAGGCTGTGATAAAGAAGTTAGTAGTTATGAGTTATGAGTTTGGAGTGAGAGAACCAATCACGATTCATGCATTACAGATCAAAAAAGTATCTTTGATTAACGTAAAATGTAATACTCAAGACTCAAAACTACGATGCCCGAAGGAAATCGCTCTATGAAATATGTTGTCATAATAGGCGATGGAATGGCCGATTGGCCCCTCGATGAGCTTGAGGGAAAGACGCCACTCATGGTAGCCCACAAGCCCTATATGGACATGATGGCCAAGGAGGGTTATTGCGGAAAGGTTCTCACCATACCAGATGGCTATCCATCAGGAAGCGACGTAGCATGTATGTCATTATTTGGCTATAGTCCCTCTCAGTACTATACCGGTAGGGCGCCCATTGAGGCGAGCGGAATGGGTATACACCTGGAGGAAAATGATGTAGCGTTTCGCTGCAACCTTGTCTACCTTGAGGTACATCCTGATAAAACGTTAATGGGTGATTACAGTGGTGGCCATATCTCAACAGAAGAGGCAAATATACTCATTCAAGACCTCAAAAAGGGGCTGGAAAACAACGAATTTATTTTTTTTCCGGGAGTAAGTTACCGCCATGTCATGCTCTGGAAGGATGGTAAGTGGGATATGCGTACAACACCTCCTCACGATATAACAGGAAAAGAGATTCTTGACCATCTCCCAAGCGGAAATGGTGCTGACAAACTCATCTCTCTCATGATTGACTCAAGGAGAATTCTTGAGGCCCATTCATTGAATAGACAGAGAAAAAAGGCTTCCAAGTATCCGGCGAATAGTATATGGCTATGGGGCCAGGGAAAAAAGGCCCGGTTTCCTCTGTTTACCGATATCCATGGACTCACCGGGGCAACTGTAACAGCGGTAGATCTTGTAAAAGGTATAAGTAGGCTGATAGGATTTGATACTCCTGTCGTTGAGGGGGCAACCGGATATCTTGATACCAATTACCGGGGCAAGGCGAATACCGCTGTCGAACTCCTGAATACCCATGACATCGTTTATATCCACATCGAAGCACCCGATGAAGCCTCTCACGAAGGGAATATTGAGGAAAAAATAAAGGCCATTGAAAATATTGATCGAGAAGTGGTGGGTACAATTTTTGAAAATGTCGGAGATTCGGTAAAATTTCTCATTGTTACTGATCATGCCACCCCTCTTGTGTTGAAAACCCACCATGCCACCCCAGTCCCATTTGCAATATATGAGAAAAACAAAAAGATAGGTGGATGCCAGTCAGGGTATGATGAACGGGCAGGCGAAAGAGTGTTTGATGGAGAGGCATTGATCAGGTTTTTTATAAGGGGTCAGTGAAAATGAGACAGAAATTTATTTTTGTTACAGGTGGTGTTGTTTCTTCATTAGGAAAAGGGCTTGCGTCAGCCTCCATAGGGGCTTTATTGGAATCAAGAGGGCTCACGGTTGCCTTAAAGAAGCTTGATCCATATATAAATGTGGATCCAGGGACCATGAACCCATTTCAGCATGGGGAGGTTTATGTTACTGATGATGGTACGGAAACCGACCTTGACCTGGGACATTACGAGAGATTTACCAACTCCACGGGGTCAAAGAAAAGCAATTTTACAACTGGTCAGGTTTATGATGCGGTCATAACCAGAGAACGAAAGGGAGGTTACCTTGGTGGGACGGTGCAGGTAATTCCGCATATCACCAACGAGATTAAAAAACGAATCCTTGATGTTAACGATGGTGCGGATGTCGCTATTGTGGAAATCGGAGGAACAGTAGGTGATATTGAAAGCCTTCCTTTCCTTGAAGCGATTCGTCAACTGAGAAATGATCTTGGAAAGGAAAACTCACTATTTATTCACCTTACCCTTGTTCCATTTATTAAAAGCGCTGACGAGATGAAGACGAAGCCTACGCAGCACAGCGTGAAAGAGCTTCGGGGAATCGGTATACAACCAGATATCTTATTGTGCAGAACCGAAAAATTTCTCTCCCAAGATTTGAAAGATAAGATTGCCCTGTTCTGTAATGTTGAAAAAGATGCAGTCATTACCGGGAGAGACGTGGATGTAATTTACGAATGTCCCATTCTTTTCCATCGGGAAGGTCTCGATGAGAAGATCACGCAACTCCTGAATATATGGGCAAAAAAGCCTGATCTCTCGAAGTGGGAGCAGATAGTTGACATTATACGAAACCCTGAGAAAACTGTTGATATTGCAGTTGTCGGCAAGTATGTAAAGCTGCAAGATTCCTATAAAAGCCTCAATGAGGCCCTTGTTCATGGTGGAATTGCAAATAATGCAAGGGTGAACATTCATTATGTTGATTCTGAAGATGTGGAGAAAGATCAAGACCCTTCAATCCACTTCCAGGGTGTGCACGGTATCCTTGTGCCAGGAGGCTTTGGGGATAGAGGCATTGAAGGTAAGATAAGGGCGATACAATATGCCCGAGAGAATAAGATCCCATACTTTGGTCTGTGTCTTGGCATGCAACTCGCAGTCATTGAGATTGGAAGAAACCTCGGGGGGCTCAAAGATGCTCACAGTACAGAATTTGATGAAGAAACGAGTTGTCCACTTATCTACCTCATTGAGGAATGGGTTGACCGAGAGAGTAAGGTGCAGAAGAGGGACAGATTTTCAGATAAAGGAGCCACTATGAGGCTCGGTGCATATCCATGCAAACTGAAGGCAGGTAGCCTTGCTTTTAAAGCATACGGTCAGGAGTTGATCCATGAACGGCATCGTCATAGGTACGAGTTCAACATGACTTTTCGGAAAAAGCTTGAAGGGTGCGGAATGAACGTGACCGGAATTTCACCGGACGGACAATTTGTTGAGATTATCGAGATAAAAAACCACCCATGGTTCTTGGCATGCCAGTTTCACCCTGAATTCAAGTCAAAGCCTTTCAGTCCCCATCCGCTTTTCAGGGATTTTATCAAGGCTTCGCTCAAACAAAAACAAGAAAGACAGAGATGCAGAAAGAAGTAAAAGTCGGTTCTATAACAATTGGATCAAAACCTTTTGTTTTTATTGGTGGTCCCTGTGTAATCGAGGGATTGGATATTACCTTGAGGATTGCTGAGAGCCTAAAAGATATACTGGGTAAGCTCTCCCTGCCTTTTATCTTTAAGGCTTCATATGACAAGGCGAATAGAACTTCCATAACCAGCTTCAGAGGGCCAGGCATTGATGAAGGCCTCAAAGTGCTTGGGGCAGTAAAGGACAATTTAGGGGTTCCCGTCCTTACCGATGTGCACTCTGGAGAGGAAGCTAAGGTTGCGGCAACAGTAGTTGATGTTTTACAAGTACCTGCTCTGCTATCGAGGCAGACTGATCTTCTTGTGGCATGCGGAAATACAGGCAAGCCAGTGAATATCAAGAAAGGTCAGTTTCTGGCCCCTCATGATATGCAACATGCTATAAAAAAAGTAGAGTCTACAGGAAACTATAAAATTATGGTTACTGAACGGGGTACATACTTTGGATACAATAACCTTGTGAATGATTTCAGGGCCATACCAATCATGAAAAGTTTTGGATATCCAATAATTTTCGATGCCACCCACAGTGTGCAGAAACCGGGCAGCATGATTACCGTCTCAGGGGGAGAACGAGAATTTGTATTTCCCCTCGCAAAGGCTGCAGTGGCTGTGGGTGTAAATGCCATATTCATGGAGGTGCATTTTGATCCGTCAAGGGCCTTATGTGATGGCGCAAATTCGATCTGCCTTGATGATTTACCCCGAATGCTTGAAACACTGAAAAGAATTGAGGCAGTATGCCATGAGTAGACTTGTTGACATTGGCAAAGAGGTACTAAAAAAGGAGGCAGACGCCATCCTCACCGTCATGACATGCCTTAACGATAATTTTGAAAAAGCCATAGACATCATAGCTCAATGCAGGGGTAGGGTGGTGATGACGGGAATAGGAAAGTCTGGTCTTATTTGCAAGAAAATAGCCTCTACGCTTTCAAGCATTGGAGTGTCTGCCATATTCCTCCATCCGGCAGATTCTATTCACGGAGACCTTGGAATTCTCCAAAATGGCGATGTGGTGATCGTTGTGAGTAACAGCGGGGAAACAGAGGAGCTTATTAAGGTACTTCCGTGGATACGGAGAATGGATGTTGCCATGATAGTTATTACAGGCTCCCCGCAATCAACTATTGCAAAATATGGCGATATTGTTCTCGACGTGAGGGTTGACGAAGCATGCCCCCATAATGTGGTTCCCACCTCAAGCACAACGGCAACACTTGCCCTGGGTGATGCCATTGCCATAGCTCTCATGGATAAGAGAGATTTCAGTATCGAGGATTTTGCATCCCTTCATCCTGGTGGGGCCTTAGGACGGAAGCTTGTATTGACTGTTGAAGAACTTATGCACACCGGTGATCAACTTCCCAGAGTGTTTCAGGATACGCCAATGGGAGATGTAATATTTGAGATTAGCTCAAAAAGACTTGGAGTTACAGCGGTATTAAACAATCATGGCGAACTTGTTGGAGTTGTAACAGACGGCGATCTTCGGAGAGCCATTGAGCGGTATGATAATGTATTATCCAAAAAAGCCTCCGATGTAATGACAAAAAATCCAAAAGTAATCAAGAAGAGTGCTCTTGCAGCATATGCCTTGAAGAGAATGGAGGAATTTTCCATAACATCCCTGTTTGTTGTCGAAAAAGAAGGAGAAAAGCAGCCTATTGGAATTATTCATATCCACGACCTTCTAAAGGCTAAGATAGCGTGATTCCCAGAAAAATAATAAGGATTAAAGAATTCGTGGGTACAAGATTAAACTACCCATCCTTGGGTAAGAAGGGAAGGCGATACCATCCTGTACGTTGATTCCATGCATACATTGATCCAGTTGATTCGAAGCAAGAATACTGCATGTTGATTACGAATCTTTCCTTTGCCTGAATGTATGTGAAGGAATTATTCAACTAACCTGTCAATGAATCAACAAGGTGTATCTCCTGAAAAGGCTGCGACGTAAGCCCCGGTAAAAATGAATGATAGAAGATGGAAGAAGGAACAGGGAAGAAGGCCAGTATAAGATGCAAACTCTGAGAAACATTTAGCGAACACGGTTCGCGCGAAGGGGAGGCTCCGACAGTTGAGCTGGTGGAGGGGGCGACGTAAGCCCCGGTAAATGATGAGCAGAAAGACAGTTATCTATATTGCGTCAGGGATTATTGCAGCAAGCTTTCTGTTTGCAGGCTATTTTTTTTTCAAGAAGCCCGAGAAAATTGCTCCACCCTCCATAGCAGAAACTAAATCGGCCATAGTTTTTAAGGATGTGAAATACGCGGGTGAAAAGAAAGGCGTAATTGAATGGGAAATACGGGGAGCATCTGGCAAGAAATATATCGACAAGCCCATTGTGGAAATGGAAGAGATAGATGGCGAGTATAAACCAAAACCTGGTACGATCATAAGATTTAAAGGTAGCAAAGGAGTCATGGACACAGAAAAAGAAACAGGTACTGTTGAAGACGTCCAAATAATTCATAACGACGACTATACGTTGACAAGCCAATACCTTGACTTTGATTTTCACAATGGTTTGACCACCACAAACGCACCGGTCAAAATCGAGGGAAGTCGTTTAGTGTTAATGGGAGTTGGGTTGCGCTCCAATATAAAAGAAGAAACCATGAAGCTTGTAAAAGAAGTTACGGGTCTTATTAAAGCAAAGAATGGAACGTATCGGTTTTCATCCGATTCATTTGTGTATTATATGAAAGAGAACAAATATCTCCTTGATGGTAATGCGATGATAAGCGGAGAAGATTTAAAGATAACCTGTGCTCGACTCTTTATTTACACTGACGGTGAAGAGCTTGAGAAGGTAGATGCACGGGGCAATGTGCGTATGTACGCAAAAGGAAGTATTGCTAAAAACGAACAGTCAGTATATCATTTTAAGAAAAGTAAGGTTGCACCGGCTGATTCATCAAAGGCTGAAAAAAATCATATTGGCATAGCGGGTAAAGCGAATCCAATCAAACCTGCGAGTGAAAAGGCAGGTGCAAAGAAGTCGAGAAAGAGATCGGAAAAATAATGAATGGACCGTCAAAGCTTCTAGCCCAGGCTCTTAGTAAATCGTATAGCACGAGAAAGGTTGTCGATAACATAACTATGGACCTCAATGTCGGTGAAATAGTTGGGCTTTTCGGGCCAAACGGGGCTGGTAAAACAACCACATTTTATATGATAATAGGGTTTATTAAACCGAATGGGGGAAAAATTCTTCTCGATAGCGAAGATATTACGACCTTACCTATGTTCCTCAGAGCTCGAAAAGGCATTACGTACCTTCCTCAGGAGCCATCCATATTCAAAAAAATGTCTGTTACTGACAACCTTATGTCGATACTCGAGTTTCATAATGTGGATAGAGAAATGATGGGTCACAGGGTGCTTGAACTTCTTGAATCGTTTAAGCTCGACCATTTATCGAAGAATTATGCTGATTCATTGTCCGGAGGTGAGCGGAGGAGGCTTGAAATTGCGAGAGCACTTATGACGGCACCACGTTTCATGTTACTTGATGAACCATTTTCTGGAATTGACCCAATATCTGTGTCAGATTTGAAAAAAATAATCTCTGGGCTGAGAAAAAAGGGTATTGGAATTCTCTTATCAGACCACAATGTTAGGGATTCTTTGCCAATATGTGACAGGGCCTATGTTGTAAACAATGGAAAAGTATTGTTAGAAGGAACACCTGAAGCAGTTGCGAATGATAAAATTGTGAGAGAGGTATATTTAGGAGAGGAATTTTATATCGATGTTGGAGCTTAAACAAACCCAAAAACTTTCGCCTGTATTGACTCAGCAGCTTCAACAGGCAATTAAGCTTCTCCAGTTGTCACGGTTGGAGCTTATTGAGGCAATAGAGCTTGAAGTGCAGGAGAATCCCATTTTGGAACTCATAGAAAAAGAGCCTAAAGAAGATTCTCCAGAGGATATCACCAGAGAGGAGACAACAAGCGAAAAAGATGATGTTGCCGAGTGGCTTGAACGCTATTCTCCGTCAGAAGAGTATACGTTCCAAGAAGAACGAGAGCGGCCTGACTACGAGAATATGGTGAAAAAAACACTTAACCTCAGAGACCATTTACGGATGCAGGCGGGTCTCGCAGAGCTAAATCATGAAGAACGGATTATCGCAGAGTGGATAATTGAAAATATTGATGATAATGGCTATCTGGCATATCCCCTCTCTGAGATTTCAAGCACATCAGGATATTCAGAAGAAGCCCTGGAAGAGGTCCTGAAGAAAATACAAAAACTTGATCCCCCAGGGGTTGGAGCACGAGACTTACGAGAATGTATCTTGATTCAATATGAAGCCAAAGGCGATAAAGATCCTATTTTTGAAGACATTATCCGTTCATTCTTTGATCTTTTTCAGAAAGCAAACCTCAAGGAACTTGTTAAGCGTACCGGGTACCCAGCCGAGAAGATCAAAGATGTTTTTGAAAAGGTGAAGGGGTATGATCCCAAACCGGGAAGAAACTTTGTAGATGAATATACGGCATATGTCGTTCCAGATGTTTTTGTCGTGAAGACAGAGGACGGGCTAGAGGTTTTTCTCAATGACGATGAGATACCTGACCTCAAGATGAACAGGTACTACATCGATCTTTATTTGAATAAAGGAACAAATTCAACGACAAAGAACTACATCAAAAAGAAAATTACTCAGGCGGAGTGGTTCATAAAGAGCATTCAGCAGCGTCAGAAGACCCTGTATTTAGTTGCAAAAAGTATAGTAACATTTCAGGAAGAGTTTTTTGAGAAAGGCCTTCGGTTTTTAAAACCCTTAATCCTTAAAGATGTTGCGCAAGATATCAATGTCCATGAGTCTACCGTGAGCAGGATAACGACCAATAAATACATGAGTACCCCCCACGGGATTTTTGAGTTAAAATTCTTCTTTCCAACAGGCATTAATAAAGAGGAAGGGAAACCGCTTTCTACGAATGTTGTAATGGATTTAATTTGTGAAATGGTAAAAGAAGAAGATAAAAAGAACCCACTTACTGATGACGAGATTGTCTCATTGCTGAAAGAGCGGCACAGCATTAAAATCGCTCGGAGGACTGTGGCAAAATACAGAGACACACTCAACATAAGCTCCTCACGGGAGCGAGGGTTGCTCGACTGAGGGTTGTTGCGAAAGTCTATACTCCATTGTGTTATAATCGCTTTCGACAAATATATTTGAATTGTTCCATATTCTGATATAATAACAGAATGGTTTCAATGAATTGGATTGACATGGTGGCGTATATCTGTTAACTTTGTACATGGGGTTGGGTATCTCCCAACCTTATTTTTATCCTTGGAGGAACTATGGGAACCACTATTAGCTTTAGACATATTGAACCGGATGAGGATATAAGGGCATACGTTGAAGAGAAAATGGCAAGACTTCAGAAATATGTCGAAATTCCGCTTGATGTGCATGTGGTTCTGTCTCTTGAAAGAAAATATCGTCAGAGAGTTGATGTAATGTTTACTCTTAATGGCACGGTGATTAATGCCCATGAAGTCATGGATGACATGCGCGCTGCCGTTGACAAAATCCTTGATAAACTTGAGCGAAGGCTAACGCGGTACAGAGATAAACTGAAAAAATATCGGGAAGTAAAGCCCAAATATACTACTTCTTTCCAGGAGGAAGGGAGTGCAAAAATCATCATTACACGAAAAATCGACGCAAAGCCAATGGATCCCGATGAGGCGATTATGCAACTCGAAGCATCGGAAAATAGCTTCATGATTTTCAGAGATAGGGAAAAAGGGAACGTTTGCGTAGTCTATAAAAGGAAAGATGGCAATTTTAGCTTAATCGAGACAACGGGCAAAAATGCATGACGATAGAAGAAGTGCTGGAAGAATCTTGTGTGATATCTGACCTTCAGAGTGGGACGAAAAAGGATGTCCTCATAGAGCTTGTTGGCGCCTTGAAAAAGGTGAACCTCATAAAGAATGAACAAGAGGTTGTAAATGTAATCTTTGAACGGGAAAAGCTCGGCAGCACCGGTATCGGGGATGGTGTTGCTATTCCTCATGGAAAGCTCAAAGGTATACGGAGGATCATGTGCGTATTTGGTCGTTCGATCCACGGAGTTGATTTTGATTCCATAGACCAGAAACCAGCTCACATTTTCTTTTTGCTTCTTGCTCCAGAGAACTCAGCAAGTCTTCATTTGAAGATGCTTTCCCGAATATCAAAGCTTCTCCGTGATCCATCCTTTAGAAAGCGGCTCATGGAACTTAGTGATGCACATGACATCTACAGGAGTATTGTTGAAGAGGACCGTCGGATTTAACATCCAATCCACAATTGAACGTTCCATTACCCTACTCCCTATTTTATATTCTCTATTTCTATGAAGGGCATAACTGTTCAGGAACTCATAAACGACAGCATATATGGACTGGAATTAGAAACCATATCAGGCTCTAAAGGCCTTTCACGGAAGATCTATAATCCACGGATTCAGAAACTCGGACTTGTTATAACAGGCCATATGGTTTATCTCCATCCCCATAGGGTTCAGATTTTTGGTAACTCAGAGATCACTTACCTAAACTCCTTGCCTGAAGAGGAAAAAAAACGAATCATACGTATCCTGTGTACCCACGATGTTGTTTGTTTTGTTGTGACACGAAACCTTATAATACCGGAATATCTTGTTGACGAAACAGAAGAAAAAGGCATTCCGCTCTTAAGAAGCAAACTCGTCACCTCTGTTTTTATCGAGAGGGTAACGAGATTGCTCGAGGAGAAGCTGGCGCCATCAACAACGGTGCATGGTGTGCTGATGGATATTATGGGGGTGGGTGTCTTAATTGTGGGTAGGCCGGGTATTGGAAAGAGTGAAAACGCCCTCGAACTGATAACAAGAGGTCATCGTCTTGTTGTCGATGATGTAGTAAATATAAAAAAGAAAGGCGCTGTCGATCTTTTCGGTGAGGCCCCTGATATGATAAAAAACCTGTTAGAAATAAGAGGGATTGGCATCGTTGATGTGGCCCACCTCTATGGCGTTTCTTCGGTTCGAGATACGAAGAAAGTGAATCTTGTGATAGAGCTTGTGGATTGGAATGAGAAGACAGAGTATGAGCGCGTAGGTCTCAGGGAAGAGCGATATCGTATCCTTGGCATTGATTTGCCGCTCGTGAAGATTCCCTTAAGTTCGGGGAGAAATACTGCTGCAATAATTGAGCTTGCCAGCAGAAACCATATCCTCAAACGACAGGGCATTTTTACCGCTGCAGAACTTGAGGATAAGATTCTCAAGTCTATTGGGGGTAGCTCCAAACCATGAAGACGGTTATTTTGAGCGGAATTTCAGGCTCAGGAAAAACAACCTTTCTGCGGGCCCTTGAGGATGTTGGTTTCTTCTGCGTTGATAATTTCCCCCTGATTCTTTTGGAAAAATTTCCCGAACTGCTTCAATTGACAGGGGATAAAATTTCAAAATGCGCACTCGTAGTTGATATCCGGGAGAAGGATTTTTTTGAAGAGTGGAAGCATCTTTTAATTGATGCAAAGGTGAAGCATGGTGCGGAAATTATTTTTCTTGAAAGTTCGGATGAATCACTCGTTAAGCGATTCAAAGAAACAAGACGGAGCCACCCTATATTAGACGCAACAAATATCAGAGATGCCCTGAAAGAAGAAAGAAATCTGTTGGGCTGGATAAAAGAAATTGCCGATAGCATCATTGACACATCGAGCCTTACTCCTCACGAATTGAGGCGATTTGTTCTGAACACATATGGGCATTCAGATGTGAAGATGAGAATTAACCTGATGTCTTTTGGTTATGCATATGGCCTTCCAATGGAGGCGGATATGGTGCTTGACGTAAGATTCCTGCCGAATCCATATTTTATTGAGGAATTAAGGGAAAAAACAGGGCTTTCAGATGAGGTTAAAGGGTTTATACGTTCGAAAACAGAATATGTTAAATATTTCGAAATGCTAACCAATTTTTTGACCTATCTCATACCTCTTTATGAAAAAGAAGGGAAGAGTTACTTAACGATTAGCATAGGATGTACAGGAGGTAAGCATCGATCAGTTATGATTGTTGAGACCCTTGCGGAGCATCTTGCAGTGAATGGATATAACATATCGACGACACATAGGGATGTCGATCGATGATGGAGGTCCTATGATTGGAATCATGGTAGTAGCCCATTTTAACCTTGCCCAGGAAATGGCGGCTGCCGTTGAGCTTATTGTAGGTAAACAGCAACAGTTCGAGGCTGTAGGCATTTTTCCTGAAGAAGATATTGAAAAAATCAGGGGCAAGATAATTCAGGCGCTCAAAATGACGGATTCTGGCGATGGGGTATTGATTTTAACAGATATGTTTGGCGGTACTCCGTCAAACATTAGCCTCTCATTTCTTGAAGATGGCAAAATAGAACTTGTATCCGGCGTCAACCTGCCCATGCTGATAAAACTTACGTCATACAGAGAGGGTAAAACGCTCGACGAGCTTGCCCGATTTATCACTGAATATGGACAGAAGAATATCTATCTTGCCCAAGATGTGTTAAAGGTAAAGAAAAAGGATTAGAGGGTTATGATGGAGGGAATTTTTACTATTCGGAACAGATTGGGTCTCCATGCAAGGCCTGCTGCAATTTTTGTGAAAAAAGCATCAGAGTTTGAATCCAAGGTATGGATGGAAAAAGATGGTATGCGAGTAAATGCAAAAAGCATCATGGGCCTCCTTACCCTTGCATGCCCATTAGGAAGTAAAATTATTCTTCAGGTTGAAGGAAATGATGAACACGTAGCGTTCCAGGAGCTCGGAAAGCTCATTGACGCAGGATTTCAAGAAGAATGAAAGAAGAAACCTTCATAAACAGAACGTTAAAAGGTATTGGCGTATCATCAGGCATTACATCAGGGAGAGTCTACCTTCTTGAGAGGGGAAGAGCTGTTTTTGCCAAACGGAAAATCAGGGAAGAGAGTATCGATAAAGAAATTGTGAAGTTCAGGCATGCAATCACGAATGCCGTTGATGAGTTGAACGCAATCAAAAACGCTGTTACTGATGATGAAATAAGAAAACATGCCTTCATCATCGATGCCCATATGCTCATACTTCAAGATGCCCTGTTTCATGATGAAGTAATAGACACTATACGAGCAGAGAAGATCAATGCTGAATGGGCCCTTGATATCGTGGTGTCAAGATTTCTTTCGGGTTTTGATAAAGTAGATGACCCGTATTTGCGCGAAAGAGGCCAGGATATCAAATACATATATAACAGGCTTATTCGCATTATGATCAAGGGGAAAGAGTCTACTTTAGAAATGCAAGGAATCAGAGGAAGGGTCATCATTGTTGCCCACGACCTTTCACCGGCAGATACCATTCAGCTCAACCTGAACCGGATAGCCGGGTTTACTACAGATGTAGGCGGCAGGACATCCCATACTTCAATTGTAGCAAGAGCCCTCGAAATACCTGCTGTTGTAGGGGTAGGCAATATAACAAGTCTTGTGAAGAATAATGACAATATTATCATCGACGGTGATGATGGTCTTGTCATTATTAACCCATCAAGGAAAGTCCAGAAAGATTATGTTGTAAAGCAACTACGTATCAAGGCCCAGAAAAAGGAATTTCTGAAAATAGCACGGCTCAGAGCAGAAACCCAAGATGGATTCCGACTGAACGTGGGGGCAAATATCGAACTCCTTGCAGAGATGGATCTCGTAGAGCGCTATGGTGCCGTCGGTATTGGGCTTTATCGGACAGAATACCTCTATCTATCAAAAAAAACGCTTCCAACGGAGACTGACCATTACCATGTGTACCGGAAACTTGCTGAAAATAAATCACTCAAATACGTGACAGTAAGAACACTTGATATTGGGGGAGACAAGTTCGCATCCCAGATTGAAGTACCACAAGAGATTAATCCTGCTATGGGTTTACGGGCAATCAGGCTGTGCATCCGGGAAACAGGCCTTTTCAAGGCCCAGCTCTTAGGTGTACTCAGGGCGAGCGCCTATGGTCCTCTGCGGATATTAATCCCTATGATTTCTGGTATAGAGGAAATTAGGAAGGCAAAAGAAATCATTCAAGAGTGTAAAGATGAATTGCGACAGAAGAAGATCGGTTTTAATGAAAAGATCAAAGTTGGTGTTATGATCGAGGTTCCCTCTGCATGCATGATAAGCGATATTATTGCAAAAGAGGTTGATTTCTTTAGTATTGGAACAAATGATTTGATACAATACTCACTGGCAATAGATAGGATTAATGAATATGTTTCCTATCTTTACGAGCCATTGCACCCTGCAGTGTTGAGGCTGATTAAACAAACTATCGATAGCGCTCATGCCAATAAGATTGAAGTCGGCTTGTGTGGTGAAATGGCGGGTGAACCATTGTATACCCCTATACTCATAGGTATGGGAATAGATGAACTGAGTATGAATGCATATGCTATTCCACGGGTAAAGAAGGTAATTCGCGGGATAAACCAAGATTACTGTAAAGAATTATTACATGAATTATTGATTAAAAATTCTGCGAAAGAAAGCGAATATATATTGAGAAAAGAAATGGGAAAACTTTTTCCTGCCGATTTCAGTCAGGAATATAATGATTAAAACAGCTCACAGCATTCAGCCGTCAGCCCCCAGTAAACGACAAACATGAGGCAACCAGTGGGCCTTGCTGAAAACGAAGAGCTAAAATTTTGCAGCTCACACGAAGGAGGATTACAAAATGGGAATGACCAAGTTTCTTTTTACTTCAGAATCTGTGGCTGAGGGGCATCCAGATAAAGTCGCAGATCAGATATCCGATGCAGTGCTCGACGCTTTGATTGCTCAAGATAAAAAATCTCGGGTAGCATGTGAAACCTATGTCACAACAGGACTCGCTCTTGTTGGCGGCGAGATTACCACCAGCGCGTATGCGAATATTCCCGAGATTGTTCGGAATACCGTAAAAGAGATCGGATACAATGACTCATCAATGGGGTTCGATTGGGAAACATGTGCTGTCCTTACGTCTATTGATGAGCAATCTCCTGACATTTCGATGGGCGTCACAGAAACGAACAGCCATGAACAAGGGGCCGGCGATCAGGGCCTCATGATCGGGTACGCGTGCACCGAGACGCCAGAATTTATGCCTATGCCTATCATGTATGCCCATAAGCTTGTGAAACGGCTTGCAGATGTTAGGAAGAATGGGATTCTGAGATTTTTGAGGCCCGATGGCAAGAGCCAGGTAACAATAGAATATATTGATAGTATGCCTGTAAGGGTTGACGCAGTAGTTATTGCTGCCCAGCATAATCCCGATGTGACTAACGAGACAATCCGTGAAGGCATTATAGAAGAGGTGATCAAAAAAGTCATTCCCGCAGAAATGATGGATGCCAAAACGAGGTTCTTTGTCAACTCAACGGGAAGGTTTGTCGTGGGTGGTCCAAAAGGCGACTGCGGCATGACAGGCAGGAAGATTATTGTGGATACATACGGCGGTATGGCAAGCCACGGCGGTGGTGCGTTTTCCGGCAAGGATCCATCAAAGGTTGATAGAAGCGGTTCCTATATGGCGCGATATGTAGCAAAGAATCTGGTAGCAGCCGGACTGGCTGATAGGCTTGAAATACAGATTGCCTATACGATAGGCGTTGCCCAGCCAGTTTCTACCATGATAAACACCTTTGGTACCTCTAAGATACCACCGGATAAGATTGCAGATATCGTAAATGAACTCTTTGACTTACGACCACGGCCCATCATAGAAAAACTTGATCTCCTCAATCCTATTTATAAGCAGACAGCGGTGGGTGGTCACTTTGGGAGAACCGAGCCAGGATTTACCTGGGAAAAGCTTGATATGGTGGATGCAATACGAAAGAAGGCGGGAATATAGTCACCACAAAAGTGGTGACGGCTTTAAGTTAACAGTTCGGTGTTCGGAGTAAAATACCAGCGCGTACACAACGAACAATACTAAACACTATGAGCTTACAGCTATGAGCTCATCCGGAGGATGATATGGATTATGATGTGAAGGATATAAAGCTGGCCACGCAGGGGCTGGAAAAGATTGAATGGGCAGAGCGGCGAATGCCTGTGTTGCGGAAAATAAGAGAACGTTTTGCAACGGAAAAGCCACTCAAAGGCGTAAAAATTGCCTGCTGTCTCCACGTAACGACTGAAACGGCAAACCTTGGAAGAACATTGAAGGAAGGAGGCGCAGAGGTGGTCATCTGCGCATCCAATCCATTAAGCACTCAGGATGATGTTGCTGCAGCAATTGTAAAGCATTTTGGAATTCCAACATATTCTATTAAGGGCGAGAACGAAGATCAGTATTATACCCACATCATGAAGGCTCTTGCATTCATGCCGAACATCACCATGGACGACGGCGCTGACCTTGTTGGATCTCTCCACATGATAGCCCTCAAGAGACATGAAGCGCTCCATCCAAAAATTTTGAAATGGGTAAAAACGCTTGGTGAGAAAAAGACAAAGGAGTTTATCAACAGGGTAGTTGGTGGTACAGAAGAAACAACCACAGGTGTTATTCGATTAAAAAGCATGGAGAGAGAAGGCGTGCTCTGTTTCCCCATCGTCGCAGTGAACGATGCCTTCACAAAACATATGTTTGATAACCGGTATGGTACAGGCCAGTCAACAATTGATGGTATTCTTCGGGCAACCAATGTGCTCTTTGCCGGCGCAAACTTTGTTGTAGCAGGCTACGGATGGTGCGGGAAGGGTATTGCAATGAGGGCACGGGGTCTTTCAGCCCATGTAATTGTCACTGAAGTTGATCCCCTCAGGGCTCTTGAGGCTCGCATGGACGGATTTGATGTTATGGATATGAAAAGCGCTGCCCGTATTGGAGATGTCTTTATTTCTGCCACAGGCGATATCAATGTCATCCGCGGTGAACATTTCAGGTTCATGAAGGACGGCGCGATCGTGGGGAACTCAGGTCACTTCAACGTCGAGATTGACATCAGCTCATTAGAGAAAATGAAGATAAAGAAGCGGAAGATTCGCGGACACATGGATGAATACACCATGGCCGACGGACGGAAGATCTACCTTCTCGGCGAAGGAAGGCTTGTAAACCTTGCCAGCGCTGAAGGCCATCCTTCTGAGGTTATGGATATGAGCTTTGCAAACCCAGGCGCTTTGCTCAGAATACATGTGGAAGAATGGGAAAAAGCTCCAAAAGATGGTCTATAGTGTTCCCAAAGAGATTGATGAGAATGTTTCATCTCTCAAGCTCCAGTGTCTGGGCATCAAAATTGACAAACTGACTGCAGAACAGAAAAAATATCTCGCTTCCTGGGAGATGGGAACATGATTAAGCTTCTGGTTGTTGGTACTGTTGCATACGATTCCATCGAAACCCCTTTTGGGAAGGTGGAGAATGTGCTCGGTGGTTCAGCCCTCCACTTTACCAATGCCGCAAGTTTTTTTACCGATGTGGGTATTGTGGCAACAGTGGGAAAAGACTTTGACCTGGATGGTATAAGCTTCTTGAAAGCACGAAATGTGGACCTGAGTGGCATACGGGTAGATGATGGGAAGACCTTTCGCTGGGAGGGGAAATACGGATATGATTTGAATCAGGCCATTACCCTCAAGACCGAATTGAACGTCATTGAGTCATTTAAACCGAGCATACCAGAAGACCTGAAACAGGCAAGCTACCTTTTCCTTGCAAACATCGATCCCTCGCTGCAACTCCATGTCATTGACCAGTTCGGTACCCCTGAAGCTATCGTACTGGACACGATGAACTTCTGGATAGAGAATAAGTTCGATGAACTGATGAAGGTCATTTCACGCGTACATATGCTCGTCATCAACGAGGCGGAGCTTCGGGAGATATCTAAGGAGCACAACCTTGTCAAAGGAGCCCGGAAGATAATGGAGCTTGGTCCTTCATGTATTATTACAAAGCGGGGGGAATATGGGGTGCTCATGGTAAGCCAGGATGAAATCTTCCTCTGTCCGGCCTTTCCGCTCGAAGATGTGTTTGATCCTACTGGGGCCGGTGATACCTTTGCCGGCGGATTTATGGGATACCTAGCCAACATGGGCGATACGTCTGCGGAGACGGTAAAACAAGCCATCATCATGGGGTCACTCATGGCTTCCTTCAATGTTGAGGATTTCAGCATCAACCGCATCAAGGCATTGACGTACGACGAGATCAAGGTGCGGTACAAGTCCTTCCGCAAGTGCATGGAGTTCGGGGATATAAGGACCCTGGCGTAGACGCGGAAGGCTTCCGCGAGTTCGGAGCACAAAGTTCGGGGTTCGGAGAAAAAAACATAACCATAATTTTCAAGACGTTTATGTGGTCATCGTCTTTAAGAAACTGACTTAAAAAGACCATTTTATGGTATACGTGAAAGACCATTTTTTGTATCAAGGGCAGGTTTTTTGGCTGGTTGTCATTTACTCTGCACAATTGTCTTGACTACTTTGCAAAGTGTTGTACAATAGCCGCATTTTTGTCAGCTGACGCCGAACGTAGGACGACGAACGGCGCTTACACCACGCAGGGTTCCACGAAGACACGGCAGTTCGTTGCGTCGAGGAAGGCGTGACCACCAAAGGGGATGGTCAGCTTGCTGGTGACGTGGCCAAACTGGAGGCCATAGATTGCAGGAATACCGAGGGGGGCGATTCTCTCCTTAATCACGTCGAGGAGCCTGACCCCGAATTTAAAATAGTTATCCCTGGAGAGGTATTCACATTTTGTGAAGGTGCCAAAAATTATACCGCTGGTCTGCTGAAGCTTGCCTGCCTGGATAAGATGTGTCAGGTACCTATCTATGCGATGGGGTTTTTCATCGATATCTTCAAAGAAAAGTATCTTGCCGTTTGTGTCAATCTCATATTGAGTACCAAGTCCTGCAACAACTACAGAAAGGCACCCCCCTGTTAGCTGGCCTTCCCCTCTTCCAGGGCTAAGCGTAACAATTTTTTTGTTATGAGGGTTTTTCAGTTCTATTCTATGTCCTGTTTCAGTGAGAATTTTGAAGAAATTATTGGCTGTATACTGCGTGAACTTTTTGCCAAAATCTGTTGCCACCATAGGCCCATAAAACGTTACGAGACCAGTAGCATTGAAAATTGCCGTTTGCAATGCTGTTATATCGCTATAACCAATAAATATTTTGGGATTTTTTGCAATTGTTGAGAAGTCAACATATGGAAGGATTTGTGATGTACCGCACCCGCCTCGCGTGCAGATGATTGCGTGTACTGACTTGTCCCTGAATGCCGCGTTAATGTCTTGAGCGCGAATGTTCTCCTTGCCGGCAAAGAGCAGATGCCTGTCATGTGCGTGTTTGGCCGTAACGACACGATAACCCAGGCGCTTTAAAACCTCGATACCCCGTTCCAGATAGACAGTCGTCATCGATGGCGATGCGGGAGATACAACAGCAATAGTGTCACCTGGGGCAAGCTTTTTTGGTTTCAAGATGACCATTAAACTTTACGTTCAGTGCTTCCAGACAAATCCAAGGACAATACCAAGGATAATCCAGATGGGTACTGATATGATGAGTGCCCAGAGGATGCCACTCACATTTTTCAAAGAACTTTTTAGCTGTTTGGTCATAATAGCCCGTTCAACTTTTATCCGTAAGTCTTCTAAGTTGAATGGTTTTACAATATAGTCATAAGCACCATTTTTGATGGCCTCAACGGCGGTTTCCAGGGTTGGATAACCCGTAATGAGAAAAAATAAAACCTTTTCATCCCTTGCTATGAGTTCTTTCAAGAGCTCTATACCGGTCATATCCGGCATCATGAGGTCAGAGATTACAATATCGAAATTCTGGGGAACAAACTTCTGTAACGCATCTGTCCCATTCTCGGCTGTAACAACTTCAAACTTCAGATCAACGAAGAAGTCTAAGAGAAATTTCCGAATAAGTTCGTCGTCATCAACGATAAGTATACGTTTTGTTTCCATTGTGCCACCTCATTCAAAAGGTTTTGATCTTTTCAACGCCTCAACCAGATCATTAACCGAAAGAAGGTCGTTCCGAGGCAAAATTCTCTGTCTTTTGTATTAATCGCATGGAGTAGATTTTATTTAATAGCTTACCCAACTAATTTTCTCCCATACTATGGACATTATAGCAATAAAAATATTTAATAAAAAGCAGGCGAGGGGCAATGGGTTATGGGTGATGGGGAAAATACGCTATAGGCAAGAGGAGAAAGGATTATATAACAGCAAATCATAGCGAGAATGCTTGACTTTTAGATTCAGGGGCGATAAGAGAGATGAAAAAGAGATAAAAAGGAGTTGCGTGTGTCTGCTGAAATTAAGATTTCCATCGGCGAATTGACGGTCCTGGGGGAGCTTTCAGATACCGCCTGTGCCCAGGCCATTGAGAAGATACTGCCTATCGATGCAAGACCGAATATGTGGGGTGATGAATTCTATTTTACCGTTCCGGTGTCGATGCCACTTGACGATACCGCTACGATAAAAGTGGGAGTAGGGGATATAGGTTACTGGCCGCCCGGGAATGCGCTGGCCATTTTTTTCGGTCCAACACCTATGAGTAGTGGATCAGAACCTGTGCCTGCCAGCGAGGTAAATCTGGTTGGGAAGATTATTGGGGAAGCGAAAGTCCTGAGACAGGCAAAAGGAGCACAAAGGATAAGGATAGATAAAACCAGTGAAAAATAAAAAGTGAGAAGTGAAAAGCAAAAAGCAGAATGAAGAGAAGAGGCCTAAAAAAAGTATTGTTTTTGACCTAAACTTTTAACTTCTTACTGACTTTCGGTCGTTTATCCTTGCATGGCATATTTTTATGAACCAGAGATTTTTTTTTCGTGCAATACAGCGCTATGAACGTCTGACAGCTCCCTGAACCATCTACGCCTTCGTCATTCGGTGTTGTTGCATATTTACAAAGAAGATCGCAAAAATTGAAAAGATTTCCTGCCATTATCTGAAAAGTCCTTTCAAGGTTTTTGTAGCACCCTCAATGATCGTGCTGCTTCCTCCTGCAATCGCCTCACCTAAACCGAAGATGGAAACGCCAAGTTTTTTTGCCAGTCCTACTGAAAGACGTGTTGCAAGATTTTCCCGTAAACTAAATCGTGGATTGTTAAGGTTACCCTCAAGAACGAAATCCAGACGTATTTCATTGTTGTTGTTCTTCAAGAAGCTTAATACCATGGACCGGGGGACGCCAAGAAAGGTTCCGCTTACACCATTCGAAGAGCGTAGCTGGAGATCCCTCAGCACCATTGTTCCCGGAGCCCGAATATGATTTTTCATAACGCTGCTTTCTATATTCATATTTATAAACCCTTTTTCAATGCCCACATCCCCCTTTTTTTCAACATATGGTCTTACCAAAACAAGGTCTATGTTTTTCATCACTATTGAAATTTTTGTTTCTTCCCTCAAGAGATTTGTTTTTCCTTTTGCATGAATTGAACCTTTCTGCCTGCTTCCTGTAAGGTAACCTGATAGTGTATATGCAGTCCATAGGTTTGTGAAAGGATATGTGATATTGTGGATGTCAATATTCAAATCTTCACATGTGAGCGCAACAGGGCGGGCCATGCTTGTGTCTTCAAAATCAACCTTCCCCTCCCGCACGGTAAGAGCCTTAATTTGGACGGGCCGTGTATCTTGTGTCCCCGATTCTTGCACGTCTTTGGTCTTCACGGTATGTGTGCGTTTACCCGAAGTTTTTTCTGGCATTACAACTGGCAAACGAAGCCTTCCCTTCTCATCGATAGTCAGTTTGAAATAGGGTTGATCGACGACGACTGTGGACACTATGAGTTTGTCCCCGAGAATGCTCATAAAATCAGCTTTTACAACAACAGATTTTACGGTGCCAACTATCTGGCTATCCCTGAGGAAGCTCACATTTTCTATGGTAACTTTCCCCCAGGAAATACTGACGGACCCTGCTTTCACGTTTTCCCCGAGGGCTTTCTCAATCTGGGTTTTCAGGAGTCGCCCGGATAGCTCGGCAAGAATAGATATTACAACCAACAGGCAGAGAACCGCAATCCCGGAAATAATCAGACCTTTTCTCATAGGAGCAGTCATGGTTACATGTTCTGAGTAATTACTTACATTATCGCGCGACTTTTTCAATGACCTTAGTCGTGTTCGAAAAAATCTACGACTCTGAATAAAAAGTCCATCGTCTTCAGACAAATTATTGGATCGGATTCTTTTAAAAAAGCAAGGGAAACAGGTCGCAGAGACGATGGGAAAAGCCTGATTCGTTATCGTACCAGGCTATGATTTTAACCATCCTTCCTCCTATGGCCTGGGTGCATGAAAGATCGATTACAGATGAATACGGGTTTCCAGTGAAATCAACAGAAACGAGGGGCTCCTCGACGCAGTCCATAATGCCTTTTAAAGAACCATCTGAAGCTGCTTTCAAGGTATCATTAACTTCCTCTTTGTTAGTATTTTTTGCCAGCATTGCCACAAAATCCACCAACGCAACCTTCGGTGTTGGAACGCGCACCGATATGCCTTTAAGTCTTCCCGCAAGCTCCGGGATAACCCTGCCAATAACATCGATGGCAGCTGTAGTTGTAGGAATGATTGATTCTGCCAGTGTTCTTGCTCTGCGTAAGTCCTTGTGTGGGTTGTCAAGAAGGGATTGATTATTGGTATAGCTATGGACAGTTGTCATAAATCCATTGAGAATACCGAAAGCATCATGCAGGGTCTTTGTTATAGGAGCAAGACAATTTGCCGTACAAGATCCTATGGAGACAATCTCATGGTGATCTTTGTTATATTTCTTTGTATTTATACCAGGAATGATGGTGACGTCCGGATTATGTCCTGGTGCGGATATGACAACCTTGCGTGCCCCTGCGGTGATGTGCCGATAGGCGTCATCTCTGTGGGTGAACTTGCCCGTGCTTTCGAGAACAACATCAACTGCAAGGTTTTTCCAAGGCAATTTTGCGGGGTCGTCCTTTGAAAATACAAGGATTTTATTTCCATCCACCGTCATAGAAGTACTCGTGCATTCAATATGTCCATCGAGAGTTCCCTGAACTGAATCATGTTCCAATAAGTGTGCCAGCATATGGCTGTCGACGCGATCATTGATGGCAACAAAATCAATTTCTGGACGCATCCTGCCTATCCTGAAAACAGACCTTCCGATTCTTCCAAATCCGTTTATTGCGACACGTACGGGCATAATGTGCAAAATCTTTAGCGTACTTTCTTATGGTGCGTTCCGAAGATTGATGGTTTGATTAGGAACATGCAAGCACAACAGTAAATAAAACAGGTTCTTTGTGTCCTGTCAATACCCTTACCTGATGGTTATTACAGTTTGAATGCTTCTTCCCGGCCAGTATATTTTTTTCTCAACTTTACTTTTTCTATCTTGCCGGTGGGATTCCTTGGCACCTCGCCGAAGAATATCTTTCGTGGCCTCTTATATTTCATGAGGCCTTCACAATGTTTGAATATCTCTTCATCAGTCACGGTTTTTCCCGGGATGATATCGACTACTACCGCAACAATCTCACCCAGTCGTTCATCAGGGATTCCGATGGCTGCTACATCTTTGACGGCAGGGTGGGTATGGAGAAAATCCTCCACTTCTGCAGGAAAAATATTTTCGCCACCTGAGATAATAACATCTTTTTTGCGGTCAACGATCCAGATAAAGCCATCTTCGTCCACACGAACCATGTCACCGGTGAAGAGCCAACCATCCCGTAAGGCCTTTGCCGTGGCCTCAGGATTTTTATAATACTCCCGCATAACACCGTTCCCACGAACGCAGAGTTCGCCTGGCGTCCCCCGGGGAACAATATTCCCGTCATCATCAACAACCTTGTACTCCCAGTTAAACCCGGGAAGCCCAATGGCTCCTATTTTATGCTCATTTCCGATACGGAGATCAACGCATCCCGGTCCTGTAGATTCACTCAACCCGAAGCTTGTATCGTACTGCATCGTGGGAAAATACTTTCGCCAGTGTCGTATAAGCGCCGGTGGGATCGGTTGGGCGCCCATGTGCAAGAGCCGCCACTGATCAATCGTATAATCAGACAACTTTATCTCCCCCTTGTCCAGTTTGATCAGTATATCCTGGACCCACGGCACAAGACACCACAGGACAGTTCCCCCTTCTTCGCTTATAGCCTCAAAAACCCATTCAGGAGAGAAGCCTTTTAGAATAACTGCCTTGCTCCCCACGATAAAATGACCAAACCAGTGCATCTTCGCTCCAGTGTGATAGAGGGGAGGAATAAGGATGAACACATCATCTTTTGTCTGTCTGTGGTGTACATTTTCAACAATACAGGCATTCGCCATATTGTTGTGAGTAAGGAGGATGGGCTTTGGCTGCCCTGTGGTTCCTGAGGTGAAATAAAGTCCGCATGGGTCTTCAAAGGTGAGGGGCGTGTTGAGAGGGGCCGAACTGGCGTTCTCCATAAGGACATGGAATGACTCTGCAAAAGCTGGAATATTTTTGCCAACGCAGATATAGCTTTTCACCGTTGCCAGTTGATCCTTCACCGAACCAACTCTTTCGGTAAACTCTTCATCAAAAACAAATACATGTGGTTCGGCTACATCGGCACAGTATTTCATTTCCTCGGCGGTAAAACGGAAATTCAATGGCACAACCCATGCCCCTGTCCGCACGATGCCAAAATACGCGACAAGCCATTCAATGGAATTCTGCATCCAGTGGACAACTTTATCTCCTTTCGTAACGCCTTTGTTTTTCAGGATGTTTGAAAATTTGTCTGCTCTCTCATCAAACTCTTTCCATGTGATTTCTGTCCTTGTTTTGGTTGCGGAAATCCGCTCCACAAGAGCTATATCATTGGGATACATCCGTGCGTTCCTGGCCAGAATCTCTCCTATATGAATTTGTATATCTCTCATCTTCCCCCTCCTTTATTATTAGCTCAATGCCCTCCATTTATCTGTGAACCCCTACCTTCTTGTATATTGCACTGTTTTCTACCATATGTTTGTGAAATGTCTGCGCCGAGCATGGCAGAAAATTGTTTCGCAACGTTCGCCACTATAGATCCATACTCGGGGACACAAGACTCCGAAAAGGTTCCCATAATAAACATTGAACCAAAAAGACTCCCCTGGGAGTCAAATAGCGGAGATGCAATGACATTAATGCCCGGGTTTAACTCTCCCATGTCTACCGCGTATCCATTCTGGCAGCATTGTTTTATTTCACCTTCCAGTCTCTTGCGATTATACCGTGAAGCGTTCCCGTGAAAAAAAAGCCTTTTTTGTTTCAGAATCCTTTCTTGCTCTACCTCAGGCAAAAAAGACACAATAGCCTTACCGTGGGCGCCATGCGTGATGCTGAAACGATGGCCTATCCGCGTGGTAACACCAATTGTTTGATCAGCCTCCTGCTTTGCCACGACAAAAACATTCGCATTATCAACAATGCCGAGGAGGGCTGTACTGTGGGTCTGGTCAGCCAGTTTTTTCAGGTAAGGCCCCGCTATTGCTTCGTAGTTGAGATTATCGAGGACCTTCCTGGACAATGATATGAGACCAAAGCCCAAGGAGTATGTTTTTCCCAACGTGTCTTTATGGACAAGGCCATACTGCTGCAATGTGTTGAGAATTGAATAACCTTTGCTTTTATGAATCCCCACGTTTTTACAGATGTCTGTTAAATTCATCTTAAACGAGGGGTTTCTGGCGAGGCAGATCAAAATACGAGACGCCTGATCAACGGCAGGAACTATTCCGGTGTATTTAGATTGTGTTTTTCCCTCTTTTTTTTCCAATATTATTCCTTATACCCTCATGTGCCATGCTACTTTACCCCTGGAATGATCGCTTGATATTTACAGATCTGGACGCAGACTTCGCAGCCTACGCACTGGTCGGGATTGATATAGGTCATGCCTTTTCTTTTATGCCCGTCTTTGGTTTGACCTGCAGCTTCTCGCCAGCTTATGGCGGGACAATTAATCTCAAGACACATCTTACACCCGCGGCAGTTATCAGGGGAGGTAGTGTAGACAGGATTCTTGAACTTTTCCAGGGGCTTAGCACGGCGTAACAGCATACAGGGAGAGTTTACCGTTATGATGACTGAAGCGTCATCCCGAGCCACCTCTTCCTGTATTACTTTCATGGTTTCTGTGAGGTTATAGGGATCAACCTTTCTGATGTGTCGAACACCAACCGCCTTAACAAGTTCTTCGTAATCTACCATTGATGTTGGATCGCCTTTAGCTGTAAATCCAGTTCCTGCAGTTTCCTGCTGCCCCGTCATGGCAGTAATTCTATTATCAAGTATGATGGTTGTCGAATACCCTTTGTTATACACAGCATCCATCAGTGGGGCAATGCCTGAATGAAGGAATGTAGAATCTCCGAGGACTGCACATATCTTACCAAGCCCCTCTTTTCCGAGGACCTTTCCTGCTCCGTACGCTCCACCGACACCGGCACCCATGCAGGTAGAAGCGTGCATTGCAGAGAGGGGTGGAGCGACAGCCAGAGCATAACAACCTATGTCACCGAACACATAAAGGCCAAGCTTTTTCAGAGCATAGAAAAGAGGCCTGTGAGAACAACCGGCGCACAGATTTGGTGGTCTTCTCGGGAGGTCGTCTGGATTTACCCTTATCTTTGGAGCAACATACTTTTTCCCTGTCACCGCTTTAGAGAGCGATTGCTCAACAATGGTAGGGGTTAACTCGCCAATGGCGGGAATTAAATCTTTACCGTGCCATATTGTAATATTCATGGATTTGATTTCTGTCTCCAGAAAGGGATCAAGCTCTTCAACGATTATGATTTTTTTTACCTTTTTTGCGAAATCAGCAATTATGTGCTTTGGAAGAGGCCAGACCATCCCGAGTTTCAAAAAGGAATACCGGGGAAAGACTTCTTTTGTATAAAGGTATGCAGCCCCCGAAGTAATAAAACCTACAGACGTATCATTGAGTTCCATCGTGTTATATGGAAACTCAGAATCGGCATATTGTGCAAGCTTTGTCGTCCTTTCTTCTATGGCAACGCGTTTAATACGAGCATACATTGGTACCATAACATATTTCGGGGTATCTTTCTGATTGAGGCCTTTGGGAATAGTCGATTCTTTCCTGACTCCTAACTCTACAGGGGAATCGCAATGGGACACTCTTGTTTCGCCCCGTAACAGTACCGGCGTGTCGAACCGTTCACTGATATCAAAGGCGATCTTCGTAAAATCCTTGCAATCCTGCGAATCTCCCGGTTCAAGCATTGGTACCTTACCGAAACGAGTCCAGTTTCGGCTATCCTGTTCGTTTTGGGAACTGTGCTGACCAGGATCGTCAGCGACAACGATAACGAGGCCTCCCTTGACGCCTGTATAAGAGATGGTCATAAGAGGATCGGCAGCTACATTGAGGCCGACGTGCTTCATACAGGCGATGGCTCTTCCTCCGGCAAGAGAAGCTCCATGGGCAACCTCAACAGCTACTTTCTCGTTCGGCGACCATTCTGTATAGATCTCATCATATTTTGTAATTTCAGCAAGAATTTCACTGCTCGGTGTACCCGGGTAGGCGCATGCAACGTTTACACCTGCCTCCCAGGCACCTCTGGCGATCGCCTCATTCCCCTGAAGTATCTTTTTCATCTCTCCCTCTCTCTTCACATAATAAATGCAAGGACGACCTGTCGGCCAGCCTCTGCAATAAAAAAATTATTGAACCCACCGTGAGAATCAAGACTGTGCCTCACTCCTGATGATCTTTCCACATACCATACTTCTCTCGTAAGACCCTATGCAGAATCTTACCATTTCCAGTCCTCGGCATCTCCTCATCTTTTATGAATATGACGTTTTTGGGTACTTTGAAGCCAGCGATCTTGCCTTTGCAGTAAGAAGATATTTCTTCCGGGGTTGCTGTCTGTCCTTCGTGAAGTACAACGATGGCCATTACCGATTCTCCCCACTTCTCATGAGGAACACCAATGACAGCAACATCTTTTACTTTTTCGTGGCTACCTACACAATTTTCAACTTCCGAGGGAAAGATATTCTCACCTCCAGAGATGATCATATTCGCCTTTCTGTCAACGAGGTAAAGGTATCCATCCTTATCCTTGTAACCCATATCACCTGCTGAAAAATAACCGCCTTCTTTAAATGCTGCTGCTGTTTTTTCTGGGTCCTTCCAATATCCGGTGAAGAGCATAGGGCTCCGCGAATAGACCTCACCAACCACGTTTGGTTTGGTTATAAGATTTCCATCTTCATCATAGAGCCGAAGCAGATCAGAACCAATAACCTCGCGTCCGCAGGAACCGAGTTTAATAAGTTGCTCCTCGGGTTTCAGGATCGTTACGCACCCAGCCTCTGTTGAGCCATACGCCTCATCAAGTTTTGAATTGGGGAACATCTCGAGGATGCCGAGTTTTGTATCTCTTCGTGCCGGAGCAGATGAAATGAGGAGTTTTTTCACAGAACTGAGATTGTATTTCTTCTTAACCTCATCAGGAAGAGCGAGCATCATGATATAGTGGGTTGGCACCAGAGATGTGAACGTAACTTTATGGTCGGAAAAGGTTTTGAGAAGATCTTCCGGATCAAAACTTATCATGTTGTAGCACATGACCGTTGCCCCGATCCAGGTATTGACAAATGAGTAGTTAAGGGAGTTGATATGACAACAGGGCATGACCAGAAGATTTATATCGTCATGGCTGAAAAAATGGTCATGGATCATAATAAAGTACTGAGTGAACAGTGACCTGTGGCTCTTCATAACGCCCTTAGGCTTGCCTGTTGTGCCACTGGTATACATAATGATCCAGATATCCTCGGCATCTACCTCTGTTGGAGGTTCATCAGAGCACGCTGCAGCCATTGCATCATCGTACGAGATAAAGCCGTCATAATGGGGGTTGTCAAAACCAAAGGAAATATATTTTTCAACAGTAGGAAGATTCTTTTTCATCCCGTTTACCATATCTATCCATGGAAACGTTTTCCCATCCTTCTTGTCAACGCCACCCTGGACAATAAAGACCTTACACTCGCTGTGATTGATATTGTACTCCATCTCCGTCGTTGAGAGTCTGAACATAATTGGAACGACAATGAAGCCACCTTTTGCAGCGGCTGCATAGATATCCATCCACTCGGCACAATTGTATGCGAGGGCAGCAAACCTGTCTCCTTTTTTCATGCCCATGTCTGCGAGTGCATTCGCGAGCCTGCACGCGCGCTCATTCCATTCCTTGAAGGTGAATTCCCGATAAAGATCTTTGGAACCAATTTTGTTGGGCCATTTCGAGGCATTTACTTTGAGAACTTCTTTTGCAGTCAGCCACTGAACCTTTTGCATACCGATTCTCCTTAATAGGTTATTGGGTCACATGACAACGTTATTCCATCGATGTGTGTGACCTCTGATTTATAAGCCACGACCATTTCCCAATATACAGATATTCTTAGAGATAATTATTTCTGTGCCCGTTCGAAAGCGCTGAAGATTTATACACATAAATATTCTGCTAATAGAATCATGTTCTATCTGAAGATAATGATACCGAATACAAAGCTCATTTGTCAATAGAAAAGGGCATTTTCTTTTTCCTTCAGGATTCTGATTGAATATGGTATGTGTTTAGAAAAATACTTGCCTTACAATGATTACAATAGAAGACATCTATTTTTACGAGATTGTCAGGCCTCTCAGGGTTACATTTACAACAGCGAAAGGAACAAAGAACGTGATGCGGAGTATCATCGTTCGGATTACCCTTACTGATGGCTCATCAGGGGTAGGGGAGTGTCCCACAAGTATCTCGTTGGGCAAGGAGACAGTGCCTACAATCAAAGCTGTATTGAATGAAGTGAGGACACACCTTTATGGCATGCCCATTCAGGACTATGAAACAGCTATTACCCTCTTCCGCAAAAAATATGCAAAATACCCCGTGACTATCTCTGGTCTTGAAATCGCCCTCTTCAGAGCAAGCTTGGCCGGCAAAGGCATTACAGAACACGCGTATTGGGGTGGCAAAACAAAAAAAGTTCAGACAGACATAACCATTCCTTTCTTGCTTGATGAGGCCTTTCTAAAACGATGGATAAATTATGCCCTGAAAAAAGGGTTCACAACATACAAGCTTAAAATGAGCGGAGACATTCAACAGGACAAAGAGATACTGTCCTTTGTCTATAATAGGCTAAGAAATGCATTAGAAGTTTTTGCCTTACGCCTTGACGGAAACCAGGGATATAATAAAAAAACCTTCCGGCAAATCGTAGACTACATTCAAGGAAATAGATTCAACATTGAACTCTTCGAGCAACCATTGGCAAAAGAGGATTATAAGGGATTAACAGAAATAAAAAACAGTGCGCCCTTTCCGATCATCCTTGATGAATCTATCGTTACCGAATCAGATGCGAGGCGCGTTGCCGAGCACGGTCTTGCCCACGGATTCAACGTAAAAACCGCAAAGAGCGGTATTTTGGAATCCATCGCTATTATGGCCATAGCGAGAAGACATGGTCTCAATCTCATGATTGGCTGTATGACAGAAACAATGATCGGTTTGTCTGCTGCAATCAATCTTGCTGCCGGGACTGATGCCTTTGACTATATTGATCTCGACAGCGTCTTTCTTCTCTATCATAAAAATGAATTTGAAAATGTATCACTCCAAGGATCTTGTTTTGAAATACAACCTTGTACAACAATATCTCTGTTATCATAGAAAACATTTCATGCATACATAAGAACAGAAGAGGAGAAAGCCCTTGCCTTCCCCTCTTTGCAGTCTTGATAATGAGGCTGTTTTGTTTTATGAACTACTCATCTTTATCAGGATGGTATTGATCTCAAGCTATTTGCTCGGAGGTCCACCCGGTCCACCTGGGCCGCCGGGTTTACCATGAGGTCCACCTCCGCCAGCTCCTCCAACCACTTTCGGTTGAGGTCCTGGTCCACCTGCTTTGCCCTGAGGTTCATATACTTTAGTTCCAGGTCCGGTTCCACCTGGTCCACCAGGCTTCCTAGGAGGTCCCCCAAATCCAGGCCCGCCGGGTTTACCATGAGGCCCCGGTCCACCCGGTTTTCCCGGAGGTCCGCCAAATCCAGGCCCGCCCGGTTTACCGGCAGGTCCACCCGGTTTACCCGGAGGTCCCCCAAATCCCGGTCCACCGGGTTTACCATGAGGACCCGGTCCACCAGGCTTCCCAGGAGGTCCGCCAAATCCAGGCCCGCCCGGTTTACCATAAGGACCTTTAAATCCAGGATGACCTGGCGGTGGCCGGTGAAATTCCTGTCCTGCCCAATGACGTCTTGAATGATCTTTAAACCAATGGTGATTATGCCAATAGCGACGGCGTTCCCAATCCCTCCAATGACGATGGAAGTCATGGTAGTGAATCCTGTGATAACCCGGTGGCATATTGAGGATATAATCGGGTGGTACTACCACAACCGGGGCCGGAACGAGAGTTACCTCGACAGGGGCCCATGGGTCACCGAAAGTGGCAGCCCGAAACCAATACCCTCCGTGATGGCGGTACCAGTATCCTCCATAAAAATAGAGACCAACGGTACCTGGAACCATGTAGACATAGTTTGGCCCACTGGGCACTACCACAAGCTCAGACGGTGTACCAAATGGAAGGGGCGGTGGAACACCAATGCTGATGCCAACTTGCACATCTGCCATTCCTGTAACAGGGAAGAGACTGATACCCAATAAAAAGACTGCTCCAAAAAGTAATTTTTTCATTTTACTCCTCCTTTTCGTCTTTTTTTATCGCCTTTTCCACAACAATCTCAAGTACGTGAACAGTCTGGTGATACAACAGTTTCAAAGCAATATTTGTACCGAAGACGCTCTCCCCCAACTATTTCAAAATCATGAAAGAAATAATATATTAAATACATGCATGATACCATTTTTGTCGATTTTTCAAAAGCTATTCGACAAAAGTGTCATTCAAGGGTTCGTATTTCTGAGGGTCCCATTGTCCCCCCTTTTTTTTGATGCACATTTTTTCTCCATTCCCATTGAGAATGCTCCGTTTTTTTGGTTGTGCATAATGTTCGTGTCTGCTAATATATGACAGTCAAAGACATGGCCGTTCAACACGTTGCCGAATATCTTCTACTCCTTACCCAAAATCTGTATATGCAGGTGTTGACGTAAGAAGGAGCATAATGAATGAAACCCACGAACCAGCTTGTTAACCCTATGTTGACTGATTTTTATCAGATCACCATGGCGTATGCATATTGGAAGGCAGGTGTTCATGAAGAAGAAGCTGTTTTTGAGCTTTTCTTCCGCAAGAATCCATTTGCAGGAGAATTTGCAATTTATGCCGGTCTTGAGGAGAAACTTCGGCTGCTCGAGAATTTCCGCTTTAATAACGAGCATATCGCTTATTTGAAGAAGCAGATGCCCCATGCCGAAAAAGGATTTTTTGACTGGCTGAAAAGCGTGGACTGCTCCAAAATGAAGATCTATGCGCTGAAAGAAGGAACGATCGCTTTTCCACGCGTCCCGCTCATGAGGGTTCAGGGTCCCATAGCAATAGGTCAGATGCTTGAAACAGCTGTATTAACGCTGACCAACTATCCGAGCTTAATGACAACAAACTCAGCAAAATATCGTTTGGCGGTAGGGTTCGAAAAAGGTTTGATAGAGTTTGGGTTACGGAGGGCACAAGGTCCAGATGGAGGGGTTTCTGCTTCCCGTTACAGCTATATGGGTGGGTTTGATGGAACAAGTAATGTCCTTGCGGGCTATCTTTTTGATGTACCGATTCGGGGAACCCATGCTCATTCATATGTGCAGTCATTCACAGGGATTGATGATTTAAAGAGACATACTATCGTTGGCGCTGACGGGAACGAATACGATTTTGTGAAAATCGTTTTAGAAATCAGAAATCAGTTGGGATTCAATCGCACAAATGAAGGTGAGCTTGCAGCATTTATTGCCTATGCTCAAGCTTTTCCCAGAAGCTTTATGGCCCTTGTGGATACCTATGATACCCTGAAATCAGGAGTTCCCAACTTTATTTGTGTTGCCCTCGGTCTTTTAAGGATAGGATACACACCAATCGGCGTTCGATTGGATTCCGGAGACCTTTCTTACCTCTCAAAAGGCACGCGGAGAATGCTCAATGCGATAGGCGACAGGACTGACCTAAACCTCTCAAAATGCACAATCCTCGCAAGCAATGAGATTAATAGGGCTGTTCTAACTTCACTCGGGATGCAGGGTCACGAAATTGACATCTTTGGAATCGGTACCCACCTTGTAACATGCGATGATCAGCCCGCGATGGGGTGCGTTTACAAGCTTGTTGAGGCAAGAGGCATACCCCGCATAAAGCTTTCTCAGGAATTAAGCAAAATGACCATTCCGGGGAAAAAAGAGGCATACCGCCTTTTCAGCGAAGATGGCTACAGTATCCTTGATCTGATGATAAAAGTCGGGCATAAGCCACCGGAGCCAGGAAAGCGGGTGTTATGCCACCACCCCTTCGACCACATAAAGCGCGTATATGTTACTCCCTCTCAAGTGGTTCCGCTTCATCATTGTGTTTGGGATGGAAAGAGAACCTATCCTGAGATTACATTAAGGGAGTCAAGGGAATATGTTTTGAATCAGCTCAAGAGCACTCGGGAGGATCATCTGAGAGATATCAATCCAACCCCATACAAGGTATCGGTGAGCGAGGAGCTCTACAACTACGTTTACCAACTCTGGACAGAGGAATCTCCTGTGACGGAACTGAAATAGTTCCACCTGAACACCAGTCCTGGACTAAGACAATGGAATGGGTCTTAGAGAATTTTGTCNGTAACCGTAACNCCCAGCTCACCCTGGGAAAGGCGCACAGNTAATTCATCCCCCAGTGAAACCTGACGTGAACTTAGGATAACCTCTCCGNTTTCTTTTTTTAGAGTTATGCTATAACCCCGCTTGAGAATATCCTCGGGATTGAGATCCCGTAGCCTCTGAGCAAAGGATTCAACCTGGGTTTTTTTTGCAGTGAAATACGTTGAGAATCCATGAATGAGGTTATTGAGAAGCTCATCGAGGTACATCCTATGAGAAACAAATAATTCCTTTCTCTCTTTAAGTTCCATGACCAGTTGATAGAGGGCAAGCCTGCATCCTTCCAGTTTGTTTTTCATACCTTGTTCAAGGTGTGAACGCAAACCCTCAATGGTACTGACAAAATCTTCCTTTGCTTGAACAACCAAATCTGCCGCTGCGGTGGGAGTTGGCGCCCGCGCATCAGCAACAAAATCAGCAATGGTAAAATCGATCTCATGGCCTACACCAGTGACCACAGGAATTTGCGATGCGTAAATAGCCCGAGCTACCATCTCATCATTGAATGGCGCGAGATCTTCAAGGGAGCCGCCACCCCTTCCCACGATAATGACATCAACGCTCTTGGTTTTGTTGAAATATTCGATTCCCTCAACGATTTCAGAAGCAGCTTCTTCTCCCTGAACCCGTACAGGGTAGATGAGTATGGACATATTTTCAAACTTTTTCGTGATGATTTTGAGCATATCCTGTATCGCAGCGCCAACGGGCGAGGTGACAATGCCAATAGACGCGGGGAGCACGGGTAATAATTTTTTCTGCGCGGCGTCAAAGAGGCCTTCTTTCAAGAGTTTTTCCTTGAGCATCTGGAATTTCAATTGCAGCAGCCCAAGACCCCTTGGCTCAATGGCGCTTACAATAAGCTGGTATTCACCCCTCCGCTCGTAGACATCAATCCGGCCACGGCAGATTACGGCCACACCATCTCTCAGTGTATCCTCAGGGTATCTGCCCTGATAATTGAAAAAAACCGCCTTGAGCATGGATGTACTGTCTTTGAGAGTAAAGTAAAGATGGCCTGACGGATAGGGCTTGAAATTGGAGACCTCGCCTTCTATGAGGACATCCCTGAATTGACTACCTATTAAACGCTTGATTTCGGCGTTAATCTCGGAGACAGTGTAGATAGAAAATTCGTCAGGAAACATACATGAAGCTCATTGCTGAGCGATCACAGCTCAGAGCAAACCGAAACCATCTTCGGTGAATGACAGCAATTCCCTGTTTATGAAAAGACAAAACAAGAACCCTTTATTTTTTCTTGAAATAATCTTTTACCACTTTCATGGCACAATACTCTCCGCACATGCTGCACACATCGTCTTTCATTTTGCGTTCTTTACGGAAATTGATAATCTTAGAGGGGTCGATTGAGCATTCAATCTGCCCCTTCCAGTCTAGCGCTTTTCTATACATCGACATAGCCTTATCACGTTTTAAGGCTTTTGGGTTTCCACGGGCTACATCAGCTGCATGAGCGGCTATCTTACATACCATTACTCCATCGCGGACATCCTCGGGAGATGGAAGTCCAAGATGCTCAGAAGGGGTAACATAGCAGAGAAAATCAGCCCCATAGTAGCCGGCAAGGGCTCCACCAATGGCTGATGTTATATGATCATACCCCGGAGCAATATCTGTCACAATGGGGCCAAGTACATAGAATGGGGCTTCATTACAGAGTTTTTTCTGTAAAAGAATGTTTGTTTCTATCAGATTCAGAGGTACATGGCCGGGTCCTTCGATCATAACCTGAACCCCTTGATCAATTGCCTCCTGGCACAACTCGCCAAGGGTAATAAGCTCTTCGATCTGTCCCCTATCGGTTGCATCTGCTATTGATCCTGGACGGAGTCCATCACCCAGGCTTAACGTCATGTCATACTTTTTCGCGATCTTCACAAGCCTATCGTATTGTTCAAAGAGAGGATTTTCCTTATTATTCACAATCATCCATTCAGCGAGAAACGCACCGCCTCTGCTCACGATGTCAGTAGTTCTCCCTTGTTTTCTCAATCTCTCGAGCGACCTTTGGGTCACACCGCAATGGACTGTTATGAAGTCAACCCCGTCCTGGCCCTGCCCTTCAATGATATCAAATAATTCATCGGGATCCAGTTTTGTAATTGTCTTACGCTTCTTCACAGTCTCAACAGCGGCCTGATAGATAGGGACTGTGCCAATGGGAATGCCGGCATGATCTATGATGAGCTTACGAATTGAATTCAAATCGCCGCCTATGCTCAAATCCATAACAGTATCTGCCCCAGCTTCCACAGCATTTTTCAGTTTTACTAATTCTTCATCAACATCAATCCGTTCAGGGGATGTTCCAAGATTAGCGTTCACCTTAACACTCAATCTTTTGCCAATGCCCTTTGGGATGAACTTTTTATGCCTGTTGTTTGCGAGTATTACTGCTTTACCATCCGCAATATTACGACACAATTCTTCAGCATTGATACCTTCAGAACGGGCAACCATTTTCATTTCCTTGGTTATTTTTCCTTCCTTTGCAGCAATACATTGATTCGTCATCGTGCGATCATCTCCATCTTTTTTATGAGTTCACGTGGATTTCGTGCAAAAAGCCGTATCATTGGTTCTTTTCCAATGTCTCCTTCATCATAGATTATATCTGGTGGATTGTCCATATCCTTGAGGATTTTTCCCATAAGAACATTACGGCAGGGTTCATTCTTTCCTCCCTTCCCTGATGATGCCTGTCTCTTATCAAGAAGAACAACCGTGAATCCTTTTTCCTGAGCTTTTTTAAGTATAGCCGTATCATACCGAACATTCGCACCCGATCTCATTGACGGTACGCAGTGCATATAATCAAGGATATATCTCGCCATATGAGATGAAGCGCCAAATTGCGGCGCTCCCTTGAAAAATACCTTTCCCTTGTAGTGTCCTATCCTTCCAGGAAAAGCAGCCACATCCTCTATGCCTTTTGCTCCTTCCAGAGCGTATACGATATTCATCTGTGTCTCGGGGATACAGTCAACTGGGTTGAGCAGACAAAAGCGTTCTTTCACCTCTCTCATTGCCTCGATTACCTTCCAGCGTTCAGCCACCATACCATTGAGGAGACCGGAAGACATATAAAAGTATCCATCTTCACTGATCTGGTAACTCTTCTTGATCAGTTCGTCCATAAGGCTTTCGGAGGCAAGGAACGCTTCTTGTATTGAATATCCATGAACGAGAAAAGAAGTGAGAAGTGAAGAAAAAACACACCCTGTGCCATGGATTACCCTGTCAATACGTTTTCTTTTCCATGGTATACACGTAGTTCCGTCAAAAAGGAGATCGATTGGTTCTCCCTTGAGATGGCCACCTTTTACAACAACTGCCTGGGGACCGGTTGCAACCAGTGACCGTGCACATGCCTCCATGTCTTTCAAGGTTTGTACTTTGCCACCAAGTATACGCGAAATCTCATCAAGGTTTGGTGTAATAACCGTTGTTTTTGGAAAAACCAATTTTATGAGACTTTTTAAGCCTTTATCGTTTAAAAGCTGGAGCCCATTTTTTGCAGCGAGTACAGGATCAACGACCACAGGAATGTCCGGGTATTCGGGCAAGTAGTTCGACAAGGTCTCGACGAACTGTTCATTCAATAAAACGCCAACCTTGATCCCATTCACTGTAATCTTTTCCTGTATGGATGAAAGCATCGCTTTGAATGTTTCGGAAGGGATGGGTTGTACGCTCTGAACCCCCTGCGGACCTTGAACAACAATGGAAGTAGGTATGGCAATGCCATGGAGACCGAGGGAAAAAAAGGTATCGAGGTCTCGGGAAATACCTGCCCCTGAAGAAGGGTCAAACCCGGCAATGGTAAGGATGTTTTTCATAGAACACATGTCGATATTCTGTAAGAATATAGCATATTTTGATGCCAAGGGGTATCAAAATACTGGTGCCTATTTACCCCTTTCCCTCCGAGGTGTAGCCTGTTGATTGGTTACCGAAACGCACATGCTCCATAGAATCGAACAAATGAACATCCGTCGTCTCATCACGCAAAAGGATCTGTTTATCAATAACCTATTCAATCCGGCTAGGTATTCAGCGAACGGTCATGTCTTCCCCTTTTTCCTGAGAATGGATTCGGTATTCATGTGGTGTCGCACTACTCGGTAATTTTATTTTTCCATATTTCGACAATACTGTCGATGAAAAATGCATGACTCGACATTTATTGCCCCTGATGATTGAATTATAAAAATAAACATCAATTATTACGATACAATACAGAGTTATTACCAGTGGCATACCCGTTGCTTACATCAGTGTTAGCAGACATGTGTGAAATAGAAGGAAATTGATGAGGCAACAACATTCGATGGTACATACGTGGAGGTTTACAAGGCATGATCAGAAGGAGGGCGGAATAATCTTGACAGAGCCTTTCAAAACATTTCAAACTGGAGGGAGAGTATGGCAGGCATTAAATTTCTTACAATAATTATTGCAATTGGTTTTTTCGCAACAGCCTGCGTGTCGGATGGGCAGAATACCCAGAGAGGCGCTGTTCTGGGTGGCATACTTGGCGCTGTTGCTGGTCAGGCAATTGGCCATAATACTGCAGGGACCTTAATCGGCGCCGGTGCCGGCGCACTCACAGGAGCCATGATTGGCAACACTCATGACCAGCAGGCAATGGAACGGAGAATGCAAGGGAGATATCCCAGCTATAGCGAAAAGCCCTATGATACCTATTATGGTCCTGAAAGCCCTTACAGTCATGATAGGCCGTATGCACCTGAAAAGCCATACGCAGCTTTACCACCTCGAGAAGGCTCCCATGACTCTCAGTATTGGCACAACCCTGGACCGCCTGCTGGACATTGGGTTGATGTCCCTGGTCAATGGGTAAACGGAAAATGGGTTCCATCTCACAAAATTTGGGTGCCGGTTAATCCGGGAAGCCCATATCGAAGATAACTATGTGGTTTGTAACTGCCATAATAACTCTCCTTCTCCTCTCCTTCGGTTTGACGCCCCCTCTCTCTGCACAGAACTCATATAGTGAGTTCGAGAGGGGGCTCAACCTGACTGAAAGCCAAAGGAGGAGGGCAGAAGAGGTGCGCGAGAAGTATATACAGGAATGGCGCCTCCAGAGACAGGAAGCGCTGAGAAAAAGGCTTGAATTAAATGATTTGCGAAGAAATCCCTCTGCAAATAGAGACAGGATAGAGAAAACCCAGCGGGAATTGAGAGATATTGATCGCTCCTGGGAAAAGTCATATGGTCAGTACAGGTCGGACCTCTCACGGGTGCTGAACGAAAGACAGCGGGATCAGTATAACCAATTTTCAGAATGGGAGAGGAGAAATAGAGCTATGCCTCCCCAGGGTTTCAGGGGGCCCGAGATGCAACAGCATGGGCCAATGGGTCGAGAGAGCTTCCGAGGGCCTGCAACGCGGAGACATGTGCCCTTAGGCCCAAGGGGGGGTGCCAGGCCTGAAATATGGCAGCATGGGCCAATGATGCGAGAGGGTTTCAGGGGGCCCGCGATGCAAGGACAAAGACCCATGGTACCAGGTACGAGAGGATTCCCACCAAGAAAGAGCTCGCCAACGGGACGAGAGATGGAGGGGTATGGTAGATAAGAAGACTATCATTTTCCCAACCCTTCTTTTTGGTACCTTCTTCTTACTTATTTCTATCACAGGCATCATACAGATTAAAATTGTACAGAACAACTTACATGGTTTACTCAGAAAACAGGGAGAAATCCTCTTCAATCATATAAAGCGAGAGATCGATATTAACCTTGAGTATCTGGACCTCCTTGATAAATCCCCGTCCGTAATTACACCCAGCTTTCTGAACATACTCGTGTATGATGAGGCCATCGCCGAAAGTATCTATGCTCTGTTAACAGAGACGACCAGCAGCAATCTCGTTAACACGACCCTCGAAAACATACTCATCCTTGATGAAAAAGGAAAAATGAGAGCGCGGAAAGGAAATCCGAAGGTTCCGGGCGATGCGATTCTGTCTATTGTCTCGAATAAAAAGGATACATTTATCAAGATGCCTGCGGGCAAAGTCCAGTCACTTCTCGTGGGGGTACGATTACATGATTCCATCGTCTTCGCAAGCGTTGATGAGAATGAACTCGAGAAGCTGCGAAGAAAATACATCATCAAGGAAATCATTGAGAATGAGGGAAAACGATTTGATGTATCAGGCATTATAATTTATGACCCTCAAGGAGGGGTATATGCCTGGACCGGTGAAAAAAGGGAGCATACTTTTGCTCTTGCCCGTTCCCTCAATTCCAAGCTTCTCCCCAAGTACGCCTTAGAGATTTTTCTTTCAAAAGCTGGTGCGGATGAAATTTTTAAGCAAATTATGACAAACTTTGTTCTTATTCTTTTTCTTCTCGTCCTTTCGGGCGCTGTGACTACCTATGCAGCGTTTCTTCTCGCGAGAAAATACGATAAAAAGGTAAAGGAAATGGAGAGAGACATGGAGATGAAGGAACGACTCGTTTCTCTCGGAAAACTGGCGTCGGGTATGGCTCATGAGATACGAAACCCTCTCAACGCCATAAGTATTTCCGTTCAGAGGCTAAAGAGAGAGTTTACCCCGGGAGATGAAAAAAAAGATGAATATGGCAAATTTATCGAGATAATGCGAGGTGAGCTTGCTCGTGTTGATAAGATTGTAGAAGAGTTTCTTCTTTCAACCAAGTCTCGGGCCCCCTTTTCGCCTGAAAACATCCGAAATGTAGTGGATGATGTTGTTACCATACTGGGCGAAAAGGCATCCATAAAGAATGTAACCCTGGTCAATAATGTGGACAAGGAAATCAAGGTTGAATGTCAAGCAGAACGGCTAAAGCAGGCATTTTACAACATTATCCTTAATGGCATTGAAGCTATTGCAGGTAATGGGACTGTAGAAATAGTGTCTGCCCATACGGGCCTCTATGCTATGATATCAGTAAAGGATAATGGTTCTGGAATACCAGAAGCTGATATGCATAATATTTTTGAGTACTATTATACAACAAAGGATAAAGGGATTGGACTTGGGCTTCCCATATCGTATATGATTGTTAAGGATCACGGGGGAGATATTAGGGTTTTCAGTGAAAAAGATAAAGGTACAAAGTTTGTTATAAGTCTCCCACTTGTGCAACAAAAGGCTGAAAACTCGAAACCCAAAATTTGAAACAAAAAGGAGTTCTCGAACGATGGACCGAGCTACAATATTAATTGTAGAAGACGAAGAAACCCAGAGATCTCTTCTCGCAGGGCTTCTTCGCAAAGAGGGTTATACGGTGGAGGAGGCTGGGGATGGAACAACGGCCCTGGACCTTATTAGGACAAGGACTATCGACCTCGCGCTCCTTGATTTCAAACTTCCAGATATGGATGGGCTTGCTATCCTCAAAAGACTTAAGGAAATCAATCCTGAAATTGAGGTAATTATGATAACTGCGTTTGGAAGTATTGAGAATGCAGTGAATGCCCTGAAATCAGGAGCTTCCGAGTATCTGACGAAACCTATTGACCTGGACGATCTGCTCTTTAAAATCAAAAAGATTGAAGATAAAAAATATCTGATCCATGAAAACCGTGTTTTGAAAGAAACGTTGAAGGACAGGTTTAAATCTGAGGATTTTATCTATTCGAGTGAAAAGATGGGTGAAGTGGTGAGCCTTGTCACACGAATTGCGAAAACCGATTCTACATGTATTATTGAAGGTGAGAGCGGTGTTGGAAAGGAAGTAGTGCTTAATCTTATCCATCAATTAAGCGAGCGGCAGAATCAACCATTAGTGAAGGTAAATTGCGCGGCTATCCCTGAAACCCTTCTCGAAAGCGAGCTGTTTGGGTATGAGAAGGGGGCATTCACAGGGGCATATCAGAGGAAAATTGGCAAGTTTGAATTGGCCAATAAAGGTACAATTTTTCTCGATGAGATTGGTGACCTTACCTCTTTGCTTCAGGCTAAGCTTTTACGGGTTATTCAGGAGAAGGAGGTTGAACGCTTAGGTGGCCTCCATCCAGTAAAGATAGATGTACGAGTGATTGTTGCAACAAATAGAAATCTCGATGAAGAGGTTAAAAAAGGAAACTTTCGTGAAGATCTTTACTATAGGCTAAATGTTGTTAAGCTTTGGGTACCACCCTTGAGGGAAAGAAAAGAGGACATCCCAGCTCTTATGGATTTTTTCGTAAAGAAATATACAGGGCGATATAAGAAAAATATAAAAGGATTTACCAGAGAATCACGAGATCAGCTCATAAAATATGATTATCCGGGTAATGTACGAGAGCTCGAAAACATGGTTGAACGGGCTGTTGTACTTGTTAGAGGCGATTACATAACCATTGATGATATTCCAAGTTTAGCTCAAAGCACTGCAACTCCAATAGAAGGTGGCATTCGGGAGACCGTTGGTGTTATGGAAAAACAGATGATCACTGAAGCACTGGTGAAAGCTGATTGGGTTCAGACCAGGGCAGCTTCACTGCTTGGGTTAAGCGAAAGGATGCTCAGGTACAAGATGAAAAAATATGCTATCTCCCGCGAATAACGAAGCAGAGGTACCCCCACATTCAGGCTGAAGTTCATCGCCTCCAGCGCAACGTGAATGTGCAATGCCCAAATCGAACCCAGAACGATTCATCCTATGACGGCTCATTGCCGATAGCCTCTCACATGTTCTTGCATTGACATAAACTGTTTATTTCTGATACATTTCACCAATGCCTGTTCACCCCAATCTCCCAAAAGAGAATATCCTGTATCAACGCGATCAATATGCACTTGGTGGCCCAGGAAGGTGGTATTGGGATTATCGAGACAATATAGCCTTTTCCTATTTCCATAAGGAACACAAAAGAATCATAGATCTTGGCTGCGGAGAAGGAATTGCCCTTGAAAAGCTTGAGCGGAGTTTTCCAGAGAAAAAGATCATCGGGGTTGATGTGGAAATTGAAAACATAGAAATTTGCAGAGAACACGGATTAACCGCCATTTATGCTGATGTCTGTGAGCTTCCTGTTCATTCCAATAGTTTCGATGCATGCCTCTGTATCGATATGCTTGAACATCTGCAAAATCCTGCTCAGTCGGTAAGAGAAATTGTGAGAATATTAAAACCTGGTGGACGATTAGTTGCGGTTGTTCCCCATGACAGGAACTTCTTTTTGGCTCGTCTCGCATGCTTGATGTTTAAAGAGGCGTTCTACGATGTGGGGCATCAACGACAATGGAAACCGAAGGATTTGGCAACTTTAGTAACAAGTCAGGGGTTAGCCATAAAAGCAAGGCGCAGCCTTCCTTTCATTTTTTGGCAGACCAGCCTCCACTATTTAATTGTGGCAGACAAAAATGAATTATAGATGCTTTTTGCATGATTAAGCCAGGGAAGAAAAAGGAGAAATTGGTAAATCTTTGAGAATTACTGAGAGGGCCACAAAAATCAACCCCTTCTTTGTAATGGAGCTCCTTGAGAAAGCCAAAGAAATGGAGGCCCAGGGAGAAGATATAATCCACATGGAGGTGGGTGAACCCGATTTTACAACTCCGCAGCTTGTAAAAGAAGAAGCTATCAAGGCCATAATCAGTGGCGAGACGTATTATACCCATAGCCTGGGAATTGCTGAGCTCCGTCAAACGATTGCTGCATACTATAAAAAAACAGATGGGCTTTGCATTTCTCCGGATCGAATTATCATTACAAATGGAACTTCTGGAGCCTTTCTTCTCCTTGCAGCGGTGCTCCTCGAGCGGGGGAGAACGCTCGCCATATCAGACCCCGGATATCCCTGTTACAGAAACTTTGCCCTCCTCGCCGATGGAGAAATCATTTCCCTTCCTGTTTCGGTTGAAAGTGGATATCAGATCATGCCTGACCAGATTGCAGGTCTAAAGACCGGTCCCGATGTGCTTATTCTCTGCAATCCTTCTAATCCTACCGGTTCCATCTATCGTGAAGAAACCATTGCTCAACTTCATGAGATAATGTGTATCCGCGATGGAGTGCTCATCGTGGATGAAATATACGGAGGGCTTACATATGGACAAATCTTACGAACTGCCCTGCATTTGAAAGATGATATTATTGTAGTGAATGGATTCTCAAAGACCCATGCCATGACCGGATGGCGTCTTGGATGGATGGTTGTACCGCAGGAGCTTGTTCGACCGATACAAAAAGTTGCGCAGAATGTATTTATTTCGCCGCCCTCAATAGCCCAGCAAGCCGCTATCTATGCCTTTGATGTTGATGAAGACCTGAAAGAGATGAGAAGAACCTATCAGGAACGGAGGGACTATATGCTTCCTCGTTTGAGAAAACTTGGTTTTCATATACCCATCGATCCTGAAGGAGCCTTTTATATCTATGCGGCAATCGAGAAATGGGGCTTGGATAGTATGGAATTTGTTGAGCGGGCACTTATGGAGGCAAAAGTGGCTGTTACACCGGGATACGATTTTGGTAGTCATCTTGCCGGTTCTCACATTCGTTTTTCTTACGCAAACAGCCTTGAACGACTGAAGGAGGGCTGTAATCGATTGGAGAAATGGCTACCGACCTTGTGAGGTTAATCAGTTACCCGTTTGCCCGAAATCAATAGATGAAGAGCATAAATCTCAGAAAAATCCACCTATTTATCACGTGGAGTTATTCTTCGCTGACTTAGCTTCCTCAGGAGCTTCCGAAATATTTCGGAAAGACACCGTGAATTCATGGATTCAAAAGTAGACATAAGGTGGCATATGGATTATCTTATTGTAGACTAAAAAATACGGAGGTGTTCCATGCCTGAAAATAATTTGTATGATGAAATCGCCCGCGTTGCCTATGAGCTTTGGGAAAAAAATGGTTGTATTCATGGCCGAGATATTGAGCACTGGTGCGAGGCCGAGAGGATTGTCATATCCCGCATACAGTCCGTTGAGGAAGAAAAACCAAAAAAAGCTAAGTCACCAAGAAAAGCCCCTTCAAAAACAGCTGCCAAAGCTACAGGAGCAGTTACGAAGACACGAAAGTCTTCTGGGTCTGCAAAGAAGGCATAATTTATAGATCATTACTATATGTTTGCCTTTGTATCTTCTTAACTTTTGTCTCTGGTATCCGTGGGGAGTGTAAAATAAAAAGTGGCGCCCGTGTCGAGTTTTCCTTCAGCCCATACACGGCCACCATGGCGGGTGATTATCCGCTGAACAATGGCAAGACCAACACCGGTGCCTTCATATTCGTCTGCACTATGAAGCCGCTGGAAGACGCCAAAGAGTTTTTCAGCATCGGCCATGTCGAAACCCACGCCATTATCTTTTACATAATAGATGTATTCATTTTCTGTGATGCTGCCACCGACCTCGATGAGAGCTGACGCCCTTTTCCTGGTAAACTTAATGGCATTAGACAGGAGATTCATGAAGACCTGACGTATCATAGATGGGTCGCCCATGCACTTCGGAGGATTATTGAGGATAAGTTTCAGTTTTCGGCCTTTGTTGATCGCCTTCAATTCATAAAAAATATCCTTGACGAGACTTTCAATGTCAATTTTTGATACCGTGAAGTCCTGCCGTTTTAATCTGGAGAGAGAAAGAAGGTCATTGATTAATTGATCCATCTGTCTTGTTGACTTCTGGATAGCGTTCAAAAAACTTTGACCCTTTACATCCAGTTGCGCTGCATACTTTTGTATGAGAAGACGAGAAAAGGCCTGTATAGAGATTAATGGTGTCCTGAGGTCGTGGGAGACAGAGTATGAGAATGCCTCAAGCTCCTTGTTTGCCGCTTCGAGTTGCGCTGTTCGCTCCATAACCCGTCTTTCCAATTTCTCATTCAGCTCCCTGATTTCGCGCTCAGCCCGCTTGAGTTCGGTTATATCCATGAAAGACAAAACACTTTTTTGTGTACCAGGGATAAGATCCACAGTAATATACATATCTCTCACTTCGCCGTTTCTACATTGGAATCTGATTTCGTAATGTTTGGGTGCAGCCTGAGGATTTACCCGCCTGAGCCGATGGTACTGAAGCATCATTGGAAGGTCTTCCTCCAGAATAAAGTCTGCCCACTGCTTTTTATCTTCCAGCTCTGCTTTCGAATAACCGGAAAGGTTCTGGAACTGGATGTTGGCTGCGTGAATTGTGGTGTCACCCTCACCGATGATAGTGGCTGTGCCGGTATTTTCAAATATTGTGCGGTAGGTGTCCTCCGAGGTTCTCATTGCCTCATTGTTGCTGTTCATTGTCGGCCTCCATTGAATTAAAATAGCAAATGGGCAAAAAAATAGTACCTCATTCACTCCATCAAGGCAACCATGTTTGGAGGCTTGTGCTCATGTAGATTCCTTTCAACAGATTTATGTCTACGCCCAAGCATCTTGATATGATTATCAATTTCGTGTAAAGTATATGAGTTTGCTTGACCATACACAGGATTCACAAGGATTTTTTCCAAAACAGCTCGCGTTTCAGGCATGAGAAATACGTTTCTTTAAAAGAAATATTGGATTGAGGAAAAGAAGAATGAAGAAAGAAATCCATAAAGTACTTATTGCTAACAGAGGTGTTCCTGCTGTCAGGATAATGCACACCTGCAGAGACCGCAAAATTGCAACAACTGCGGTCTATAGTACCCCTGACCGGCTTGCCCATCACGTCTATATGGCTGACTCGGCGGTTCATATCGGCGATGCACCCCCGGTAAAATCGTATCTTAATATAGAGAGAATTATTGAGGCTGCCCATGTAAGTAAAGCTGATGCAATCCATCCTGGCTGGGGATTCCTGTCCGAAAATCATGAATTCGCGCGAGCCGTTATAGATGAAGGCTTCACATGGGTAGGTCCTCCCCCCGACGTTATCAGGATTCTTGGAGACAAGATCCAGGCAAAGACAATAGCTCAGAAAGCCAGCGTACCAATCATTCCCGGTATCTCGCCAGTAACGAATGTAAAGGATATTAAGGAATGGATGGAAAAAAGCGCTGTTACGTTCCCCATTATCATAAAGGCTGCGGCCGGTGGTGGTGGAAAGGGCATGGTCAGGGTAGATTCGAAAAGAGAACTGGTAAATGCTTTTAACCAAGCTCAGTCTGAAGCCTTGAAATCCTTTGGGGATAAAAGGGTTATGGCCGAAAAGTATATTGAGCATGGACGCCATATTGAGGTTCAGATTGTAGGCGATGTGTATGGAAATGTAATTCATCTTTTTGAAAGGGAATGCACACTTCAGCGACGGCATCAGAAGATCATTGAAGAGGCCCCTTCGCCCTCACTGAGAGATGACCTCCGGAGGGAAATCTGTTTTGCAGCCGTTCGCCTAATGCGGGAGGTAAAATATGTCTCCGCCGGAACAGTGGAGTTCATATATGACGCACCAAACAAAAAATTCTACTTCCTTGAAGTGAATACCCGTCTCCAGGTTGAGCATGGAATCACGGAGTTGATTACCGGTCTGGATATCGTTGGCATGATGCTGGATATCGCTATGGGTAAAGAACTTCACGTGAAGCAGTCCGATATCAGGCCCAATCGATGGGCCCTGGAGGTAAGATTAAATGCCGAGAACCCCAAAAACTTTAGCCCTTCCTTCGGAAAGATTACCAGGCTTCTTGTTCCCCAGGGTCCCGGGGTGAGAATTGCTTCGGGTGTTTACGAAGGTGCTGATATCCCTCCTTACTATGATTCCCTTATCATGCTTCTTATAACGGCAGGCGTGAACAGGGATGATGCCATACGGGTCATGGACCGCGCTCTGGGAAGAAACCTGAGGGTTGAGGGGGTCAAAACGCTCGCCCCCTTGCTGCTTGCCATCATCAGGCATCCTGCCTTTGCTGCCGGAGAATTTTCCACACATTTTATTGAAACCCACATGGATGAACTGATCGCTGCTTTCAGATATAACTATAGCGAGGATGAAGTCCTCAAAATTGCACATTATGTTGCAGAAATATCCGCTCTTGGACCCCAAAAATGGATGTGAGGAAAGCATGAGTTTATACGGATTCGTCAAACCAGGTATGAGTGCCCATGAAATAGTAAAGAAAGTACGAGATTCTCAAGACGTTTTCTTTTGCTCCACAGCAATGCGGGATGCCGGCCAGTCCGATTACAAGAATCGACTCCGCATACATGACCTCCTCACGTTAGCCCCTCTCTATGATAAAATGGGCCTCTTCAGTGCCGAATGTCATGGAGGCGCGCGATGGCATGTAGGCATTATGAACAGAAAAGAAAATCCTTTTGAGGAGGTGAGGCTTCTCCGTCAGACAATGCCGAATGTCCTGCTCCAGACCCTCGTACGGGAGACAAGCCTCTGGGGATACCGACCATACCCGCCAAATGTTGTGAAGTATGCAGTATCACATGTAGATATTGATATTTGGCGATGTTTTTCTTTTCTGAACGACATCAGAAACATGAGACCTGTTGCTGAAGTGGTTATGAATAAAGGGAAGCTCTTTGAGCCGACCATTTCGTTCACTGATGCAGATTGGGCGACAGACAGCTACTATTTGGGCGTTGTTGAAGAAATAGTCGCATTGTGCGGAGGAACGTCTGACATAATACTCTGTATCAAAGATATGGCCGGCGTAGGAACAACGAAAAGGATAGGGATACTTATAGATAAAATCAAACAGCGTTTTCCTGACCTCATTATCGAATACCATCGCCACATGACTGATGGACTCGCATTGCCGGCCTATCTTTCTGCTGCAAAGGCAGGAGCAAAGATTTTTGACGTTGAGGAAGACTCTCTGGTGAGGTTTTATGGAGAGCCCCCTATGTTGTCAGTAGAAGCATACTTTGAAGAAGCGGGCATACACGTTCACCTGGACAGAGACGTAGCCGAAGAAGCGGTGCTCAAGGTACGGGAATGGATAGGTAAATACGAATGGGCTGAATCGCCGTTTAGGGGGTTCGACCATACGGTTACATACCATAGAATGCCTGGAGGTGCATTTCCAAGCTCCTTTGAACAGGCAAGTAAAGGCGGTTTTCTTGAGCTCATGCCTGCCATACTGAAGGTTATGTCTCTTTATAATCAGATTATCCATTACTTCGATGTAACCCCAGGGTCTCAGATTACCTGGGTTACATGTAGCGGTATTGTCAATAAATATGCCAAAGAGCACGGAAGTACAGGGGTAAAACACCTGATAGAGCTTTTGAGCAAGTTTGTCATTGAGCAAGATCAACATATTGAATCTATGGAAAAAGAAGAACAGGAAGAATTGCGAAAAATTTTCCGGAATGGGCCTGACGATTTTCGCAACCTGATTCTTGGTCAGTATGGACAGCTGCCGAACGGCTGGCCCCCAGACTGGGTATATGAAAGCACGTTTGGGGATGACTGGCGTGAGAAAATAAAGACGAGAAATGATTTATCACCCGTTGATCTCCTGAGAGAAGATAACCTCAAGAAGCTTCGATCTGCCCTCGAAGAGACAATAGGACGAAACGCGACCGACGAGGAATTTGTGCTCTATCTCATGCACCCGAAGGATGCTGTCGAATACATTGAATGGCACGAAAAATATGGTGAGGCTGCCCTTGTCCTGCCGACATCAATATGGAGAGAAGGACTGAAAAAGCCTGGTGATAAGGTGGAATTTGAATTTTGGGGAAAACCCTACTGTATTGAACTGGCATCGATCGGCGCAGAACATGACGGAGTTGTCCAGGTGGTTCTCTTGGTAAACAATAAGACGAAGGTGTATGCAGTACAGACTCCTCATGCAAAAAAGGATGAGAGAAGAATGGCAAAGAGGCCAAACGAGATACCCTCTCCTGTAAATGGGACGGTGTGGAGGATTGGCAACCCGAAACGGGGAATCCTCCAGGTAGGAGATGTAGTGCACAAGGACGAAGAAATTGCAAACGTCGAAGCCATGAAAATGGAGAATGTCATAACTGCACCATTTACCGGACAGATTCTCGAGGTATGTGTGAAGCTGAACGAACTCGTTCAGGAAGGCCAACTCCTCTTCATTATTGACAAGAAAGTCGGTGGTACAGAACAGGGTATACTTCGTGCTGACTCCTAAGGCTTTGCAGAATCAAACAGGCAAAGGTGATCATTTTCCAATTGGTTCCTTGCTAATATATATCGGTTGATATGGATGCTTACGATGTAATTGTAATTGGGGCAGGTCATGCGGGATGTGAAGCTGCTCTTGCGTCGTCCCGGATGGGGGCGAAGACCCTCCTGTTAACCCTCAATCTTGACCATATCGCATTCATGTCCTGTAATCCGGCTGTGGGGGGTCTCGGAAAAGGGCATCTCGTCAAGGAGATTGATGCTCTTGGCGGAGAGATGGCAAAGAACATCGATGCAACCGGCATCCAGTTCAAAATACTCAACACAAAGAAAGGACCTGCAGTTCGTGCGTCACGGGCACAGGCGGATAAGATAAAATATGCCCTAAGAATGAAGAAAAGGCTTGAAGGGCAGGATAACCTTCATATCAGGCAGGGTATGGCAGAAAAGCTGCTTATTGATAAAGGAACTGTTACCGGGGTAGAAACAACATGGGGAGAACGTTTTTTATCTCAAGCCATTATAATAACTGCGGGAACATTTTTAAGAGGACTTATTCATGTAGGCCTTGAGCAATTCGAAGCGGGTCGGATGGGGGACTTTTCTTCTATTGGTCTTGCTCTGTGTCTTAAAGCGCTTGGTTTTGAAATGGGAAGGCTTAAAACAGGAACATGTCCGAGGCTGGATGGGAGAACAATAGATTTTTCAAAACTCGAACCCCAGGTGAGTGATAATCCGCCTCAACCATTCTCTTTCATGACCCGAAGCATCTCGAACAGGCTTACGCCCTGTTACATTACGTATACCAGCGAAGCGACTCATGAGATTATACGCTCAGGTCTTGACAGATCTCCGCTGTATACTGGAAAAATCAGGGGAACAGGTGTTCGTTATTGTCCGTCGATCGAGGATAAGGTTGTTCGGTTCCGTGAGCGGAACAGGCATCGGATTTTTATAGAGCCAGAAGGGATTGACACCTATGAGTACTATCCGAACGGACTTGCAACAAGCCTTCCCCTGGATGTGCAGATTGGTATGCTCAGAAGCATCAATGGCCTTGAAAATGTGGAAATAACACGACCAGGGTATGCAATTGAATACGATTTTGTTTACCCCACCCAGCTCTATCCGACCCTTGAAACAAAAAGGATCAATGGTCTCTACCTTGCAGGCCAGGTGAACGGAACTACCGGTTATGAGGAGGCAGGGGCCCAAGGCCTTATGGCTGGCATCAACGCTGCCCTCAGGGTTCGAAAGGATGAACCTTTTGTTCTCGGAAGAGATGAAGCATATATAGGCGTTATGATTGATGATCTTGTAACGAAAGGGGTCGACGAACCCTACCGTATGTTTACATCGAGAGCAGAACACCGCTTGTATTTAAGGGAGGACAATGCTGATCTCCGGTTAACCGAGAAAGGCTATGCCATCGGGGTTGTCGACATCGACCGCCATAGAACGGTTATTGAAAAGAAACGAGGCATCGTGGACGCTCTTGAAATATTGAGATCCGTACGGCTAAAACCAACAAAAAAGACCCTGGAGATGCTGAACGCCATGGGTCTGGAAGAAATTAGAAACCCTATGACCCTTGAGGACTTGTTAAAAAAGCCCGAAATTACAATAGAAATGTTAAAGAGCATTGAGAGCAGGCTGGGAGTAATAGAAGAAGATATTGCGTACCAGGTTGAGTTGAATGTAAAATATCGCGGCTATACGGAAAGACAACAGGACATGATTGAACGCACAAAAAAGCTCGAAGGTAAAAAAATTCCTTTAGACACGAAATATGATGAGATTTCAGGGCTTTCCCGGGAGGTTATCGAAAAACTGACGAAGGTGAAACCAATATCTCTTGGTCAGGCATCAAGGGTTCCTGGGGTAACCCCTGCGTCAATCACTGCGCTATTGGTCCATTTTAAGAAAACGGGCGCTCTATAACCCAACAACACATCAGATAATAATGGGTATAGGTAAGGGTTCATAAGTGGTCACACACGGAAAAAGAGTATGAATCGTACGTTATCAATAGAAGGGGCTCATGAATTCATTGGAAAAGGCAACAATGATTGATAATACTTCGAAAATTAATATTTTTTTGCAAAACCAGGGCGTTGATGCATGTGGTATGGCACGGATGGCCAGGTATGGCAAGGAATTGGTGCAGCTCGACGAGTCGACAGTAGAGAAGTTTCCATTGGCCATCTCTTTTGGACTTGTACTGTCGAGGAGCGTCATGGAAACAGTCAAGGATGGCCCCAATTCCCTCTACCTGCACCATTACCGGCAATTGAACTACCGGCTCGATATGGTCGCATACCTCCTGGCACGGGAAATAGAGAAGAAGGGCTATAAGGCAATCCCCTTTCCCGCATCGCAACTGGTTGATTGGAAAAATCAGAAAGGGCATATCTCCCACAAGAGAGTAGCAGAGATGGCAGGCCTTGGATGGATTGGGAGGAACAACCTTCTCATCCACCCGGTGTACGGGGCGCACGTTCGCTTTAACACGGTTATCACCGACATGCCCCTTGAAGAGAGCGAACCTCTCGAAAGAGACTGCGGAAACTGCACAGCGTGTATGAGCGTTTGTCCTGCCGGCGCAATTAAGGAGAGCCCGGCCGACTTTGATCACATGGGATGCTATAACATGGTCACTCAGTTAAAGAATAAACGGAACCTCGGTCACCACATATGCGGAATTTGCATCGAGGCGTGTATGGGGGGACAATGAAAGGATTTATTGCCCTTGAAGACGGTACTGTTTTTGAGGGAAAAAGCCTTGGAACAGAAGGGGAAAAGGAAGGAGAGATTGTTTTTAACACGAGCATGACCGGGTACCAGGAGATCATGACTGATCCGTCCTACAAAGGTCAGATTGTTACCATGACCTATCCTCTCATTGGCAACTATGGAATAAACGACGAGGATGTAGAATCAGGAAATCCAAAGGTTGAGGGATTCATTGCCCGTGAGTTCAGCAAGATAACGAGCAATTTCAGGGCCCAGGATGACCTGCTCGGGTATTTCAAAAAACATAAGATCATTGCCCTTGAAGAGGTTGACACGAGAGCCCTCACAAAGCATTTACGCCTCAGGGGAGCAATGAAGGCAGTCATCTCCACCATCGACCACGATATCCCAAGCCTCATAAAAAAAGCTAAGGAATCTCAAGGTATTGTAGGTCGAGACCTGGTAAAGGAAGTGACGTGTGATGCGCCATATGTCTATGGCGCGGCAATGGGCAATGGGCAATGGGCTATAGGGAATTCAAGCTCCGAGCTCCGAACTCCGAACTCCGAACTAGTTTTACGCGTGGTGGTCATGGATTACGGAGTAAAGATGAATATCCTTCGGTTGTTGAAAAAAATGGGATGTGAGGTTACGGTCATGCCGGCAACCACAAAGGCAGACGAGGTGCTTGCTCAATCACCGGATGGGGTGCTTCTCTCAAATGGTCCCGGAGACCCTGAGGCTGTTCCCTATGTTATTGATGAGATCAGGAAGCTTTTTGGGAAACTGCCAATTTTTGGTATCTGTCTGGGTCAGCAACTCTTGGGGCTTGCCTTCGGGGGCAAGACATACAAACTCAAGTTCGGACACCGGGGGGCCAATCAGCCTATCAAGGAACTTGCGACAGGTAAGGTGTATATAACTTCGGAAAACCATGGGTTTGCTGTTGATTTGGAGTCCATAAAGGATCATCCGGTACGAGCAACTCACGTAAATCTTAATGATAATACAATAGAGGGGCTGGAACACACAGTATTTCCTATTTTTTCCGTCCAGTATCATCCTGAAGCATCTCCTGGCCCCCATGATTCTTACGGATTATTTGCCAAGTTCAGAAATATGATGCTGAACTTTAAACAATCAAGTTTATGAACATAACCGCACTTGCGCGTTTCCGAACCTACGCGCATTCGGTTTCATGGAGAAGATACACGTGCCGAAGAGGACTGATATACAGAGCATAATGTTAATAGGATCGGGCCCCATCGTGATTGGTCAGGCCTGCGAATTTGATTATTCAGGTAGCCAGGCATGCAAAGCCCTGCGGGAAGAGGGTTACACGGTTATCCTGGTAAATAGCAACCCTGCAACAATCATGACAGACCCTGACATGGCTGAACGCATTTACATTGAGCCCCTCATCCCTGAGGTTCTGGAAGAGATCATACGGGTGGAAAGACCAGACACGCTCCTTCCCACCATTGGCGGCCAGACCGCACTCAACCTAGCAACCATTCTCTCGGATCGGGGTATCCTGGAAAAGTACAAAGTCGAGCTCATCGGTGCAAACTACAGGGCAATCAAAAAGGCAGAAGACCGGGAAGAGTTCAAGGAGGCGATGGAAAAGATCAACCTCGAAGTTCCCCGGAGCGGTCTTGCGTATACCATGGATGAAGCAAGAAAGGTTTCCAGTGAAGTCGGTTTTCCTCTCATTATCAGGCCGAGCTATACCCTTGGTGGCACGGGTGCATCAGTTGCCTACAATAGAGAGGAGTTTGATGTGTTGGCCCAAAGGGGCTTAGAGAGCAGCATGATTAGCGAGATTCTCATCGAGGAGTCGGTCATCGGGTGGAAGGAATTTGAGCTTGAGGTCATGAGGGACAAAAAGGATAACGTCGTAATTATCTGTTCCATTGAAAACCTCGATCCTATGGGTGTCCATACCGGAGACAGCATCACCGTGGCTCCGGCCCAGACATTGACCGACAAGGAATACCATACTATGCGTGATGCAGCCATTGCAATCATACGGGAAATTGGTGTTGAAACAGGAGGTTCAAACGTACAGTTTGCTGTTAATCCTGACAATGGTCGCATGGTGGTTATTGAGATGAACCCGAGGGTTTCCCGAAGCTCAGCACTTGCCTCGAAGGCCACAGGTTTTCCCATCGCGAAGATCGCCGCAAAACTTGCCATAGGGTACACCCTCGATGAAATACCCAATGATATAACGAAGAAAACACCGGCATCCTTTGAGCCAACCATAGATTACTGTGTCGTAAAGATCCCCCGGTTTACCTTTGAAAAATTCAGAGGGGCTGATGATACCCTTACTGTTTCCATGAAATCTGTAGGAGAGGCCATGTCTATCGGAAGGACATTCAAGGAAGCCCTTCAGAAAGGGTTCAGGTCCCTTGAGACAGGAGTGTTCGGCGTGGCCGATGAAAGGCTTCCGGGATTGGATGACCCCGAGTTTATTAAAAAGAAGCTTCTCATACCTAACAAGGATAGAATCTTTTATGTGCGTCACGCCATGAGGCATGGCATGACAATTGATGAGATCTTCAATCTTTCCTATATCGACAAATGGTTTCTCAAGAACATGGAAGAGATCATTCAGCTTGAACGGGAACTTGAGGCACACAAGAAAAGCCTATCCGCTTCATCTGAACCTGAAGCTATTCTCCCTGTGGAGCTTTTGAAGCAGGCGAAAAGGTACGGTTTTTCTGACAGGCAACTCGGAGACATTCTTGGCCAGAGCGAGCAGGCTATAAGGAAATTGAGGATGGAGCAAAATGTCCAAAGCGTTTTCAAGCTTGTGGACACCTGCGCTGCAGAGTTCGAAGCCTATACCCCTTACTACTATTCGACATACGAACAGGAAGACGAATCGAGGGGGTCTGAGAAAAAGAAGATCATGATCCTTGGCGGTGGCCCGAACAGGATTGGCCAGGGTATTGAGTTCGACTACTGTTGCGTCCACGCGGCATTTGCGCTGAAGGACCTTGGCTATGAAACAATCATGGTTAACAGCAACCCCGAGACAGTGAGCACCGATTACGACACGTCGGATAAACTCTATTTCGAACCCCTTACCCTCGAAAATGTGCTTGACATTGCTGCCAAGGAAAAACCTGACGGGGTGATAGTACAATTCGGCGGACAGACGCCCCTCAATCTTGCTGTTCCTCTGCAAAAAGCCGGTGTCCCCATTATCGGCACCACACCGGAGAGCATTGATATTGCTGAAGACCGTGATAAGTTCAAGTTCCTCTTAAAGAAGCTCAACCTCACCCAGCCTGAAAACGGAATAGCTGTAACCTTCCAGGAGGCAAAAGAGGTGGCGAATACCATTGGATACCCTGTTGTCGTTCGGCCCTCATATGTTCTCGGCGGTAGGGCAATGGAAATTGTCTATACCGAAAACGATCTCGCCGCATTTATGGAGAAGGCAGCAGAGGCATCTCCGGAACGGCCAATCCTCATCGACAAATTCCTTGAGGATGCCCTTGAAATAGACGTCGATGCCGTTGCAGACGGCGAACGGTGTGTTGTGGCAGGGATCATGGAACACATTGAGGAGGCAGGTATTCATTCGGGGGACAGTGCATGCGCATTGCCGCCTTACTCTCTGGACGATGATGTTATAGAACGGATAAAAACGTACACCTATCAGCTCGCCAAAGAACTCAATGTGATTGGGCTCATGAATATTCAGTATGCTGTCAGAAATGACACCCTGTATGTACTCGAGGTGAATCCCCGGGCAAGCAGAACCGTCCCATTTGTAAGCAAGGCTACTGGCATTCAATGGGCAAAGGTGGCAGCAAAACTTATGGTGGGAATGAAGTTAAAAGATCTGGGGATTGAAAAAGAAGTCGAGATACAGCATATAGCGGTAAAGGAATCAGTATTTCCCTTTAACCGTTTCCCTGGCGTTGATACCATTTTGGGTCCTGAGATGAAGTCTACCGGAGAGGTTATGGGTATTGATGCTACTTTCGGTGAGGCTTTCTGGAAAGCACAGCTCGGGGCTGGGCAGAACCTTCCCTCCCAAGGGAATGTACTCCTTTCAGTAAAAAATAAAGACAAAAGGAATGTCGTATTTATCGCAAAAAAACTGTCAGACCTTGGATTTACTCTCATTGCAACGAGAGGGACAGGAAAAATACTTGTTAACAGTGGCCTTAATGTTCGATTTGTCAACAAGGTATCTGAGGGAAGGCCACACATTGTTGATATGATCAAGAATAGCGAGATAAGCCTCATCATCAACACCCCGAGGGGCAGGAATCCAAAGATTGATGAGATTGCTATACGGGCAAACGCTGTGCAGTATAAGATTCCTTACACTACTACCATATCTGGCGCCCAGGCCGTAGTCAATGCGATTGAAAGCATGAAACGAGGAAATTTACGGGTGAAGGCACTGCAGGATTATTATACATCGGGCAGGCAATAGGCACGAGGCAGTGGGTAATGAGTCTTACCTATAGCCCCTTGCCCATAACCTTACCCTATGGTTTTATCTCGCTTATCTTCCGTTTGATGATCTTTCCCTTATCTTTTGGGAAATCTGCCTTTATGTAAACCGTTTTTGAAAATGACTTGACTACCTGCCCTTCCATTTCTTTTTTTGCAAATGTGAATTTTACCTTATCTCCAACGTGCATTGTNATATTCCTCCGCTTGTTACNGTTGATGAGCTTTCTTTAGTCGATGGTGTGNCATCAGCTTTTGTNTCTGTTTTGGCTTCAGTCTTTGCTTCCGACGCTATGGTTTCCTTGCTTTCAGGTACTGAGGCAGGTTTTTTGCCAATGGTGTCAATTGGCTTCTTGTAATCTGTCACATACCAGCCAGTACCCTTGAGATGGAATGAGCATTGAGAGATTAATTTATTAAGCCTGCCTTTACAAACACGGCATTCAGTGAGCGGGGGATCCGCTATCTTTTGGAAAATCTCAAATTGTTTTCCACAGTGCTCACATTGATATTCATATATAGGCATCGAAAATCCTCCCAAAACAATCTATATAATGCGAATAAAATATTTATATCAATATAAGCTTTTGCCTTAGATTTCGTCAAGTTCTTGTGTGAAAACCATCGCAGAGCCATCATGCACGGGGATTACAAAGAGCATCATAAGGTTGATAAAATTACGTAGGAATTTTTATTTGACATAGTAACGAATTTTAATATATGAATGTATTGCAATAAAAAGGGGATTAGGTTTTCTGCCGTTCGAGGTTTTAGAGCCTAATAATAAGGGGGTTGTTATGAATTCAGTTATTGTTCTTATCATCGGCTTTGCCGTTTTTTTCATCGGATACAAGGTATATGCAAAAAAGATTGATACAAATGTTATCAAGGCTGATGCAAAACGGGCAACGCCTGCAAAGATGTATATGGATGGCGTGGAATTTATGCCTACAAGCAAAAACATACTGTTCGGCTATCAATTTAAATCCATAGCCGGCGCAGCACCAATTATCGGGCCTATTATTGCTATTCAATGGGGATGGCTTCCTGCCCTGGTATGGATCCTGGCTGGAGCCTTTTTCATAGGGTGGGTTCAAGATTATTCAAGTTCTATGATTGCCATGCGCAATGAAGGGGCTTCTTTTGGTGGCCTAAGCCATAAACTTATTTCTCCTAGAGCTCGTATCATCCTACTCTCGTTTATCTATTTTTATCTCCTTTTGATTGCAGGTGCCTTTGGTAATGTTGTAGTAAGTACCGCCATAGGGCTCAAGGCCGCACCGATGGCATGGTTGTTCCTTACCATAGCAGGTGTTTTCGCGGGGCAGATGATCTATCGTTGGAAGAAAGACATTATTCTAACGACAATCGTTACAGTAGTGATTGCGCTAATAGGAATATGGGTGGGTACGGCACTCCCTTCAGACAAAGTAATCGGCGCAGACCTTGCGAACAGCAGGTGGATATGGGCAATAGCAGCCTTTGTTTTCTGTTATTTTGCTGCGGTACTTCCTATCTGGCGATTTGCTCTTCCCATCAACTACGTAGCTTCCTACATTGTGTTTTTGGGACTTTTCTTTGGTTTGATTGGTATCTTAATCCTCCATCCGAATTTTAATTTGCCAGCCTATACGAGCTTTAATATCAGGATCGGTCCTATTTGGCCTATCATGTTTGTTACGATAGCCTGCGGGGCAATCTCTGGCTGGCACAGCATTGTGTCGAGTTCAGGAACCGCACGTCAGTTAGAGAATGAACTCGACGCGCGACCTGTTGGCGCAGGCGTTATGTTCGTGGAGATGATGCTGGCACTTTTTGCGCTCATTATAGCTGGTACGATCCTTCCGGCCGAGTATAGTGCTGCTATTCAGAAAGGACCTGGTGTAATATTTTCTGCAGGCGTTTCCAGGTTCTTAGGGGCTTTAGGAATGCCTGCCGATTTAGGGAGGGCATATGGGAGCGTGATGATGATCGTACTGGCTGTAACCATTATGCAGCTTGTAATACGATTCATGAGGGTTGCAACTTCCGAACTCTTAAGCGATGTAAGCCCGATATTCAGAAACGCTCATGTCGGTACTTTTATCGCAAGTATCCTGGGTATTGTTCTTGTGCTTACGGGGTGGTGGCAGTATCTGTGGGTCCTCTTTGGTGGTGCAAATCAGCTCATGGCCTCGCTGGCACTTATGCTGATTTCGGCGTGGCTCATGTCTGAAGGAAGATCTGCAGGCTGGGCTTTCTATCCTATGATCTTCATGTTTGTTACAACCATTGCGGCATTAATCTATACTTCATACAATTTACTCTTCAAAGTCCTTTCAGGAGCCGTGAAGGGAGAGGCATTAATAGGTAATACGCTGATGGGACTGGTGGGACTATTCCTTGTCCTTGCTGCACTTGTTTTAGCAACGGAAGGGTTCAAGGCCTTTAAGCGATATAAAACGATACGCGCGCAGGCTGTAGCGGCAAAAGCCTAGGGAACGGAAAGAGAAGGGACGAAGTCGATGGATGAGGGATGATCGTCCTGCCAGAGCGGGACTGGGACGAGGGAAAACAAACCCTTGATTGACATTTCGTCCGAGTGATGCCGCTTTAGCGGGAGAACGGACGTCCAAGCGAAGCGATCGTCCTTCAGAAATGCGAAACAAAAGAGGGGGCGATTTAGACCCCAACATATAGAAGGAGATACGCATTATGGGTGACGACGATAAAAAGAAAAAAGGTGGTTTGTTCCAGGCTGTGAAAGAGTTTGTATACGGAGTTGCGGCGCATGATTCGGCACGGTTTGCCTTGAAATCACGGGCCAGCATGGAACATCTGTTTATTCTCATTACCATGGGGGATATGCTTGGCGTTCCCATCCTGCCACCGTATTATTCTTTGAGGCTCTTGCCGTATGTAGTTCCCCAGATTTCAACGTGGAAACGGAGAATGTTGAGGGAGAAAGATTTAACAGATGCATTAGCATAAAATCCTGTTGCGGGTTCCGAGTTACGGGTTCCGGATTTTACTCCGAACTACGAACTCTAGGCTCCGAACTAAACAAGGGGGGGTGGTTCCCATTTCATTAGCAAAAATATTTGATCAGTTTTCGGATAGGAGATACATAATGTTTGGCGGAAAAGGAGGTCTTGGCAAGACGACCTTTTCAGCCGCAACAGCCTATTATCTGGCAAAAAAAGGAAAAAGAGTTCTTGTATTCTCTGTTGATCCCCAGGCTTCTCTCAGCGATATTTTCAAAAAGGATATCTTTGGTAAGGGACCGACGGAAATCATGCCGAACCTTTATGCCCAGGAGATCGATGCAGATCGTCGTGTCAAAGAGTACCAGCAGGAAATACGACAGAAGATACTCGATATGTATGGTATGGAGAAGATCCCTGAGGAGATAGAAAGCTATATCCAGGCTGCGGCAGCAGAGCCCGCAATGGAGGAAAGCGCTATCTTCGATGAAGTGGTTGATATTGTAGTGAAAGGTGGATACGACTATTACATATATGATCTTGTTCCTCTCGGCCATGCCCTCTATTATCTGAGCATGGCGTCCGTATATGATGCATGGATTGATAAGATCACCGGGTTGCGCCAGCAGATGAGAGAATACGATCAGGTGGCTGCAGTCATCCGCCGCGATAAAGAGTTGGACGAGGATGCAATTCTGAATGAGCTCCTTTATATCAAGGAGCGGATCAACAAATCCTCAAGTATCCTCACCGATAAACAAAGGACAGCCTTCTTTTTCGTGGTTACTGCAGAGGAGATGATTATCAACGACACCGTTAAAGCGGCTGAACTTTTTTCCAAGTTTGATGTGCCTTTGAGTGGATACATCATCAACCGGGTCCTGCCAGCATCCCTAAAAGATCAGAATATCCCTGAATATCTGAAAAATAGACTCACCATGCAGGAGCATTATCTTAAGGTAATTAACGAGGTTTTCAAGGATCAGATCCTTGCCTCGGTGCCTGAAATGGAACGGGATGTGACAGGGTTGGGTATGATAGAGAAGACAGCGAAAGCCATGTTCGGTGATTTTTGAATGAACGAGAGCTAAGGAGCCACACAATGAATCAAGTTGCTATCAGTATGACCAAATATATGGAAGATCATCCTACCTTGAAGTACATTTATTTTGGTGGGAAAGGCGGTGTAGGAAAGACTGTCATGGCGGGAACCGCAGCTCTGTGGGCTGCAAAACAAGGCAAACGAACGCTCCTTGCGTCAACGAACCCGGTCCACAGCCTTTCAAACCTCCTGGAAAAAGATGTCTTCGGAAAAGCTGCTGTTGTCTGTGACGAGGAGAGGTGTTTCGCTTTTGAGATTGACACAAAAGACACCATTGAACGGTCAAAACAGGAAATCCGGGAAAAGATCAACTGGTTTCTGAAGTTCGCAGACCTCACAACAAAAGCGGATGAGTTTATCGAGTCTGCTACCATGAACCCTGCATTTGAAGAGTCGGCAATGTTTGAGAACATGACCGATATTATGTTCAAGGATGAATATGATTTCTATGTTTTTGACACAGCCCCCACAGCAAACGCGCGGAGGCTCCTTGGTATGTCGAAGGTTTATTCTCTCTGGGTTGAGAAGATGCTCAAGAGCAGGGAAGAGGCAAAATCTTTAAGAGAGATGCTATCATTTTCAAAAAAGAAAGAAGAGGACCCCTTGCTTGATTATTTGCTCTCCTTCAAGGATCGCATGGCAAGGGCACAGGCATTGCTTACTGATGAGAAACTAACAGCCTTTTTCTTCGCTACCCTCCCTGAGGCACTGCCCATAGCGGTTATTACCCGGTTTATCAACTGGTTCTATGAATTCGGCATCCCTGTCGGGGGAGTCCTTGTGAACGGACTCATCCAAAAAAATCAGGTAGGCCCAGATTCGCCGGAATTTGTCAAAAACCGCGTAGCCATGCAGGAAGAGCACATGAATGAAATCTGGCAGATCTTCGGGGACAGGGTAAGGGCTATCGTTCCCCTTTTCGAGACAGAGGTGAAGGGTGGCAAGATGCTTAACCGGATGATGGAATATATGTTTGTGTAGCAGCGTACAGCTGGAGGCGATAGGTGAGAGGCGATCCCGTCTGCGTCGTGACAGNTNGGCGATGGGGCAATAATTTTNCCAAAATTCATCCTTGACAACCATTAACNAAATAATCGTAAAAACGGTACTCACNAAAACCGGCATTGAGGGATATGATTACTGCATTAACCCCTATGTGGGGTGCGCCCACGGGTGCCGGTATTGCTATGCCAGCTTCATGAAGCGCTTCACCGGCCACATGGAGCCGTGGGGTGAGTTCGTTGACGTGAAGGTGAATGCTCCGGAGGCTTTACGACGCCAGCTCAGGCGAGTGCAGCGGGGAACCGTCCTGATCGGCACGGTGACTGACCCGTACCAGCCGGCTGAGAAAACGTATCAGGTTACTCGAGGATGCCTTGAAGCCCTCTTGGAGCGCCAGTTTCCCATAAACATCCTGACGCGCTCGTCCCTTGTTGTTCGCGATATTGACATTTTCACGCATTTTGAAGACATCTCCGTCGGCCTCTCAGTAACGACAGACAGAGAAGAGGTAAAAAAAATCTTTGAACCACACTCTCCTTCCATCAAATCACGCGTTGAGGCGTTGAAAATGCTCCACGATCATGGTGTTCCAACGTATGTCTTCATCGGCCCCATGCTCCCCCTGAACCTGGAAAAGTTATTCGAAATGCTCGCCGGTATTGTCGATGAAGTACTCATTGACCGGCTTAACTATTCGAACAAAGTGAAAGGGCTCTACCGCAAGACAGGGCACGCGCCGTATCTTGAGGATGAGTATTTTATCCAGACAGCTTCATTATTGAAGGAACGTTTTGAAAGAAAAGGAGTTCCTGTTTCAGTAATATTTTAGCCGCATTTATCATGAATATGGGCGTCCGGTATTCCACAAGCAAACCGTCGAGAGGCGAGGAAGCTTGGTCTTTTGCGCAGACAAAGCTCTAATTCAGCCCACACAGTGGGCGAGAGGGGGAGGCTCTGACGGCTTTGCTGGTAGAGGGGGCGACGTGAGCCCCTGTAATATGTTCCAAAGCTGAACACGAGCGAGCGGGGTCGCTGGAAAGGAATGAGCGTGTTTGCGGGGAATGCTCGACACCATGCTAATCCTCATGGTGCGCCAGGTTGTATTTTACTTCTGAAAAAGCTTTCGGGCCGTCTCAGCGATTGTTGATGAAAGGACTCCGCCGCCAACCAGGAGGAGTAGTACTCCGAAGATAAGCGAGCCGAACGATGCCTCAGCCCTGTGCACATAGACGTCTTTGATAAAGATAATGCCAAAGACCACCATAAGCAGTGCAAGGCTTGTAAAGACGCCAAATAAAAACCATACAAGTATTCTATTCATTCCCTGTTAAACTTTCTGCATTTTGAGAGAATTGGTTGCTTCTTCCGGTGTTATGGAAACCACGTGAAATTCATCTTCTCTCTTGTATTTCGATGATCTGAAATCACGAGGAAGAATTTCTAAATGCCAGTGAAAATAATCTTTCACAGAAAACTCCGTATCATGTAAACTGCCTTTCACGATGTTTGGAGAGGTGTGAAGAACAACCGTATACGCATTGGTGAGCTTTTCTATTCTCTTCAAAAGATCGAGCAATAGTACGATAAGATCATGGCGGATTTCGTGATCCGTGAGATTTTCAAAGCTGTCATCATGGAAACGGGGAAGAACCCAGGTCTCATAAGGAAATTTTGATGCAAAGGGACAGAGCGCCACAAAATGAGCATTGATGCTCACCACTCTCTTGTTCTGACGTATTTCCTGGTTGAGGATGTCACAAAAAAGGCATCGTTCTTTCTGCATGAAATGTTTTTTCGAATTTGACAATTCAAGGTCGATCCTCTGGGGCATAATAGGGGTTGCAAGGATATGGGAGTGGGGGTGCAAAAGAAATGAGCCTGCAAGTTCGCCATGGTTCCGAAATATATTGATATATTTAAACCTTTTATCTTTTTTCAAGTCGAGTATACGGTCTATATACATATCAAAAAGACGCGATAGGTCATCTTCGGAAAAATTTGACATTGTAATAGTATGCGAGCGATGGAGTACAACTATTTCGTGGGCACCGACATTCCCCATTTTGTCATAGAGACCCTCTGCCCTTTTCTGTTCCTCAACTTCTATTGCAAAAATTGGACTTGTCGCAGGAAAGCATCTGACCAACCATCCACCATCCTGACCTTTGATTTCTCTGATGGTTTTTGGCGTGAGGTGTTCATTGCCGGGGCAGAAAGGACACTCGCCAGTGCCGCTCACCTTTGACCTTTTATAGCCCGACACTACCCAATCACCAGATACGGGATCTTTCCTGAGATCAGCCATGGAGCTTATATTAGGATATAATCGATCGTTTGTCAATGAACTTGTGAAAAGCCCTGCAAAACAGCTATTGTGTTGAAATTAATCGGGCATATTTGTAGAATAAGGCCATGAACACGGTTCTTGAGTTTGCAATACATTGCGCCTTAGAGTCTGGAAGAATACAGGGTGAATACTTCCAAAAAAGGATCGGTATTCACCACAAGGGTGAAATAGATATCGTAACCGATGTTGACATTGCCTGCCAGAAAAAGATCATCGAACTCATCGAAAGGTCTTATCCTGATGACTATATCATTGCAGAGGAGAAGGCCAACGTATTCGATGAAAAACGCAACAAATGGATTATTGACCCCCTTGATGGAACTACGAACTATGCCCATGGCTATCCGTTCTTCTGTACTTCTATTGCGTATGAGGTGAAGGGCGAGGTGGTGGTAGGGGTTGTCTATAACCCTATCTTTAATGAACTTTTCTTTTCACGAAAGGGCCACGGTGCCTATTTTAATGGCGAGAAGATACACGTATCAAGTATAAATGATATGAAGCAAGCCCTGCTCAGCACTGGCTTTCCCTACGACCTCCCCACATCCACGAAAAACAATATCAACAACTTTGTAAACTTCCTCTACCACGCCCAGGCAGTGAGGCGGGACGGATCAGCAGCAATGAATCTCGCATATATCGCTTGTGGGCGATTTGATGGACACTGGGAGATGAAACTCAAACCGTGGGATATGGCTGCAGGGGTTCTCCTGGTACAAGAAGCTGGTGGAACCGTCAGTGATTTCAAGGGAGAAAATTTCAGCCTGTACGGTGATGAGCTTGTAGCATCCAACGGACTTCTCCATGACCGGTTGATTGAGGTTCTCAAGGAGGGCACATGAAAGAGTATTCTATCGAAGAGGTAAGCCATATAGTAAGGCCACAACTGGGAGACAATATCCCCCTCATGTTGTATCGCATTCTTCGTGTAATCGGGATGAGAAAGATCCTTGGAGAGACATCGGGTGCAACCCTCTATATGATGGGAAAACAGGTAGGAGCCATGATCGGTGCCAAAGACCTGGGTGAATTCGAGAAAAAGATCAAGGAACTTAAGGTGGGCATTCCCGAGGTTCAGGTTGTGGAAGAGGACTATATTATTGTTAAGCTCTATGAGTGCATCACATGTGCAGGATTTGTCTATACCGGAGAAATGTTTTGCGACATGGAAAGCGGTATCATTGCTGGTCTTCTTGAATCAGTCTTTAAGAAAAAGGCGAAGTCAACTCAGACAAAAAGTTGGTCAGTAGGATACAATTTTTGCGAGTTTGAGGTCATGTTGTACTAAATGGGCGTCGAAAGGGATACAACTAAGAAGAGAGAGATAGAGCTTGAAATGGCCCTCGAAGAGGAAAGAAGCCTTTCTCGGGCCAGAAATAAACTCCTCGAAGCAAATATTCAGGAATTGAATGAGGTCTATGATGCCCTCCGAGATAAACTCAATGAATTGCGGAGAAGAAATGAGAAGATAAGAATTTTTGAGGAAAAACTTGTTAAAGCGAACAAACTCTCTGCCCTTGGCGAGCTGGCGAGCTCTATCGCCCATGAAATTAAAAACCCTCTTATCTCTATCCAGGGTTTTGCCCGAAGGATAGGAGCAACCAAAGACAGGGACAAGGTAGAAACATATGCAAAGTTCATCGAGCAGGAAGCCGACAGGCTTTCCCAGGTTCTTACAAAACTTCTTGGTTTCTCAAGAATGGACGAACCAAAGAAAGACCTGCTGAATATAAATGAAATCGTGGATGATACGGTTCTGTTCATGGAGCACCATCTCACCCGCTTTAAGAACGTTCAGCTATCAGTAGAAAAAAAAGAAAACCTGCCTATGATTTATGTTGATCGGATTCATGTGCAGCAAACTATGGTGAACATCATCATGAATGCTGCCCAAGCTATGCCCGAAGGCGGTCGAATTCTGATAAAAACCGGCATGAACGATCAATATGTTTCTATTGCCATTACCGATACTGGTGTAGGAATCAGAGACGAGGATCTTGAAAAAATCTTTGAGCCATTCTTTACCACCAAGGAAAAGGAGCACGGAACAGGGCTTGGATTATCGCTTTGCAAACGCCTTATTGAGGCGAATGCGGGTAAGATAGAGGTAAAAAGCAAGGTAGATGAAGGTACAACCTTTACTATCATGATTCCTATCAACACACCTTAGAAATTCCACCTCATCCCGTCATACGCCGCAATAATCTCTATGCCCGTTTCCGCTTTTAATTGCTCAGCCATAAGGTAGGGTTTTTCCCGTATCATTGCCATTCCAAAGTGGGTCATTATGGCGACCTCTGGTTTTAACTGGGTGACGATACGAGCAAAATCCTCTATGGAAAGATGAGCAACAACATCATCATCTCCAATGGGTTTTTTCCGCAACACATTGGCTATGAGACAGTCGCAGTGATAAAATTCCGGCAACCGTTCAAAATATCGGGTGTCGGCAATAAAGCTGATGGTTTTGTTCAGAAGGAATTTAATGCCATAGGTTTCCACCGGATGCAGATGCTTCACGGGTGTAGTAAAGGTTATGTCCTTGATCGTATACGTTTCGCCTTCACGAAGTATCTGAACCCCATCGAGGTTTTTCATCACATATTTCCTCACCACAGGGTCATCATCCAGGGCATCCTGGGGGCAAAAGAGGACCCCTCTTTTCTTAAAGCCGCCTTCTGTCATAGCCTCGATCATGACATTCACATCGTTTGAATGATCAAGGTGTTTGTGGGTCAGAATAATACCGTCAAGATGGGTGAGATTAAAGCGTTCTTTCGCTGCGTGTATCCTGACAAGAGCGCCAGGACCAGGATCAATGTAGAGGTTTGTATTAAGGTAGCGCACCAGAATTCCAGCAGTGGACCTCAACTGAGTTGATACAACGAAACGCGCTCCTCCTGTTCCAAAGAATTTTACGAAACCATTCATAGCACTTCGCTCATGCATGATGAGTTCTCCAATCAGCGATTTGAATTTGACTCCTTGACGGCCTGTCTTCCATGATGTATCTTTTGTAACCCGTTTCCTAATTGTAAGAGCGTAATAGAGGGGATGTCAATGGATGAGGAACATTTTGTAGTATACGAATCGTCAATCGGTTATATATCAATCGTGATGAAAAAAGGTAAAGTTGTCAGTCTGGATGTAACAGATAAAGGGATGTATGAGGCACGGAAAATGGTTCTATCTCTTCATCCTGACGCTACGGAATCCATGGCTTCATTCAAAACGATTCGCACCCTTCTTGATCGTTACTTACAAGGCAGAGAAGTGGATTTCGATGTGGAAGTGGACATCTCACGCCTTGGGGTATTCACGCAAACGGTCCTTAATGAATTGAGAAAGGTTCCACGGGGAGAAGTAAAAACATACGGATGGCTGGCAAAAAAAATAGGGAAACCCGGCGCTGCCCGTGCCGTAGGTCAGGCTCTGAGGAGAAATCCTATTCCCATTATTATCCCCTGCCACCGAATCATACGGGATGATGGAACCATTGGTGGCTTCTCAATGGGGGTGAGCATCAAGGAAAAATTGCTGTCACTCGAAGGAGTGAAGGTTGGAAAACGGTGACCGGTTATCAGGAATCGGTTATTGTGTCTGAAAATTCATCTCGGGTAGCCACAGAGCTAACGCGGAATCTCCGAACGCCGAACTTATACCTCCGAACTCCCCGAAGAGGCCTCATTTAAGCTACCTGTGCGATAGCCCCTGAGGTCGAGTGTGACATAAGTAAAGCCGAGGGCTGTAAGCCTTTCAGAAATCTCAGCCCGATGACCAATAATTGTGTCAAGATCCTCGTTATCTATTTCAATTCTTGCGACCTTGCCATGATACCTTACCCGTACCTGTCTGGTACCAAGGCCTTTAAGGAACTCTTCTGATAGCTCTATCCGTTTTAATATTTCCGTGGTAATGATCGTTCCATAAGGTACCCGTGATGCCAGGCAGGCAAAGGAAGGTTTGCTATAAGTGGGCAAATTTAGCATGCGAGACAGGGCTCTTATTTCCTGTTTTGTAAGCCCGGCTGCCCTGAGTGGACTCATAATGCCTTTTTCAGCAACCGCCCGGCTGCCCGGCCGAAAATCACTTTCATCATCAACGTTTGAACCCTCGACGATGTTGATGAAACCCCGGGATTGTGCAACCTCTTGTATCTGATCAATNAGGCCTGACTTACAGTAATANCATCTCTCTCTCGTGTTTGACGTAAAATCTNNATTTTCCATCTCGGAGGTAGTTACAACAACATACTCAGCGCCAAGCTGCCCTGCCATGTTTATNGCCTCCCGGGTTTCCCTCTCAGGGTGCACAGGAGAAGACCCGATAAAAGCGAGAACATTTTCTCGCCCCAGAACATCCATACAAACCTTCAGGAGGAAGGTGCTGTCAACTCCACCGGAGAATGCTGCAATAACTTTATCCAATGGGTGAATGAATCCCTGCAATTTCTGATATTTTTTCTGAATATCCATTTGCTAAATATAACAGAGGTTGAGGAGAAGTCAAGTTTCACGTTTGCCATCGAAACTAAACGTCACAAACAAATCTTTAACATCGATCTCTCGCAGAGCCCGCTGAAGTCGCAGAAAAAAGCATTATATTTTCTTGTTGCCGGACATTATAGGAACAACCTTAGTGTCCGGATGCAAACCTGCCTGATTTCAAAAGCCTCAGAAATCAGGCAGAAAAAAAGAATCAAAACCTCTGAGTGCTCAGCGATCTCGAACGAGTCCCGTCTTAAGACGGTAAGAGTGGGCGCGAGAATGCCTTTGATCATGACCCTGTCAGTGGACATTACTCGATTGCTCTGGTATATTTCACTATTCTATAAAAGGGAGTAAAACAAAGATGCCCTTATTATTTCAGTCGCTTAGCCACGGCGAGATACCATTCGGATTCTTTAATATTGAGACGGACATGATCCTTCTGAACAATTACTTTTTCTTTGCCAGCGACATGGCTGAAAACGTGATAAAACTTGCCGAAAATAGAATGGAATCACCCCAGGAACAAACATGGTCGGTTTATATTCTTGAAGAGGGACAAGTTGGGAACCTTATGGGCGCAATCAGCGGGGTTGTTTTTCAGGGCTTTATTGGTGAGGTGTATACCCGTTTCCCTTTTCCCCACGAGCCGGAAAGATTCAAACAGAACCCTGAAGGGTATAAGACAAGGGGATTCATTGAGGAGATAGTTCACCGCTATACACATCTTTCCACAATTACGATGATCGTTGATACGGCACAACAATCACTGAAAATTGGAAGATACCAGTTTAGCAAACATGGATTCCACGCACTCCTGGGATATCTCTGGGAAGGAGGTTATCCAAAATGGAAGGATGGGATCAGGCCCCCCTATATACTGAAAATGAGAGAAGCTGTCGAACGGTCTGCAAACCCTCTGTTCAGCAACATCGCAGTGTTCCATTGATTTTACAATCAATCACGGGTATATTGTACGCATGACTGATGAGCATTTCATGATGATGTGCTTAAAAGAGGCGCACGTTGCTTTTGATTCAGAGGAGGTTCCGGTTGGTGCGGTCATTATTTCACCTGAGGGAAGAGTTATTGCGAGGGCGCACAATTTGACAAGACGGCTGAACAGGCCAACAGCACATGCAGAATTCCTTGCAATCGATATGGCAGCAGATGCAATAGGAAATTTCAGATTATTGGATTGCACCCTCTACGTTTCCATGGAGCCTTGCATCATGTGTGCGGGTGCAATCATGGAGGCACGCATAAAGCGGCTTGTTTTTGGATGTTTTGATACAAAAGCTGGCGCCTTTGGGTCAGTAATAGATGTGAATTCACTCCCCTTGAACCACAAGGCGGAGGTTACAGGTGGCGTTTACGCTGAGAAAAGCGAAGCACTCCTCAAGAAGTTTTTTCAGGCACGGAGAGGTACCGAAGTGGCCATAACGGGGCCGACTCGAAATCGGCTGTACGTCTAATCCGCGTACCGTGGGTTCGAATCCCACCCTCTCCGCCAATAAGTTATTGAAATAATTACATTCATATATTGGAAATCGGTTAGGTACGGGTTAGGTTGGAACATGGGTAGGTTAGGGGGGTTAGTTAATTCTGACCCCCTATTTTTGTCGCCAAAGTGTCACCAGAAATCAGTCATTAGCACATTCCTTGAATACTTCTTCTGGTTCTTTCTGGAAAGTATTCTTTTGTGGTTGTATACTTATATCATGCCGTATGATGGGGGGGAACGAATGACGATTAAACAAAGAATAATGGATTATTTACGAACGCACCCTGAAGGAATTGATGATGACTCCTTGGCGAATGTGCTGGGGTTGAAGCAAAGACAGCAAGCCAATTCTCGTTGTAGGGAATTGGAAAAAGCTGGAGTTGTCGAGAGGCGCCATGTTCGAGGAAAGATACATAATTTCTGGCAAGGTAACCCACAAACGCCATTACAACAAGATTCGCTTTGCGATGAACGTATTGTTCAATCATATTCAATTTCAGAGCCTTGGTACTGGGAGGGAAATGTACAGGCTCAGGTGGTCAACCACTTGGTATCTCAAAAATACCTTATTCGCTCTGTTGCTGATACACGCAGTCGTCAACAGGGAAAAGATATTGTTGCTGAACGTGATGGAAAAAAGCTATGGATAACAGCAAAAGGCTATCCTAAAGGTACAGAAAGAACTAAGCCGTCAACTCAGGCAGGGCATTGGTTCAAGCAAGCAGTTTTTGATGTACTTGAATACAGGGGCGAAAGCGCGGGTGTTGAGTTAGGGATAGCCCTACCTGACTTTCCTCGTTATAGTTCATTAGCCAACAGGATTGCTTGGCTGAAGCCGATAGTAAAATTCGATTATTATTGGGTTCAGGAAGACGGAACTGTAGTGTGCGAATAATATTCTCTCACAGATGACAAAGTTTTACCATGTCCATTTTTCCTAAAAATATGCATCACATGATTTATGTTGAAATACCTTATTGTGGGTGGTAATCATTGCCATATCTTTACGATAAAGAAGGGGGGCAGCAGATGAAGCAAGACAGACGAGAGTCAGGAAAAATTGCAGTCAACTATGTGATCGAAAAACTGAAAGAAAGAGATTACAATGTCACAGGCATTAGAGGAACAAGCCTATCTGTTTCGAGCCCGAAGGGAAAAGCGTTTGAGTTAAAGGTCACATCTCTTTCTAAGCAGAATGCTTGGATAATCCCACGAACAGATGATCAAAAAATCTATTTTGCACTTGTCTACAAACCAGAGAATGATTCTCCTGACTTCTTCATATTGAGTCATAATGAGATGGTGAAGGAGATAGAACATCGATTAAGTTCAATAAACAAATCAATTAGCGAATACAGCAATCCAGAGTTGGAAAAGAGAGGACTGAACTTTACGCAGCCTTTTCCTTACGAGAACAAATGGGGCACGTTACCAGAATAGTTGCCAAAGGTGAAAATATAAAACATCAAAAAAATACCCTTAAAATAAAGAAGATAGGGCATAAGAGTGAGTTACGCCCCGAGGATAGAGAATACCGCTACAATCCTGACATCACAAATCAATTAGATAGTTTAGAAGGGGATTTTGATGAAAATGTCATTAACAAGATTGTCCTGTGGAAAGTAAATCGTTATCCACGCCTTCATCCTGATTTGATTGTTAGATTAAACAGAGTAAAAGGTGACAAAGAACATAAACCGGAGCTTAGAAATCTGCTTATTGATTTACTTGGATGCACCGGAGTCCAACTCCCCATGGCTTCAACTTTTCTAAGATTTAGGAATCCAAAACTGTTTCAAATTATTGACCAACGTGTTTACCGTCTGCTGACAGGACATGAACTGTCCTTGCCCTTGTTAAACTCGCAGAGAAATAAAGAAAAAGTATGCGAGATTTACCTTGAATACCTGGAACTCCTGAAAAATATATGCAAGGAATTGGAGATACCTTTTGAAAAAGCAGACAGAATCTTGTACAACGCAGACAAGCGAATCAATAAAGACGTGAAACTAAAGAACTATGGTGCCTAACGAATTACAGCACGTAACTTATGGCCTCGTTCAGTATGTTCTTGATCGTCTGTGGATGCCAACTTGAATAAATGCTATGTCTTTAAAGCATCGGGCGGTGTTTGACAGACATATAGAATCATGACTAATATCTATCCGGCACTCAACTCACATGGTTGATCAAAAACGATTTGAATTGATAGCAGAGAAATATGGGTACTATGCCAGCTGGGCAATCTGGGCTGATGGAGGGGAACGACCAAAAGACAATATGGGCGACCTGAGCGTTTTTGCTGTATAAACAATACAGGGCTTTTGCAGCAACTGAATCCGAACATCGTTCTGGTTGGGCTGAACATATCGCGTGGAATAATCGAGATCCCTTGGGCAAATTTCCACGATTCAAGACCGCAAGCTATGGACTTCAAGATTAGATATGCATTGAGGGGTTCGCCCTTTTGGGGTGCATATATGACAGACATCATAAAGGATTTTGATCAAAAAGCATCTGGAAAAGTGATGAAATACCTGAGCAAAGATAAGCAGTTTGAAAAAGAGAATGCAGAATTGTTTCGTCAGGAAATAAATGATTTAGGAAGTCAAAATCCAACCATTATCGCCTTCGGAATGGATGCTTATACGATTCTGACTAGAAACTTCAAAAATGAATGCAAGATTTTCAAAATACCTCATTACAGCAATTACGGCAGCAAGGAAAAGTATAGAGAAGAAGTAAGAAGCATTTTGCAGTATGAATAAAACAGACACACCTTTCCCCTTATGACTCACGACTGAACCTTTGCATAATCCGTTAAGAAGGGGTTAGTCAATTCTAACCCCCTATTTTTTGTCATCAGAGTGTCGCTAAGAATCTTCAATAATTTAAGACAAGTCGGCAATGAAATTGATTGACATTTGTTGAGCATAATATCAAAATTATTATAGAAGTTCGAGTTGGGGGGATAAATTATCTATTACAATTAAGTCGGTACATAAATCTCGGTGATCTTGCTCCAGCAACACCCTGCGTTATTCATTATCGGAGGGTTACCAATGCCTACCTTTTCAGAAGTGTTCGGAATCAACAAATCTCAAAGCGAACTTGATTTTGTAGACACCTCCCTCAATAGGGACATACCGCTCTTTATTGACCCATACGCAATTACTCAAAGGCATGACACGTGGAGTCAGTCTTGTCACGACCTTCTTAAATACTTTTTTCAGTTAGTTGTGGATAGCATTCGATCAGGTAATCCAGACAAGGCAAAGGAACTATTGCTTCATCTAAAGGAGCCGAACGAAACACGCTTGGGATTTTCTAAGGAACACCCACAGGGTGCAGGGATAGGTCGCTTTCAAGCTGAGCAGCTTTATAAAGCAATAAGTCAGTCTTCAGCAGTACGCACAGGATTTCTGTCATCGCTAGAAGAATGTGAATTGATGGTCGATGGGATTAGTCGTGACAAAATATCCGATCTTACAACAAACATCCTAAGAAAGAAATTAGAGGAATACACCATTGACCAATGCACGCTCCATGATCTACCAACTCAGAAAATAGCGCTTGCCTCTTACTTTTCACAAGATGATAACATGTGGATCAATGACTATTACAAACTGCCGATATACGATAATAAACCCATCCTACTTGTGCCCAAGTTTATAGCTAGATACTCTATGGATTACGATGCCGGTGATTATTACAACCAATATGTTCTTGCTTATTTGCAGACAGAGCATCTTTCAGCGAGTAGCAGCCTTGTGCGAACGCTAAAGAACCGCAAAAAGGTGGTTTATAAAAAAGATTTGAAAGCAGAGTATCCCTTCTCAAAAGAGTTTCTCTTTGAATTCTCGAAGAAAAATCCCGATGTGCTTGCAAAATATAGAAATGCTTTGGGTGAATTGGAGAAAAACCATCGGGAAATTATTGTAGACTCCAAGGATGAAGCTGTCTTAGCGGACTCTCTAATCATTGCTCTTGATAATATTCCTCCCGGATCGGAATATGCAAGTTCGTATCACAATTTGATGATTGGTATTGTCGAATTTATCTTTTTCCCTTACCTCATCTACCCCAGAAAAGAAGCAGAAATCCATGAAGGACGTAAACGTATCGATATTGTGATGGAGAATGGCGCTAAATCGGGCATATTCAATCGACTTCATGAGATTCGCAAGATTCATTATCCATTTGTCTCAATCGAATGTAAAAATTATCGAACTGAAGTCTCGAATCCAGAATTGGATCAGCTTGCTGGGCGGTTTTCACACGATAGAGGATGGCTTGGGATTCTCTGTTGCAGAGATTTTGAAAATGAGCGACTATTTTTAAAGCGTTGCATAGATACTCATAAAGATGGCAGAGGACTTATCATTCATCTTGATGATAACAGGGTAAGAGATTTGTTGTCCTCAATAGCGGATGGCAACCGCAAAGAGTTGGATAGGAAGCTTACTGCATATGTTGATGCTGTTCACTACGCATGAAGGAGTTAAATTTATACGATAAGTATTTAAAATCAGTTTTAAACCCTATGCACAAATTACAATCGTTAGTTTATGTCATTTCCTCGGACAGCGGAGAATGGAGGTTGGAGTTGCCATGAAAGGTCAGGTATTCACAATTGCAAAACTTTATTACGTGAATGGTGTCGTCTATGAGGTGGCACAGCGGGGAACAACAGATTTGCAGACTCTTGCAGATTTGTCCGCTCAAACTACAAAAACCGGTAATGTCGAGCACCCATTGAAGCGTGTCAGAGACCTTGCACGGTTGGCAGAGGGTATCGGCTTAATTGATATGTTGAACAAAGGCAAAGTCCAAATAACACCATTTGGCAAGAAATATTACGAAGCACGTTCTGGCGAAAAGTGGAGCATATCAAAGGAGCAACAAAGAATTTTGGGTAAATACATAATTTCTGACTATTATCGCACCGAAACTATATATGCAATCACTACCCTATTTGAATTATGCAAGAAGGGTTACACCGGCAAGGATCTGTCGCATCAGCCGGAAAAACATGAAAAGTGTTCGACTAACACTGGCATGAGTGTTCGCATATCACCGGAATTGGTGTTCGACCTTTTCCGGAATTGGTGTTCGAGGTTGACCGGAATTTATACTTTAGCATAGTAGGCCACCCTCTCCGCCATAAAAGCCAATAATTTTTCGTCAAAACCTATTGCCTCACTCTCATCCAGAAGTGCTAAATTGATTTACAATATGAGCAATAAGCTTTGCTAACCCTTTCTTTTCTTGACAATCCCGTGTGGAAAAGCGATATGCCACCCGTCATTATAGTTTTTCCACCCAAATAGGCATCCGCACTTTCCTTCGAGGCTTCAAAAATGCCGGTTATCGAAAGGTGCAACTAAAAAATGGTTGCACAAAATAGGAATAGATGATATACTTATTCCATGAGCAAAAAAGATAAACTGCTCAATAGATTCCTTTCAATGCCCAAGGATTTTACTTATGACGAACTGAGAGGCCTTCTGAGCGGATTCGGTTATAAGGAGAGCATATCGGGCAAAACGTCTGGTTCGAGGGTGGCTTTCATCAACGCCGAGACAAAACATATTGTTCGACTCCATAAACCACATCCGGGGCCGCACTTGAAGAAGTATCAGATTGAAGAGTTGATTGAGGAACTAAAGAGAATAGGAGCGATCGAATGAAAGATTCCATCAAACATAAAGGTTTTATCGGGTCCGTGCACTTTGATGCAGATGACGAGGTATTCCACGGGAAGATAGAAGGGATACCCGATCTTGTTACTTTCGAGGGTAAGAGTGTTGCTGAACTGAAGGGGGCGTTTTATGAGTCTGTAGAAGACTACATCGCATTGTGCAAAGAGGCCGGCAAAGAACCTATGAAGTCTTGCAAAGGGTCCTTCAACGTACGGATTCCTGCTATGCTGCATATCGAGGCCGTAATGGTTGCAAAAGAACATGGGATAACCCTGAACCAACTTGTCAAAGAGGCCATTGAAGAAAAGTTGGAGGAGAAGCGGTGTGCGTAAAACAATAATCTGCCTACCAAGAAAATTGTATGTATAGAGCATCCGCAAATCATCAAAATGACTTTCGAAAAGCCACTGGGCTGGGAACGAAGGAACATACTTCAATATTTCAATTCAGAGGTTAATATCTCCTCGTATGATTTTTGAACTTCCGCGTTTAATTTTAAGCCTCCTCTCTGTATCCCACGAATGTGTCTAAAATAAAAATAGAGCACATTTCTACAATGTAAGATGGAATTATTGAATAATTGACGGATGCCCCGTCCGCGTCCCTTGCGTCCGCCCATCCGTCCTTACAAAAAGCTGATGGTTACTTCCATATTGCCACAGAAGAGGCGGCTGCCGACTCAAGTCTACCTCCTGCTGGTTCTTTCAAACACACCAGCTTTAACTGGTGGGTTAGTTGGCTCGTCTCCAGCCCTTTTTCGTTTCGAGACACCGACCGGTCTCTCTATTGAGTATGGCCGGTCAGCAGTCATCGATGCCCCGTGCTGCCAGAATCTGTCTCGCGATGTGCTCACATTCCACTCTATCCTGCTCAAATTCCTGAGGACCTTTGGTGGGATGGTTGTATACTGTTGTACATCCCAATAAAAACATTACTAAAATAAACACTGACAATAAAGTTTTCATAATAATTCTCCCATTTGTAAATTGCGCTGAAAGCTTTGTACATTCTTTTTGTGAGAAATAAAACAAAAAAATGGCATAAACACCCGGCTCGTTACCCTGTATGGTGAAATCAGTTAAATTATTCATAATACAAGATTGTGTCTTCCCATACAATGAAATAATGGAAGGAAAGGATATCCGAGCTATTGCAAAGGCAGATAATTTTATGCTTTTTTTATGTCCGTAAGCGTAACAATACAAGTATGAAAAAAACTCATTCTTCTGAGAGAGGCGATGATTAATTCAGCATTCAATCCACCCATCGATGACAGGTATTTTGAAGACTACATTGTTGGCTCCGTATGTGAGTTTGGATCAATCTTGGTGGAAGAAAAGGACATCCTTGACTTCGCACAAAAGTTTGACCCCCAGACATTCCATGTAGACAAAGATAAGGCCAAGAATGGCCCATTCGGAGGCCTTATTGCAAGCGGCTGGCATACGGCAGCCATCACAATGCGGCTTCTTGTGGATCACTATGTTTCTCGAGTCGCAGGCATGGGTTCTCCCGGGTCTGGTCCCATTCGATTTCTTAAGCCTGTGCGCCCCGGTGATGAACTTTCGATCAGGGTAACCATTCTTAAATCAACACATTCCCGATCAAAACCTGATCGGGGCACCGTTCAAGCTTTTGTAGAAACCATGAATCAGCGTGGAGAGGTGGTAATGACGAGGACCGCTATTGGTATTGTACGATGCAGACCTACCTCCGCAGAAAAATAAATTTCATATGTCCGTTTGGTATTTGTTCCAAAAAAATATGTGAATGACGTAATTTATAAAAAAGAATCACCTGCGCAAAAATATGCGGACAGCGATTCGGATTTGATGTATGATTAGAGGGTAGGGATGATCTCATGAGCAAGAAAGAACACTTTATCGATTTATTGATCCACGATCTTGCAGGACCAATTTCCATCATATCGACAAGCACAAACAGCCTTCTCATCAAGGAAAATAAATATGGCCCTCTTACGAGCAGGCAGAGGCAAGCTCTCGAGAGAATTCTTCGAAATACAAATAAGGCGCAAACCCTCCTCATGGAAATGGTGGAGGTGTATCGTTCGGAAGAAGGATTGTTTCATTGCAGTAACTTTCTCATAACGGAGGCATTAAATGAATCCATCATGGATGCCGTTGATATTATAAACCCTCTTCTCGCGGGGAAGCTTGCCTTCATTAAAAGAGACGATGCATTTTACCGTATCCTTGAGGAAAACGGAATATTCATCGAATGCACAGGAAAATACTGTCAGACTCCATTTTATCATGACCAGAAAAAGGTTCAGCAGGTGCTGAGAAACCTGATCACCAATGCCCTCAAATATCGAAAGGAACGGATGACGATTTCAATAACCGGTGATTCCGACCTTATTATCCATGTCCGCGATGATGGTCCCGGCATACCACAGGACGAAATTGAGAATATATTCGTTCGGTTTGGTACCTTAAAAGGAAAGGCAAAGGAAGGAACAAAAATGCCTGGTTTCGGATTCGGAATGTCTTGTGTTAAAATACTTGTGGATGTTATGGGAGGAGAAATAAACATTGAGAGCAAAGAGGGGGGTGGGACATGTTTCATAGTCCGCATACCTTCACTTCAACTATTTACTGAAAAGGAGGCGTTACAATGAGTGAATCTATTTTAAACGGCAAAAAGATCCTTGCCGTCGATGATGAACCGGATGTGCTATCGGTGCTGGAAGAAGAGATTATGGATGCCTGTCCCAATTGCACCTTCGATAAGGCAACGACCTATGAAAGCGCAGTCAAATATCTGGAATCCAAGCCGTATGATGTTGTTATTCTTGATATTATGGG